>Ga0315553_10000990_pt1 | contig 24347 bp, 20 predicted proteins | sample SalMarSW160140MG_FD_203099 | JGI IMG/M metagenome (GOLD analysis project Ga0315553, IMG submission 203099) | Salt marsh sediment microbial communities from the Plum Island Ecosystem LTER, Massachusetts, United States - Salt Marsh Sediment SW1601-40 ... | reverse complement strand
GCGTCCGTTCGAGCCGCACCCACTGTTTTCCTCCTTCGTCGAGGCGGCGGTCGAGCAGAGCCGGCTGGTGTAGCCCATGACACGCGCACTTGGATTATTGGCGGCGCTCCTGGCTATTCTCCTGTGGACGTTCGGGGGCACGATCATCGAGCTGGAGAATTATCGCTACGCCAATTCTCAGGGGCTGTGCGACGTCGCTTCAGCGAATTACGCGACCGACGCGCAGGCGCGCGCCCAACGCGACCAGTGCCTGTTCAAGACGAACACGCGCCCGAATCCGGTATCGCACTTGTTGTACGCGCTGGGGATATGGTGATGCCCTCGGGGTGTCCTCGGGGTCGTACCGCCATCCTCAGACGTAGGGGGCCTCGGCGTTCAAGCCCGCAGCCGTCGGGCCTTGATTTTTTAGAAGTAAGGAATTAAGTGAGTAGCTAGTCACTTATTTGTCAATTTATCGGGCGCCGAAGGGCAAGACGCCGCCGCCACGGCACGAACACCAGAGTCAAACTATGAATGAGCATATTCCCGGCACGAAGCTCGCCGAACAAATGCTGGCCCGGCCGGAGGGCGCGACGATGGACGAGATCGTCGCCGCGACCGGCGGGCCGCAATACAACGTACTGCGGAAGCTTGAAGGCCGCGGCTATCGCATCCGCAAGGTTAAGGAAGGCCGGGCGACCCGTTATTTCGCCACGCCTCCCGATGCGCCGTCGTTTGAGGCGACGATCACCAGCAAAGGCCAGGTCACGATCCCGCAGGATGTGCGCGACCGACTCCGTCTGCGCAGCGGGCAGAAGGTTCGGTTTGCGATCGAAGACGAGAACCGGGTTGTCATCACCCCGGCGTCGCCTCGACTCGCTGATCTCGCCGGCATTCTGGGCACGCCGAAACGAACGGCGACGCTTGAGGAAATGGATGAAGCGATCCGCAACGCCGCCGTCGAACGCTTTTTCCGCGCCGTGGGCAAGAAGCGATGATTGGCCTGGACACAAATGTCCTCGTCCGACTACTGGTCGCGGACGACCCGGATCAAACCGCGCGGGCGCAACGATTCATCGCGGCGCGCTGCACGCGCGAATCCCCAGGATTCATCAACTGTATCGTCCTGGCCGAGGTCGTCTGGGTGCTTGCCCGAGCGTACGGCTATTCGCACGCTAGCATCGCCGACGTTGTGGAAGATCTTCTTTCCGGTGACGATCGGGTCGTTGAACACCATGACGAAGTGCGGGCCGCTCTCGCAGATTACCGGTCACGCCGCGTGGACTTCATCGACGCCGTCATCTTTCGCATCAACCGTGCCCGGGGCTGCGAGGCGACAGCGACCTTCGACCAAAGGGCCGTGAGACTCGCCGGATATATCGCGGTGCGCTAGCGCACGTACATGGCCCGCTCAGCCGCGACATCCGAGGTACGGGCCTGAAGGATGGAGCGATTTTGTAAGAGCCCCGGCCGACGGTCGGGGTTCTCTGATTCATCGGCCAGGGAGCGCTATTTCCCATGCAGGACAGTCTGAAGGTTGCCCGAGCATGAGATGGAAGGAAAAGCGCTCCGTCGAGATATTGTTCGGTCCGGCGGGTTGCGCCCGGCCTGCCATTGTGATTGCTCGCGATTGCTGGCAAGTGCTCCGTCCATGTCGCAGAAAACCGTTGATCCCCGCCCTGACGCTATCGTTGCCGTCGGTTCCGTTCGTTTTGGCAACGCGCTTCCCTTGGCGCTGATTGCGGGGCCGTGCCAGCTCGAGAGCCGGGCGCATGCTCTGGAGATGGCTTCGGCGCTCAAGGAAATCGCGGCGGAGACAGGCGTCGGGCTCGTCTACAAGACCTCCTTCGACAAGGCGAACCGCACCAGCGCCGGAAGCCCGCGCGGCCTCGGTCTCGACCAGTCGCTGCCGATCTTCGCTGAAATCAGAGAAAAGCTCGGCCTTCCCGTCCTCACCGACGTGCATGAGACGTGGCAATGCGCGCGCGTCGCCGAGGTTGTGGACGTGTTGCAGATCCCCGCCTTCCTCTGCCGGCAAACCGATCTCCTGATTGCGGCGGCCGAGACCGGCCGCGTAGTGAACGTCAAGAAGGGCCAATTCCTCGCCCCCGGGGACATGGCCAATGTCGTCGCCAAGATCACCGGCGCCGGCAACGTCAGGGTGCTGGTCACTGAGCGCGGCGTCTCGTTCGGCTACAACACACTCGTATCCGACATGCGGGCGCTGCCGATCCTCGCCTGCACGACCGGCACGCCGGTTATCTTCGACGCCACGCATTCGGTGCAGCAGCCGGGCGGGCAGGGAACTGCGTCGGGAGGCGAGCGGGAGTTCGTGCCGGTGCTGGCCCGCGCCGCAGTCGCCGTCGGCGTCGCGGGCTTGTTCATCGAGACGCATCAGGATCCGGACCGCGCTCCCTCCGACGGCCCCAACATGGTGCCGCTGAAAGAGATGGCCGGGCTCCTGCGGACGCTGGTCGCCTTCGACCGGCTTGCCAAGGCATGAACAAGCAGCCATCGCCCGAGCCATCCACGGAGGCCGCGCTGCCCGACGAGCGCGAGCCGCCGGGAGCGGCGCGGGTGTTGACCACCGCCGCTTTGGCGATTTTTGCGAGCAGCCTGTTCATCCGTGCGGTCGATCCCGTGATTCCGCAGATCGCCGGCGATCTTGATTTGGACACCGGGACGGTCGCGCTGCTGTCGAGCGCCTTCGCGCTTCCCTATGCCCTGGTGCAGCCGGTGCTCGGCGCGCTCGCCGACGCGCTCGGCAAGGCGCGGCTGATGAATGTCGCGATCGGGATCAGCGCGTTAGCGGGCGCGATCGGCGCAACCGCACCGAATTTCTCCGTGCTGCTCGGCTCCCGCATCCTGGCCGGCGCGGCCGCCGGCGGCATTTTCCCGATCGCGCTTGCGCTGGCCGGCGATCTTGTGCCGGTCGCGCAGCGGCAGGTGGCGATCGGCCGGATGCTTGCCGCCGCCATGCTCGGCAATCTGCTCGGCTCCCCTTTCGCTGGCTTGGTCGGCGACGCGATCGGCTGGCGCGGCGTGTTTGCTCTCGTGACGCTGATCGCCGTGGTCGCCTTTGTCGCCGTGTTGTTCGGTTTCCGCGTCATGGTCGATCAGCGTCGGCGCTTCGATCTCGCGGCGGTCGGCACCGGCTTTCAGACTATCCTGCGTAATCCCCTCGCCAAGATTTGCTTCTCGGCGGTCCTGCTCGAAGGCATTGGCGTGTTTGGCGTGTTTCCCTATGTCGCCGCGCTGCTGGTCGCGCGGGGCGAGGATCGGGCGATCATCGCCGGCTTGGTCATTGCCGGGTTCGGGATCGGTGGGATCATCTATTCATTCACTGTCTCGACGCTGCTTGGCCGTTTCGGGGAGCAGCACATGATGCTGGGCGGGGGCATGGTCATCGCGGCGGCACTCCTCGTCGTTGCGACGGGCCTGCCCTGGCCGGTAGAATTTCTTGCCTTCATGGCGCTGGGACTCGGCTTCTATTCGCTGCACGGGGTCATCCAGGTCTACGCAACCGAGCTCGCGCCGCATGCGCGCGGTCTGGCCATGTCACTGCACTCGGCTTTCTTTTTTCTCGGGCAGGGGCTTGGACCGATCGGTTATCGTTACGGCCTCGCCACCATCGGCCTTGCTAAAACAAATGCGCTTGCCGGCCTGACGCTGGTGCTTGTGGGAATCATGTGCGCTCATTTTCTGAGGCGTAAGCGCTAAGGTAAGCGCGGAGGTAAGCGCTAGGGCGAAAGCGGGACCCGATCGAGGCGGCCACGCGTCGCGGGCGAGACATTACCGCCACATTCTGTGCTTTCACCGCAACATGTGGATAACTTCGCTCCGCGGGCTCTTCTCAAGGACACGCGCGCCAATTTTCCGCCACACGCCTCAACGATTTCCGAGGTGCGCCAGGAACAAAGCCCCATGCGGCGAAGTTCTATGATTGGGGGTGGGACTAGTTAGTAATGGACGCGAAGACCGGCCTAAAGCGCAAGCTGCCGAGCCGTCACGTGACGGAAGGGCCCGAGCGTGCGCCCCATCGCTCCTATTACTACGCGATGGGTCTCACCCAGGCGCAGATCCATCAGCCCTTCGTCGGCGTCGCCACCTGCTGGAACGAAGCGGCCCCCTGTAACATCGCCCTGATGCGGCAAGCCCAGGCCGTCAAAGCCGGCGTTGCGGCCGCTGGCGGCACGCCGCGCGAATTTTGCACCATCACGGTCACCGACGGGATCGCCATGGGCCACGAGGGCATGAAGTCGTCGCTGCCCTCGCGCGAAGTGATCGCGGATTCCGTCGAGCTCACGGTGCGCGGCCATGCCTATGACGCGCTGGTGGGCCTCGCCGGCTGCGACAAGTCGCTGCCCGGAATGATGATGGCGATGTGCCGCCTCAACGTACCGTCGATTTTCATTTACGGCGGGTCGATCCTTCCCGGCACCTTCAAGGGCAAGCCGGTGACGGTCCAGGACGTGTTCGAGGCGGTCGGCAAGTATTCCGTCGGCGACATGTCGGACGAGGATCTCGACGTGCTCGAACAGAACGCCTGCCCGTCGGCGGGCGCCTGCGGCGCCCAGTTCACCGCCAACACGATGGCGACGGTTTCGGAAGCGATCGGCCTCGCGCTCCCTTATTCGGCCGGCGCGCCGGCGCCCTACGAAGTGCGCGACCATTTCTGCATGACTGCGGGCGAGATGATCGTCGATCTGATCGCGCGGAATCTGCGACCTCGCGAAATTGTGACCCGCGAGGCGCTCGAAAACGCCGCGGCGGTTGTTGCGGCCTCCGGCGGTTCGACCAATGCTGCTCTGCATTTGCCGGCCATCGCCAACGAGTGCGGCATAAAATTCGATCTGTTCGACGTCGCCGACGTGTTCAAGCGTACCCCTTATCTCGCAGATTTGAAGCCGGGCGGCCGCTATGTCGCCAAAGATCTGTTTGAGGCTGGGGGAGTTCCGCTGCTCCTAAAGACTCTCCTGGATCACGGCTATCTGCACGGCCAATGCTTGACCGTGACCGGGCGTACTATGGCCGAGAATTTGAAAAGCGTGGCGTGGAATAAGGATCAGGACGTCGTGTATCCGGCAAACCGGCCCTTGCTTCCAACGGGCGGGGTCGTCGGTCTCTCCGGCAACCTCGCGCCGGACGGCGCCATCGTGAAAGTTGTCGCCCTCGAAAGCCTCACCTTCACCGGTCCGGCGCGCTGCTTCGACAGCGAGGAGGCCTGCTTCGAGGCTGTCCGCAAGCGTCAATACGCCGAGGGCGATGTCCTGGTGATTCGCTACGAGGGCCCGAAAGGCGGCCCCGGAATGCGGGAAATGCTCGCCACCACCGCAGCGCTCTATGGACAGGGTACGGGCGGCAAGGTCGCACTCATTACCGACGGACGTTTTTCTGGCGCCACCCGCGGCGTCTGCGTCGGCCATGTCGGCCCGGAGGCCGCAGTGGGCGGCCCGATCGCGCTGCTGCGCGATGACGACATCATCGAGATCGATGCCGAGAACGGCAAACTGAACGTCAGGCTCTCCAAATCCGAATTGGAGGCGCGGGCGCGCAATCTTGCCGTGAAGCCGCCGGAATTCACCTCCGGCTACCTTTGGAAATACGCCCAGCAGGTGGGGCCGGCCCGGACCGGCGCTGTTACCCACCCGGGGGCCGCAGTTGAGAAGAAGTGTTATGCGGACGTTTAGGTGCGTGACCCTGTTGCTTGGACTGAGCTCGATTCTCGGGCTCTCGTCAGCGTTTGCCTTCGAGTCGAGCCGAGCGCCGAACGGCATCGCCCCGGCATCGAGCGTCGATGTCTACACCCGCAGCAGTCCGCAGGCGTCCCTTGATCCGAGCGATCTGCAATCGCCCCCCGCATCCCTGCGTAATCTCACTCCCTTCGAGGCGTTCCGCAACGGGGCGCGAGCTTTGCGCGCTGGCGACGTGAAAAGGGGCATCGTCGCGCTCGAATATGCGGCGGCGAGCGGTCATCCGATCGCTCAATGGAAGCTCGGCCGCATGTATGCGGACGGCGATGGGGTGAAACAGGATGACCTGCGCGCTTTCGAGTATTTCCGCGAGATCGCCGACGCCCACGCCGACGAGAGCCCGGGTACGGCGCGCGCACGGTTCGTATCCAACGCTTTCGTCGCGCTCGGCTTGTATTACTTGGAAGGCATCCCGAAATCGCCGGTGAAGGCCGATCCCGACCGTGCGCGTGAAATGTTCACCTATGCGGCGTCCTATTTTGGGGACCCCGACGCCCAGTATCACCTCGGCCGGATGTATCTCGAAGGCCATGGCGGCGTGAAAGACCCCAAGCAGGCGGCCCGCTGGCTCCAGCTCGCCGCGAACAAGGGTCAGCACCAGGCTCAGGCGCTGCTCGGCATCCTGTTGTTCAAGGGCGAAGCGGTCGCCCGCCAGGCGGCCCGCGGCCTGATGTGGCTGACGCTTGCGCGCGACGCGGCGACTGCCGACGAGACCTGGATCGCCGATCTCCATTCCCGCGCCTTCAAGCAGGCGAGTGATGAGGAGCGGGCAACGGCGCTTGCCTATATCGAACGTTGGATCCGCGGCGGCCGCCGGGACTGAGGCGTCAAGCCGCGGTCCTATCGCCTGACACTCCGCCTGCAGGTCAAGCCCGTCCTGGGGCCGTTCAGCGCCATTTCCGTTTAGAGCATTTTCCGGCGAAGTGGGAACCGGTTCGCCGCAGAAAATGCGACCACTCAAAGACAACCAGAGCGAATTCCGATTCCATTGGAACGGAATTCGCTCTAACGCCAGCGCGTGGCAGGCTGCCGTCGTCGACCGTGGGTGCTGACTATTCCTCCATGCGAATGGCGCACCAGACCGGGACATGGTCGGACGGTTTGTCCCAGCCGCGCACATGTTTATCGATGCCCGCGGCGGTCAGGCGGTCGGCCGCCTGCGGCGACAGCAGCATGTGATCGATGCGGAGGCCGAGATTGCGTTGCCAGCATCCGGCCTGATAGTCCCAAAACGTGTAAAGCCCGCTTGCCTCCGAACCGGCGCGGACAGCGTCGGTGAGCCGAAGATTTTTCAGGGCGGAGAACTTCTCCCGGGTGGCGGGCAGAAACAGGGCATCCTTGGTCCAGGCTTCGGGATTGGCGACGTCCTGCGCGGTCGGAATGACGTTGTAGTCGCCGGCGAGCACCAGCGGCTCCTCCAGCGCGAGCCGCTCCTGCGCGTAATCGAGAAGTCTATCCATCCATTTGAGTTTGTAGGAATACTTCTCTGCGACGGGATTGCCGTTCGGCAGGTAGATGGAAGCGACCCGCACGGCGCCTGCCGGCGTCGAGACCACCGCTTCGATGAAGCGCGCATGGTCGTCGGCATGGTCGCCCGGCAGGCGCGGGATTACCTCGTCGAAGGGGAGGCGGGAAAAGATAGCGACGCCGTTAAACGTCTTCTGCCCGTGCACGGCGACATTGTAGCCGAGCGCCTCGATTGGCTCCCGCGGGAACGCCTCGTCGATGCATTTCGTTTCCTGCAGGCAGACTATGTCCGGTCGTCGGTCCTCCAACCAAGATATGAGGTGATCAAGCCGCTGCTTGACCGAATTTACGTTCCAGGTCGCTATCAGCATGGACATCTCGTTTAGCCGCATACGATCCTGCTGGCTACGGCCGCGACAGCGCGACGGCAAGGCGAAGCCGACTATTACATTTTGGCAAGCTTTCAGCGACGGGGCTGCGTCCGATAAGCCGACGTGCTACATAGATAAATCGCGACACTGTGGGATGGCTCGCGCGCCGGCCAAGAGCTGGCCGGTTGCGGGTGCAGCGAGGCCGGGGAGAGGCGAGGCCACGAGGGTTGTTGCACGGGCGAACCCGAGAAAGACCGCGTTTCATGAAAAAGCCTGGGCTTCTGGTCGCGGCGGCAGCGGTGATGGCGCTTGCGGGCGGCGTGGCGGCCATGCAGTGGTTTGGCGCGAACGAGCGCGCCGCCGCGCAGGCGTCCAAGACGGCGCAGCCGCGCGTCGTGTCGGTCGAAGTCGGAAAGGCGGTCAAGAAGAGCGTGCCCGCGATCATCGAGGGGCTCGGAACGGTGACGCCGCTCGCCAGCGTCGCGGTGCGCACGCGAATCGACAGCGAGATTGTCGGCATTCATTTCACTGATGGCGCGCTGATGGCAGCGGGCGATCTGCTCGTGAGTCTCGACACCCGCGCGCTTGAAGCGCAGATCCGCCAGGCGGAAGCCCAGCTCGCACGCGATCAGGCGCAGCTTGCCGGCGCCGAGCGCGACCTGCGGCGCTATACCGAACTGGTCGCCCGCCAATCGACCCCACAGGTCAATCTCGACAACGCCCGCACCCAGGTGGATGTGTATCGCGCGGCGATCCGCGCGAGCCAGGCTCTGATCGACAATCTCCAGGTCCAGTTGAGCTACTGCATGATCCGCGCGCCGATCAGCGGGCGGATCAGCCAAGCCAACGTGAAGGTCGGCAATCTGGTTCGCATGGCAGATATCCAGCCGATCGCGACCATCAATCAGGTTGCGCCGGTCTACGTCTCGTTCACGGTCCCGCAACGTGCGCTCCCGGAGGTGCGGGCGGCTTTGGCGACCGGTGACGTGCCGGTCGAGGCCGTCGTCCCGGGGGAGGCGCGCCGCGCTACGGGCTCCGTAAGCATGATCGAAAACGCGGTGGATAGCGCCACGGGCATGGCGATGATCCGCGCCGCGATGCCGAACAAGGACGAACTTCTCTGGCCGGGCACGCTCGTCACCGCGAGGCTCACGCTGCGGACGGAAGATGCGGTCACCGTCCCGGCTGCTGCGGTGCAGGTGAGCCAACAAGGAACGTTTGTCTACGTCGTCGCCGACGGGACGGCCCATGTGCGGCCGGTGAAGGTGGCTCGGACGGAGGGGGGCGAAGCCGTTCTCGAAAGCGGCCTGCTCGGCGGCGAAACCGTCGTCACCGACGGCCACCTCCAGCTCAACGATGGGACGCGCGTCAACCCGCGCACGCGTCAGGAAGCGCCGGCACGCAAGGCAGGGACATGAGCCTGTCGGAAACCTGCATTCGCCGCCCGGTGCTGACGACGCTGATCACCGCGTCCATGCTGGTGTTCGGTTTCTTCGCTTATCGGCTGCTGCCCGTTGCGGCGCTGCCCACGGTCGACTTCCCGACCATTGCCATTACGGCAACCTTGCCCGGCGCGAGTCCGGAGACGATGGCCGCCTCGGTCGCCTCGCCGATCGAACGCCAGCTGTCGACGATTTCCGGGGTCAGCTCGATGACGTCGAGTTCCTCGCTCGGCTCGACGCAGATCATCGTTCAGTTCGACCTCAACCGCGATATCGACGGCGCGGCGCTCGATGTGCAGACCGCACTTTCGGTAGCACAGCGCCGGTTGCCCGTCGAGATGACGACGCCGCCGACCTTCAAAAAGGTCAATCCCGGCGACTTTCCCATCCTCTATATCAGCTTGGTCTCGCCGACGCTGCCGCTGTCGACGGTAAACGACTATGCAGAGACCACCCTTGCCCAGCAGATTTCGCAGATCCCGGGCGTGGCGCAGGTGCTGGTCTACGGCGCGCAACGTTTCGCCGTCCGGGTGCAGGTCGATCCGGTCGCCGCCGCGGCCCGCAATATCTCGCTCGAAGACATCCGAAACGTCGTTTCCAAGACGAATTCCAACACCCCCGTGGGCACGATCACGGGCGACCGCCAGAACGTGACGCTCACCGCCACCGCGGCGATGCTACACGCGGCCGACTATCGCGACGTGGTTGTCGCCTATCGCAACGGCGCGCCGGTCAAGCTGAGCGACGTCGCGCGCGTCGTCGACAGTGTCGAGAACGACAAGATCGCGAGTTACTTCAACAACGAGCGGGCGATCGTGCTCGCCATCCAGCGCCAGCCCTCCGCCAACACGGTCGCCGTGGTCGATGCGGTGCGCGAAAATATTCCCTCCTATCGCGCGCAAATCCCGGCCGCGATCCGGATGGAAGTGCTGATGGACCGCTCGGTCTCGATCCGCGAGTCGGTCTCCGACGTTCAGCACACGCTGTTGATCGCGATTGCCTTGGTCATTCTGGTGATCTTCCTGTTCCTGCGGAAGGTGCCGGCGACCATCATTCCCGGGCTCGCGGTGCCGGTGTCGCTCGTCGGCACGTTCGCGGCGATGTATGCGCTAGGATTCTCCATCAACAACATGACGATGCTGGCGCTCACGCTGTCGGTCGGCTTTGTCGTCGACGACGCCATCGTCATGCTGGAAAATATCGTGCGCCATATCGAAACCGGCATGCGGCCGTTCGAAGCCGCGCTCAAGGGCGCCCGCGAGATCGGCTTCACCATCATTTCGATCACGCTCTCCCTCATTGCGGTCTTCATCCCAGTCTTGCTGATGGGCGGGCTCGTGGGCCGGGTGTTTCGCGAATTCGCCGTCACCATCTCGGTCGCGATCCTGATTTCCGGCTTCGTCTCGTTGACGTTGACGCCGATGCTGTGCGCGCGCCTGTTGGGCAGCGAGCGCCACGAGGCTAAACAAAACCCGGTGCTGCGGCTATTCGAACGCGCGTTCAATGCCCTGTTGCGGGCCTATGAGTGGTCGCTCGATCGGGTGCTTCGCCACAAGGCGGCGATGCTCGTCGTGACGATCGCCACCATGCTCGGCACGATCTGGCTCTATATCGTGATTCCCAAGGGGTTCTTCCCCACCGAGGACACCGGCTTCATCGCGGCGACCGTGGAGGGTCCGGCGGACATTTCTTTCAAGGCGATGTTGGAGCGCCAGCGCCAAATCGCCGAGATTGTGCGCGCCGATCCCGCCGTCATCTATGTCAACTCGACGGCCGGCTCAGGCGGACCCAATCCAACTACCAACAACGGGCGAATGTTCATCTCCCTCAAGCCGAAGAAGGAGCGCCAACGCTCGACGGCGGTGATTCAGCGGCTGCGCCAGAAAACGGCCAGCGTCATCGGCATGGCCGTGTATTTCCGGAATGTCCAGAATCTGAATGTCACCGGGCGCTTTACGAAAGCCGAGTACCAGTACACGTTGCGCTCCAGCGACACGAAAGCTCTGTACCGGATCGCCCCCGAATTGCGCGACAAGATCGGGCGGCTCGATGGAGTGCGCGACGTCGGCAGCGACCTCTACATCAGCAATCCGCAGATGACGATCGAGATCGACCGCGAGCGCGCGGCCGCTTACGGAATCTCGGTCGAGCAGGTTCGTCAGGAGCTGTTCGACGCGTTCGGCACGCGCCAGGTCGCGACCATCTACACGCCGTCGAACGACTACGAAGTGATCCTGGAGAGCCTGCCGGAGTTTCAGGCCGACCCCTCGGCGCTGTCCAAGATATTCTTGAAAACCGGATTGAGCGGGGCAGGAGCCACCGTCGCCGGCATGGTCGCGCCGGGCGGCGGTGTCACCGGCGCCACCTCTCCCACCGGGCCGACGGTTCCGCTCTCTGCGGTGACGAAAATCGTGCCGACGGTCGGGCCGCTGCAGGTCAATCACCAAGGTCAACAGCCCTCGGTGACGATCTCGTTCAGCCTCGCGCCAGAGTTCTCGCTCGGCCAAGCGGTGGATGCGATCCACAAGATCGAGCGCGAATCGAATCTGCCAGCTTCGATCGTCACCGGTTTCGAAGGATCAGCGCAAGTCTTCCAGGAATCGTTGCGCGGGCAGGGCATTCTCGTGCTTGCCGCCGTGTTCGCCGCCTATGTCGTGCTCGGCATTCTTTATGAGAGCTTCATTCACCCGATCACGATCATCTCCGGTTTGCCTTCGGCGGGCGTCGGCGCGCTGTTGACGCTCATGGCGTTCCGCATGGACCTGTCGGTGATCGCCATGATCGGCATCGTCATGCTGGTCGGCATCGTAAAGAAGAATGCGATCATGATGATCGACTTCGCGATCGAGCGACGGCGCGTAGGGCTTGGCGCCGAACCGGCGATCCGCGAAGCATGCCTGTTGCGCTTCCGACCGATCATGATGACGACGTTCGCGGCGATTTTCGGCGCCTTGCCGGTTGCGCTCGGCGCCGGCGCCGGAGCCGAGTTGCGCCAGCCGCTCGGCATCGCGGTTGTGGGCGGCCTAATTTTTTCGCAATTGCTGACGCTCTACATTACGCCCGTCGTCTACATCTATCTCGATCGCTTCGACCGGCGGCTGCGGCGTCGTCTCGAGCCGCAGCTTGAGGAAGTGCGCCCGCGTGAGCGGCCCGCTATCGCAGCCGTATAAGCAATGCGCGCACGTTTCAGCGCGTTCGGGCGGCGCTGCCTTGCTTTCCCGATGAACGGCTGATGAACGGACCGTCCATATTCTTGCGGGATTTGTTAGTTATTCTACGCATCGATGGTGACTCGCGTCGCGCCGACGAACCAAAGCTGATTTGAGGCAACTAACGATCAGCCGTTTTATCGACCGAAGGCGGCCGATCGGATCGGGACATGCCGAACCGATGATCGAGCCTGCATCTGGGCGAAGCACGTCTGCGGATGGGCGTGGTCGTAAGATGACAACGAGGGAGAAGACAATGCGTGGTATCTTTTTTGGTTTGGCTATTGCGGCCGGGATTGCGCTCGGCGGGGTGACGGGCGCATCCGCTGCGCCGGCGAGCGGCGCCGCCATCCTGGACGGGGCGGCCGGAACCAATCCGGTGGTCCAGGTGCAGCACTGGCGCTGGGGCAGCTGGGGGCACGGACCGCGCCGCAGCCACTGGCGTTGGGGCAGCCGCGGCTGGGGTCCGCGTTGCCGCGTGCGCTGCAATCGGTGGCGTTGCTGGCGCGTCTGCAGGTAACGATTGCGATATTGATGGAGAGGGCCGGCCGCCGGTGTGGCGCCGGCCCTTTTCATTTGATCGCGCCTCGCGGCACGCGATGGGACGAAGCAGTGGTCGCGCGTTCGGTGCGGGAGCCTTGAGTGGTCGCGTTTTCTGCGGCGAACCGGTTTCCACTTCGCCGGAAAATGCTCTTGAGTGGTCGCGTTTTCTGCGGCGAACCGGTTTCCACTTCGCCGGAAAATGCTTTACCGCCGGTGCGATCTCTTTCCGCTCTTTATCTTCTTGAGGGCGAGAGGCAGGAGCTTGAATTGCTCTTGGCTCTGCTCGTCGGCGACGAAGCAGGCGTAGTAATCGGCGGCAGGAACGCGCGGATCGGTGGCGCAGCGATGGAACGCCGTCAGTTCGTCGATGCTTCCATAATAAAAGTAGGGCGCGATCATGTAGCGCTGAGCGCCGTCCGGCGATCCGCCAAAGCGGTCGATCTGGCCCTTCAGGCTCGGCTCAACTTTGAGCAGCATTTCACGGAACGCCTCGCCTTCCATGAAATTGTCGGGCAATTGATCGAACGGACCGTCGAAATAGTTGTTGACCTGCGAATTCGTGTAGAAGACGCCGATCAGGATTTTCCGCGGCAGCCGGTCGTCTTGATAAAAGGCGAAGCCGGTGCGCCTGCCGATCTGGATGCGGTCGGTGCGCGGCGAGGAATCGAATCGTTCGGGCACCTCGGCGGTCTCGTCCAGAATGTATAAAAAGATCTTGAGTTGCTCGTTGAACACCAGAAAGAACCGCAGCCCCGATTCGTCGGCGATGGGACCGACGAATGTTTCACCGGGCGCAAGCGCATCTGGGGGCGGCTTTACCTGCGTCAGATCGTTGAGCGCGAAGAGTACGCTGCGCCCCCCGTAGGTCACCCGATAGAGAAAGCGCTCGAGCTTCTCGACAGTGACGCCGTTCGACGCATCCAGCAGGCGATAGGTGAGGGCGGTTGCGCGACGCCACTCGGCCATGTTCTCGGAATAGGCGAAGTGCAACTTACCCTGGTCGCGATCGCTTGCGTCGAGGCGGATATTGCCATTGTACGGCACGCCGTCGTGCACGAACGTGAAGTAGTAATAGTTCTCGGTCGGGTAGATCTTCACGCGATCCGGCAGGCTGTTGAGGACGAAAGCGAAGACTGCCATCGGATCGTCGATCGCAAGCTTGGTTTGCCGGTCGATCTCCTCGATATAGCTCTGGTTGGTCTTGAGCTGCGGCCAATCCTCTTGCGCGAGCGCAGCCGTACCGAGTGCCAAGAACGGCGCCATGAGCAGCGCTCGTGAGCCGAATGCGCCCATCAGCCTTCGCCGCAATGTTGGGCGGCCGTGATTGCGTCGGACGTCGATCATTGCGATTGCTCCAGGCCAAAGAACGGTGAAGTTGTGCAGATCGGCTCCGCCAGGGTTTCGTGTTGCCGGCGGCGGGCGGCGTTCGAAGGGGGTCTGTTTCTTCGCAGCCGCGCCTAGAGCATTTTCCGGCGAAGTGGGAACCGGTTCGCCGCAGAAAATGCGAGCACTAAAAGATAACTAGTGATCGATCCGGACCCAGCCGTCGGGCCCGAGCCGCTCCTGCGGCAGGAACCTCGCCTTGTAGTCCATCTTGCGCGAGCCGGGGACCCAATAGCCGAGATAGACGTAGCCGAGGCGCATGCGCCGGGCTCGCGCGATATGGTCGAGGATCATCAGCGTTCCGAGCGATCGGCAGCTCTCATCCGGCTCGAAGAACGAGTACACCATCGACAGCCCATCCTTGAGGACGTCGGTCAAGGCGACGGCGAGAAGATCGCCACGCCGGCCGGAGCCGTTGTCGGGGCCGCGCCGCCGGTACTCGATCAGACGCGTGCTGACATGGCTGTCCTCGATCATCATGGCGTAGTCGAGCACCGTCATGTCGGCCATGCCGCCGTCCCGGTGGCGTGCGTCCAAGTAGGCGCGAAATATGCCGTACTGCTCCGAAGTGGGGGTAGCGACCCGCATCTCGCCGAACACGTCGGCATTGCGGTCGCGGATCCGCCGCATGTTGCGTGTCGGCCGGAACTCATCGACCAAGACGCGCACCGAGACGCAGGCACGGCAATTCTCGCAGGCCGGCCGGTAGGCGATCGATTGGCTGCGACGAAAGCCGCCCTGGGTCAGAAGATCGTTGAGGTCGCCGGCCCGCTCGCCGACAAGGTGGGTGAACACCTTGCGCTCCTCCCGGCCGGGAAGATAGGGGCAGGAGGAAGGCGCAGTGAGATAGAACTGCGGGGTGTCGCGCGAATGCCGGGTCATAGCGGCGTCTCTGCTGACCCTTCGGGCGGCCTCGCGCCCGGACGATGTTCACTGGAAGATGTGGTGCCGAATGCCATTTCCCGTTCAGTAGTGTGGGCCGAATTCGCTAATCCGCTGCGCACGTTGCTCGTTGTTGATAACGACTGTTCCTAGAACAATATCATGGAGAAGACGATGGCGGTGATTGAAAAAGCACACGAGCAACACGAGCGGCGTCAACGCTGAGATAAGTACCCAGAACAGGATCCCGTGCACGGCGCCAAGCACGAAATAGGCGGGCGCGCCATACCACGTCCGCATCTCGATATCGACCATCCGCATGCCGATGGTCGCCGATTGAGCTCCGCCGAACGTGAGCCCGTAGTAGAACACCGCCCAGACGATCGCCGCCGGGCTTAACACCCAGTACAACACCCAGCCGACGCCGAGGGTGACGATTCCGAGCAGAAAGATGAAAATGGCGGCGAGCACGACGGGCACGGCGATGATGACCACATCGATGATGAAGGCGATCACCCGCCGCGGCAGAACGCCTTCGAACAGCTCCGGACTGAGGATCGGGTCGAAGGCGTGCGGCCGTTCCTCGAACGTATCGCCCCGGGGTCTGGCTTCCTCGTTTGCCATTTTGGCTTTCCAATTCGTTGGTCCGATGGCCGCGACGGTGCGTCCGATTCCATGGCGTTCGAGCAGGCGGCGATACGTAATCGAGGCCGCGCCAATGCGCGCCGCACCGCACAGGGATAAGCGATGCTTTTGGCGCAGGCAAGGCGCACCGGTGCCGGTTGATCGGTCTTTCCGGCCCATCCGCGACGAGGATGCGCCGTGACCGTGACCCTCGCTGCGATCAAGGCTGCGCGCCGGACGCTCGCAGGCCAAGTGCTGGCGACGCCGATGCTGCCGGCGCCCAAGCTCTCCGCCCTTACCGGCGCAGACGTCTACGTCAAATATGAGAATCTTCAGGTCACCAACTCGTTCAAGGACCGCGGCGCCTTCGTGAAGCTCGCGGCGCTCTCCGAGGCGGAGCGTCGTCGCGGGGTCATCGCCATGTCGGCGGGCAACCATGCCCAGGCGGTCGCCTATCACGCCGCCCGGCTCGGCATTCCGGCGACCATTGTGATGCCAATAACGACGCCGCTCGTGAAGGTCGCCTCGACCCGCGCCTACGGCGCGACCGTGGTGCTCGATGGGGAAACGATAACCGAGGCGCAGCAGCGCACCGAGGCGATCGCGGCGGGGCAAGACCTTGCATGGGTTCACCCCTATGACGATCCGCACATCATCGCTGGACAGGGCACGATCGCGCTCGAGATGCTCGAGGTGGTGCCCGATCTCGACGTGCTTGTGGTTCCGATCGGAGGCGGTGGCTTGATCGCCGGAAACGCGGTGGCCGCGCGCGCCATCAATCCTGCAATCGAGGTCCTCGGCGTCGAAGCGGCGCTCTACCCGTCGATGCGCAACGCAATCACCGGGGAGAACCGCGCGATCGGTGGGCCGACGCTCGCCGAAGGCATCGCCGTCAAGAATGTCGGCCGGCTCACGCTCCCGATCGTGCGGGAGCTGGTCGCCGACATCATCCTGGTCGACGAGGCCCAACTCGAGCGGGCGGTCAACGCATACCTCACGCTGCAGAAAACCATGGCGGAAGGGGCGGGGGCGGCGGGCCTGGCAGCCATGCTGGCCGCGCCCGAGCGGTTCGCCGGCAAACGCGTCGGGCTCATCCTGTGCGGCGGCAATATCGATCCGCGCATCCTCGCTTCGATCATGGTGCGCGAGCTTGAGCGCGACGACCGCATCGTCTCCTTCCGGCTAACCATCAGCGGCGACCGTCCCGGCGTGCTCGGGACGATTGCAACTTTATTGGGTAAGCTCGGCGGAAATATATTGGCAGTTGATCACCACCGGCTGTTTCTCGACGTGCCGGCGAAAGGCGCCAAGCTCGACGTCACCTTGGAGACGCGCGACCGGCTCCATGCCGAGGAAATCCGCCGCGCCCTTGCAGCGGAGGGCTATTGTCCCGTCCAGATCGATACGGCGAAGGCGATTGAGCGCTGATCGCGGTCAAGCGCTGGACACCAGAAGCGGAAGACATGGCGGGCGCACGGGCGGCCGCTCGGCGCAGCGCTAGGGAGGGGAGTGTCAGTACACCTGCTGTCGGAACACTTGCTGCCTTCCAATCTCGAACTCGGTGATTTCCCGGTCCGCGGTTACCGCCTCGGCAATAGCCGGCCGCGGCCGGGGCAGCGGAATGGCGGCGATGCGTGGGGGGGCGGCCGGAATCGGGACCACGTTCCCTGGCAACTCAGCCGCTGGCTCCACTGAGCGCGAAACCAGGGTAGGTGAAAGCAGCGTCTCGGTGCCTCCCATGAAGGGCGACACGGCGGCAACCTCCACCCCCTCCAGGGGCGCGGGAACGGACGCGGGTTTCTCGTCAGCCATCGCGTTTTCGGCCGGGGCGGGAACCTCGACCGCCGCGACGTCGCTCGGCGCTCGCGCCGGCGCGATTTTTTCGATCAAGTCGGCCTTGCGGACGACGGAACTATTGGATTCTGGCGCCGCCGCGACGATGGCGGCCGGCTCGGGTGCGGCCTGATTGTCGGCCGTGTCCGCGGGACCGAAGATCGTGTTCGTTGCGAGAACCCATGCGGCGAGCAACAACACGCCGAACGCCAAAAACGATACCAGCCGGCGCGATCCGCGCCTTGGATTCCGAACCCTGTCGCGCATTGACCTGCCCCCCAACGCAATAGTCAGACTGCCCCCTTCAACCTTTCAGCCGCGCGCGGCGCGAAATAGGTGAGAATGCCGTCCGCCCCCGCTCGTTTGAAGGCGATCAAGCTCTCCAGCATCGCCTTCTCGCCGTCGAGCCAGCCCCGCTCGGCAGCAGCCATTATCATCGCATATTCTCCGGAAACTTGGTAGGCAAAGGTCGGCCTTGCAAAAGTTTCTTTCACCCGTTGCAGAATATCGAGATAGGGCATTCCCGGCTTGACGATGAGCATGTCGGCGCCCTCGGCGATATCCAGCTCGACCTCGCACAGCGCTTCATCCGAATTAGCAGGATCCATCTGGTAAGTGCGTTTGTCGCCAGAGAGATTCGCCGCTGAGCCGACTGCATCTCGGAACGGGCCGTAGAAGGCCGAGGCATATTTGGCGGCATAGGCCATGATCTGCACGTCGGATCGTCCCGCCTGATCGAGCCCCTGGCGGATCGCCCCGACGCGCCCGTCCATCATGTCCGAGGGCGCGACGATATCGCAGCCCGCCTCGGCCTGGACGAGGGCTTGTTTGACCAGCACGGCGACCGTCTCGTCGTTGACGATGACGCCGTTGCGCAGGAGCCCGTCATGGCCGTGGCTGGTGTAGGGGTCGAGCGCGACGTCGCACATGATGCCGAGTTCGGGAACCTCCCGTTTGATGGCGCGGACGGTCCGGCAAACCAGATTCTCCGGGTTCAGGGCCTCGGTCCCTTCCACATCGCGCTTGGCCGGGTCGGTGTAGGGGAAGAGGGCGAGACAGGGAATGCGAAGAGCGGCGGCGCGATGGGCCGCACGCACCGCCTCGTCGCTGGAGAGACGCTCTATGCCCGGCATGGAGGCGACCGGCGTCCGGGTTCGTTCGCCATCGACCAGGAACAGGGGCCAAATCAGGTCGTCGGCTGTCAGGACGTTCTCGCGCACCAGCCGGCGGGCCCATTCGGCCCGACGGTTGCGGCGGGGCCGATGCGTGATGTCGAGCTGCTCGGCGCGCACTGAAGGAGTCTCGTCCGCGACTGGAACGAAACGCATTTTTGCCTCCAGCGGGCGTCCGTACTTGATCGCCATTGAATGCCTCCGCGGCTGACGCTTCCGACTGACCCGTGCCTTGACGGAGTTCTTTTAGGCTCACCGCGCCAGGCGGACAACGCCAAGCCCGGCCGCGGCCAAACGGGGCCCCGATCGCCTGTTCGCTGCGTCTGCCGCAACATATATTGGACCCAGGGCGGCTGGAGCCAAATTCGGCCGAGCCAGACGAGCCCGAATTTCGGTTGCGGCGGAGTCAGAATTGACGCGATTTGCTGATGCGTGGTCGCATTTTTTGCGGCGAACCGGCGCTTACTTTGCCGGGACCCATGTCGTGTGGCGAATCGGCCCATACTTGACTCGAAACCGCTTCAGCTCTGCCGAAGCGGCCAAGGACGAGAGCCTGCCCAAGAGCAGCGCGAGCGAACTGATCATCCGCGAGGCGGCCGACCCGATCGCGCCGCTGCGGATCGACGAGCGCCATTCCAGCAGCGATGGTTGGGCGGGTTGGCTCACCTTGTTTCTCCGAGCGGTGGCCGTCCTCTCGCTCGCGAAAGGGCTGTATCATTGGGCCGTGATCTGCGGCTTCGGGGCGGCGCCCGGCGGCGGGTTCGAAGCGAAAAGCTCGCCGTGGCAGATGGCGACCGTTTTTTTCGCTATCATCGATCTCGTCGCCGCCGTCGGGTTATGGCTTGGCGCGTCCTGGGGCGTGATCATATGGCTCGCGAGCTCGGTCACGATGATTGTCGTGCACGCGCTCTTGCCCCAGATCTACGGGTTCCAGCCGGTGATCATCGTTGGGGAGATTGCCTTGATCATTGGCTATGCTTTCATCGCGTTCGAGGCGGCGCGCGAGCAGCCGGTGTAAAGATTCGCCGCCCGAGGTCCCGCGATAATGTCGTCGGTTGAATTGACTGGTTCGATGGATTCCGTTGAAGACCCGAAAACCGCCGCATCCCGTCCGCCGACGGACGCGCGGGGAGCCGCCATGACTGACGAGACTTTGAGGCTCCTGAAGGAACTCGATCGCAAGGTGCTGTGGCTTGCGGCCTGGATGATCCACAACGCCAACCATCTGCGCGGAAACGTCGATGGGCTGAAGGTCGGCGGTCATCAGGCGTCCTCCGCCTCGCTCGCGACCATCATGACGTCGCTCTATTTCCACGTGCTGCGGCCCGAGGATCGCGTCGCTGTCAAGCCGCATGCAAGTCCGATCTTTCACGCAATCCAGTATCTCCTGGGGCGGCAGACCGTGGACAAGCTTCGCGACTATCGCGGCTACAAGGGCGCGCAGAGCTATCCCTCGCGCACCAAGGACGCCGACGATGTCGATTTCTCGACCGGCTCGGTTGGACTTGGCGTCGCGCAGACGCTGTTCGCCTCCCTCACCCAGGACTATATCCGCGCGCACGGCTTCGGCGGCGACCGTCCGGAAGGGCGCATGGTCGCCCTCGTCGGCGATGCCGAAATGGACGAAGGCAATGTCTTCGAGTCGATGCTGGAAGGCTGGAAGCAGGGCCTGCGGAACTGCTGGTGGATCATCGACTACAACCGCCAGAGCCTCGATGCGGTGATCCGCGAGGGGCTATGGGCGCGCTACGCGGCGTTGTTCCGCGATTTTGGCTGGGACGTCGTGATCCTGAAATACGGATCGCTGCTCGAGGCGGCGTTCGCGCGGCCGGGCGGGGAGGCGCTGCGTAGCTGGATCGATTCCTGCCCGAACCAGCTCTACTCGGCGCTGGTCTTCCAGGGCGGTGCGGCTTGGCGCAAGCGACTGACCGACGATCTCGGGGCCGACTCGGCAGTCATGCGGCTGATCGGCGAGTTGTCCGACGACGCGTTGGCGCAGCTCATGACCAATCTCGCCGGCCACGATCTGCCGACGCTGATCGACGCCTTTGGCCGGATCGACCACGACCGGCCGACCTGCTTCATCGCCTACACGGTCAAGGGCTACGGGTTGCCGTTCGCCGGCCATAAGGACAACCACGCCGGCCTGATGACGACGGCGCAGATGGCAACCTTCCGCCAAGCGATGAAAATCCGGCCCGGTCACGAGTGGGACCGGTTCGAAGGGCTGAACGTGCGCGCGGAGGACCTGCAGGCGTTTCTCGACCGCATCCCGTTCGCGCAGGGCGGTCCCCGGCGTTACCGTGCGGCGCGGATCGAACCGCCCTCCGAGCTCAAGCTCGCCATCCAGCCGGACATGTCGACCCAGCAAGGGTTCGGCGCGCTGCTCAACGAACTCGGCCGGGAAGCAAGCGCCTTCAGCGATCGCATTGTCACCGCGTCGCCGGATGTGACCATGTCCACCAATCTCGGGCCCTGGGTCAACCGGCGCGGCCTGTTCGCCCACGAGGCGATGGCCGACACCTTCAAGAGCGAACGCATCCCCTCGACCTTGACCTGGGAGTTTTCGCCGCGCGGCCAGCACATCGAGCTCGGCATCGCGGAGATGAACCTGTTCATCCTGCTCGCTGCGTTCGGGCTTGCCCATTCGATTCACGGCGAGCGGCTGTTCCCGATCGGCACGTTGTATGACCCATTCGTCGAACGCGGCCTCGATGCGCTGAATTACGCCTGCTACCAGGACGCGCGCTTCATCCTCGCGGGCACCCCCTCGGGGATTACGCTGTCGCCCGAAGGCGGCGCGCATCAGTCGATCGCCACGCCGCTGATCGGGCTCGCGCAGGACGGGCTCGCCGCGTTCGAACCCGCCTTCGTCGATGAACTCGCGGTCGTGCTCGCTTTTGCCTTCGATTACATCCAGCGGGATGGGGAGGGGGAGCCGTCCGAACGAACCTGGCTGCGCGACGAGACCGGCGGTTCGATCTATCTGCGTTTATCGACCCGGCCGATCGAGCAGCCACAGCGGGCAATGACGCCAGAGCTGCGCCAGGGAATCATCGACGGCGCCTATTGGATGCGACGGCCCGGGCCGAACTGCCAAGTCGTGGTCGCCTATACCGGAACGGTCGCGCCCGAAGCGATCCAGGCGGTCGGCTTGATGGCCGAGGATCGCCGCGACGTCGGGCTGCTCGCGGTGACGTCGGCGGACCGGTTGAACGCCGGCTGGACCGCGGCGAGCCGCGCGCGCGAGCGCGGGCTACCGCATGCGCGCTCGCATATCGAACGGCTGCTTGCCGACGCGCCCCCCTCTTGCGCACTTGTCACCGTGCTCGACGGCCATCCGGCAACGCTCGCTTGGCTCGGCGCCGTCGCCGGCCATCGCACGCGCTCGCTCGGGGTCGAGCATTTCGGTCAGACGGGCTCGATCCCAGATCTTTATCGCCACTATGGAATCGACGCCAACGCCATCGTCGCCGCGGCTCAGGCAATCGCGCCGGGCCGCCCGATCCGCCATCTCAAAGCGCTGTAGGTCCGGCTGGCGCCCATATCGAAGCCATCGCTATTTCTGTGCAGCCTTGGGCGGTCGCAGCCGTGCGATCGCAAATAGCAGCCATCCCGAACCGATGCAGGCCGGAATCGCAGCCCACAGCCACGGTTCGTTCCCCGTTGCAAAGTAGATCGCCACGGCGGCCACTCCAGCAGCCGCGCTGATGCACAGGATCGCGAGCGCCCATCCCGGGCTCACGCCGCCGCCGCCTTCCGCCTTTGAGCCGAAGAGCGGCCCGAGGACAAGGGGCGCAAGGGAGAGCTGGGCGCAGCAGAACGCGACGACGAGGGCGATAAATCCGCCCCCGGAAAAATCGATCGTGAACTGCGCGTCGAAGATGACGAACGCGGCCAGCATCAGCAGGCACAAGCCGCTCCCTATGAGAATGGCCGGCCGTGCTCCGACCTTATCCGACGCGGCGTGTGTTTCTTGGGATGCGGGCGTTGAGCGAAATGCGGGCAATACATCGTAGCGCAGGACGCAGAGGCTTGCCGCGAGCATGGAGGCCATCGTCGTTAGAGCGATCATCACGACGCTCACGAGTAAAAGCGACAGCGCGCTGCCGGCCACCCAGTTCTGCTGGGACGCGATTTTGCCCACGAAGGTCTGCATCACATGGGCGCCGGCCGGAACCCTCAGCGCCGCGACGGCGATCGCGCCGAACATGCAGAGGAACAGCGACACGAGCGCGGTCTCTGTTGCGTAAGTCCTGATGATCCTGCCTAACGCCGCGGCGCGTCCTTCCGAAGCAGCGGGATTGGTGTCTCCATCCTTCGCAAGCGCCGCAAATCGCTGCCAGTTGGTGATGTCGACGATCGGATAAAGCAACGGCAGCAGGATAAGGGCGATCACGCCGGCGCTTGATATTCCGACTCCCGTCCGCAGGGTCGCCACGCTGTCACTCACGATGCTGTCGAATCCCCTGGACGACAGCTCGACGACGGTAAAGACGACCACGAAAACCGCGGCGACGGATACGCACACATTGAGGATCTTGTTGAATCTTCTGAACGCCCGAGCGCCGCGGGGCTCGCGCCTGGACACGCCGTCAGGCGTGGCGCTGCCATCGGTCGTATCAATCGGGCTCGTATCGACGTAACGCGAGCGTCGGTAAACAAGCATGACGATGCAACAGACGGCGACAAACAGCACGGCAAACGCGCCATGGGGCGACAGCGGCCTGAGCGTCGCCATGACAATGTACAAGAGCAAGGCGGTCGAACCGAACAAGCTCAGATACAACATGCCGAGTTGCGCCTGCGTTGAGCGCAGCACCCCGGAAATCCCCGCAGGCAAAGCGTAAATCGCCGTCAACGCCAGCATGCCAAGCATTACTAGGTAATACGGGGTTTCCGGCATGACCGGCTTTAATACGGCAGCAACGCCAAACGCTTCGCAGATCATGAGACCAGAAAGCGCGAAAACCGTCAGGCTGGCTGCAACGAGGCGCACGCGAGAGTCGTTGCCATGCCGCCGTGCAACAAACTCATTGACGGTAAAGGATTGGCCGTGCGCCACCGCGCTCTGGAAGAACTCAAGCATCGGCCGCCGCAGGACGTTTAACAGATAAAGACCCAGTCCCAACGAAGCCGACGCGATGATCGCCGGCCAAAAATCCCCGCTCGCGCCCCAGGCGAAGAACGGGCCGAATGTCGCCATTTTCAGCGCATATGCGATGGACGAATTCTGGATGACGCCCGGCGGCGTACGTTCGGCGGCGATGAAGTAGTCCTGGGCTTGGCCGCTTGCCTTGCCGCGCAGAAGTTGAATCGGCAGGAAATAGGCGCCGAGCGCAGCGACAAGGATGAGCGTAGCGAGAAGTGGCATAAAAAGGCCGTTGGTTCGCCTGACGGCGGGGGACGGCCGATCTAATACGGGAAAAGGCCGATCCGGAGCAATGACCTGTCCGCGGGCGGGCGCTTCAATGAAAAATGAACAAGTAGCCCTTGGTGGGCAGGACCGCGGAGTTGGCGCTCCGCGCGAGTCCTGCTTCGCCGTCGTGTCGCATAATGGCGGTAGTCAGAACCAGCGTTCGAGGTTGCTCATCTCGTAAAGGCCTGGGACGTTTAAGCGAAAGCAGCCATCCCTGAAATGATTGGACGGGCTCGATACAGAGGTTGGGGCAGCGCGAGGCAGGCGCGG
>Ga0315553_10000989_pt1 | contig 24352 bp, 19 predicted proteins | sample SalMarSW160140MG_FD_203099 | JGI IMG/M metagenome (GOLD analysis project Ga0315553, IMG submission 203099) | Salt marsh sediment microbial communities from the Plum Island Ecosystem LTER, Massachusetts, United States - Salt Marsh Sediment SW1601-40 ... | reverse complement strand
CTCAGCTTGGTACCCCCCTGCCGGACGCTACTGTCGAATCTATCAAGAAAACGGGCGTTGCATTAAAAGCTCCAATCACTACACCGGTTGGGAAAGGCTACAGAAGCATAAATGTGTATCTTCGCCAGAGTCTTGACTTATATGCATGTCTTAGGCCCTGCAAGAGCTATAAGGGGGTGCGCAGCAGGTATTCTGACATTGACCTTGTGGTTGTACGCGAAAATACTGAAGATCTTTATGCAGGAATTGAGTTTCAGAAAGGCAAGGACGACACTGCTGAAATTATCGAGTGGATAAATAAACATTCCAGCCGAAAAATAACTGAGGACTCCGGCATAAGCATAAAGCCAATTTCGGTCAGGGCGACCGAGCGTATCGTCAAGTTTGCCTTCGATTACGCCAATAAGATGGGACGGAAAAAGGTAACCTCTGTTCATAAGGCCAATATTATGAAATTCTCTGACGGATTGTGGCTGGAGGTAAGCCGAGAGGTCGCAAAACAATATCCAGATATAGAGTTTGAAGACCGCATCGTTGACAATATGTGTATGCAGTTGCTCCAAAAACCTGAGCTTTATGATGTTATTGTACTGCCGAATCTTTACGGTGATATAATAAGTGATTTGTGCGCGGGCCTGGTCGGCGGACTGGGTGTAGCGCCCGGTGCAAACATTGGCGAAAAAGCGGCTATTTTCGAGGCAACTCACGGCAGCGCACCAAAATATAAAGGCCGGAATATGGTCAATCCAACAGCCTTGATACTGAGTGGTGTGATGATGCTGAGGCACATAGATAAAAAGGCCGAGGCTGATAAGCTGGAGGCTGCGGCGGCTGCGGTAATTGCTGAGGGTAAAAGCGTAACCTACGATATGAAGCCGAACCGCGATGACCCGACTGCTGTAGGTACAAGCAAGATGGCCGACGCTATTATCGACAAAATAAAAAGCTGACCTTCAATTGCACCTATTATTAATCAGTTTTATTCGATGTTTAATAGTTTTCAGGAAATACCGTCAACTCCCAGTATTGGTGAATCTTGTCCATCATATCTATAAAGTTTTCGTGATCCACGGGTTTGACGATATAACCGGCAACCCCCAGGTTGAAAGATTCGACCCTGTCCTGTTCAGCCTTCGATGTAGTCAGGACTATCACAGGAATATTTCTCAGTTTGTAATCAGCTTTGGCAACCTTCATAAATTCAACACCATTCATCTTGGGCATACTCAAATCGAGGAGAATAATCTGTGGTTTGGTGTTATGCTCGTTTTTTAGATAATCAAGTGCCTCTTCGCCATTGGTTACATGAGCTAATTCGTTTTTGATGTGAAGATGATCAAATGCCCTTTTGACAGCCATTGCATCTACGGTATCATCTTCAACTAACAATATCGGTCTTGTAACTTGCTGTAGCATATTCTACCCCCATTTCTTTTGGGAACGTGAAAAAGAAGGTGCTTCCCTGACCAGGCGTTGACTCTAACCATATCTGGCCATCATACATCTCAACAATTTTCTTGACTATCGGAAGGCCAATGCCGATATTTTCGGTTTCGTCACGAAGTGAAAGTATTTGGAATATCTGGAAAATCTTGCCGAAATATCTTTCTTTGATTCCAGGCCCATTATCAGTGACGCTGAACATCCAGAAATCATCGCGCTCAACACAGTTAATTTTGATTTGGCCTTTTGGTTTATCCATATGTTTGATGGCATTGCTTAAAAGGTTTCCAAACACCAATTCCACGAACTCTCGCACAGCCGTCAAAGCAGGCATTTTATCTTCGATAGTTATTTCAATATTCTCAGGTGAATCAATTGTTGTAATGACCTCCGGTAAGAGCATATTCAAATCCAGTTCTTTTTCTTGTCGATCAACGAATGTGAGACTTGAATATTGTATAACAGCATCGAGAAACTTACTCATTCGCTGTGCTCTTCCTGCGAGCAGCCTGGCGTGTCTTTGGCCTTCTTCGTTAGCCCTTTCGGCATAATCGTCTGATATCCAATCGGATAAAGTCCCTATTCCGCGCAGTGGTGTCTGTAAATCGTGAGCTGATATACGTGTAAACTCCTGAAGTTCCCTGGTTGATCTGGTCAGTTTTTTCACCGTCTTTGCCAGTGCATCTTCAGCTTTTTTGCGTACAAGGACTTCTTCTCTTAGCTCAGTGGTGCGTTCTTCAACTCTTTTCTCCAGTTCCTCATTAGCATTAACCAGAGCTAAATCGCGCTCTTGAATTTGCTCCAGCATTCCATTGAATGCATCTATGAGCGAGCCTGTTTCATCATTACTATGTTTTTGGGCCCTGATCTTGTATTCTTTATTATCTGAAACGTGTTTCGCAACGCCGGCTAAGTCCAGAATCGGTCCTGAAATAATCCTCTGAAGAACAGACGATATAAAATAAGCCGGCAGAGAAGCAAGCAATAGAACCATAATCATTACACTGATGTTCTGCTTGAGCGTTGTATATAAGGGGCCTAAATCAGATCGCAGGCAGGCTGTTCCAATCTGTTCGGCTTCAAGTACAATAGGTTCGAAAACAGTTAAGAAGCCATGTTCAAAACTATGTCCGGTTTTTTTAGGTAGAGATAATCCGACTTTTATATCTACGTCCTCGCGATTATAGCTCGCAAAAATCTCATTATTGGTGGTATAGACACAGCTAAAAACAATAGATGGATCTGCCCTAAGTGCCTGGAGTGTTTCGCTTGCATCTTTGGCATCTTCAAAGGCAAGAGAGGCTTTGCAGCTGTCCGCTATCATCTTCGCCTGTGTGGAGAGGTCTTGTACCATTTGTCGGCGAAGGCTGAACCACTGCCAGGAAATAAATGCTGCGCCCGCTAAAAACAACGTGGCTATGCATGCCATCATTATAATCGAAATGAGCTTGCGTTTTATCGTCATGTTGTTAAAGCCGGAGTATGTCTAAGTATACTATGAGACCATATTACGTTTACTAACCTTTTTCGGCATCTTTAGCCCGTAAAATCACTAAAATACGGGTGACAATCGGCAAAAAAAATGGTAATACGCTGTTTTTCAAAAGGATTAAAAGATTGAATCAGGCTGATTTTAAAAAGTTGATTTCTGGTCAAAAAAAGGGCCTAATCGCAGCTCTTTTGCGTTTGGTCCTAAGAGTTTCTGCGGTAGGTTACTTTCTCTTTATCGGACTGCGGAACTTACTATACTCAAGGGGGTTGTTGAAAACACATCGTGTAAATGCGGTAATCTTTAGTGTCGGTAACATCACAGTTGGTGGGACAGGCAAAACCCCACTGGTAATTTGGCTCTGTAATCAGTTAACTCAAAACTCAAAGCTAAAAGCTAAAAGCTATAACTGTGCGATACTAACCCGCGGTTACAAGGCATCTCAGGACCCAAAACTCGAGAATCAAAACTATACTGATGAGCCAGCAATACTTGCGGGTAGTTGTGCAGGAGCTAAAGTGATTGTCAATCCAGACCGTGTTGCAGGTGCAGTTGAGGCTGTAAGCAGATTCGGCGTAAAGGTGCTGATTATGGATGACGGATTTCAACACCGTCGATTAGCCAGGAACCTTGATATCGTAACAATTGATGCGATGCAGCCTTTCGGCTATGGCAGGCTTTTTCCGGCAGGTCTGCTTCGAGAGCCTGTCAGCGCATTGAAACGAGCCGACGCTGTTGTTATTACCAGATGTGACCAAATTGGTGAGGTTAAGCTGGCGAAGATTGAAGAGAGACTGAAACAGGTAAATTCCAACATGGTAATTGCCAGGTCAGTACATGCTCCGATTTTAGCAAAATCTAAAGACAATAAAGAAATAAATCTTAAAGAGCTTAAAGACAAGAAGGTATTTGCCTTTTGTGGCATAGGCAATCCAGATGCGTTTTTTAACACGGTCAAAAAGACATGCTCTGATTTGGTTGGTTCTAAGGTTTATAACGACCATCACCATTACACAGTCGGTTGCTTAGCTGGTATTTATGCACAGGCTAAGCATCTTAAAGCAGGTTTGATACTGACGACCCAAAAAGATTGGACAAAAATCACACTGCCGGAGGCTTTAAAGAAGGATACATCTCTTGCATATTTAGCTATTGAGATGAAATTTGTGGTTGGGGAGGATAAACTAACAGCCTTGATTAAAGATGCACTCGCGGGTAAAATTGGCGGAAAATAAAAGAGCGTAATATGTATGAAAAGCTACTAAAAACTGTGACGAATCTTGGCTCGCCGAAAGTTCTGGTCGCGGGCGACTTTATGCTTGATATCTATGTTTACGGCGATGCACTTAGGATTAGCCCAGAGGCACCAGTGCCTGTACTGAAGGTTTCAAGAAGTGAGTATGGTTGTGGTGGAGCGGGTTCTGTAGCTGCTGATTTGGCCGCCTTGGGCGCGATGCCTTTTTGTGTAGGCGTTATCGGAAATGATCCTAACGGCAAGATACTTAAAGAAAGACTGGTAAAGCTTGGGGCCGACATAAGTGGATTGTTCGCCGTGGAGGACCGGCCCACAATCACCAAACAGAGACTTATAGGTCTGGCCCAGCATCGCCATCAACAGCAATTATTCAGAATGGATGAAGAATCCACAGAGCCTTTATCTAACGAGCAGTATAGACAGATCCTACAGGCTTACAAAGACAATTTAAAAAGAGCTGATATTGTTTGTTTGCAGGATTACAATAAGGGTTTGCTACGTTTGGATATTTGTAGGGAAATGATAGAATTAGCAAAGAAGGCAAGCAAAAAAGTTCTCGTTGATCCTTGTCTGGCTGCGGATTATTCAAAATACGCCCACGCTACCCTAATTACGCCAAATCGGCAAGAAACCTTTGCAAATGTTGGTTTTGAGATTAAAGCTGCAGATGATGCTGCCAGAGCGGCAAGGCAGCTCTATGAGAATTTAAAGCTTGAAGCTGTGGTGGTCACACTTGATAGAGAAGGTGCGTATCTCAAAACTGAAAAGGAAAGTGAAATCATACATACCAGACCACGCAGCGTATATGATGTTAGCGGAGCAGGTGATATGGTTTTGGCTACACTTGCAGTTGCTTTGGCTGCTGGCTGTGATTATAAGACAGCCGTTCAATTATCAAATATAGCCGGTGGGATTGAAGTTGAAAAATTCGGGGCCGCGACGGTTACCATTGAGGAAATTATCAATGAGCTCATAAGTCAAAATCGCGGCAAAAACGGCAAGATTCGCCCTATAGAATCTTTGGTTGAAGAACTTACCTGGCATCGCAGGCAAAAGGAAACCATTGTTTTTACAAATGGCTGTTTTGACGTTATGCACAGAGGGCATATTGAGTTTCTGAAATTTTGTAAGTCACATGGTGACATAGTCGTTGTAGGTTTAAATAGCGACAACTCAGTAAAGACTATTAAGGGCCCTGACCGACCAATAAACAACCAGTACGACAGGGCTGCTGTTCTTGCAGCATTGGAGACTGTCGATTACATTACGGTTTTTGACGAGACTGACCCTCTTGACTTAATCAAAAAGGTAAAGCCGGACGTGTTAGTAAAGGGCCAGGACTGGGCACAGAAGGGCATCATCGGCCGTGAATTTGTTGAATCTTATAACGGCAAGGTTGTTCTTGCACCACTTGTTGAAGGCAAGAGCTCCACCGACACAATTGCAAAAATTAGGTCATTGCAGACGGAATCCTGATGGAAGATACTATAAACAAGCACGTTACAGAGGCTATAGAAACCCACAAGAGAATGGTTGCCCAATTCCAGAGTAGCGGCGTTGAGGCAATTACCGCTGCTGCCCAGGCAATAATAAAGGCATTCAAGCAAAATGGCAGGATTTATCTCTGCGGCAATGGGGGCTCAGCGGCAGATGCTCAACACATAGCCGGAGAATTAGTAGGCAGATTCACCAGAGAGCGAAAGGCTTTTCCTGCCGTGGCATTATCAACCGACACCTCTATACTAACATCTATTGCCAACGATTATACTTACGATGATGTCTTTGCCCGTCAGGTAGAGGCCCTAGTTGGAGAAGGTGATATCTTGTGGGCTATCTCGACCAGTGGAACTTCGCCAAATATCGTCAAGGCCGCAAAGTTAGCTAAAGAAAAAGGGGCATGCGTCTTGGTTTTTACCGGCAGAAGCAACAGTAAGCTCGAGGGAATTGCTGACATTTGTTTTTGCACAGAGGATGAATCAACAGCCCGTAGCCAAGAGATTCATCAGCTTGCCTATCATATAATCTGTGACCTTGTAGAACGGAGTTTTTGTGATTAGCCAATCCGCAAAAATAGGCTGAAAGTTATGTCCAATATAGCAGTATTCTTAGACCGGGACAACACCTTGATTGAGGACCCCGGCTACATCAACTATCCCGACCAGGTCAAGCTGTTGGATGGTGTCCCTGAGGTACTTATAGAGCTTAAAGCGATTGACTATAAACTGATTGTTGTCTCCAACCAGTCAGCAGTTGCCCGTGGAATTATCACCGAGAAGGTGCTTGGTGAGATTCATGACCGTTTGAAACAGCTCCTAGCCGAGAAAGGAGCTTACCTGAACCAGATTTATTACTGTCCCTACCATCCTGATGGGGTTATCCCGAAGTACCGTAAAGCGAGCGACTGCAGAAAGCCGAACCCCGGAATGTTGTTGAACGCCGCCAAAGAGATGGATATTGACCTTAGCCAATCTTGGATGATAGGCAATAGCGAGTGTGATATTGAGGCCGGTTCACGGGCCGGCTGTAAAACTATATTGGTGAACCGCTCTTTGCACCACAAACAGCCTATCTCATCCTCATCTTCAGCAGAGACGAATCCCGATTACACTGCTGTAAATTTAAAGGAAGCTGTGAACATAATAAAAAAGTATCGCCGTTCTTCTGGTGAAAAGCGAGCTCCAAGTCACTCTGTTCCAATTTATCAAACCGAGTCAGTTTCGCAAGCTGTTAAGCAATTACCCCAGTCTGAGCCAGTAGAGACACAAACACAGACCGAACAGCTCTTGATTAACATACTCGAGCAGCTAAGAAGTATGCAGCGGGCAAATATGTTCAGTGAATTTTCCATAATGAGACTGATGGCCGGGATTGTGCAAATTATGGTCCTGTTTTGTTTGCTTATAACCGTTTGGTTTTTGATGAGCCCATCCAGACAGGACAACTCGGTTTTTATTGCCCTTGGATTTGCTGCAGTTTTACAGATGATGTCACTGAGCTTTTACATGATGCAGCGGCGAAAGTAATTGTGTGTGAAGCGTATCTCATTGAGCGAGATACGAGATGCAAGATGCAGGACGCGAAATACGAGATTTTAGTCTGGCTCCCATCACCTATGGGCGATGCTATTCTCTGCACACCTGCCCTTCGGGCCATTCGCAGGCAATTTCAATCCTCTAACATCTGGTTTTTTGCCAATCCTGTGGTTCGCCGCGTTCTGTCGCCAGGCAACTTCAACGACGAATGGATCCAGCAGCAGAGTAAGAATCCGTTTGTAATTGCTAAGACATTAAAAGAGCATAATTTTACGCATGCAATACTTTTTAAGAATTCCTTTGCTTCGGCACTGGCGGTTTATCTGGCACGAATTCCATTTCGCATTGGTTATGCTCGTGAGGGGCGCAGTTTTTTTCTCACAGATAAGCTTGACCCGCTAAAGCTACCTGACGGGCGATTCGAGCCTGTTTCCATGGTCGACTACTATATAGAAATTGCCTCAAAGCTCGGTGCCGATACAGCCAATAGAGACCTCGAATTGCTTATTAATCCAGAGGGCAGCAAAGGTATCAGGACCAAACTGCCAGAAGTTTTCAGTTGTGCCGGGCCAGTTGTAATCCTTGTACCTGGTGGTGCGTATGGACCAAGTAAATTCTGGTCGGCCGGAAGATTTGCACAAACAGCCGATTGGCTCATAGATAATTACGATGCAACAGTTATTTTATCTGTTGCGTCAAACTCTATTGAGAGGCAGATTGCGGAGGAGATTTGTGCTTTGAGCAAGCACAAACTTGTCAGCCTGACAGAAAAACCCGTAAATTTGGGTGAATTAAAGGCACTTTTTTCCATTGCTGATTTGGTAATAGGCAATGATACAGGTCCTCGACATATAGCTATAGCGCTACAGCGCAAGGTTATCACACTTTTGGGGCCGAACAACCCGGCCTGGACGGACACAAATTACGAAAATGAGGTTCAAATAGTTGGCAATGTTCCCTGCGCCCCTTGCACAAGGCCGATATGCGAGAAGACCCAGCACTTATGCATGCAGGCCATAACTGTGAAGATGGTTTGCGATGCTGCAGAAGGTCTGCTCGAGAATAAACGCAGACAAGCGAAGGTTTCAGCTTGTCCGGAATTCATAGAAATCTCGAAATCGTGTTTTGTTAACTCTGAGTATAAAACAGCATTTGGCAAACTGGGCTTGACTTCCATCGATGATGTCTTTAGTTTTAATGCTGCTGAACTGACTAAAAAAAATCTAGCCCGTTTTCGTAGTCGCCTGCGGTTTGAAGTAAACATGTCAGGAGCACCACTGCCAACCACAGTCTTTTTGAAGCGATATGATAAACCGCCCGTTTTAGTCCAGCTTAAAAACTGGCTCTCACATCACAGCGGAAAAAGTTGTGCTTTCTTTGAGTTTGAGCCGATAAGCGAACTGGCTATAGCAGGCGTAAATGTCCCGGAAATTATTTCCTATGGTGAGCAATGGGGTCTCTTCTTCGAAAAAAGAAGCTTTATAGCCACCGAGAAAATACCTGATGCCGAATCTCTCGAGCGGCAGTTACCCGACTGCTTTTATGGTCCGGCTACAAGTGGAAATTTGAAACTGCGAAGAAGCTTTATCGTTAGGTTTGCAACTTTTGTGAGGAAATTCCACGAAACAGACTACCGTCATCGGGACCTTTACTTCTCACATATATTCTACGGCCAGAGCGATGGTTTCTGCCTGATAGATTTGGCGAGAGCCTTTAGGCCAGTCTTGTTCCGGCAGCGACTTAGAATAAAAGATATTGCACAGGTTCATTACTCGGCACCAGTCGGAATTTTTTCGAAGACAGACCGCCTTCGTTTTTATCTTGGCTATGCTGATAAAAGGAAGCTGACAAGGGAAGACAAAGCGGTTATTCGTAAAGTGGTAAATAAAGCAAGGCGAATGGCTCGGCACAATATAAAGCATTGCAGGCCTGTCCCCTTTCTTTGCAGGCCGTCCGGAAACAGGCCTTATAATTCAGCTAAGAACAAGAAAGTTGCAATAATAATTGAGCGGGCAAATATAGCCCTTGGCGGAGCAGAACGCTCGATTTTCGAATTGGCTGCAGCTTTATCCGGGCTCAGCCTCGAAGTGGATATACTTGCTGCCGCGGGCCAGGCAAACACTAAAAGCACTCACATCTTATGTGGTGGAGCGCCTCATAAACGTGTGTGTTATTACAGCTTTGCAAAGGCATTGAGAAAACACTTATCGGAAAATCACTATGATATAATTCACAGCGTTTTGCCTTTCGACTTTACCGATGTTTATCAGCCTCGTGGTGGGACATATGCTGAGACTGTCTTGCGCAACGCCGCTAGTTATCAGAATAAATTCATAGAATCTTATAAAAAACTCATGGCTTTTGCCAATTTTCGCCGAACTATTCTTCTGCATGCCGAGCGTAAGTTATGCAAACAGACCAGCGAACAAATAATCATTGCGCTTTCAGAATATGTTGCCAGGCAGTTTGAGCAACACTACGGCATCGAATCACGCAGACTGGTCCTTATTCCCAACGGTGTGAAAGTAAGTAGGCCAATCGACACAGGTGCTGCTGACCGGCTCCGCACTCAAGTATTGATGCAAATGGGCCTTAAAGAAGCGGACAAACCCGTCCTTTTCTTATTTGTGGCCAATAATTTTAGATTAAAAGGACTGTCCGTTTTAATAAAAGCTCTACACTTAGCGGCAACGCATCACAAAACAGGAAGGAGTGCTTTCTTGATAGTGGCTGGTAATGGCAAAACGCACAAGTACCGTCATCTTGCAAAAAAGCTTGATGTTCACAACAGAGTCGTTTTCTTAGGTCACGTTAGTCACATTCAAAATGCTCTTTCAATAATCGATGTTGCTATTTTGCCGACTTTTTATGACCCGTCCAGCAGGTTTATCCTTGAAGCAATAGCAGCCGGCAAGCCGGTGATAACCACGAGATTTAATGGTGCAACTGATTTGTTCGTTGACAATCGACACGGTAAAGTGATTGATACACCCGGAAACATCTCCGCACTGGCAAAAGCTATAACCTATTTTACGGACCCGAAAAATATCCGAGAGACGTCAGAGGCTATCATTACAGATAATCTTAAAGAAAAAGTCTCCGTCAAACAGGTTGCCAGACATCTGTTATCTGTGTATGATTTTATTTTGCAAAGGAAAGGCCGAAAATAATGTACGCGATTTTTGTGTCGTTTATCATAATAGCGTATTTGCTTGGTTCAGTTCCCTTTGGACTACTCATCGCCAGAGCATATGGTAAAGACCTTCGCTCTATTGGCTCAGGTAATATCGGCGCAACCAACGTTTCCCGCGCACTTGGTAGAAAATGGGCCTACCTTTGTTTTCTGCTCGATTTGCTAAAAGGTATGATTCCAATGTTAGCAACAATGTTCCTTACCAAACATCTATCTGTTCAATCGAATACCGGAAAGGTTATCTTCCTCTGGCTGTGGCTGGCCATAGGTTGTGCAGCCATCCTGGGGCATATCTTTCCTGTATACCTGAAATTTAAAGGTGGGAAAGGTGTTGCCACCAGCTTCGGCGTAGCTCTGGGCCTTTGGCCTTATTATACAATTTGTGCCTCTTTTGCCGTTTTGTTGTGGGTGGTGGTTGCCTTAATATGGCGGTATGTTTCCCTTGCTTCGATTATTGCCTCTATTGCTTTTCCTGTTGCTCTGATTTTAGCGATAAAGCTCACACCGGGTTGGGACTTTGCTAATCTGTGGCCGTTGCTTACTACGGCGGTTGCGATACCCCTGATGGTCATAATTCGTCACCGTGAAAATATAAAGAGGCTGATGGCAGGAACAGAAAGTAGAATCTTGAAAATCAAACATAGAGCATGCCAAAATCCATAGTGTGGTTGTGTAAGAATGAAGCCGCCCTGCTACCGGATAGGGGCTAATAAAGACAAAGAGGGTAGATCAACCCCCAAGCTTCACAGAAATGCCAATCATGTCGCACTGCTGATCTGCCCTAAGAGACAATTCTCGGCTAGGCGTGCGCCCATCACCTTTTGACTGCCATCCTCGATGTTTCAACTGTCTCTGATGCTTCATACTTTTCCGCCCTCCTAGCCTCCTGAAAAACTCTATAGCATCCTTGATTCCTGCACTTTCATTAGGGTCTTTATAAGTATCGGTTAGAGCACAAAGAAAGTAAAACAGCATATACCTGAATTTCAGCTTCGCAAACGCTATTATAAGACTGGTAAAAATCAACTATCAGGTGAGCAAAACCCTTATTTTTCAGGGCAGCAAAAGGATAGTTCACCTCGTCTCGCTCACACTTCGAGAGAGGCCAATCCCCCAAGGATAGCGATTTTGACAAGCTCAGCTACGCTTTGTACGTCCAGCTTTTCCATGATTTTCCGGCGGTTTGCCTCTATGGTCTTAGTACTCACATGCAGCTCCAGGGCAATCTGTTTAGTGTTCTTTCCTTCTCCTATGAGCTGTAGGACCTCACGTTCTCTTTCTGTGAGAGTCCCAATTGGCGACTCAGTGGTTTCTGTCAAGCGCTTCACATAGTCGTCCACTACGACGCCAGCGACTTTAGCACTAAGATAAGTACCGCCAGCTGCTACTGCCTGTATGGCTTCAACAAGTTCATCAAACAGGCAATCCTTCAATACATATCCCGAGGCTCCGGCCTTAAGCATGTCTGCAACAAACGCTCTATTAGAATGTACAGACAATGCGATTACCCTCACTTTCGGGAACTCGTGGACAATCTTTCGGGTGGCGTCTACCCCATTTAGATTTGGCATCGTTATGTCTGTAATCACCACGTCTGGTAATAGTTCCTGCACAAGGCTGAGTACTTTTCGGCCATCTTCAGCTTCGCCGACTACTTCAATATCGGGCTCTTTTTCAAGCAAAGAACGCAGACCCTGCCGAATAATTCCATGGTCCTCAGCCAGTACGATACGTAAGCTCATATCTATTGCTCCTTTGCGTTCTTTTCTTCCTTTAGCGGGGCTGTCATCGTAGCCTTACATCCGTGGCCAGGCTGGGATTTAATCTCCAGAAGTCCTCCCAGTTCTTCCAAACGCTGTCGAATGCTAAACAGCCCAAATGCACCTTCTTTAGCTGCCCTCGAAGCTGCTTCGGTAGGGTCGAACCCAACTCCATCATCCTCCACACTGATGCATATTTGGTTGCCAACTTTGCTTATCCGGACACTTACTTTCTTTGCCTGTGCATACTTAATGACATTAATGAGCAATTCTCGCACGTCGCGGAACAGAAGCATGCGAATGTCATCATCCAAAGGTTTTGGCTGACCATCATCTTTAAACTCAGTTTGAATCCCATGCTTTTTCTCGACTCGTTCGGTTAGCCAATCAGCCACAGCCATCTCAAAATTCAACTCGTATAGTATAGGAGAACCCACGTCGAAAGTCAAAGTTCTCGTGTCCTCAATTGTTTGGTTCAGCGTATCGCAGATTTCATTCAATTCCCTCTCAAGCTTTTTGTCGGACGCGGATTTGCGAAGCGTTTCCAGCTTGATCTTCGAAATAACCAGTGACTGGCTGATTTGGTCGTGCAGTTCTGTGGCAATATGGTGTCTTTCGCGCTCCTCGGCCAAAGTCAACTGCGAAGCCAGAGATTTGAGCTTCGCCTGGTAGTCAAGGAGTTTCTGCTCTGCCTGTTTGCGTTCGGTGATGTCCGATCCGTAGAAATTGACATAGCCGGAAGCTATCACAGGAACGGCCCGAAATGCAAAAACACCTCCTGCGTGCTCGGTTTCCATTATCCTCACCGAGCCTGACTTGAGAACATCCTGTATTACTTGTTGCCATTCAGGGGGCGCGAGACGACCAATCGCGCACTTGCTCTCCCTCAAAAGCTTTGTACTTGCTGCATTCGCATGCAGAATGGTTCCATCTGAGGAGATACGTATAATCGGATACGGATTCTCCGAAGGGAATTTCGCCAGGTTCTCTATTTCCTGCTCCGCTCGCTTGCGCTCGGTAATGTCATAGGCAAGCCCAAGCACCGCCTTTGGTGCTCCGGTTTCACCCGTCATTATGATAGAAAGTCCCTCTGCTGGAAACCTGCTGCCATCCTCTCTTAGCATTATGTACTCAACAGGACCTACTATGGTCTTTTTCTCTCTAATAGTCTTTTCTATTGCAGCAAACAGTCTCGGCTTTTCTTCAGTAGGGAAAAACTCTGATATGTTTCTTCCTACCTGAGCCTCTGCTGGCTCTTTAGTGGCATGAATCCTTACAAACTGATGGTTGCACTCTTGGATATTACCTTCCAGGTCCAGAAGGACGGTAGAATATGGTGATAGCTCGAACATGGACCTGAATTTCCCTTCACTCTCACACAAGGCTTCCTCTGCTTTCTTTCGCTCGGTGATATCAACTGCAACAGCCAAAACGCAATCGGGATTTCCCCGTAGAGCCATTGGGATTTTGGTGGTCTGGAACCACTTGATTGTGCCATCCGGCAGCGTGAACGACTCTGCCGGTACGAACTTTGGCTGCTTACTGTCAATGACCATCCGGTCATCCGCCAAGAATCTCTCAACCTCTTGCTCACTGGCCAAAGACAAGCAGGCGTAGTCGAGATCGGTTTTGCCCACCATCGCCTCAGGTGTCGTACCGTGGAGTTCTGCATTCGCTTTGTTCACCAGGATATAGCGACCATCTCGATCTTTGACAAAGATGGGATTAGGTGTAGTATCGATTACGCTGCGTACCAGATTCTCACTCTCGCGCAGCGCCTCCTCGGCTTGTTTGCGTTCGGTGATGTCCAGTCCGATTCCGATGTTGGAACCATCCGAGAGAGGAACATTAGTCCACGTAGTATCGAGGACTTTTCCATCACGTCTGCGTGTTTTAAAGTCTCCCCATTTAGACTCGGATTTTCTTATAAATTCCACAACATACTGACAATATTCCGGGTCGGGGTAAAGTTCCTGCAGAACATCTCGAAATTGAGTCTCTTCGAAAGACCAGCCAAGCTTTTTTTGCCATGCTTGATTGACCCACTTATGAGTGCTATCTGGATTCAGAAAAGCTATCATGACAGGTATATTATCAAGGACAATCTGAAGGATTTCTTTCTGTCCGCGTAAAATCTGTTCCGATTTCCTGCGATCGGTGATATCCTCGCCTGAGCTGAGTGTGCCGATAACCCTGTCCGTTTTGTCTCTTAGTATGGTGTTGCGCCAGGCTATCAGTTTTTCGTCTCCATCCTTGGTCAAAACAGGATTTTCATAATATTCAGGTCCATCGACTTCTCCTGCCAGCACTTTATTAAAAATCTCTTTTACATCTTCTCTAATTCCTTCGGGCAGGAAATTGTCGAACCAGTTTTTGCCGAGAATTTCGTCCTCGCTATAGCCCAATATCTCGCAACCTTTTTTATTTATAAGGCCTACCCTTTGCTCAAAATCGATCACCACCAACATGACTCCTGCAATATCGAGATATTTTTGAGCCTTGTCTCGTTCTTCCCGTAGTAATCCCTCTGCCTTCTTGCGTTCTGTGATGTCTCTTATGACATGAATGGCACTTCTTATATTGCCTTCTAAATCAAGTATTGGGTCCACTGCAGCTTCTATCCAGATATCTTTTCCAGATAAATGGAGTTCTGTTTCCTCATGTTTCTTTGTGTGTCTCGTTTTTTTCAGTGGGCATTCATTTGGTGCCTTGTTAGTACCATGAATAAGCTGCCAGCATTTTCTTCCGACTATTTCGTCGAGCGGCTTGTCCAAAAAGCGTGATATGGCAAGATTAGCCTGAACGATCATAAAGTCAGGATCGGTAAGCATTATAGGATCTTTTATTGCATTAAAAGTTTTTTGCCACTCATGCCAGGCTTTATCTAACTTTCCGTCCTCGTTTTTGTAGCTTGTGGTGTCGCGGTTGACTCGCCCCAACTTTGCTGTATGATCACGTAGCTTTTGGGTCTCTTCGATGGATTTCTCTCTACTCGCTGAGCCGTCCCGCATTGCTCCTTCTCCTGCAGGCTTACTAATCGTTCGGTCCATAGTCTCGGTTACAAAAAAGCTACCACGGACAACCTTTCGGCCTTTCCCCTGATGTTGGAGCTATAGCATGTATCTTTCGTTTGAGGAATGTTGTTTTAATAATTAACTGATACTTCTCTACAGATATTTACTTGTGTACCCCAAAAGCTCAACGGCAGCTCACCCTCCTCCGCTAACATTTTTAACCCGTGCGCCAACAATACCAACGTTATCTGCCGTTATATCTTTCCCTGTTGTTGCAAATAAATATACTGTCTGGGAGAAATAAGTCCAATAAAATTCCTGATAATAGCAGTTTTTTAGTAGTTTTTTTCCGAAAGCTTATGTGATTAACTCAGGGATAAAAACAGCGCTGGTTGTTTTAATAATTGTGTCATCGAATATTTTGGGGTGTTAACTCTTTAATTTTAGGCTACTTATATGAAGAAAGTTTAGCTTTTTATGCAGCCTTATATAAAGTCTCCTATATTAACACCTGCGACTCTATACTGCAGCCGCTGGGATAATACAAAGAAATCTCAAAACAGAATCTCCTGCATTCTCGAATCGATGTTCTGTGTTCGGAGGCACAAATATCACATATTCTGCCTCAAACGGATATCTTTGCCCCTCATGAACGAAGACACCTTGGCCTTCAATCACAAAAACTTCGTGTTCATGCTGGTGTTTGTGTAAAGGTGTATGACCAGCGGGTTGCAATTCAAACATGCGCGTTGCAAAGTTTTCGGCTCCGTCTATTTTGGAAATAAGCCATCTTATTTCCACACCTTTTGCCCCCTCGATTCCTACCGGTTTCTTGTCGATGTTACTGCTTTTCTCTACCTTCATATTTGGTCCCTTTTGTTTATCATGATGCCCTAACAAAGTTTTTTGGTAAGGATTTCAGAAGCGACTTTTGGATTTGCCTGGCCTCTTGTTTTTTGTATAACTTGGCCTAATAAAAATCCTCGGGCCTTCTTGCTTTTTTTACCGCCGGAGGTTACATCCTTGACCGCTGTGGGATTTTCTGCGAGGACCTGGTCAACTATTTGCTCCAGCTCTCCTGCATCACTTTTCTGAATCAGGTTGTGTTCCTCGGCAATAGCTTGTGGTGACTTATCCGGAGATTCTGACATTATAGTTGTTATTTTTGCCGCTGCAGTGGCACTCACAATTCCCTCTTCAACCATTTTACAAAGCTCAGCAGTATGGATTGCAGGAATCCCTAAATCGGCCACACTACTTCCCCTTTCATTTGCCAATTTAAGAAGGTCCTGTGTGATTATATTGCAAGCCCGCTTAAAGTAAGCACCTTTGGCAACAACATCTTCGAAATACTCCGCTGTGGAGTGTTCAGCCGTCAAAACACCGGCATCATAATCGTCCAACCCGTATTCACTGACATAACGTTTCTGCCTCTTTAAGGGCAGTTCGCACAATCGGGCCTTGATGCTCTCAAGCCATTCTTTTGTAACTTTGACTGGTACAAGGTCAGGGTCGGGAAAGTATCTATAGTCGTGAGCTTCTTCTTTTTCTCTTTGCAGGAAGGTTACTTGGTTGGCATCATCCCATCCACGCGTAGATTTGTTGCCCATTTCCAGAACCTGGCCGGTCTCCAGAAATTCATCAAGCTGTCTATGTATCTCGAAATCGACACTTCTTTCCAGTGCTCTGAAGCTGTTTAGATTTTTTACTTCGACGATGGGCGTTTTGTACTCGGTACCATCCTTAGTAACAATCAAATTAATGTTTGGTTCGAAACGCATATGACCTTTTTGCATATCTGCATGTGAGACGCCCAGATATCTAACCATCCGCTGCAATTCCACCGCTAATGAGCGTACCTCGGCAGCAGTGTTCATATCCGGCTCAGTAACAATCTCCAAAAGTGAGGCCCCCGCCCTGTTCAAATCAATCTGCGAGAAATTTCCGGCTGTATGCAGGTTTTTGCCAGCATCTTCTTCGAGGTGCGCCCGTATAATCCTGATTTTTTTAGTTCCACCGTCTTCAAGAGGTATCTCGATAGACCCATTGATGCAGAGCGGCAGGTCGTATTGGCTTATCTGGTAATTTTTCGGCAAATCAGGATAGTAATAACTTTTCCTGTCCCACTTTGTGAATTCTGCGATTTCACAATTAAGTGCCAACCCTGCCAGTATAGCATGCTCTACTGCTTGTTTATTCATAACCGGCAGAGAACCCGGCATACCCAGACATACAGGACATACCCTGCTGTTACCCTCTGCACCATACTCAAGCTCACAGCCGCAGAACATTTTCGTCTGTGTGCTCAAATGCACGTGAATTTCCAAACCGACCAAAACTTTATATCTAATATCACTCATTTTGCTGTTTACACTTCTATTGCCGGTCTTCTTTTGTGCCAATCGGTTTCTTTCTCAAACATCCTTGCTATTCGTAACAGCTTGTCTTCGTCAAAAGCAGGAGCAAGTATCTGTAGACCTATCGGTAATTCGCTGTCGTCGAAGCCGCAGGGAATACTAATGCCGGGGATACCAGCCAGATTGGCGGATATTGTATAAATGTCCGAAAGGTACATTTTCAGTGGGTCGTCGACCTTTTCACCGATTTTGAAAGCAGTCGTGGGGGACACCGGCATTACGATGCAGTTGCACTTTTCAAAAGCTTTAGTGAAGTCGCCCCTAATTAGATTTCTTACCTTAAGTGCCTTCAGATAATAAGCATCGTAGTAGCCGCTCGAGAGCACATAAGTTCCAAGCATTATACGTCTTTTGACTTCCTTGCCGAACGCTTCAGCCCGCGATTTTGAATAGACCTCGATATAATCTCCCGGATTTTGTGTCCGATGTCCGTAATGCACACCGTCATACCTGGCCAGATTGCTTGAGGCTTCAGCGGTTGCTATTATGTAATAAGCAGCAATCGCATAGTCCAGATGAGGCATCTCGACTTCTATAATTTCGGCGCCAAGCTTTTTATATACTTCTATCGCCTCACTCAGGGCCTTTTGCACCTGCTGGTCGGCACCAGCATTGAACTGTGGCACAATTGCTATTTTGAGTTTTTCTATAGGCTCATCGAGCCTTTCAAGAAAATCACCAACAGGAGCGGTTTTCTCCTCGACGCTGGTACTGTCAGCCGGGTCGTGACCGGCTATAACATTAAGCATCAGTGCTGTATCAGCTACAGTATGTGTTATTGGCCCAATCTGGTCCAGGCTCGAACCGTATGCAACAAGTCCAAATCGGGAGACCCTGCCGTATGTGGGTTTTAGTCCAACAACTGAGCAGAAACTTGCCGGCTGACGAATTGAGCCGCCCGTGTCGGACCCGAGCGCAGCAAAACACAACCATCCTGCCACCGCGGCAGCAGATCCCCCACTGCTTCCCCCCGGCACCCGGTTGGTATCCCACGGATTGACTGTCCGCTTTAGGCCTGAATTTTCTGTGCTCGAGCCCATCGCAAACTCGTCCATATTCGTTTTGCCTATTATTACTGCATCGGCCAAGAGAAGCTTCTCAACAACAGTGGCGTTGTATGGTGCTCGGAAATTCTCCAGTATCTTTGAAGCACAGGTAGTAGCCCCGAAGTTGATACACATCACATCCTTTATCGCGACAGGCACCCCTGCCAGCTGCCCTACCGACTCACCGCCTGCAATTTTCTCGTCAACTTCCCTGGCCTTGGCCAGGGCATGCTTTTCAAATGTGCTGATATAGACACCAATAGTCGGCTCAAGCTTCTCTATTCGTTCAAAAACCGCTTTGGTTGCCTCAACACTGCTTATCCGGCCAGCAACAATCTTATCGCGTAATTCTTTTGCACTGAGCTCTTCCATATTGGTCTTCGGTAACTCTTATGCACCAGAGCTGTCATCGAGTATTTTTGGCACCTTGAAAAATTCTCCATCTCTTTGCGGCGCATTTGCCAGTGTTTTCTCGGTTCCAAGCGATTCCCTGACGCAGTCCTCGCGGAAAACGTTGTTGATGGGTAGACAGTGTGCCAGAGGTTCAATACTATCGGTGTCCAGCTCGTTGAGCTTTTCTACATAATCGAGGATTGCACTTAGCTGGCCTGTAAATTCCTCAACTTCCGATTCGCTCAGTTCCAGACGAGACAGCTTGGCAACCTTTCTAACCTGTGCTTGGTCAATCCTTTTCGCCATTTTCGATTCTGCCTAAAACAAAAAGCGAGGCCTAAACCCGCCTCGCTTTAATAAAAGCTACCACAGAGAGTATGCTTTTTTAGCTGCCTATTTTTTCGGCGGTTTTGTAGTCTCGCTTAGGAGGCTTTTGAACCAATCCCATACGGATAGCCTTGGCTGAGACCTTGATTCTGCAGACCTTGCCATCAACAACGGCCCGGACCTTTTGTATATTCGGCTTAAATTTTCTCTTGCTGGAGCCGGTAATCCTTTTTCCAACACCGCCCAGTCGCTTAGCCTTACCACGCCGGGCGATGCTTTTGCCGGCCACAGTTCGCTTACCTGTAAAAAAACAAACTCTCGACATTCAACATGCTCCTAACTTTGTCATTCATCACCTGTAATTCGGCTATCACATTTCCCCGAATTACGATTCGAGATTTAGTAAATAATGATTTTACGCCAATATTGCAAGTACAAACCCAGATTTTATCACGAAAAATCCCTTAAGGACATAAATTTTTTGATTTCTATACCTATTCCTGATATACTAATAGGTCAGAAGGCTGGAGGAGCGGCAAGAAGCTAAATTCACCGGATTGATTTCGATATTATTCAGTAACACAAGGAATTGTGCAGTTTTCACATAAGCAATAGGGGAAGGTGATTATGTCTAAAAAAGTATTGTACATCACGGGTATTGTATTAGTTTGTTCAATTTGCCGGCTTCAAGCTGACGTTATCAATTCTACGTGGGTCGGTGGCTCTCAGGGTGAATGGGGAGAAGCAAAATATTGGGCAGACCCAAATAACTGGGACCCTCATGTTGTGCCGGACAATAACGGAGATACTTTTGCCGTTACCATAGATTCAGATACCGGTATAATTCAACTCCACCTGAAACAGGTCCGTACAATAGACCGATTGGACTGCTACGGCGAGGTCTGGATGTATATGGGGGATCCTAACTGGATTCAGCTCACTATCAATGAGCCTAACGGCTTAACCAACTATGGCGTCTTCAGACTTTTCATCCACGGTAGCGAATTTGATCGGATTGTGGGCAATATAACCAATCGAGGTGTAATGGAGCTCAAGAGCAAAATAGGCTATATAGTCGGCAATGTGACAAATGCCAGCGGAGCTGAACTGGACCTTATCGATTTGTGGACAACAGGAAGCATTAGTAATTTAGCAGATGGTATGATATGGATTGGGCATACTGTGGAGACTGGGAACGTGGAAAACACCGGCTCTATTATGCTTTTGCCGGCGAGTGAGTTGGTGGCATACAACACGCTTCACAATACAGGTGAGATTAAGATGAATGGTGGTTTTTGTGGAAGTGATAACCTCCTTCATAATGATACCGACGGCGTTATTAAAGGCTTTGGCGTCGTTTTTGCAGAAGAACTACTTCAGAACGAAGGCCAAATTAGTGCGTTCGGCGGCTCACTTACAATTGCTTGTGAAGGTTCTTTCACAAATACGGGGACTTTAGGCAACATGTGTGTTTCCTCGCTTTATATCAGTTCCACAGATGATGTCAGCAATCAGAGCAACATGGTGATAAATCCCGGCGGTGGTGTCGCTTTTGACTGCAATCTGGTTAATGAGCCCAATGCGACCATTCAGTTAAACGGTGGGACCTTAGCTTCATCTACCTCAACAATTACCCAGCAAGCAGGAGCCACATTTGAAGGTTTTGGGGCAATTAGCAGTGATGTCATAATTAGTCCCAACGGAATAGTCAGGCTTACGGGGCCTACAAATATTGTCGGCGATGTTGAAATTGATGAGGATGCGACTTTAGAGATAAGCGATGGCCTGACGCTGATCACCGGCCATGTAACCTGTGACGGCACTATTCATATGAAAGGCGGCTGGATGGTCCCGCAGGGAGGTATCTCAGGGTCCTGCAATATCGTTTGGGAGCCTGGCCCATACAGCCATGTTGCGGATTTTAACCTTGATGGACAAGTCGATTTCGAAGATTTCTCTTTTTTCGCTGACACTTGGCTCTGGGAGGCAGACTGGCGCTGAAACTCGATGCTTGTAAAGCTTATCCTGTATGGTTATGCCACAAAGTCAGCATTGAAACCGTATATCTCGAAAAGTTACTCCTATCCCAAAAAATAACTTTTTCTTTTGAAAAAGGCTCGACATACCAATGCTGCTTCGCGCACTGGCCGATATAGCTTATAATGACAGAAAATAGTATACCTTGTCGCTTTGCCAGCGATGGGCGAACTAGAATCTTTTAAGGTTGATTTTGACAAAAGAAATAGTATGAATATTTTAGGAATATCGGCCTTTTACCACGACAGCGCTGCAGCACTTATCAGCGATGGTGAAATTGTTGCTGCCGCTCAGGAGGAGCGATTCACGCGAAAGAAGCATGACAGTCGGTTCCCGTCGAACGCAGTTGACTATTGCCTCCAGGCTGGAGGGCTCACTGCTGAAAACATCGATTATGTTGTCTTTTATGAGAAACCGCTCCTCAAATTCGAAAGACTACTCGAAACCTATATCGGGTATGCTCCGCGAGGTTTCAAACAATTTTTGATGGGTTTGCCACTGTGGTTACGCAACAAGCTGCACCTGCCCAGGGAAATGGATAAAGCGTTGAAGCACAAATATAAAGGCAGTTACGTTTTTACCGAGCACCATGAATCTCATGCCGCTAGTGCATTTTTCCCTTCCCCGTTTGATGAGGCTGCTATCCTTACTCTGGATGGTGTTGGTGAATGGGCAACAGGTAGTTTCGGAACCGGCAGAGGCAACAAAATCGAGCTGACGCATGTGCTGCAATTTCCTCATTCACTTGGATTGCTTTATTCAGCCTTTACATACTTTACCGGCTTTCGCGTCAACTCGGGTGAATATAAGATGATGGGTCTGGCACCGTATGGCGAACCGAAGTACTATGATGTCATAATGGATAAACTAATCGACCTTAAAGAGGATGGTTCGTTTCGTCTGGATTTGTCATATTTTCCATATTGTCATAAAACAGTAATGATTAGCTCCAAATTTGAGAAGTTATTTGGTGGGCCGGCTCGCAGGTCTGAGTCGCCCCTGACCCAGCGGGAAATGGACATCGCAGCGTCCATCCAGGCAGTTACCGAGGAGATTATGCTCCGCGCTGCTAAACATGTCCATAGCCAGACCGGGATGAAAAATCTGGTACTGGCTGGCGGCGTGGCCCTTAACTGCGTCGGTAATAGCCGCGTACTACGGGATGGGCCATTTGAAAACATCTGGATTCAGCCTGCATCCGGAGACGCCGGCGGCGCACTGGGAGCGGCTTTGTTCGTATGGTATCAATTACTGAACAATGAGCGTAAAGTCGATGGCTTTGATAAACAACAGGCCTCTCTACTGGGCCCAGCTTACAGTAGCGAGCAGATTTGCTTGTTTCTGGACTCGGTCAATGCCAGATATCATACCTATGCTGACCAGCAAGAGTTGATCGAGAAGGTAACGAACCTAATCAGCCAGGAAAAGGTAATCGGCTGGTTCCAGGGACGCATGGAGTTCGGGCCCCGTGCGTTGGGAAACCGCAGCATTATTGGTGACGCCCGAAGTCAAGAAATGCAATCGATAATGAACCGTAAGATAAAGTTTCGTGAATCTTTCCGTCCATTTGCTCCGTGTGTTCTAAGGGAAGATGTGCGTAATTACTTCAACATGCCAGATGAACAAGACAGTCCTTATATGCTGCTGACAGCCTACATTCGCGATGATAAACGTCTGACGATAGATGCTCCGTTAGAGAAGTTTAAAGGTTTAGATAAACTGAAAGTGAAACGAAGCCTCGTACCCGCTATCACGCACGTGGATTATTCGGCACGCATCCAGACCGTAGATGCTGAGCAGCATCCCAAACTACATCGTTTAATGAGCCGGTTCAAAAAGACGACCGACTGTCCGGTAATAATCAACACTAGTTTTAATATTCGTGGTGAACCTATTGTATGCTCTCCAGAGCATGCGTATCGATGTTTTATGGCCACGAATATGGATGTTTTAGTCATGGAAAACCAGTTGCTTTATAAAGAAGAACAGCCACAGGCGACCCAGCACGAGGTGGACGAATACAAAGCCCAATTCGAGCTGGATTAAATTGATTTTGAAAAGACCAAGGATTTAAAATGTCATTAGTCGAAATAAACTGGCGTCCTAAGCACAAAGAGCTTCGCAATTTTGGTATTATTGCCATGATTGCGTCGGCTGTTATATCTTTGTTGCTTTATGTGCTTAAGGGTCTTGGGATTCAGTGGGTTTTAATCATTTCCGGCATTGGTTTTATAATCTTTCTGAGCAGTATAACTTCAGCTAAACTAACCAGGATAATTTACCTTGGTTTGACGCTGGTTACGCTACCGATTGGCTTGGTAGTGAGTTTCTTACTGTTGGCGATATTTTACTTTCTGGTGCTTACTCCGCTTGGGCTTGTCTTTCGCCTGGTGGGCCGCGACCCGCTCGGACGCAAGTTCGACTCAGCTGCAGACAGCTATTGGCTCTCCCGGCGTCCACCAGAGACTCTCGATCGCTATTTCCATCAGTTCTGACGAAACTGGAGACAATGAATGGCTAAAAAATCCCGAGAAAAAGAAACCGTTAAGTTCAACAAGATTGACCAGGAAAGACGCCCTTCGCTGCTTTCAGAGTTTTGGTTTTTTCTTAAACACAATAAAAAGTGGTGGCTACTGCCCATATTGATTATATTGCTGCTTCTGAGTTTATTGGTACTGTTGAGTGGTACGGCGATAGCCCCATTCATTTACCCGCTTTTTTAATACCAATACTCAGGCAACCTGTTTGCACTTATTAGCCAAACATGAACCTAAGCAAGGTTTGATGTGAAAGAGCTCGATCTACTCATTTACGTTCTTCAATATACCATCCAATACTCTATGTGTCTTGGCGGAGTTAGGATCTATTTTTAAAGCTGCGCGAAGTTCCTTTATAGCCTCAACTCTGCGGCCTTGTGCATTCAAAAGAATTCCCAGATTGTAATGT
>Ga0315553_10000988_pt1 | contig 24354 bp, 24 predicted proteins | sample SalMarSW160140MG_FD_203099 | JGI IMG/M metagenome (GOLD analysis project Ga0315553, IMG submission 203099) | Salt marsh sediment microbial communities from the Plum Island Ecosystem LTER, Massachusetts, United States - Salt Marsh Sediment SW1601-40 ... | reverse complement strand
ACATTTCGAGAACGGTGTCGCTGTAGCCGGCCTCGATGAGGCCGGAGAAGGCCGAGGTCACGGCCCTCGGCTACAGTTCAGGCTCTCACAAGGGCACAACGCAAATAGCTCGGCTTCCTTCGATATTGACAAACGATTCGGCGGCGCTATGATGCAGTTGTGTTGCGCCTGCGGGCCCGTGTGGGGCTGGCGGGGCGCGACCGTGGCCCGGCGCGAAGGGGGCGGCGCCAGGGCCGAAGGCAGGACGCCCCTGTGGAGAGTGGCACATGGAGCGACGGGGATGGATGCTGAGCGTGCTGGCCGTGCTGCTGCTGGCCGCGCCGGCGCTGTCGGAGGAAGAAACCGGGGAGCCGAAGAAGCCCCGGAAGAAGCGCCCGGCGAAAGCGAAGACCGGCCTTCGTGGCGAATACGCCATGATGGCCAACGTGCTGAAGCTGGACGAGGAGACCAAGAAGAAATTCGAGGAAGCGGTCACGGCGGGCAACGCGGCCATGAAGGCGTGGATGCAGGGCGACGGCGCGAAGCTCAAGGAGGTGTCGGCCGCCTACCGTGCCGCCCGAAAGGCGAAGGACCAGGACAAGATCAAGGAGCTCAAGCCTCAGTTTGACGCGCTGATCACCGCGCGCACGAAGCTGATGGCCGACAACAAGGCCAAGATCATGGCACTGCTCGACGCCGAGCAGAAGGTGGTGTGGGCGGGCTTCATGCTGCGGCGCACGGTGATGCGGCGTTACACGGCGGCGAAGCTGACCGAGGATCAGATCGCCCAGCTCCAGAAGCTGTGCGAGGAGAAGGCCCAGACCATTCCCGACGCCACGGACAGGGAGAAGCGGAAGGAGCGGGCCGCGGCGTTGAAAGCCCTCTACGCCGAAATCGAAGGGAAGATCCTCACCGACGAGCAGAAAGAGGCGATGAAGAAGGCGCAGCCGGTCAGGAAGCCCAAAGCTGCGAAGGGGGAGGGCCGCAAGAAGAAGGCCAAGGGCGAGCCGGCAGAGCTCGGCAACCCGCAGTGGTGATGGTCCCGCACGCCGAATGAATCAAAAGGGCCGGGTCTCACCGCGAGGCCTGGCCCTTCTTCTGGAGGGGGCCGACGTGGACGCCGACAAGCTCAGGGACATGGCGCGCGACCCGCGATTCATCCGCGGCATCTACAACTACTGCGACCGGTGGTGTGAGCGGTGCACGATGACGTCGCGGTGTCTCGTGTTCGCCTCGGAGGCGCGTGACGATAACGGACCCGAAAGCCGCGACCCGCAGAACCAGGCGTTCTGGGACAGGCTGGAGGGCGTCTTCGAGCAGACCATCGAGATGATCCAAGAGGCGGCGGACGAGCAAGGCGTCGACATGGGCGACGTCGGCGACGCCGAGCTCGATGAACTCGCACGTCGGCTCGACGCCGTTCGGGCGCATCCGCTGGCCGCCCTCGGGCTCGAATACGCGGCGAAGGCCGATGGTTGGTTCAAGCGCCACAGCGACCTCTTCGAGTCCAAAGTCGAGGAGCTGCAATCCGCGGTGTTGACGGCGCTGCCCGGCGCTGATGTGGAGGCGGAGGCGTGCGGCCTTCGGGGCGCGGTCGAGGCGATCCGCTGGTACCAGCACCAGGTTGGCATCAAGATCATGCGAGCGCTGCACCGCGACGAGCACGAGGAGGAACTGGACCTGCCGAGCGACTCCGACGGCTCCGCGAAGGTGGCCCTGATCGGGATCGACCGGTCCATCGGCGCGTGGGGCGCGCTGCGGAGGAGCCTGCCGGACCCGGCGGACAGCGCTCTTGAACTGCTGGCTGCTCTCAACGACCTGCGCCGCCGGACAGAGGGGGCATTCCCCAACGCCCGGGCGTTCGTGCGGCCCGGCTTCGATGAGCCGGGGTGAGCGGCGTCAACGGTCGTCTGGGTCTTAATACCTAATATCAGAATACGTGTTAATTCTGCGGTGGGGTGATATCTTCTTCTTTCATTTCCCCAGCATCGGTGATTTTCTGAATCTCTTGTTCGAGTTCCGCGATCACAGCTTTGGTTCTACGGATATGAAATCGCATGAAAAGCGCGTACAGAACGAAGATGATTCCGAAGGTTGTGAACAGATGCTGTTGCCCGGAAAGGCCAAGGTACAGCAGCACGCCTCCGCAACACAGAAGGACCAACGAAAGGATCGTGCGAATGCGACTCTTGGCAACCATCTTCTGCCCCTGGTTGACCAGCGCGTGCCCCACCACTTCCTTTTTCGGTTTCATTTCTCCTCACACCCAACCACGTCTTATCTCGTTTCTACCCAAGGCCCTTATTGAGCCTCATGGAAGTAAGTCAAGGCCGTATATTAGGGACGGTCGCCTATTGTGGCGCACCTTCCTCCGCTTTCTGAGCGAACGCGAGGACAGCCAACGGGGTGGCAGTCCCCGTTTTCGCTTGCGATGCAGCGATGATGTCCGCGCGTCGCCGCAGGATCGACGCCGCTCATTTGATCCCCGCGTGGTATTCCTGAAGGGACTTGACCTGCGGCGCGCCCTCGCGGCGGGCGGCGATGCCCTCGGCGGCGGCGAGTGCCGCGGCGAGGGTGGTGATGTACGGCACCTTGTGCTTGATCGCGCTCTTCCGGATGTACGAGTCGTCCGTCACGCTCAGCTTGCCCGAGGGCGTGTTGACGACGAGCTGGATTTCGCGGTTGGCGATTCCGTCGGCGATGTCGGGCCGGCCCTCGTGCACCTTGAGGATGTGTTCGGACTGGATATCGTGTTCGGTGAGGAAGGCGCCCGTGCCCTCGGTCGCCTTGATCTTGAAGCCCAGTTGGTCGAACCGCTTCGCAACCTCGACCAAGACCTGTGAGCGGTCCCGCTCGCAGACCGTGAGCAGCACCGTCCCTTCAGTTGGGAGCAGCGACTTGGCGGCGTCCTGCGCCTTGTAGAACGCGAGGCCGAACGAGTCGGCCATGCCGAGCACCTCGCCCGTCGAGCGCATCTCGGGCCCGAGCAGGGGATCGACCTCTGGGAACATGGGGAACGGGAAGACGGCCTCCTTGACGCCGAGGTGCGGGATCTGGCGGTCGTGCAGGTCGAAGTCGCTGAGCTTCTTGCCCATCATGATCTGGGTGGCGATGCGGGCCATCGACAGGCCGCAGACCTTCGACACGAGCGGCACGGTCCTCGAAGCCCGTGGGTTGGCCTCCAGCACATACACCTCGTCGCGGTAGATGGCGTACTGCATGTTCATCAGGCCGACGACGTCCAGCTCGTTCGCGATCTTCTTCGTGTACTCGACGATGGTATCGATGTGCTTCTGCGGGATGGTGATGGGCGGGATGACGCAGGCGGAGTCGCCGGAATGGATGCCCGCCTGCTCGATGTGCTCCATCACCGCGGGCACGTACGCATCGGTCCCGTCGGCGATGGCGTCGGCCTCCGCCTCGACCGCGTTCTCCAGATATTTGTCGATGAGGATGGGGCGGTCGGGGGTGACACCGATGGCGGCGGCGACGTAGTTGCGGAGCATCTCTTCGTCGTGGACGATCTCCATCCCACGCCCGCCCAGCACGAAGGACGGCCGGACCATCAGCGGGTAGCCGATCCGTGCGGCGATCTCAAGCGCCTCGTCAACGGTGCTGGCCATGCCGGACTCGGCCATCGGGATGCCGAGCGTTTCCATCATGCCGCGGAACCGGTCTCGGTCCTCGGCGAGGTCGATGGTCTCGGGGGTGGTGCCGAGGATGTTGACGCCCGCCTCTTCGAGCTCGCGGGCGATGTTGAGCGGGGTCTGCCCGCCGAACTGGCAGATCACGCCCTTGGGCTTCTCGTTGGCGTAGATCTGGAGCACGTCTTCGACGGTGAGCGGCTCGAAGTAGAGCTTGTCGGAGGTGTCGTAGTCGGTGGAGACGGTTTCGGGGTTGCAGTTGACCATCACCGTCTCGCAGCCCATGTCGCGGAGGGCGAAAGCCGCGTGGACGCAGCAGTAGTCGAACTCGATGCCTTGGCCGATGCGGTTGGGCCCGCCGCCGAGGATCATCACCTTGTTGGGGTTGTCGCTGGCGCCCACCGCGTCGGGCGCGTTGTAGGTCGAGTAGTAGTACGCCGCGTTCTCGACGCCGCTGACGGGCACCGGGTGCCAGCCCTCGACCACGCCGAGGTTCGTGCGGCGCTCGCGGATCTCCTTCTCCGGAATGTCGAGAATCTGGGCGAGGTACTTGTCGGCGAAGCCGTCCTTCTTGGCCTGGGTGAGCAGCTCGTCGGGCAGCTCGCCGCCCTTGTGCTCGAGCATCTCTTCCTCGAGCTCGACCAGCTCCTTCATCTGGTCGATGAACCAGTGCTTGATGTAGGTCCGTTCAAAGAGCTGGTCGGCGGTGGCGCCCTTGCGCAGCGCCTCGTACATCAGGAACTGGCGTTCGCTGGAGGGCTCGGCGAGCATGGCCATGATCTCTTCGAGCGGCATCTCGTTGAAGTTCTTGGCGAAGCCCAGGCCGTGGCGACCGGTTTCGAGCGAGCGGATCGCCTTCTGGAACGCTTCCTTGTAGTTCTTGCCGATGCTCATCGCTTCGCCGACGGCCCGCATCTGGGTCCCCAGCTTGTCCTCGACGCCCTTGAACTTCTCGAACGCCCAGCGGGCGAACTTGACCACGACGTAGTCGCCGGACGGCGTGTATTTCTCGAGGGTACCGTCGCGCCAGTAGGGGATCTCGTCCATGGTCATCCCGCCCGCCAGCTTCGCCGAAACCAGTGCGATGGGGAAGCCGGTGGCCTTGGAGGCCAGCGCCGACGACCGCGACGTGCGCGGGTTGATCTCGATGACGACGACGCGGCCGGTCTTCGGATCGTGGGCGAACTGGATGTTCGTGCCGCCGATTACCTGGATGGCCTCGACGATGTCGTACGAGTACTTCTGGAGCCGCTGCTGGAGTTCCTCGTCGATGGTGAGCATCGGCGCGGTGCAATAGGAATCACCGGTGTGCACGCCCATCGCGTCGACGTTCTCGATGAAGCAGACGGTGATCATCTGGTTCTTCGCGTCGCGGACAACCTCGAGCTCGAGCTCCTCCCAACCGAGGACGGACTCCTCGACGAGGATTTGGCCGACGAGGCTGACCGACAGGCCTCGCACGGCGACGGTGCGGAGCTCCTCGATATTGTAGACCAGCCCGCCGCCGGTCCCACCCATGGTATAGGCGGGGCGGATGACGACCGGGTAGCCGAGCTCGGCGGCGATCTTCTCCGCCTCCTCGACGGTGTACGCGATGGCGCTCTCGGGCATCTCGATGCCCAGCCGGTTCATCGTGTCCTTGAACGCCTGGCGATCTTCGCCGCGCTCGATGGCATCGACCTGGACGCCGATCACGCGGACGCCGTACTTCTCGAGCACACCGCTCCGGGCGAGTTCGGAGGAGAGGTTGAGGGCGGACTGCCCGCCCAGGTTGGGCAGCAGCGCGTCGGGCCGTTCCTTTTCGATGATCCGCTCCATCGTTTCCGCGTTGAGCGGCTCGATGTACGTCACGTCCGCCATCCCCGGGTCGGTCATGATCGTCGCCGGGTTCGAGTTGACCAGCAGGATCTCATAGCCCAGCGCCCGCAGCGCCTTGCAGGCCTGCGTGCCCGAGTAGTCGAACTCGCACGCCTGGCCGATGACGATCGGCCCCGAGCCGATGATCATCACCTTGTTCACATCTTTCAGTCGCGGCATATGTTCCTCCTGCTTCAGCCAAAGGAAGAGACTCGCCTGCTTTTGCTATTTCTTGAAGAGGTCAGAGTGGGTACCGGTACGCTCGAACACGATTACGTTTGATTCCTTCTTGTAGATGAGCAGCCAGTTGGCCTCGATGTGGCATTCGCGCCGCCCCCGGTAGCTGCCAACGAGCTTGTGGCCGCGGTGAAGGGGGTCGGGGGATTTGCCCGCCAGAAGCGTCCGGGCGATGGTCTTGAACTTCTCGACGTTCTTGCCACGTTTCTTGAGCCGCTTGATGTCCTTCGCGAATTGTTTTGTGTAGACCGGGGCGAGCATCAGATCCCCAACTTCTGAAACATGTCGTCGGCATCTTTGCAGACAATCAGGTTTCGCCCCGCGTCCGTGTCTTCGAGGGTTTTGCGGGTCGTTTCGTTGGGGATGACTACGTCGAAGGGAAGCCCGTCTCGGAGTTCTACTTGTTTATAGAACAGAGTTATGGCCTGGGTCGCGTTGAGCCCGAGGCGTCGAAACACCCGTTCTGCGTGCTTCTTGAGTCCGGGCCGGATTCGAGCCCGAACCGTTGCCGTTTTGTTCATCAGCCTTCTCCGTATGCATGCTGCCTACAGTCCAATGTAGCACAAATGGGGAACACGCGCCAGTTCTTTATTCACGTTCCGCTCTTCGTTCGCCGAGCCTACTCCGCCGAAACAGCCTCGGCCTCTGCTCTGCGAAGCGCTACGCAGAGCACGAGTGCGAAGGCCGGATGCGGCACGGCACGAATAGCCAATAGCGAATCCCGAATAACGACTCCGCCTTTTTCGCCAGGAGAGCAAATGAAAAAGAATTCGACACTGATGAACACTGATAAACGCACATTGCTTTTCATCGGCTTCGGGGTACGGGCGTTCAGGCGAAAGGCGCGCAGAAAACGGTGACTGTCCTGAATATCGAGTAGTCGAACTCGCACGCCTGGCCGATGACGATGGGCCCCGAGCCGATTATCATGACCTTGTCGATGTCCGCCAGTTTGGGCATGCCCGCTTTCCCTCCTGCTACGCGATGAAGAGGCCTCTGCTTGCGAACTTCGGCTCGCTGGTAACGTTCACTCCCAGCCGTCGCAGGCCGGCCTCGTCTCCCGGCGGGGGTATGTGCGTGAGGTGCATCTCGCAGCCGCGCAACTGGCTGAGCTTCTCCACTGCGAGCTGGGCCGCCGGGCTCGACGCAGCGCTCACGCTCAGCGCGATCAGCGTCTCCTCCAGGTTAAGGCTCGGCGTCCGCCGGTCGAGGATGCTCCGCTTGAGCTGGGCGATCGAATCGATGACGTTCGGCGAGAGGACGTGCATGTTGTCGGGGATTTGTGCGAGCTTCTTGCTGGCGTTGAGCATCAGGCTGGACGAGGCGTGCATGAGCGGCGAGTTGCAGCCGGTGACCGTGGTGCCGTCGGGGAGCTCGAGCGCTGCGCCGCAGCATACGCCTTCGTTGCCCTTCCCTGTCTCCCGCGCCCGGAGGGCGGCGTCGCGCGCGGGCGCGACCACGCTGCGGTCATCGACGCCCACGTTCAGCTCCTTCATCAAGAGTTCGACCCGCTGCACCGTGTGGCTGTCGGCGAATCCCATGACGTACTCGCACTGGTACCGGAAGTACCGGCGGATCACCTCCTGCGCCGCGGCCCGTGAGACGAGGGCGTCGTCGGTGATTGCGAAACCGGCGCGGTTTACGCCCATGTCCGTGGGTGACTTGTAGACGGAGTCGCCCGTGATGCGCTCCAGGATTCGCTTGAGCACGGGGAAGATCTCGACGTCGCGGTTGTAGTTGACGGCGGTCTCGTTGTGGGCGTCGAGGTGAAAGGAGTCCAGGACGTTGAAGTCGCCTAAGTCGGCCGTCGCCGCTTCGTAGGCCACGTTGACGGGGTGCTTGAGCGGCAGGTTCCATATCGGGAAGGTCTCGAACTTAGCGTAGCCCGACGCGATCCCCCGCCGGTGGTCGTGGTAGAGCTGCGAGAGGCACGTGGCCATCTTGCCGCTGCCGGGGCCGGGCGCCGCGACGACGACGATGGGCTTTGACGTCTCGACGTATGGATTGGCCCCGTATCCCTCGTCGCTCACGATCACGTCGACGTCCGTCGGATACCCCCTGGTCGCACGGTGCGTATAGGTGCGGATGCCCTGACGTTCGAGCCGGTTCTTGAACTGGCGAACGGCAGGCTGGTCGTCGAAACGGGTGATGACGACCGCGCTGACGTCGAGATCCCAGTCGCGGAGATCGTCGATCAGGCGGCGTGTGTCGGCGTCGTACGTGATGCCGAAGTCTGCCCGAAGCTTCTTGCGCTCGATGTCGCCCGCGTAGATGCACAGGATTATGTCGGCCTTGTCCCTGAGCCGGTGGAGGAGGCGTATCTTCGCGTTCGGGTCGAAGCCGGGCAGTATCCGGGCGGCGTGGTAGTCGAACACCAGCTTGCCGCCGAATTCGAGGTAGAGCTTGTTGCCGAATTGCCCGGCGCGTTCGATGATGTGTTCGGTCTGCTCCGCCAGGTATTTTTCGCTGTCGAAGCCGATTTGCCTCGTGGACGCGCCCTCGGTCATAGCGTGGTATTCCTCGCCTGCTGTCCGGCTCAAACCGCCTCGATGCAGCTCGGCGGCTTGGACGTTACGTTGTACGTGACACTCACCACGCCCGGCACCTCGGTCGTGATCCGATCCGCCAGCTTCCGCAGCGTGGCGAACGGCAGCTCGGTTGGCTCGCCGGCCACGGCGTCGGTGCTCTCCCAGCAGCGGACCTCGATCTGGTGGCCGAAGTCGCGCTCGCCGTTGCGGAGGCCGGTCACCATGTCGTCGTGCAGGATGGCCAGGTACTGGAACGCGCCGGTGTCTTTGAGCTCTTCTTCGACGATGACCGTCGCCTTGCGGACGGTGGCGATCCGCTCGCGGGTGACTTCGCCGATGACGCGGGCGCAGAGCGCCGGGCCGGGGAACGGCGGGCGCTCGCTGATCTCGGACGGCAGGCCGAGGGCTCGGGCCACGGCGCGGACCGCCGGCTTGCGAAGCTGGATGATCGGCTCGATGACCTTGTAGCCGAACGCCTCCTCCGGATCGATCCCGATCTGCTCGAACACGTTGTGCTGCCGTTTCACGCCCGCCGCCGTCTCCTCAACGTCGGTGTAGTTGGTGCCCTGTAGAAGGATCTTCGCGCCCGTCTCTTGGACCAGCTTGGCGAAAACGTCCTTGTAGAACACCTGCGTGATGCCCAGCTCGCGCTTCTCCTCGGGGTCGGTGACGCCCTTCAGCGCGGCGAAGAACTTGTCCTGGGCGTCGAGAATCTCGACCTTGACGCCGAGGTCGGCAAACCAGCCCACGATCTGCTGCGGCTCGCCCTCGCGCATCAGGCCGTTCTCGATGAAGTAGCTCTTGAGTTGGTCGCCAAGCGCCCGGTGGGCGAGCATCGTCACCACGGACGAATCCACGCCGCCCGACAGCGCGTTGATGACCGCCTCGTCGCCGGCGGCCGTCTTGATCGCCGCCTGCTGCGTCGCAATGAACTCGTCGGTGTCCAGTGCTTGCAGCGTGATCTCCTCAACACCCATCACAATCCCTCCGTGCGACAAAAGTGTGCAGGGTCCCTGTGCACAGAATGGCCGGCAACCTGAACGCAACGTGCGGCCGTTCGTATTGCTGTTGAGTTCCGGGCCAGGGGCGCAGCAGCCGAAGTGCCCCGTCTAAAGTCGCCTCATTCTCGTCAGAGCCCCGCGCTTGTCAAGAGCAAAAGCCACCATTTCGCCGGGCTTCTGTTGGGTGCCGTGCGGCAGGAGCGCGGAGACGCCGCCTTGTGACACGAGGCCGGGCCCGGTCAGGAAGCGGCAGCGGCGAGAGCGTCGCCGTATTTCTCGCTGATCTTCCGCTCGATGTCTTCCTGAAACAACGACCAGGAGCAGATGGGAATGGTCTTGACGACGCCGTCGTCGGGGTCCTCGTAGGCGAAGCCCCCTTTGCAGTGGCACAGCCTGGCCCCGTCGAGCGAGTGATACTCCTCGAACGGGAGGATGATCATGTCCATCGTGGGGCCGAAGTTGGTGTGCTTTCGGAACTGGTGGCTCAGCGACTTGCCAATCACGAGGCCGCCAAGCAGACGCAGGATCGACAGGAACCGGTTGCCTTTCATGCTCACCCGCAGGTCCAACGAGCCGAGGAGCAGACCCGCGAACTTGCGAGCGACGAGAACCCTGCCCCGAAGTCTTTGGAGCGCCCTGTGGTGGTCCAGCCGGTCGAGCCGGCCGCTGATCTGCTCGATCCGGGTCACCATTTCCTCGCAGATCTCGGCCAGCGGCCGGTTCAGATAATGGCCCACCGGCCGGTAGCGGTTACCGTCGGAGAACAGGGTGGTCCCGGACTCGCAGTTCGGGTGGACCTCGCCGAACGTCATTCTCACCCCGCCGAAGAACCGCAAGGCCTTGTTCAAGTGATAGGCCAGGTGCATCGGTACGAACTCGACATTCTCGCCAGGGAAGGCATCGTCCACGATCTGTTCGACGTCTTCTATGGTGGTGTGGACGTCGGTCTCGAACTCGCCTTCCTTCCACGTTTCGGTGAGCGGGATCAGGTGCAGGTTGGAGATGAAGTCCCGGTTCTCGTGGCAGAAGTCGATCAGGTCGCGCAGGTGCGTGTCGTTCACACCGCGGGCGACGCAACACATGATCGTCTGCTTGCGGGTGCTGCATTTCTTCAGGTTCTCCAGAGCCTTGAGTTTCTTCCCGCAAGCAGAGGCGTCTCCTCGAAGTTTCTCGTACGTCCGGGGGTCTCTTCCGTCAAATCCCAACAGGACGCGCACCCCCGTCTCGCACAGCTTTCTGCAATACGCCTCGTCCGCCAGGCGCAGCCCGTTCGTCTCCACGCCGACGCTCAGTCCCTTCTCTTGGGCCATGCGGATGATCTCGAACAGGTCCTTGCGCACCGCCGGCTCGCCGCCGAACAGATGGACGGCCGGCTTTGGGTCCAGCTTGCTCAGCCCGTCGAACACGTTTTCGAAGTAAGGGAGCGGCGGGTGGAAGACGAAGCCCATCCGGGGGATGTTGGCGATGCAGATGGGGCAGTTCATGTCGCAGCGGTTGGTGACGTCCACGAAGACCATGCGAGGACGGTGTTCGGCTTGGCGGCTGCACGTGGTGCAGTTGAGGTGGCAGACGGGCGCCGTCTCGGCGTCATAGTGGCAGATGTCTCTCTTTCGCTGCCACGCGGAGGCGCGGGAGCTGGCCAGCGATTCGGTGATCCCGCAGTCGGGGCAGTCTTTGATGAGGTAGACCTTGCCGTCTCGGATGGCGTGCTTCGCGGGCACGCGCTTGCGGCACTTCGCGCAGACTCCGTAGTTGACGCCGGGCATTCGGCACCTCCCGCACCGAGTTGGATCTACAACCCGTCGCGCGAGCGGCTATCCGCGCGACCGCATGTCCGTCGCTCCGTCTGCATCCGCCACCCGACAGCCGGTTGAGGAACAGTATTCTGCAAAAAACGCGCTGGAAGTCAATTCTTTCCTGATGTCGTCCGGCGCTCGGCGAGCGTTTCCGCGGCGGGATGGTGTGGCCGCTTGCCGCGGAGCGCACGTGGGGACCATTCACGTGTGCTCTTCGTAGCGCGGTTGGGTGGGCTCATTTGGCTGCGATGAGCTTGTTGATATCGAGCGTGGTGTAGGGGCCGGCGGAGGCGGGCACGCGGTTGATGGAGAGGTGCATTTTCATCGCTGCCGGCTCGAACACCACCGCCTGGAGGTTGATGCCGCGGAGGCGCGCGGCGTACAGGGCCTTCTTCATCGCCTCGACGTCGACCGCCCCGTAATGCTTCTTCGCCGCCTCGGTCAGCGCAAGGTATCGCTTGCACGCGTCGGGGTGCGCCCGCAGCTCGGGCGTGCGGAAGTAATTCGACGCCGCCAGGACGCCGCCCTCGTGGCGCCGGACGTGGCTGCGGGTCAGACCGAGCTCGACGACGAGCGCCTCTTTCGCATCGGCGGCCATGACGTTCATCGGCTTCATCATCTTCCGGGCGCGGAGGAGCCGGACCATCTCATCGGCGGTCTTGCTCTGGTGGGCGGCGAGCCGCATTGCGACCTGGATGGGCAGGCCGTCGTGCACGACGCGGTCGGCCCGGGCGTTCACGATGAGCATGTTCCCGAAGGCGACGCCTTCGGCGTTGACGCCGGTGAACGCGCCGACCATCCCGAGGAACGTCACGGCGGCCAGGGGCACCCTCTTCGGGGTGTGGTACACCACGACCATGCTGATGCGGTCGCTCAGGCCGAAGCTGAAGTAGTCGTTGTTTCGCCCCATGACGAGGGAGCCGTCCTTGCTCGCCTTGCCCCACGCGGCCAGCGTGCTGCACCGCAGCCCGGGCAGCACGTTCATCGCAACGAGGTGCGTGTAGGACATTCCGGAAGCCTTCGAGATGGCCCGCAGTTCCTCCCGCATGGTCGGGGGCAGGACCCGCTCGTGGCCCTGCGCGAACGTCACGTATCTTTGCAGCGTCCGGCTGGGCAGGAGGGCGCGCGTGTACGCGTCGAGCGCCTGGAGCGGCTCCTTCAGGATGGTGCCGTACTGCGTGCCCATCTCGTGCGGGGTGCCATAGAGGTGGAGGATGGGGATGTTGCCGGGGATCTCGAGTCGGGCGCGGCCGTGCCGGCGCGGCGTGAGCAGCCCGGCGCGGATCCGGCTCCGGTACCGGATGGCGCGGATGTACGAGCATCCGGTCGTCCCGGAGCAGATCCCCCCGATCAACAGGGCCGCCGCGGTGGCGCTGAAAACGTTCCGCCGTCGGGTCTTTGGCCGCATGTCAGGTTCCCCCATCTGTACGTCCGCCGGGATTCCTCCTACGCGGATTCTACGCCCGGTTGCCCCGCGGGGCAAGGCATTCCGGTGAGATATGACTCGCCGCGTATTGACAGCCTGTTCGGCCCCGAATATAATGCTAACATGTCACCGATGCAAAGGCTTGACCTGGTCAGCCCTTCTTCGGCGTGCGAGGATCAGTAATGGGAGATTCGGTTTCCTTCGAGCAGTCTCCTGCCGGCCAGAACCTCGGCGGCGCGAAGTGGGAGATGAGGTTCTACGAGGACATCCTCAAGCGAAATCCGGATTATGTCGAAGTGCTGATGCTCCTGGGGAATCTGTACACGGGCCGCAAGATGTACGCGCAGGGGTTGCAGGTCGATCAGCGCCTGGCCACACTGAAGAAAGACGATCCGATCATTCACTATAACCTGGCGTGCAGCCACTCGCTTCTGAAGCAGGTGGGCGATGCCTTCCGGGCGCTTTCCAAGGCCGTCGAGCTGGGATATCGCGACGTGGAGCACATGGAGAAGGACAGCGACCTGGACAATGTGCGTTCGGATCCCCGTTACGCGGAAGCGGTCCGCAAGATGCGGCCTCCGGAATCGTGATCCCTTGAGTTTCGCACCGGCTGGCGCGTTGGCCTCATGAAGAAAGATCCAGCCTTGGCTCCTCTGCTCGCCTTGCTGCTCCCCGGCGCCGGTCACTGGTACGTCGGGCAGCGCGGCAAGGCGGTCGTCTTCTGTTTTTTGCTGGTGACTCTGTTTGCCACGGGGGTGTTGCTGACGGACGGCGGGTGCGTCGACCTGGGGCGGCACCCGTATGCGTTCGCGCTGCAGGCGTTTCAGGGGCTGGTCGCCATTGGCGCGCTGGCGCTGACGTACGGTGCGCACGAGCCGGAGGCGTGCAAACTGAGTGACCTGGGGATGCTGCTGACTCTGGTGGGCGGGGCGCTGAACGTGCTGCTCATCGCCGACGTTCTCTACCGCAGCGGGCCGAAACGGGCCAAGGACGGAAAGCGTGAGTAGGCTGGTAGAGTACATCGGTGGGCTGGTGTTGTGCCTGGTGGTGTCGCTGGTGTATACTCTGGCGCGCAAGGACCGGCCCCGCGTGGTGCTGAAAGAGACGCTGCTGGTATTCGTCTACACTTTGGGCGCCATCTCGGCGGTGGTGCTCGCCGTGCTGCTCGTGTGCAAGTACAAATAGGATGGGGCCCGCGGGGCCCTGGATTTTCGATGAAGTTTTTGGCGACGAAAAGCTTGACAGGGTTGAGGGGCGTAATATAATCCTAGCCAATTACTCCGGGCGCAATCTGTGCGCGGCTTTTTCAATTGTCTCCCCGGCACACGGCCCTCGGTAGTAGTGCCATACGGAACACCGGGAGCCGGGCCCGCAAGAGGAAGAAAGGAGCCGGTCATGTTTGAGGGGTGGCGCGGATCATCAAGTGCGTTGAGCGCTGGCCGCCGTTATGGGGCGCCGTTCGTGGTCTTGCTCGGACTTCTTAGTGCAGGCTGCGGAACCGTCGGCCTGAGCGTCGAACAGCCGGTTGGCGCTCGGGTCGAGCTCTATGAGAGCGGCAAGTGGCTTGGGATTTGCGGGCCGGATTGGGGGACCGGCTGGAACCGGGTGTTTCTGAAAACCGTGGAGGCCGCCGAGCCGTGCGAGATGGAGCTCGACGCCAGCAGCGGCATTCTCGAATCCGCCATTACCTGGTTTCCCAGGCGGTACCGGGTCCGCTTCGACCTCTCCAGGGTGCGCCCTTACCCGGGCACCCCGACCAGCATGGTCGAGGTCCGGTACGTCAAGGAAGTAGTCCCGCCGAAGTACCAGCACATCCTTCACATGTGGCAGCAGGACCGCATCCTTGAGGTCCTGACCCACGTGCCGATCGACGTCCTCGCCAACGTCCTGTATCACCTGGGCGATGTGTTCAAAGAACAGATTCTGGACGGCGTGGACCCCGAGGCCCAGCGGCAGGCCGCCGTCAAGCTCAAAGCGATGCTGGAAGCGCCAAAGGACCCCTCCCCGATGGAGGTGGAGTCCTGGCTGAAATCGTTCCTGCCGGCCGAGCAACTCGCCAAGCTGTGCTTCTACGTTCGAAACGGCGTGAGTTGGCGGGACGTCAGGTGGGTCAGCTTGGTGGGCAAGCCCAAGCCCAAGAACCTGCCGTTCTTCTGGCGCGCCATCCTGGGCGTGGTCGATGTCTTCTTGCGCCAGCCGGAGATCTGGGACCAGCATGTGGACTTCTACCGCCTCATGGTCCGCCGCCTGATGGTCAAGAAGGTCGAGGCCAAGCTGGTCAACGTGGGCGCGCTCAAGTTCTACGGCGAGGTCTTCACCTACCGGACCAGCGGGTATAGCGACCGCGTGATCCCGGCCATCGACTTGGTGCAGGACGTCGGGCTGGCCGAGATCATCCGGCCCAACGCCGAACAGGAGGACCAGCTCCAGCGGTACGGCATGACGCGGAGCCTGCCGGCTCCTCCCAAGGACCGGCGCGAAGCGATCCGCCGCGGCCTGCCGCCGGTCTCGCTCAAGACGACGCGCGTCACCGCGTTTCGCTCGCAGATCATCGGGGCATTGCTGGAAGGCGAACTGGCCGTCCTCATCATTTGGAACAACCCGTTGACCACCGATCCCGAGCGGTACCTTACCACGCTCGTGACCGTTGATCCGCACGGTCTCGGACGGGTCTGGATTCTGCACCGCGACCGGGTGCTGTCCAGGAGGCCGATGGGATTCGGGGCGACGCCGGCGGAGAGCCCGCGGGACTACACGGCGAACGCCGTCCCGGTCGCCATGTCCCGGCTCCTCCCGTCGATTGCCACGAAGTCCTGCTCGGGCATGGCGGGGGCGATCGTCTCGTGGGTCAGGACCGAGGTGCACGGCTTCCTCCAAAGCTCCCCGGGGCCGATCGCCGGCCACGTCGGCGTGGTCGGGCCGCCGAAGCCGCTGGCCACGATCGTGTTCGGCCGGCGGCCGCTGGAGCCTTGGAAGAGCATGCCGCGGGAGCCGGTTTCGCGGACGACGCCGATGCAGGAGCTGGAGCCGGCGGAGGAAGGCGCCCTGGAGTAACGGCCCCCGCCGGTGTGGGAACGTGCATCGCCCGCGCGCAGGCGCTGCGCCGAATTCGCAGATTCACTTAGAGGAGGGCGGAGGCATGACCGGGAAATATCTGCAATGTGCTGGCCTGTTCTTGGCGACTGTCGCCGCGTTCTCGCTGGCGCTCGGACAGCCTCGCGTGGTCCTCGCCGCCACCGAAGACATTGACCCGTCCGCCATCGAACAACTGGCCGACACGAAAGCAGGAAAGGCGGCGCTCGGCCGGGCGGGAGTTTCCGCCGAGAAGTTCAAGCTCATGCTCGCCACGCTTGCCCCCGGGCAGAGGCAGAAGCTCGAAGCCTTCGCCGAGAAGCTGACTCCGAGGGCGAGGTTGGGTGCGAAGATGATCGCCGAGGGATACACGCGGGCCGAGGCCGACGAGCGGCTGGCCTTGCTGACCGGCGCGGAGATCGCCAAGCTTGCCGACGACCCGGACGCGATGGCGGCGGGGAAGGGCGTCTGGTTCATCGCCGCCCTGGTGGGCGCTCTGATGGCGCTGATCGTATCGCTGTACTTCATGGCCTTGGAAGAGCCGGTCCCCGAGGAGCTGGCACCAGAGCCGAAGCCCGGGCCGCCACCCGCAAAATAGCCGGCAGATTCCACAGGGCGGGACAGCGTTTGCCGTTCCGCCCTTTTTGTGTCCGGCCCCCGCCCGGGCGGGCGGAAGCGTCATTGCTTCTCTGCCGCGGCTCGCCGAGGGTTGCCCGATGAGATCCGCCCGGCAGTTCGCGCTGGCCGTGCTCGCCGCATTGTGCCCGGGCTGTGCGCTGTTTGTGTCGGTCCCCCCGCTCACCCCTCTCCCCGAGCCGAGGGCCGTTCTCCGCGACGTGGCGTATGTTCCGCAGGAGACGGACTGGGATTGCGGCCCGGCCTCCCTCACCACGGTGATGAGGTATTACGGGTCTCGCATCACCCTGCCGGAGGTCAAGAAGCAACTGAAGCGGGCCGCCGATGGCGGAACGATCGTGCTCGAGATGCTCTATGGCGCCCGCAAGAACGGCTTCCCGATCCGGATGTACGAGGGGGGCATCAACGACCTTCGCCGCAAGGTGCTGGACGGCAAACCGCTGATCCTGATGCTCCGCCCGATGCCCGATATTCCGGGGCTGCCGGGGCGACGGCGGGCGCACTACGTGGTGGCGGTGGGCTATGGCGACCGGGAGCGGGAGGCGATCATCCACAGCCACAAGACCGCGTTCGCCAGGATGTCCTATCGGCAGCTTCAGCTCCAGTGGCGCCGTGCGAAGTTCCTGACCCTGCTGGTGGGGAGGCGGCCTACTCGGCCGGCCGAACGATGACGCGGCAGAACATCCCTTTGCCTGCGGTGCTGCTCACGGAGAGGCGGACCTTCTGATCGCCCGTTGCCGGCGGGGCGGACGTCACCTTGCACCGGAGCACCGGGCTCGCGGCATCCAGCTTCGCTTCCTTGACCTTCCTGCCATCGACGGTCACGCTCACCGTGCCCTCGGGCCCGGCCTTCGACCTGTCGGCCAGCGCCTTCAGGGCGAGCGCGTACAGCGCCGCCTCGTGCGTATTGAAACCCGGCTGGGCTCCCCGGCGCGCCACCGCCGTGGACAACACCGATTCCGCCTCCGCCAGAGCCGTTTCGTCCAGCCTTGCTCTTCTCGTCAGATGCAGCAGAAGCACCGACGCCTCAAATGCGTTCAGCTTGTCCCAGTCTTTTTTCGGCGGCGCCGCCGCCTCGGCGCCCGCGTATCCCGCCAGCAATCGGCCGGCCATCGGAAGCTTACCCAGCTCGGCCTTCGAAATGGCGGCCAGGTCTTTCTTCTCCGCCTTGCCGTTCGCGGCCAGCGCCGTCAGCGCCCGCACGCGCATCGCGACGCTGGCAGCCGGCAGCCGGCTCCTCAGATGGGCGATGGCGGCGTTCAGCGCCTTCGCGTCGACCTTGACCCCGGATTTCGCCAGGTGCCCGAGCCAGAACACGACCCAGGAGGTCGTTCGGATGTCCGGCGCGGCCAGGGGCGTCGCCCCCCAGCCGCCGCTCCCGTCCTGCAGCGCGTACAGCACGTCCAGCTCGGGCGCGGCACCCTTGGCGAGAGCCGCAGGCACGATGCCCCGCGCCACGATCGCGTTTGTGTCCAGCCCGCTCACCTGGCGAAGCCCGTGCAGCGTGGCCGCCAGCTCGCCAGGGGCGCCCGCCGTGATCTCCACTTCGAAGCCGCACTTGGCGGGCAGCTTAGCGCCGTCCACAACCAGCGGCCGGGCGCCGAGCGGCTCGACCTTGGTGAGAACGGGCGGCTTCACCGGGCTGAGCACGCGCACGCCTCGTTCCGTGGTCTTCTTGCCGTCGAGGAGCAGCACGAACTTCGCGTCGCCCGGCTTGGCCGGCTTGGCCTGCCATTCCACGAGCAGGAACGCTTTCGCGCCGAGCCACACGCGTCTCTTCAGCGTGTTTGGCTCGATGTTGAGTTGCGCTGCCCTGGCCTCGTACGCGAACGTCCGGGGGTTGTCGTCCGTATTGACGATGAGGGCTTCGATGTACGCCTGGCTGCCCGTCGCCATGCGGGCCGGCACGGACAGGGACATGCGCAGCGGCTTGGCAGGCGGCGTCTTGGCCGCCGCGGTCGCCACCGAGCAGCAAGTCGCGGCGAACGCAACGGCCGGCGCCAGCGCAAGGAACGTTCGTCTCATCCGCGGGTCTCTCCTGTCGAATACGACGGGTCCTCGGGATTCTAGCCGAACTGGGTGGCTGTGACAACCGCCTTTTCGGCGCCGTTTTCGGCACCGTTTTCGGTACCGGCGCCGGAGTTCTCCTGCTCGTGGCGTCATCCGGGCAGTGGCGGCACGGCTGACTTGGTGCTAAAGTATGGTGGTACATTTGGCCGATACAATATATATGTATATGTACCCCTGCGCGTGGATTTCATGCACTGGCTGCGTGTTATCGGTGTCTTACAGATAGTCGCCCTGCTGCAGGTAACGGTGCTGCCGGCGCTGGAGGTGCGCGGCTTCCGCCCCGACCTGCTGCTGTTGGTCGCGCTGTACATCGTCGTCCGCGAGCCGCTCCAGCGGCGATGGCGGTGGCATGCGTTCTGGGTGGGCTGGATCGGCGGCCTGATGGCCGACATCTACTCGTCGGGCTCGCACCTGCCGCTCGGCTCGACGGCGCTGGTGTTCGGATTGCTCGCCATCGTGATGAGCAAGCTGGGCGAAGAGCTGTTCCTTGGGAGCGCCGTCGCCCAGGTGCTGATCCTGGGGGCGGCGTGTCTGGCCGCGCACGGGGTGCTGGGCGTGGCGCTGATCCCGTTGACGCGCGCCCCGGCCGGGGTGATGCTGAGAGGGGTCGTGTGGACGGCCGCCTACTCGGGCCTGGCGGCGCCGCTGGTGTTTGCCGCCATGCGGCCGTTCGAGAGGTTCCTGGGCATCCGGTCGCGAAGGAGTTTTGGGCGTGCATAACCGCCGCATCCTGGTGCTGTTTTGCGTGATCGCCGCCGCCTTCTTCGCGGTCGAGATCTGGCTGTTCTCGCTCCAAGTCGTGCGGGGCGACTACTACGCCGAGTACGCCGACCGGCAGCGCCTCGCACTGATGCCGCTCGACGTGGCCCGCGCCCGAATCCTCACCAGCGACGGAGCGGTTCTGGCCGAGGACCGGCTCGCGTTCGACGTCGCCGTGGTCATTGGGAAACTCGATCCCTCGAAGGAACGGCGCATCCGCGGGCCGCTCCGCAGCCTGTTCTACGTGCCCCGCCGCGAGAAGCTGCTCGGCATCAGCGAGGCCCGATGGCAGGTCCGCGAGGAAACGCGGGACGGGAAGGCCCGCGTCCTCGTCAAGGCATGGTCCAAGCTGGACGTTGAACTGCCGGACGCACGCAGCCGGCCCATGCTGGACGTGGTGGAGCGGCAGAGCGAGTTTGCCCTGCCGGAGCACCTTGTTCGCTCGGTGACGCGCCTCGCCCAGCTCTCCGGCAGCCCGAGCGATGAGCTCCTCGCCAGCGTCATTCAGACGGCGGTCGACGTGGCCCGGCTCCGGACCCCCGTCTTCGCGGCGGTGCCGATCCTGAAGGGAGTGGACTACGACATCGTGGCCGCGGTGGAAACGCGCCCGGAGGAATTTCGCGGCTTTCAGATCGAGACCCGTTTCGAGCGCGCGGCGCCCTCCGGTCCCCTCGCGCCGCACCTCGTCGGATACCTCTCGAAATTCGACCGGCGCGACATGGATAGAGCCACGACGAAGTACCGCGGCTGGCCACCGAGCGGGTACTTCATGAAGCTCCGCGCCGGCCGCGCCGGCGTCGAGAAGAGCATGGACGAAGTGCTCCGCGGCGAGTTCGGCATGGAATGCGTCGAGCACGACCACCTCAACCGCCGGCAGCGCGTGCTGGCGGACGCGCCCGCCACCCCCGGGCGCGACGTCGTCCTGACCATCGACTCGCGCCTCCAGAAGCGCGTCGAGAAGGAGCTGGAGGGGAGCGTTGGTGCTGCCGTCTTTCTCGACGTGAAGACCGGCCACGTCCTCGCCATCGCCTCGAGCCCGAAATATGATCCGGCGCGGTTCCGGCAGGACTACGCCGAATTGAGCCGGGACCCCGGCCGCCCCCTGGTGAATCGCGCGCTTGCGGCGATGTTCCCGCTGGGCTCGGTCTTCAAGATCGCGACCGCTCTGGCCGCGCTCGAAAAGGGCTCCGTCCCGGCCTCGGTCAACTGCACCGGCTTCATCCGGCTGGGGCGGCGGACGTTTCACTGCCACCGAACCTACGGCCACGGAACCCTCGGGCTGACCGACGCGATCAAGTACTCGTGCAACGTGTTCTTCTACCGCACGGCCCAGCGGACGGGTGACGCCGCGCTGATCGAGATGGCGCGGCGCCTCGGACTGGGCAGCAAGACCGGCGTCAGCGTCCCGGGCGAGGCCGGCCACGACCGGCACTTCCCCCGCGCCGCTCGGGGCGGCGAACTGCTCAACCTGGCCATCGGGCAGGGCCGGCTGGTGGTGACGCCGCTTCAGGTGGCGCAGATGGTCGCCGCCGTGGCGAACGACGGCGTGCTTGCGCCGCCGAGGGTCGTCCGCGAGCTGCGGCCGTTCGACACCGACAGCATCGCGGCGGAGGTGCTGCCCGACCCGCGCCGGCCGCGGTCGCTGGGCATTTCAAAGCGGGCGATCGACGCCGTGCGCCTCGGCCTGTACAAGGTCGTCAACGAGTACGGCGGCACGGGCAACCGGGCGTTCCAGAACTTCACCCGGCCCTTTAAAGTGTGCGGCAAGACCAGCACCGCTCAGCGCGGCACCGGTCAGCCCAACGTTGGCTGGTTTGCGGGTTACGCGCCGCACGACAAGCCCCGCGTGGCGTTCGCCATCGCTATTGACGGCCTCACCGCGCGCCAGGGCGGCGGCAGCACGGCCGCGCCGGTGGCGCGGAAGATCTTCGACGCCATGCCGCTCGATCTGTTGGGGCTCGAGCAGGCGAAGCAGGATCCGAAATGATTGGTGTTCGCCAACTGAAGAAGCTCGACTGGCCCGTGGTGGTCGCCGTGTTCGCTCTGGTGCTGTTCAGTTGGCCGTACATGCGGAGCGCGTCGTACCGGTCCGGGCACGACGGCAAGGGGTACTACACGTCGAGCCCCAAGAAACAGATCGTGTGGATCGCGGCGAGCACGGTGGTGGCGCTGCTGCTTCTCGTCCCCAGCTACCGCTCGATTGCCGAGATGTCCGTGCCGCTGTACCTGTTCGGCCTGGGCATGCTGGTCATCGTGATGTTGTTCGGCCGGGTCGTGAACGGCGCGAGGAGTTGGCTGACCCTGCCGGGGGGCGTGCGCCTTCAGCCGTCGGAGCTCGTTAAGATCACCACCATTATCGCTCTGGCGCACTACCTGGCGCCCGAGCGGAAGTCGCGGCGGATCGAGCGGGTGCTGGGGGCGCTGGCCATCGCCGCGATTCCATGTGCGATGATCGCCGCACAGCCGGACCTGGGGACGGCCCTGATGTTCATCCCGGCGGCGGTGGCGATGGTCTTTGTGGCGGGCGCCCGGGTGAAGCATCTCGCGCTGCTGGCGGCGGCGACGGTCGTCCTGCTCCCGGTCGTCTGGGCCGGGATGAACCCGACGCAGCGCAGCCGCATCACCACGTGGCGGCAGCAGGGCCGGAAGCTGACCCGCGCCGAGAGGGTGGGGCGGTTCCACCACCTCATTCAGTCCAAGGTCGCCATCGGTTCCGGCCGCGGACGAGGCCGGGGCCTGGGCCGCGGCACGCAGAACCGATTGAACTACCTGGGTTTTCGGAACACCGATTTCATCTTCGCCGTGGTCTGCGAGGAGGCGGGCTTCCTGGGCGCGAACGTCATCATCATCCTGTATCTGCTGCTCGCCGGCGCGGGGCTCAGCATCGCGCAGCGCTGTCGCGAGCCGGTCGGGCGGCTCATCGCGGTCGGCGTGGTGGCGCTGTTCGTCGCGCAGGGGTTCGTCAACATCGCGATGACCATCGGCATGCTTCCCATCGTGGGGGTTACGCTGCCGTTCGTGAGCTACGGCGGGTCGTCGACGCTGGCGTGTTTCATCGGGGTCTCGCTGCTGTTGAACGTTGGCCTTCGTCGGCCCAAGGTGACCTTCTCGCGCCGCGAACTCAGTGTCGTGGCGTTCGGCCTCTGGAGATAACCGTGGCGGATCCCAGCCTGTGCGAACGGTGTGGGCGCTGCTGCTGCGTCAAGATCTACGTCGACGGCGAGCTGGTGTACACGCCGTACTTCTGCAAGCACTACGACCCCGCGACCCATCTGTGCACGGTCTACGAGCGCCGGCACGAGGTGAACCCACGCTGCTTGACGGTCGAAGAAGGAATCGCGCTGGGCGTGTTCCCCGCCGATTGCCCCTACGTTCGCGACCTGCCCGACTACCACCCGCCGCGCGAGCACTGCACGCCGGAAGAACTGGGACAACACAAGAAGCGGCTCGAACATGCGGGCGGGCGCTAGGCCCCAGGCTTGGCAGGTCCCGGCGGCGCGGCCGTGTCCTCCGGCGCTCCGAGTTCCTTTTCTTCCACCGTCAGGGCGTTCATCATCCGATTGAAGATGTCCGCCACGTCCGTCAGTTGATCCTTTCTTCTCAGCCTGATGCGGACGCCCATGTCGCCCGCAGCGACTTGTTTCATCGCCTGCTTGAGCCGGTACAGGGGGCCGGCCACCCGGTGGGACGCGATCAGGCCGAGCCAGACGACCAGGGTCACGTGGCCCAGCAGGACGGCGCCCACGGCTAGCGCCGTCAGGAGTTGCTGCCGGCCGATCTCGTCCTGCAGGCCAGGGTCGTCGCGCACCGCCCACCTGATCTGGTCTGACTGCAACACGAACAGTGCGAACAGGCAGGCCGCCGTCGTCGTCGCCACCAGAAGGGGCAGTATGAGATAGCGGAACTGCAGCTTCGGATCAATGACGAGCAATCTGCGCTGGCTGAGTCTCTGCGCCATCCTCTTACCCTCCGGCCAAATCTCCCCGTGCAGGGTCAATCGGACACCAGACAAGTATAACAGCCTGGCTCCTGTCGCTCAACGATGCGTCCGCCGCCGGCCGCGCGGCGACTTTGATTGACACGTTGTCCATACCGAGCTAGAATGCGATGTAGGAGGGTTTCGTTCCTTGAAGGATCTCTTCACATCATGCTTGATCCTCGCCCTGTGCGCCGCGTTCGCCGGGGGGGCGGAAAAGACGCCTGACGCCGAGGAGCCGAGCAGCCAAGAGGCGTTGTACGTTAACGTTTACGACGACGCCGAGGAGACCCTGGCCGGTCTCCGGAAGCTGGCCGCTTCCGGTGCTTGGGACAGGGCGGCCGAGGAAGCGCAGAAGCACATCGCCGCCGGGACGCGGAAGCTCTTTCGGGTCGAGCCCGGCGTTTACGTCTCGTTTGCGGAGATGGTGCGGCGCGAGGTCCTCGCCTGGCCCGAGGCCGGTGTCCGTGCGTACCGCGCCCGGTATGGCCGCGCGGCGGACAAGCTGTACGAGAAGGCCGTGGCGGCGCGAAATCTGCGGGACCTGTCGGAGCTGGCCGACCTTTATCTGCCTACCGTCACCGGCGCTCGAGCGGTCGCCGCGCTGGCCGACGTCCGCTTGCAGCGGGGCGAACTTCGCGAAGCGGCGAGGCACCTGGCGCGCCTGTTTGCGCTGAAACACTGGCCCGGGCTGCCCCGGAAATCCCTGGAGGCGAAACGGGCGGCGCTGCGCCAGGCGCTGGCGAAGCGTCCCGCCGCGCGGTCGGAGGCCCCGTCGCGTGACTGGGCAGCCCTGGCGGGCGGCCCGGCGCGCCGCGGATGTTCCGGTGTTCCCTTCAAGATTGGCCTGAGCAAATGGTCGTTCGAGGTCCACCAGGCCGACGTGGACCGGCGCCTGGCCATCGGCCTGCAAACCCGGGGACTGCGCGTGCCGCGGGTCCTGCATCCTGCGGTCTCCAGAAGCCGGGTCTTCGTGCAGACCACGCAATGGGTTGCGGCGTTGGATCGAGGGACGGGAGCCACCCTGTGGCGCTATCCCCGCGATCCGGGACCTCCGAACTCCCGCCGGGTGAGGGACGCGGTGTTGGCGCCGTCTGTGTGGCGCGGCCGGGCGTACGCGTTCGTTGGCGGCGAGGTGGTGGCGCTGTCCGCCGCCAAGGGCACGGTGGCGTGGCGCGTCTCGGGCCTGGTCGAACAGGACCCGCCGCCGAAGAAAGAGGAAGGAGAGGCCCCCCCCGCGCCGCCCGAACTGCTGGTCAGCTCCCTCGCCGTCGCGGAGGGCAAGGTCTTCGTCTCCGCGTCGGCGGTCAAGCAGGAGACGGAATCGCTCGCGATCGCCCTCGACGCCCACACCGGCGCCGTGCTGTGGCGCC
>Ga0315553_10000987_pt1 | contig 24380 bp, 19 predicted proteins | sample SalMarSW160140MG_FD_203099 | JGI IMG/M metagenome (GOLD analysis project Ga0315553, IMG submission 203099) | Salt marsh sediment microbial communities from the Plum Island Ecosystem LTER, Massachusetts, United States - Salt Marsh Sediment SW1601-40 ... | reverse complement strand
CCTTCCCCTCGTGATCCATTCCCGCAACTCATTTGACCTGATCGCAACGATCCTTGAAGGATATAACCCCCAATTAACGGGTGTATTCCATAGTTTTACCGGCGATATCCGGCAAGCTGAAAAGGCGATCTCACTTGGATTTAAAATGGGCATTGGCGGTATTGTTACATTTAAGAACTCCGGACTGGATGCTGTAGTCAGAAATATTGACCTTTCTCACATCATCCTGGAAACCGATTCTCCCTATCTTGCACCTGTTCCAAAGCGGGGAAAAAGAAATGAAAGTGCTTATCTCGTATACATCGCAGAGAAAATTGCTCAACTTCATTCCATGGATGTTGCACGGGTGGCGAAAACAACAACAATGAATGCGATGTCATTGTTTGGCATCTCCGAAGAGCCCGGTAAAATAACAACATGAACTGATCCCTCATGTTACTAAATCATCATTCACAACACCTTTCAGGGAACCGTTGCTATTGCTGTGACAAAAGCCATACAGGGGAAAAAGTAAAATTTATTTAAATTATTCTAATCAGGTATAAATAGAATAGCTATTGGTTGTTTTTCATATTTTTTTCGTATTTTGTGCCGCTGAAATTCTTTGATATTAGTTATCTTTCCGGAGAGGTGACCGAGTGGTTTAAGGTGCACGCCTGGAAAGCGTGTGTACTGTGTGGAACAGTACCGAGGGTTCGAATCCCTCTCTCTCCGCAAAAGACGGAGGGGAAAAAGGGGATTCAAATCCCCGGGTAATGTTCAGGATGAAAAAGCCCGGGATTCCGGATGCAGAAAACGGATGGCCGGTATCAAATTTTTGGTAACCCGTAAAGAAGCTTTTTTCAATTTTTTTTTAATACTTTGTAAACTAAATTTTTGTTATTAATTAAACGAACAACAAATCATGAAAAAATTATTTGCACTTGTAGCAGTATTCGGGATGCTTTTTCTGGGGGCATCACTCAATGCAATTGCTCAGGACGAAGAGACCGATACGACTACTATGGAGGAAATGGCTGACACAACTGCAGTTACTGCGGTAACTGAAGAGACTCCGGCTGAGGAGATTACAGCAACGACCGAAGAAGGAGGTGAATTGCACAAGAAGATTAAAGCGAAATTCATTGAAGGGGGTGCCTCTTTCATGGGAGCAATACTGTTAACCCTGATCTTCGGACTTGCACTGGCCATCGAGCGAATCATTTACCTGAACCTGGCTACCACCAACACCGACAAACTGTTGAAAAAGGTGGAAACAGCACTGGAATCCGATGGGCTTGATGCAGCAAAAGAGGTTTGCCGTAATGCACGCGGTCCCGTTGCCAGCATTTTTTACCAGGGTCTCGACCGTGCCGAGGAGGGGATTGAAGCTGCAGAAAAATCTGTCATCTCTTATGGTAGTGTTCAAATGGGCCTGCTCGAAAAGAACCTCTCCTGGATCTCCCTGTTTATCGCCATCGCTCCGATGTTGGGATTCATGGGGACAGTGATTGGGATGATTGATGCTTTTGACAAGATCCGGATTGCCGGTACGGTTTCTGCACAGTTGGTTGCCGGTGGTATTCAAATCGCCCTGATTACCACTGTAACCGGTCTGATCATTGCCGTAATCCTTCAAATATTTTACAACTATATCCTGACCAAAATTGATGCCCTCGTCAATAATATGGAGGATTCATCAATTTCCCTGATTGATATGCTTGTAAAGTATAATCTAAAAAAATAATCAATCATGTCCAGAAATTTAGCAAAAATAGTAACCTATGTCCTGTATGCCCTGATGATCGTGTCTGTCGTGTTGGCCGTGCTATTCTTTTTCGGTAAAGTCGTCCCGGGAACAGAAGGAACGAACATGCATGAGCCGGTGATCACGAAAACCATGCTTCTCTGGGCAGGAATTCTTGCAGGAGTAACCGCATTATTATCCCTGGCATTTCCTATTATTAATATAGTAACCAATCCAAAAGCAATAAAAAGGACGCTGATTACCCTGGTGGGAGTAGCCGTCCTGATCTTTATTGCCTGGATGCTGGCATCCGATGCTGTGCTGTATTTACCACAATATGAAGGGAAAGGTAATGTGCCAAAGATTCTGAAACTTGCCGGCACCGGGTTGTTTACAACCTATATCCTGGCAGGCCTGGCAGTTCTTGCTATTCTGTATTCAGAGATAGCTAAGTATTTTAAATAATCAGGAAGCTCCCGGGCTTCCCAAACGTTGACCAGATATGGCAAAAAGGGAACTACAACCAATAAATGCAGGATCCATGGCAGATATTGCCTTTCTCCTGCTAATCTTCTTCCTTGTCACTACAACAATGGACGTGGATACCGGATTGATGAGGGGTTTACCACAGTTGCCGGACGAGAATGAACCGGAACAAACGGATGAGATCCATGACAGGAACGTGTTTGTTGTACTGATCAATAAAAACGATGAACTCCTTGTTGAAAACAAACCCACCAGTGTTTTTGAACTGCGTGAATTGGCCAAGGAGTTTATCGCAAATCCTGAAAATGAATCCAATCTGCCCGAAAAAGTGGAAAAAGATCTTCCATTTTTTGGTACGACAATGGTAACCAAGAACGCTGTAATCTCGCTTCAAAACGACCGGGGTACATCCTATGGTATGTATATCAAAGTTCAGAATGAACTGCTCGCAGCAAAACAGGAGCTTCGGGATGAAATCTCCCGACGACAATTCGGAATGAAATATGCTGACCTGGATGAGGAAAGAATGGAAGCGGTTAAGGACTATTACCCATCTGTACTGTCAGAAGCAGAACCAAAAGAAATTGGAGGACGAAACTAATGTCGAAATTTAAAAAGAAAGGAAAAAAGAGTGTTGGCGCTTTAAATACCGCCTCTCTCCCCGATATCGTCTTTATGCTGCTGTTCTTCTTTATGACTACGACGGTCATGCGGGAAGTGGATCTGAAGATCACCGTGAAAGTGCCCGATGCCACCGAAGCTGAAAAACTGGAAAAGAAATCACTGGTTAGCTTTATCTATGTCGGAGAACCACTGCCTCAGCATCAGGCAATGTTCGGTACTGAACCCAGAATTCAGCTGAACGACCAGTTTAAACGGGTGGAAGATATCCAGGATTTTATTGCACAGGAACGCGATGCAATGGATGAAAACGACCGGAACAAAATGCTGGTATCCCTGAAAGTCGATGAAAAAACCAAGATGGGAATTATTGTCGATATTAAAATGGCTCTGAGAAGAGCAAATGCACTGAAAATCAGCTACTCCTCAACAAAAGTCGATAAGATAAAATAATTTTTTTCAATCCACAAAAAAAGCTGTTTCACCACGAAGCAGCTTTTTTTGTTAATTTTTTTGCGCTCGCTAAACCCGCCGCAAGCAGCGGGGAATGCGCTCGCAGGATTTAAAAGCAGAAAACGCAATGAGATTCGTATTCATTTCTATTGTAATAGTATTTCTTTTCCGATCAATTGGTTATCCCCAGGGTATGGACTTCTCCGGGATGAAAGTTTTTTGGGAAATCATGGAATGCCTTGAGAAAGATATCATGCCATCAGAAGATAAATGGGATGAGCTCTTTAATACACCGGGATATATCACCGGCAATGAACATGAATTCAGTCATGATTACTTTATAAAATTCTATACGCTAGCCTATATGCCCTCGAAAAAAAATGCACTGAAGATATCCGGATTAGTTCCCCAAAGCGGACATCCCACCGGCTATTACATGGCCAACGCATTATTGGACCATGCAGGTCCTGAAAGCCTGGTGGAAAATTTTGGAAATCCTTTTTCATTCTTTCGAAGATACAGTGACATGGCTTGTCGCTCTAATGGAAAATATCCGCCATTTTCTGATGAAGCATTGCAATTGATAGGAGAGTTGGAAGAACGATACGCAAAGTAGTAATTTCGGATACAACCGTTAAAGCTTTTTATAAAACTCCCTCATTGTTTTCAGGTATTCTTCAAAGGCAGACTTTCCCTTTTTATTCATCGAAATGAGGGTCCGCGGTCGTTTCTTATAAAAGGTCTTTTCAATAGAAACATACCCGGCTTTTTCCAGCTTGCTCAGGTGACTCGATAAATTTCCCTGGGAAAGTCCGGTTTCGTTCAACAGAAACGTAAAATCCACCTGTTCTGCAGCATTCAGGATAGCCAGCAGAACAATCCGGGCAGGTTCGTGGATGATCTTATCCGTCCCGATAACCTGCTTTATGATCAGATCTTCACTCATGTTCGAAGTCAGCTTTAACGTTTTGTAATGGATGAGTTTTCAGAAACCGGGCAAGTCTGATCGTTCCGTATATGATAATCAATGCTCCTGGAATACAGAAAATAAACAGATCTCCCGGGAGGTTAAAAATCGTATCCAGACCCAATGGCTTGTCCAGGAAAAAGCCAATCCCTGCTGCCAGTCCAACTACGTACAGACTGTACAAACCAATCAGCCAGGCAACAAAACTCATCAGCAACAGGATCGCTCCGAAAAGAATAACCGGAGGGATGCTTAGCATCTGACCATGGATGAATTGTACTTTGAAAATTGAAGCAGCGAGCATCAGGATGGTTAATCCGAAACTGATCAGGAGAAAAATCTTCAGTATAATCAGCCTTCCCCCTTTTACCGGTTGCATCTTTATATAACCGATCCTGGGAGTGGTGATGAAGTACTTGGCAAGCAGCATCGGGACCAGCAGGATGAGGATCAGAAAACGAATGTACCAGGGAATATTCCATTCCAAGGATGTGTACATGCCATTTATCCCGGCAGCCCCGAGCGTCAAACCAAAGAAAATATCCAGGATGCCGTCACGGCTTTGCAGGAAAAGAACACTCTTTTCAATCTGCTTTGGATCTAATTTTTTATACATGGCAAATCAGTTTTATTTGTATTGCATTATTGTTTGTACTACAAACATAATACAAAAAAATTGTAATGCAACTATTTTTAGGTTTTTTTTATTCTGATGGGTTATCTTTATGGGATAACATAAAATTACAACGACATGAAAAGAATACAATCATCAACAATTCTACTTGCATGTTTTTCACTGGTCTTTGCCAGCATGATGATTCAATGCACATCCGGTGATTCAAAAAGCCCTCAGGACAAGAAGATCAAGGAAATTGTTTCCACGATGACCCTCGAAGAGAAGGTGCAATACCTGGTCGGGACAGGTATGTTTATAAACCTGCCGGATTCCATACGCAGGCAGTTCGGCCGACGTGATGAGGCTGAAGAAGACACAGCCTATACCAACATGGTTGACCGGGTCAGAACCTATCTTCCCGGTGCAGCCGGGTTTATGGCAGAATTCCCTGAAAAAGGAGTTACCAGCCAGGTATTGGCGGATGGCCCTGCCGGATTGAGGATCTCCCCTACCAGGGAAGGTGATGAGCATACCTATTACTGCACTGCATTTCCAATAGCCACGTTACTTGCCTCCACCTGGGACACGGAGCTGGTATATACTGTAGGCGAGGCGATGGGTAATGAGGTGCTGGAATATGGCGCTGATGTAATTTTAGGGCCGGGAATGAATTTACAGCGGGATCCGCTTTGCGGGCGCAATTTTGAGTATTATTCAGAAGATCCGCTGGTAACTGGGAAAATGGCAGCCTCCATGGTGAAGGGAGTTCAATCGAACAACGTGGGCACATCGATAAAGCACTTTGCGGTCAACAACCAGGAGACCAACCGGATGTCGGTGAATGTCATCGTCAGTGAACGGGCACTCCGCGAGATCTACCTGAGGGGTTTTGAGATCGCGGTTACGGAAGCTCAGCCCTGGACGGTGATGTCTTCCTACAATAAGGTAAACGGTCCCTACACTTCCGAGAGTCACGATCTGTTGACAAAGATCCTGCGGGATGACTGGGGTTTTGAAGGGTATGTAATGACCGACTGGGGCGGTGGCAGCGATGTGGTTGCCCAGATGGAAGCGGGAAACGATGTCATCATGCCGGGAAGACCGCAACAGATCCGGGAAATCATTACTGCTGTGAAGGACAGTATGCTGGACGAATCAGTACTGGACAGGAATGTATCACGGGCATTGCGTGTTATGATGAAAACTCCCCGTTACAACAAGTACCCGTTCTCCGGTGCTCCGGATCTGGAGGCACATGCTGAAATTGCCCGCCAGGCAGCAGCGGATGGTATGGTGTTGCTGAAAAACAGTGAAAGCGCTCTTCCAATGGATCCTGCTATAAAAGGTGTGGCATGTTTTGGAAATACCTCGTATGATATCATTTCCGGTGGAACAGGAAGCGGCGATGTGAATGAAGCCTATACCATTTCCTTATTTGAAGGGCTGGGGAATGGAGGATATACTCCTGATGCGGAGTTGGCGGAGGTGTACAATCAATACATTGAAGCGGAAAGGGAAAAACTTCCAAAGCCCAGGAATATGTTTGAAGCCTTTATGAGAGGAAATGTACTCCTGCCGGAAATGAGTGTATCGAATGATCTGGCACAGCAGCTTGCAGAAAAGGCAGAAATAGCATTGATCACCATTGGCCGTAACGCGGGCGAGGGTGGTGACAGACAGGCGGTTGAAGGGGACTTTTACCTGACTCCTGTTGAAAAAAAGATGATCCGGAATGTATCCGACGCGTTTCATACTAACAATAAAAAAGTCATTGTCGTAATGAACATTGCCGGCGTGATTGAAACCGCCAGCTGGCGGGAATTCGCAGATGCTGTTCTTTGTGCATGGCAACCCGGACAGGAGGCGGGAAATGCCATTGTTGATGTGCTGAGTGGTGCAGTTAATCCCTCCGGTAAGCTGGCCATTTCTTTCCCGATGTTGTATGAAGATTCTCCCTCGGTAAAAAACTTTCCGGGTCAAGCCGTGGAGATGGAAGGCATGGAGGATGACCGTCCGGATCAATCGGGTTTTTCATTCATGAGAAGAAGACCATGGGAGGTAGTTTATGAGGAGGATATTTATGTTGGCTACCGGTATTATAACACATTTGATGTACCGGTTGCCTATGAATTTGGTTATGGATTATCCTACACCACCTTTGCCTATGATAACCTGGAACTCAGTTCAACCGATTTTACAGGTGAGCTGACTGTTTCAATTGAGGTTGCGAATACAGGAGATGTTGCCGGCCGTGAAGTGGTGCAGGTCTATGCCAGTGCGCCGGAAGTGAAACTGAACAAGCCCGAGGAAGAGTTGGTGGCTTTCGGAAAAACCAGGCTCCTGGAACCGGGTGAAACCGAGACTCTGAGTTTTATCATTACCACCAGAGATCTCGCTTCATTTGATGAAGCAACCTCAACATGGACCGCGGAGGCTGGTACCTATACGATTAAGATCGGAGCATCCTCAAAAGAGATAAAAGCTTCCTACGATTTCACCCTGGAGGAGGCTCTAACAGCCGGAATGGTTTCGAAAGCATTGGTGCCGGAAAGGGAGATAAACCGGTTGACCGAAAAGTAATATGCACCAAAGACTCGCAGCCCGAACTGAAGTCGAGCTGCGCGGGGTATTTTAAACACTCACCGGGTGATTTGGAATCACCCGGTGAGTTATTTTATACAATTATCGTGGATAGTGATACGATGACTTGGAGGGGCTCGCCAAGAGTTATCATATCACTGGTTTACTTACTAAACCTGACAGGTTTTTTGTATTTGATCGCCGGATGGTGTACATTTAACTACCCAAACCAGACCCATGCAACGGATTATATCAAGGTTCATTCTTGTCATATATACGATAGGAATATTCACTTCCGTAAATGATCGTTGTGCATATCCACATTTCACACCGATGAATTATTTTACTGAATTTCTCAATTTCTCTGATAATAGTATTTATTCGGTATCAGAAGATAAATCGGCTCCCGATCCTCCGCTATTGCTCACACCGGCAAACGGATCATCGGGTATCAACACCCGTCCGATCCTTACCTGGGAGTTTTCAGCAGGAGTAACTGCCTGGCATCTTCAGGTTTCCCTGAGCGAATCCTTTTCTCAAACCATTTACGACGACACAACCATCACCAAAAATTCACGGCAGGTGGGTGCACTACCGTGCAACCGAACTGTTTATTGGCGCGTGAGGGCTAAAAATGCAGACGGTTGGAGCTCCTATTCCAATCCATTAAGCTTTCGCACACTGGAAGCACCCCAAAACACGACAATATCGATTCGGAGTTCATTTACCTCACCGGGAAGCAGGCCCAGCGGACTGACCTGGGATGGTAGAAACCTCTGGATGGTGGATAACCTGAGGAACCTGTACAAGATGGACGCGGCCGGGAACGTGATCACCAGTTTCCCGGTTCTTGGGTATTCCGACGACAGGGGCCTGACCTGGGATGGAACCGGTTTATGGATTGTTGTGGGCGCGCATAACTATAAACTGGATACCCTGGGGAACGTGATTGATACACTGGATGTGCAGCACTGGTGGCATAGTGGCCTGGACTGGGATGGTAAATACTGGTGGTTTGGAAATTACAACTCAAGTATACTTCACAAGCACGACAGAGACGGGGCTGAAATACTGAACTTTGATTTGAATGAGATCTTCGGTCATCCCACCGGTCTGGCTTATGATGGAATTAACCTTTGGGTCGGTACTTCGAGCGAAGGATTCACCGATGATATTTTCAAATATTCAACCATTGGAGCATATCTGTATGAGTTCGATCTGGGAACCATTGGATTAAGTCCACCCTCTGGTTCTTATGCCGCACTGGCCTGGGATGGTCAGTCACTCTGGTATGCTACCGATGATCAGTTTACCATTTACCGTTTTAACGTACCCTATTACCACCAGGTGCCTGCTGTTCCTTCCTTACTTTTACCTGTCGACGGTGATGTTAATGTTGATATCACGCCAATCCTGAGCTGGAACGAATCCGCAAATGCTGAAAAATATGACCTTCAGGTTGCCACCGATATTTCATTCAATGACCTGGTATTCAACATCTCTGATATTTCATCCACTTTACATCCGTTGGGAGCACTGGAAAAGATGACAACCTATTACTGGCACGTCAGGGCAACCAATCCTGTGGGAACCAGCCTTTTTTCTTCAACCCGTTCATTTACTACCCGTGGCATGGAATCTCCTGAGATCGTTTCTGCAACCTATGGCAATGGCACCATTGCACTGGCATGGAACCAGGTAGATGAACCCGACCTGGCAAAATACAACATTTACCGGGATTTATCTTCTCCAGCAACAACCCTGCTGGAAAGCATCGTCACACCTTCACCCACCGATACCGTATATATTGATAACGACGTAATCGCTGGGATGGATTACTACTACCGGATTACAGTGCTAGACAGTTACGGGAATGAAAGTGGTTTTTCCAATGAAGTGCATTGTGAAGTCCTTTTTGATCTTCATTCCGACTCGCTGGCTTTGGTAACCCTGTATGAAAGCACAGACGGGGCAAACTGGACTGATCACAGCAACTGGTTTACAGGAAAGATCTCAACATGGTATAGCATTACGGTATCGGCTGATCGGGTTGTTTCCATAAACATGGATCACAACAACCTGAAAGGAACAATTCCGTTATCGCTATGTCAACTCGATCAGCTGCAGGAGTTGATTCTTCCTGATAACCAGCTCTCGGGAACGATCCCAACCGGGATAAGCAATCTAGTGAATCTGCAGCTGATCGATTTAAACATAAACCAACTGTCGGGGGAAATCCCATCGGAGATTGGAAATTTATCCAACCTGCAGGAGCTGTCGCTAGGCAATAATCAGTTCTCGGGATCCATTCCAGATGCACTAAGCAACCTTGCTGGTTTGACCCATCTCAACCTGGCATCCAATCAGCTTACCGGGACGTTCCCTGCATCCCTGGGGAATCTCACCACTCTGACAGACCTTCAGCTTTTTTCCAATAACCTGGGAGGTCAGATCCCTGCTGAAATCAGCAACCTGACCAATTTGACTTCGTTGTGGCTTGAGCACAACACCTTTACTGATCCAATACCCGTTGAATGGGATAAACTCACCAAGTTAGAAGTGCTGCACCTGAACGATAACCAATTAGCAAACCTTCCCGATCTTTCGGCGCTTACTTCGCTGCACGAACTGAAAATTGATGCGAACAGGTTCACATTTGAAGATATTGAGCCGAATATCGGTGTTCCGGATCTGACATTTGTTTATTCCCCCCAGGATAGTGTTGGAATAGAAAAAATTGCCACTGTTGCAGTTGATTCCACTTATACGGTCATTATTGAGTTAGGTGGGTTAAATAATCTGTACCAGTGGTACCTGAACGGAACGCTAATCTCTGGTGCTGATGCGAATGCATATACCCTCGATCCAGTGAAAAAGGAAGATTACGGAAGCTACCACTGTGTGATCACCAACAGTGTGGCTCCCCTGTTAACTTTGATCAGTCGGCCAATTCATGTTATCCCTGCAGACAATTATATCATCGTTACGAATGAGCTACCCTATGTTGAAGATTTTGAAAGTGGTTCTGAATACTGGACAACCGGTGGAACAAACTCCTCCTGGGAACTTGGAACACCTTCCGGTGCAACGATCAATATCCCGGCATCAGGGTCCAATGCCTGGATGACAAATCTTTCGGCAAACTACAACGCGAATGAAACTTCCTGGGTGGAAGGTCCCCTCTTCGATCTCTCTCTGCTCGCCAATCCCGCCATTGAGATGAAGGTATGGTGGGATTGTGAAGGGACCTATGATGGAGCAACCCTTCAATATTCCGAAGATACGGCAAAAACCTGGCATACGCTTCAGAAAGTCACCAACTATCTCTGGTACAACAGCTCCAATGTAATCGGGTTATTGAATGCTACCGGTTCAGGAAAAGGCTGGTCAGGGAATGGCACGTTTGGAACCGGAAGCAATGAATGGGTCACTGTCCGTGCCTCCATTGCAGGACCAGCTAATTATGGAGGGCTCACCTTCCGGATTCTTTTTGTGTCAAATAGCCTTTATGAAAACGACGGGTTCGCATTTGACGGTGTAAAGATCTATAATGATGCCACTGCCGGCATGATGCCAGTAAACGAAAACTGTAATATTCGCATTTACCCCAATCCTTTTAGTGAGAAGACATGGGTTGAATTTGAGAATCCTTTTAATGAATCCTTCCAGATTACCCTAACGGATTTATCGGGAAAGATTGTCCGGATTGTGAATAACATCAATGCACAAAGAATTGAATTGGGAAGGGAGTCCCTTTCTGCGGGAATCTATATCCTTGAACTCAGGGGGTCAAAAACCTACCGGAGTCTGATCATGATCGAATAGACAGGATTTTGAGTTAATCAAAGACTCGCAGCCCGAACTGAAGTCGAGCTGCGCGGGGTATTTTAAACACTCACCGGGTGGTTTAAATTTAACCATCCAAACCAGAACCATGCTGCGGATAAAATCAAGGTTAGCTGGTTAAGTGGCCAATGAATGTGTGGCGGGAATCATGAAAAAAACAAGAAGGATACCCATATTCCTGTGTTTGCACCTTCTCTTCCTGGAAGGGATTGCCCAACCGGCTTTCATTGATCATTATCCCGATACGCTGAATAAAAAACGCCTCACTACAATTATCATCAGTGAAGTTTCAACCTATGCGGCAGGACTTTCCTTTCTCAGTTTTTACTGGTATAGAGACAAGGAACTTGTCCCCTTCCATTTCTACAACGACCTGAAGGGATACTTGCAGGTGGACAAAGCCGGTCATGCCTATGCTGCTTATCATGAAAGTTATTCTGCCTATTATGCTTTGCGGTGGGCCGGTGTTGATAAAAGAAAGGCACTTATTTTTGGTGCCCCGATCGGATTTTTATTCCAGGCACCCATTGAAATCTATGATGGATTGTATGAGGGTTGGGGATTTTCGTGGTGGGACATAGTGGCCAATACAGCCGGCTCTGCATTATTTGCAGTTCAGGAGATATGTTTTGACGAACAGGTGGTTCTCATGAAATTCTCCTACTCCCCCAGCGGGTATCCCAGGTATCATGATATCCTGGGTGAAACTCCCATCGAGAATTTTATTTTCGATTACAATGGACATACCTACTGGTTGTCGGCAAACCTGAAAAAGATAACAGGGATACAAAAACTACCCGGATGGTTAAATTTCGCTGTTGGGTACAGTGGTAACGGGATGATAAAAGAATTCAAAAATCCGGATTACTACAATGGGGAACCCTTCCCCGATCTTGACCGGTATCGTCAATGGATCTTTTCTCTCGATATTGACCTGTCAAGAGTTCCTTCCAGGAGGAAATGGGTTAAAACAATTTTTAAATACGTAAATTTGATAAAAATTCCCTTCCCTGCAATGGAAATCAACCGGGTTGATGGTATTTGTTTCAGACCCTTATATTTTTAGCTATTTCTATGAAGTCTATATAAAAAAAACAAAGATGAAAAAAGGTATTAAAATTTTAGTGGTGTTGCTATTCGCAGTAGCATGCACTACCAGTAATGAACCTCCACCAGTAAACCAGGAATTTACAACAGAAGGAAGGGAGGTACAGGTTTACACCACAGCCGACAGTACAGATCTCAGAATTTCACTCACCGGGAACAGGGTTTTTGAACCAGCCGAACAACCGCTGGAAACAGAAATTGCCCTGTTTGTAAATCCCATTAAAACGTTTCAGACCTTCCTGGGAATCGGGGGAGCCATTACCGATGCATCGGCAGAGGTATTTGCCCGGTTACCGGAGAATAAGCAGGAGGAATTTTTAAAGGCTTATTATGATCGCGAAGAGGGCATAGGATATTCATTGGCGCGCACTTCCATCCACAGTTGTGACTTCAGCAGTGGAAGCTATACCTATGTTACGGATGGAGATAAGGAGTTAAAAACCTTTAGCATTGACCATGATAAACAGTATCGTATCCCTTTGATCAAAAAAGCCATCGAAACTGCCGGGGGTAAGCTCACACTGTTTGCCAGTCCCTGGAGCCCTCCCGGGTATATGAAAGACAACAACCACATGCTCAGAGGGGGAAAATTATTGCCGGAATATTACCAGGCATGGGCTCTCTATTTTACGAAGTTTATTAAAGACTATGAAAGCGAGGGGATCCCGGTGTGGGGAATAACCATTCAGAATGAACCGATGGCAACTCAACGGTGGGAGTCGTGCATTTACACCGCTGAAGAAGAGCGGGATTTCCTGAAAAATTACCTGGGTCCGACCATGGAACAGGAAGGTCTTGGAGACAGGAAGATCATTGTCTGGGATCATAACCGGGACTTAATGAGCCACAGAGCCAACACGATCTTTGAGGATCCTGAGGCATCAAAATATGCATGGGGCATGGGGTTTCACTGGTATGAAACATGGACGGGAGGCCAGCCCATGTATGACAACCTGAGCAACGTGCAAGCATCGTATCCCTCAAAAAACCTGCTGTTTACAGAGGGTTGCGTGGGGAATTTCAGCCCCGAAAGATACCAGTACTGGCCCAATGCTGAACGGTACGGCCGGTCCATGATCAACGATTTTAATCGTGGGGCAGTGGGTTGGACCGACTGGAATATCCTGTTGGACGAAACCGGGGGGCCAAACCACGTTCAGAACTTTTGTTTTGCCCCGGTCCATGCGGATACTCCGACAGGAGAATTGATTTTTACCCCCTCCTACTATTATATTGGACATTTCTCCAAATTTATTCAGCCGGATGCTAAACGAGTTAGTACGACAAGCAGCAGAAGTCATTTGTTATGTACTTCCTTTATGAATGTAGATGGAAAGATCGCAACGGTTGTGATGAACCGGAGCAATGAGGAGATATTATACAAGCTGTTCATCGGATCCATGGCAGTTGAAGTAACCATTCCACCTCATGCTATTCAGACATTGGTGTATTAATGCAATGAACGTCTGGCAAATGTATGGTCCATGAGAGGATTTCACGTTATAAAACATCCCAGTTGGCCCGCCTTTTCTGGATTACTGCAGAACCGGGGCTTCGCACCGGGCTGCCAAGATGTCGCTCCTGCCTGCCGGTTCACCCGCCGTTAGGAGGGCAGGCACGGCCTTTGGAGCTAAATACTTAATAAGCAATTATAATCGAATAGAGTTAAAGTCAAAATTCGATAGCGCAAACCACTTTTATAAAAAACATATACTATTATGGCAATAAACCGAATGATTCTGATCCTGCTGGCAGTTGTTGTTACATTATTAACCGGCTGCCAGAACGCAGGCACCCCTGCTGAAAAGAAAGAGACCGGGAAGGTCAAGGTATTACATACGAATGGTAGTACATTGATTGACCCGGAAGGCAATCCGATTATTCTGAAAGGAACCAACCTGGGCAACTGGCTTGTTCCCGAAGGCTATATGTTTAAAATGGGACAGGTGAATTCGCCCAGAAAGATCGATGAATTGCTGTATGAACTGATCGGACCCGACAGCCTGACAGCATTCTGGGACCGCTACCTGGAGAATTATATCCGCCATGAGGATATTGCATACCTGAAACAAATCGGATGCAATCACATTCGCCTGCCGTTTCATTACAAATTGTTTACGGACGATCGCTACATGGGAAAAAGAAACGCCGGTTTTACCTGGTTTGACCGGGTGGTAGAATGGTGTAAAGAAGAAAACCTCTATGTTCTGCTGGATATGCATTGTGCTCCGGGCGGACAGACCGGTGATAACATCGACGACAGTTATGGCTATCCCTACCTTTTTAAGAGTGAGTCATCCCAGGATATGCTGGTTGAGATCTGGGTGAACATCGCAAGCCGGTATAAAGACGAACCGACAATAATAGGATATGACATTATCAACGAACCGGTTGCACATTATTTTACTGACGAATTAGACACACTAAACCAGGTGTTGTTTTCAATCTACCGGCGGGTGGTCAAAGAAATCCGCCAGGTTGATCCCCATCATGCCATCTTCCTGAACGGTTCGGTCTGGAGCACCAGTTTCGATGTGTTCAGTGAATTGCCCGGCGAAAACATTGTATATGAATTTCACAAATACTGGTTTGATGTTAACCAGGAAGCAATACAGACTTATCTTGATTTCAGGGAAGAGCATCAGGTTCCCGTGTATATCGGGGAAACCGGTGAAAACACGGACGAATGGGTGGCGCAATTCAGAACACTGCTGGATGAGCATCAAATTGGCTGGTGTTTCTGGCCCTATAAAAAGATGAACAACACACGGGGTATCATGAATTTTGAGGAGCCGGAGGATTATCATCTGATCAGCGAATATGCAGCAAGTGACCGCAGTACTTATGAAAACATCCGGAAAAACCGGCTGGATATCGTGCGGGTTCAGAACGCTCTGAACCAATTCCTGGAGAATTCCCTTTTTGAGCATTGTTTCCCCAATACGGGGTATGTTGGAGCATTGGGATTTGAGGGTGAATGGTGAACAGTGGAAAGCAACCCTGTAGACAATAGGCAGTAAGCAGTATGCAGGCTCTAACCGAAGAATGAGTTATATGTTATATGTTGATACGTTGAATGTTTTGCCATTCTGGCCAACCATGTTTTGCTTAAACTGATTCTCTTTCAGTCCCTCCAGGACGTTCTATATCTTTCTTCTTGTTCCAGCCACTGAAGTGGCTGGCTATTTTCATTCAGTCCCTAACGGGACGGATTAGCATCACACTTGAAGGATTGTTAATAGTTACTCGCAATACGACGGTAATACCTATATCATATGTTTTAAGCTCCAAAGGCCGTGCCTTCCGGTTTACCAGCCTGTGGCTGGCAGCCAGGAGCATCATATAGTAGCCCAGGGCGTTCATGCCCTGTGAAATTAAAGCAAAGCTTTTACTGCAAGGCAGTATTTCATAGGGCATGACTAGCCCTGGGTAAATGGTAGCATATGAATAACCGGTCCAACTACCACAGCTATTCCAGGGAAAGCGATTCAAGGGCCGGAACATTCAGACGTTGATCAGATAAACCATACCTTTACGGGTAAAAAGGGTTTCTTCTTATCTCGATTTTTGCTTACCCTTTTACAGGTCTATCACCGTTTCCATGGCTTTGCCAGATGGCGTTTGATCTCCCTGACCTTGGGATTAAGCCGGTCCATGATCTCCTTTTGTATTTCTCCGGCCTTTTCATCAGCACCGGGTAATGCAGCAATCCGTGCAAATTCCTTTTCCATCTCCGGTTTAAAACGCTTCATGCGGTGGAGAATTGTTTCAATTTTTTTTATGTCCTCTTCCTGGGGTTCCATAAAGTCTCTGTCTGTCAGGACCTCCAGATCCCAGATATCGCTTTGCATCTGCTCTTCAAGAATTTCAATAAGACCATCTTTATTCTCTTCCAGCTCCTCAATAGAGCGGGCTGCATAAAGATCATACAGCATTTGCGGTGTATCGGGATTATCGTAATCGAAAACAAACGCTTCTTCTGCTTCTTCTACCTCTTCTGCCGGTTTCATTGCTTCGGCCATGCCTTCCACCATACCACCCATAAAAGCATCCATATTTTTACCCATCTCCTCTGTATACTGCTCCAGGTAGGGTCCAAGGCGCTTTTCCATTTCAGCCTCAAACTCGTCGCCAAATTCTTCAGTCCCCGGTAAATCATTGAGACGCTCCATCTCCTGCATGATTTTTGGATCGAGAAGGTAACTCTCATCCTGAAATTTCAATGATTTTTCCTGTTTTTCTTCAGGTGTCATGCTGAATATATTTTCAAAAAAGCTTTTGAGGGCATCCACTCCGGACTTGAAAATCCCCTCCATCAGATCGATAATTTCATCTTTGGCTGCTTTGAATTCATCCAGGGTTTGTATTGATTGCAGGCGGGCGACAGTCTGATCAACTAATTGGTCTCTTTCTTCCATAATAATTTTTTTTGTTTTATAAAGAATCTCAGGAAATGTACTTATTTTGAACGAGAAAAAATGTAAAATAATAACAAATCACCATGAACATTACAAAAATCATCATCAGCTACCTGTTGACAGCCGTCGTTTTCTTTGCCATTGATATCGTATGGCTGGGATTCATTGCAAAGAACCTGTACCAAAAATACCTCGGTACTTTTTTAAGTGATCAGGTAAACTGGGTTGCTGCGATTATATTTTACCTGATATACATTATCGGGATATCCATTTTTGCGATATACCCCTCCGTAAATAAAGATTCCGTCGTGAATGCCATTTTATTGGGAGCTTTATTCGGAGCCATTGCTTATGCAACGTACGACCTGACCAACCTGGCTACCCTGAAAAACTGGCCGATCCAGATCGTTTTTATCGATATCGTCTGGGGAGCCGTGCTGACAGCAATCGTCAGTTTTGCCGGGTTTTATATCGTGAAGATGATAGGGTAAAGAAGGTTAAAAGTTATGCCATAGTCATCCCTAACGGGATAAGTTATCAGTTAATCCGCCGTCGCCAACACCTACGCTAAAGCTTCGGTGTTCAAAGAAGGCTATGGCGGACGCAGTAAGTTGATCCGTTGATCCACTCACTCAGCCAATCTCAACCCGCAAATCACAAACAAATCTCAATTACCAAGCTCCAACGGCCTGCCTGCCAGAGGCAGGAGCGTCATATAGCAGCCCAGGGCAAGGATGCGTAAGCGGACCCCTGCCTGCAGCAGTCAGGCCACCCCGGGTTTAATGTGATCCCGCACAAAACGGTCCTGCCACAGCTATTCCAGGGAAACCAATCAATGGACCGGAAAACTCCAAGAGCAAAAAAGAACAATTTTTTAACTGAAAACTGAGAACTTGGAACCGAAAACTGAATTTCCCAGTGGGAAATTCTCCCATAGACCGGAAATCATCGACCTCGTTCATTATACATTTAACCTTTAACATTTTACAATTAACAAATACGTTTGGCTTTGATCATCAGATGGTTTACATTTATATAATAAAATAAAAAACTGGCATGACATTATTTAAGGACTTATTACAGCGACGTGTACCCCAGATTCTTGGAATCTATTTAGCAACAAGCTGGGCTATTATCGAATTCCTGGATTGGCTGATCAATCGGTTTTCCATTTCCCCCCATTTACCGGAATTCGGATTGGTAATCCTGGCTTCAATGATTCCAACGGTCTTGCTTCTGGCATATTTCCACGGGAAACCGGGACGTGATACATGGACAAAAATTGAGAAAATTGGAGTTCCAACAAATGTCATTGGGGCGATTTTCCTTCTGTTCTTTTTATTCAAAGGAAAAGATCTTGGGGCTGCAACAACAATGATCACCCTGGAAAATGAAGAGGGTCAGAAAATTGAACGGATTATTCCAAAAAGTGAATTCCGGAAAAAAGTCATGATTTTCTTCTGGAATAATGAAACGGGTGATACTTCCCAAAACTGGTTAAGTTATGGTATTACTGATATGCTGAGTACGGATCTGATCCAGGATTATTACATTGAAGTAAGAACAGTAGAAAATTGCAGTTCTGCTTCAATTGAGAAAATTAAGGAAGCAGGTTATCCAAATCTGTCAGGATTACCTCTAATGCTTGAAAAGGAAATGGCAGAGGATCAGCATATGAATTATTTTTTAACCGGATCTTTTACAAAACAGGATGAGATCTACTCTGTTAATGCAAAATTGTATAACACCCGAAATGGTAAACTGATCGAGCAAAATACGTTTGTTAATCATGATGTTTTCGATCTTGTTGACCAGCTATCCGTACAGCTTAAGCATGATCTGGAAATACCCGATTACCACATCGAAGAGGTGGAAGATCTGCCGGTTTCAGAGATTACCACTAAATCCCTGCCAGCATATAAGTGGTATATCTCAGGAGCTAATGAAGTTATATTTAGCCAGAATTGGAATAAAGCCCTGAATGATTTAAATGAATCAGTTAAGGAAGATTCAACCTTTTCTATTGCTTACTTTACTTTATATCACCTGTACCTCTTTACCGGTCAGAGTGAAAAAAGTGCTTGGATCTTCAAACCCTTAATGAATCACCTGTACAAACTGCCGGAAAGGATACAATTACTTGTGAAGGCCATCTATTTTGAATTCAATCAACAGTATGAGAAGCAATATGCTATTTTCGAAATGCTCGTTACTCTTTTCCCTGACGATATAAAGTCCCGGTTAAATCTTATCACTTTTTATAAAATCAGAAATCAGATTGAGGAAGCGATTGCCGAATATAAATACATACTGGAACTTGATCCGGAGCGGTACTCAGTTTTTAAAGAGATTGGTTCACTCTACATGCAATTGGGTAAGTTTGAAGATGCTCTGAAATATTTTAACAGATATGCTGAACACTTTCCGGACAGACCGGAGTCTTTCCGGTCTATTGGAAGCCTGCACAAAATCATGGGGAACTTTGAGGAGGCAAAATTCTTTTATGAAAAAGCGTTGCTCCTTGAACCGGAAAATATATCTGACCTGCTTTGTCTTGCCGATATTGAATCAGAATCAGGAAATTACGAACTTGCATTAAGTCAATATCAAAACACACTGGTAAAATGTAAAACACCGGAAGAGAGAGCTCAGGTCTATTCTAAGCTGCAATATTATTATGAGTTGAGGGGAGAAATGAAAAAGGAACTGGAATATTTATACCTGGAACATACTGAATGGGAGAGGTTTATTAGTCCCTTATTATTATCAGCAGCTAAAATACAGACAATGAATCATTTTGTCAGGCTGGAAAGGGAAGATGTTGCTTTCCAGACTCTTGAAACACTGAAAGAAGAGTTAGATCCATTGCTTAAAAATTTAGTCTACGTAGGGTATTTGTATTTATTCCTGGAATTAGAGGATATTGAACAGGCTGAAAACAGTATTCTTGAAGTTGAATCACTCATTTCAGAAATGAAGGTTGAAACCTTGCAAACAGTGGTTCTGAATGCACGCGGTCAAATTCATGAATTAAAAGGGGAGCATGACCTTGCCGTTCAGAAATACAGGAAACAATTGGAGTTATTCCCTACAAATTCCAATATTTACATAAATCTCGGACGCTGTTACAGAAACCTGAAGAACTACAATAAAGCAGAAGAGGCTCTTCAAAAAGCCCTGACTGCTCATCCATTCTCACCCGATGCCAATTATGAGATGGCCCTTGTTTATTATGAAATGGGGAAAACGGAAAAAGCACTTGAACACATGAGAAGAACAGTCAGTATCTGGGAGAATGCAGATCCTGACTATGAACCAGCGATGAAGGCGAGGGAGAAGTTAGAGGAATGGGATCAGTAAGGAAAGGGAGGTGTCCTGATCCCAAATCGAGCTCTGAGCGATGAGTGGTGAGTTATGAGAAAAAAAGTCGCCAGTCCGCAGAAAAGAATGTTATGCCATATGCATCCCTAACGGGATTAGTTATTAGTTGATGAGTTAATCCACCGTCGCCAGCACCTACGCTGAGGCTTCGGTGTTCAAAGAAGGCTATGGCGGATGCAGTAAGTTGATCCGTTTATCCACCTACTCAGCCAATAGGTTGATACGGTCTTCGCCTGACTTTCCCGCCGTCCGGCGGAGGAGGATTAAAACAAAAAACAAACAGTGATACGATGACTGAGTGAAGGCCTGCCTGCATAGGCAGGAGCGTCATGTAGTAACCCAGGGGAAAAGTTTGAAAAATGATCACTCAGGAGAAGCCTATGAATGTCCCCCTTTGGAGGGGGACAGCATCTGATGTATCAGATGCAGGTGGAGGATTTCATGGGCCGGACCGAACCATTATTTTCCTGGTAATTGTTTCTTCTTTATACCCCACTTTCAGCAAATAGAGTCCTGGTGAAGTATTTCCAAGGTATAAACTGGCCATCGAATCATAGTAAATACAATCTATAACTTTTCCCCCGGTTAAATCAATTAATTGAATGGTTATACCCGAGTTATCATAATGATCTATTTCTATTGAAAGCTTGTCAGAAACAGGATTCGGATAGATGTTTATTTTGTTCTCAGCGGCTGAAGAGGGTACAGCAGTTAAAGATTTAAAAGGGATATTATTGAGTATAAGATTGACCCATTCCGAATACATCTTTTCCGATGGATGCAAACCGTCTCCTGCAACCAATTCAGGATTGCTCAAACCAAGCTGGGAAATGGGGGTAATATTGTAATAGCTAATTCCATAATAATCAGTAATGTTTTTATTCACCAGATTAAACTCTTCAATTTCCTCAGATATCGTTGATGCATTTCTTTTTTCCCCAAAGGGTGTATAACTGTAATCGGGTATGGATAATACAAAGACACTACTTTTGTTTCCTCCCGCAAGTTCAATGGCTGTTAACAGAAGTTCTTCAAATTCAGTTTTATAGGTATCAATCGATCCACCTTGAAATTGATTATTCACGCCTATCAAAAGGGAAACCAGGTTATAATCTGTTGTTATGGCAGCATTTTCAATTGCCTGCATTAAATTATCTGTTCTCCAGCCGGTTTGTGCAATAATTTTTAATGCCTCAATTTGATATCCCCGGCTCGCTAACGAATCATAGAGTTGTTGTGGCCATCTTCCCGATGGTTCAACACTCTGTCCAATGGTGTAAGAATCTCCAAGGGCTAAATAACGCACAGGTTCAGTAATGCTCAGCTCCTGAGATAGTCCAGTATGCAATGGAAAGAGAACCAATGAAAATGCTATAATTAGAATGTTAGTTTTCATTTCGTTTCATGTATTATTAAACGTAGTAAACATCTCAACGAAAGAAAAGTTCAAATCCATTCCGGGTACGAGTTCCGTTTGGCAAGGAAACAAAAGAATCACATTTAAAGGAACAAATCAGCAAAGTATTGACTTTGTTATCAGGTTATTGTAATTTTACTTTGCTAACCCACAACTGAACCGACCATGAAAAAAAAGATAATATCAATCATTATAATCTTCTCACTCCAGACATGTGTGCTTATAGCTGCCCAGTATGAAAGCTTCATTCAAGATACTGTGGCGACCTCTAAAAATCAAAAGAATATCCATGGTATGATCATGTTTGATGCACTGGGATTCATCACGATGGGGCCATCCTTAAACATAGAACCAGCGATTGGAAAATATGTAGGAATTAATACCGGTATACGGTTGCATAATCTTGGATTAATCTCAAGCAGGCTGCATGGGAGTATGGACATGTCATACCTGATACACTTTTCCGTCAGGTATTATGTTAAACCCAAACAAAAGATTGATGGATTCTTCCTTGGTCCTGGTATAGAGTATGGGCGTTCAAATTATTCAACAGGAGCGACATATAACGTCAGGGCTTTTGGAGGCGGATTAGGGTATAAATTTGTGTTTAAAAAAGGATTCTGTTTAGCCATTGGTGACTATATTGGTATCATTCAATCAAAACGTATTGATGTTGACTACGATACGGAATGGGTGAATGATTTGTTCGTTTTCTACTTGTTGTCTGTCCAGATAGGCTATGCATTTTAAGTTTCCTGCAGCATTCTATCATTTATTACCCTATCCACCAAACTGACTAAAGCCGCTATGCGGATAGCCCGGAGCGGCAGCCCGGAGTTTTTCGTAGAAAGAAATCCGGACCAACTTCAAACCCTATTCCCTGGAAATCGCTTCATGGAGTGGAAATCACTGACCTCTATCATAGCACATTTAACCATTAACCTGTAACGATTAACAAATCCAACTTGGAATTGATTTCCAGTTGGATTAAATTTAAACAAATTATAATCAAGATGAGAAATACCCTCCCTTTCATCCTGTTAGCCCTGCTGGTTTTCATGCTTAACTCATGCACTGCAGGCGGTGCAGCAGGCATAAAGAACTTACGGACAGAATATACAACAACCCCCCTTGGCATTGATGTGCCACAGCCCCGGTTCAGCTGGGAGATGATTGCCGCAGAAGGAGCGCGGGCAGTAAAACAGAAAGCATACTGTATCAGGGTACATGATCCCACCGGGAACCTCATGTGGGATAGCAAAAGGACCGAAAGCGATGTTTCCCTGGCAATACGCTACGAGGGTAAATCCCTTCAACCAGCTACACGGTACAGGTGGGCAGTAACTGTTTGGGATCAGGACGAGGACACATTTAGTGGTAATTCATGGTTTGAAACGGGCCTGATGAATAGCGATCCGGAATTATCAGCATGGAATGGTGCTCAATGGATTGGCGGGAGCGCTTCTTATATGGTACTCTGCTCCCATTACCTCTCTGTATTCAAAGTGGAATACACCCTCTGTCTTGACGAATCAACAGTCAGTACCAGGGCAAGTTTTATACTGGGTGCCAACGATAACCGGCTTCTCGATAAAAACATGAACATCTATGGAATCGAAAGCGAAAGAAACGGACATTACATTAAACTGGAGCTTGATATTTCAGGAGTGGACGGATCGGCATCCGGGTTGGCCCGGTTCAATATTTACCGCGTGGGCTACCACCCGGATGACCATCCGGATCAACCCCTGTACAACATTGATATCCCAAAATCGATCATCAACCGGGCAAACATTTACGATCCGCACAAAATTTACATCCAGAGTGTTTTCGGGAGCCTGACTATCTCCATAGATGGATTGGATCCGGATCATACATTGCAGAATTCCCGAGCTTCCTGGCGGGGAGGCGGCACATTTAATATCAATCCGTCAGGCGTTGGTGGCGATTACATCAGTTTCCCCATGCTGGCTGATATAGGATTTTCAGTAGATGATGGACAGAAAGCATACCTCTCTGAACTCGCCATCAAACATTTCCGCAGACCTTCAAATACCATTTTTTCAGAAGACCTTAATGCACCTCCATATGACGGTATTTTTGCCAGGTATTTGGAGTCCGGGAACACCGGCTTTTCACTGAACAATGGCAGGTATGTCCTTGACGGCAGTCTCGGGGAATTACTGATTACAGCTGATCCCAGCCGTAATTCCATGCCCATGCTCAGGACAGAATTTACTGCCGGGACTGGTGTTCAACAGGCTCGCCTGTATGTTACGTCACGGGGTGTCTATGAGGTATACCTGAACGGGAACCGTGTGGGTGATGATTATTTCAATCCGGGACTGACTCAATATAACAAAACACACATGTACCAGACCTATGATGTGACCAGCATGATCATTCCGGGTGAGGGAAATGCCCTGGGGGCGATGCTGGGTGAAGGATGGTGGAGCGGTAACTATACCTTCACCGGTAGCAACTGGAATTACTTCGGCGACCGGCAATCGTTGCTGGCCATGCTGGTAATCACTCATGAGGACGGAACAGTGCAAACCATCACTTCAAACGATAAGGAGTGGAAATATGATAACGATGGTCCGATCCTGTATGGCAGTTTTTTCCAGGGAGAGGTATATGATGCAGAAAAAGAAGCAGCCATTGAAAATTGGGCCACAGCCGGATATGACGACTCTGCCTGGAAAAAGGCGGTCAAAGTACCCCTGGATGGAACGGCTTTAATCGGAAGTTCACCCGGTTTC
>Ga0315553_10000986_pt1 | contig 24394 bp, 23 predicted proteins | sample SalMarSW160140MG_FD_203099 | JGI IMG/M metagenome (GOLD analysis project Ga0315553, IMG submission 203099) | Salt marsh sediment microbial communities from the Plum Island Ecosystem LTER, Massachusetts, United States - Salt Marsh Sediment SW1601-40 ... | reverse complement strand
GGGCTCGATCCGGCGACGGCAAAATCTCCGTAATTGAGGAAGAACAGAAAGGGCGAGGGGTTGACGCGGCGCAGGGCGCGGTAAAGCGCGAAGGGCGGCAGGTCGAAGGGCGCCGAGAAGCGCTGGCTGAGCACGACCTGGAAGATGTCGCCGGCGGCGATATATTTCTTGGCCTTCTTCACCATCGCCTCATAATCCTTCGGCGCGGTGTTGGAGACCGGCATCGGGAAATCGATGTCGGCGCCGTTCGGCGCGGCCGAGTGGCTGAGCGGAGCGTCGAGCGCATCGACCACCGAGGACAGCCGGTCGAGCGCGCGCGACCAGGCGGTCTTCGCCGACAGCTTCTTTTGCGGCCGCACGGGCGTGACGACGATGATCTCGTCTTTCACATTGTCGAAGATCGCCATCACGGTCGGCCGGATCAGCATGGCGTCGGGAATGCCGATCGGGTCGGGATTCGGCTCGGGCAGTGTTTCGATCAGCCGCACCGTGTCGTAGCCCATATAGCCGAACACGCCGAGCGCCATGGGCGGCAGGCTGCCTGGCAGATCGATCCGGGATTCCTCCAGAAGACTTCGCAATGAGGCGAGTGTGCCGCCTTTGCATTTCGTGAAGCCGTTCGGCGACTTGGCCGGCGCAAGGTTGATTTCGGCTTCGTCGCCGAACGCGCGCCAGACGATATCCGGCGCAAAGCCGATGACCGAGTAGCGCCCGCGCACCGCGCCGCCTTCCACGGATTCGAGCAGGAAGCTCATCGGCCGGTCGGCGCCGAGCTTCAACATGGCCGAGACCGGCGTTTCGAGATCGGCGATGAGGCGTGTCCAGACGGCTTGCGGCTCACCCTTTTTGTAGGTTTCGGCGAATTCGTCGAATCCGGGATAGAGCCGCATTTCGGTGCGCCTTCGAGCTTGGCGGCGCGGAGAGCCCGCGCCGCTATGGTGGGGAGATCACTGTGCGATCAGCGCTGATATAGCGTCATTATTCACCTGAACGCCATAGTCGCGTTGAAGGCCGCCGACATATTCGCTGAGAATATCCACACGCATATTCTGACGCAGTTCCTTGCGCAAAGCCTCGGCCTGTTTGTCGTCCATCGGCGGGGCCTTCTTGACCTCGATGACCTGGATCACGGCCTGGCTCTCGCCATCGGACATTTGCACGTGACCGAAACCGCTTTCCGGAAGCGTGAATGCGAGGGAGACGGCGGTGCGCGGCAGCTCCTTGGGGGAGGCCTCGCGTTTCAGCGCCGGAGTGGTGGAAACGGTTGCGCCGACCTCCTGAGCGATGTCCTCGATCGCCGTGCCGCCCTTTGCCTTCTCCACCCGTTCCTCGGCCTTGGTGCGCACTTGCTTGCGGGTCTCCTCATTGATCCAGGCTGTCCGGACGTCGTCCCGCACTTCATCGAAGGTCTTCTGGCGCTCGGGGATCACCTCGAGCACGTCGATGAACAAATAGCCGTCACCCTTGGCGACCGGATTATTCTCGACCCCGACATCGCTTTCGAAAGCCAGATCGACCGCGGGGCGGCTGTCTGAGATCGCCTTGACGGCCTTTCCATCCTGGCCCTGACCGCTTCGATCGAATGTCAGTTCGGTATAGGGCAGGTTGAGTTTCTGAGCGGCTTCCGCGACATTCGCGCCGCCGGCGCGCGCATCCTCGATCGCATCATAGAGCTTCTGAATCTCATCGCGCGCCCGCTCTCTTGCCAAATCCTGGCGGACCTGGTCCTTCACCTCCTCGAAGCTCTTCTGATTGCCGGGGGTAATCTCGGTGACCCTGAGGAGGACGGTCGAGAAGCTCTCGACAGGCTCGCTCACCTCGCCCTTCTTCAGCGCGAAGGCGGCCTCGGCAAGCTTCTTGTCGGCAAGCTGGTCTTTCGCAAAAGTGCCCAGATTGATGTCGCTCTCTTTCATGCCGAGTTCCTTGCCGAGCGCGACGAAATCGGCGCCCTTGGCCAGCTTCTCCGCGGCGTCCCGCGCAGCGGCGGCATTGTCGAAAATGAGCTGCTGGATCGTCCGGCGCTCCGGCGTCGAATAGCGGCTCTTCGTCGCTTCATAATGTGCCTTGATCTCGTCGTCCTTGATGGAAATCGTATCCTTGATCGCGTCGGGCGTGAGCGTCAGCATGCCGATCTTGCGGTATTCCGGCGCCCTATAGCGCGCCTTGTTCTTCTCATAGTAGGATTTCAGCGCGTCTTCATCCGGGGGCGCGACCGCTCCGACGACATCCGGCTTGAGAACGAAATATTTCAGCACCCGCTCGTCATTGCGATAATGGTAGATGGCGTCGAGCAGTGTCCGGGGCACATAGGCGCCTTCGCTGAGCGCGCTCGCGAGCTGCTGCCGAACTATCTCTTCCCGCTGAAGCGCGAGGAAGCCTTGTTCCGTCATGCCGATATTGCGCAGGACTTCCTGGAAGCGCTGAGGATCGAATTTGCCGCCGGAGCCTTCGAAAGTCGGTTCCTTGCGGACGGCGGAGGCGATGGCGTCGTCGGAGATTCCAAGCCCGAGCGAGTCGGCGTGAATATCGATCGCCGTCGTCCCGATCAGATTTTGCAGGACACCCTGTGCGATGCCGAAAGCGCGCGCCTCCTTCGCCGTCAGTCGACGGCCGAGCCGGTTGCTGACCATGGCGATCTGATTGCGGTAGTTGCGCTGGAATTGCTGCGGCGTAATTTCCCTGTCTCCCACCTCCGCCAGGGTCTGCCGTCCGCCGGAGCGGAAAATGTCGCCGATGCCCCATAGGGTAAAGCTGACGATGAGGAGACCGAGCAGGATTTTGACGACCCAGCTTCCGGCGCTATTTCGAAGGGAATTCAGCATTTCGTTTCGTTTTCATCAGGGGGTCGCGCCGGGCAGGTTTGGAGGCAAACGCTTCTTGCGCCGAGAGGGCGAAACCGGCATGACTTGCTTCAAATGATTGCTACGGCTAGATCAAGGCTGTGGCGGATGCAATGTCAAGGCCCAAAAGCGGGGAATATCATGTCGCAGATCAGACCGCTTATCGCCGGCAATTGGAAGATGAACGGCCAGCGCGCCTCGCTGCACGAAATCGAGGCGCTGCGCAAAGGCGTTGCCGAAGCCGGGGCGGCTCTCGCGGTCGATATTATGGTCTGCCCGCCGGCGACCCTGATCGCGGCCGCGGCGGCAGCGGTCGAAGGCAGTCCCATCCTCATCGGCGCGCAGGATTGTCACGCCAAAGCCTCGGGTGCCTATACGGGCGACATATCCGCGCCGATGCTGGCGGATAGCGGGGCGAAAGCCGTCATTCTGGGGCATTCCGAAAGGCGTTCCCTGCACGGCGAGCGTGACGTGGATGTCAGGGCGAAAGCGGATGCGGTTCTCGCGGCGGGGCTGCAGGCCATTATCTGCGTCGGCGAAACCGCGGGCGAGTGGCGTCTGGGTTTGACGCTCGACGTCGTCGGCAGGCAGCTCAGCGGCTCACTGCCGCAGGGTGCGACGGGTGCGAACATCGTCATTGCCTATGAGCCGATCTGGGCGATCGGCACCGGACTGACGCCGACGGTCGCGGATGTTTCCGAGGTCCATCGGATGATCCGGGAAAAGCTGGGCTCAATTCTTTCGCCGGCGATTGCGGAGCAGATCCGGATCCTTTATGGCGGGTCGGTGAAGCCCGATAATACTACGGAACTCTTGACAATCCCGGACGTCGATGGCGCTCTCGTGGGCGGGGCAAGCCTCCTCGCTCGGGATTTTCTGGCCATTATTTCGGCGCAGAGCAGCAGTGCCGCCTGAGGGAAGAGGCTCTGACGGTCCGGGGGATGGGCTGGCAGCCGTGAAATGAGGGTAGTCTTTGATGGTGATGCGTCCGCTGTCGCGGTGCCGACCATTACTGTTTGGCGCAGGTCTCACAATCGTCGCCGCCTTGGCCGGGCCTCAGCGCGGTCTCGGCGAGCCGCTGGACGAGGATGGCTGTCGGCGGCTGGAGATCGAGCGTCAGGCGCTCACCGTGCTTGGTATCGACAAATATTTCGAGAATGGCGCGGAGTGGGCGAAAGCGAATCTGACGGTTGCGGACCTCAATCTCGTCAAGCGCTATCTGAACGTCTATGAGCAGCTCAAATTCCGCTGCAAGGAGGAGATCGAGATCGTCGATAGCGACGAGGACGGCGACGAGGAGGGAGAGGGCGACGATACCGTGTCGACCGGGCCGGTTCCGCCTCTTCCGGAAAGAAAATCAAAAGAGCCAGGCAAGGCCGCCGCGGTCGAAGCGCCCCGAAAAAGCAATCCGGTCTCGCCCGTCTCGGCTGGCGCCGCCGGCAATATCACCGTGACCAAAATCGATCCGGCGCACGCCGTGCCCCGACGATAGAGCGTTGCCAGAGATTGCAAAAGCGGCTGGCCTCACCAAATTCTAGTGTGATCATCCAGAAGTTCGTCATACCTCGCCGCAGGTGCAGAGACGACAGGGCGAACTTCGGAATCGGGACACTAGCCATCACCGGGAAAATGCTGTAAACCGCCCCCAATCGCGGGTAGAGCAGGCAAATGACGACAGTTCTCCTTTTAATCCATCTTATGATCGCGGCCGCCCTTGTCGGCGTCGTGCTGGTGCAACGGTCCGAGGGCGGTGCGCTCGGCATTGGCGGCGGAGGCGGCGGCTTCATGAGCGGTCGCGGTGCGGCCAATCTTTTGACGCGCGTCACCGCTTTTCTCGCTGCGGCCTTTTTCGGCACGAGCATCCTGCTTGCGGTCATGGCCACCCGACACGCCGAACCGACCTCGATTCTGAACGAGGGTGGACAGACGGAGGCGCCAGCGGAGAGCGCGCCGAGTTCGCTGCCGAAGCTTTCGCCGATCGTACCGCCAAGCGCGCCAGCCGGTCCGCAGGTGCCGCAATCGCAATAGGCGGGCGGCGCGGGCGCCTTTCATTGGGGCAGTGCGAGCAGATCGATATGCCCGATCTCGCAGGACTCAAGATTTTGCCGGGCCGATAGCCAGGACGCGATGTCCGCCGGCGAGAGCCGTCCGGTTTCGGCTGCGGCCTGGGCAATGCCTTCGGCGGCGGCCGTCATCAATGGCAGATCCTTGCGCGTCAGCCGCCACGGGCTTCGAGCCGTCATGACGCGGTACCCCTCTGCCTTGTGCTTCGCCTCCAGATAGGGAGCCGCCTCAGGTCCCGCGGCCGGTCCAAAACCCTTGTCCCGGCGCTGATGGGCATTGAACGCCTCCGCGATCGCTTCGTCCGCGGGGTGGGCAGGGGCCCAGCGCATTTCGCCGTCATAGATCAGCACCGTATAGAAGGCGCAGCGGCGCTCGGCGAGGCGCGCAACGAACGCGTCCATCCAACCCGTCGAGACGAGATCGAACAGGGCGGCGGCGGTCACCACATCGCAATCAGGTTGAAGAAGGCGCTCAAGCTCGGTGCGAAGATCGGCCTGCTCCAGATCGTATGTCAGGCCGGGCAGCCGGGCTTTGCCCTGCCAGCTTGCGATTTGCGCGCGCGCGGCCTCAAGCAGTGCAGGATCGTGGTCAACGAGACGCCAATGTTGGCGCGCCGGCAAAGCCGGGGCGAGCGTGCGCAGATTGGAACCGGTTCCGCAGCCGAGATCGAGCAGCGCCGCTTCATCCCGTCCGGCGAGATACGCCGCCAGCGCCTGTACAAGCCCGATGTCGCGCGCGCGGTGGTCTGCGCCTTCACGCAGGCGCAGCCATTCGGCGGAGAATCCGCTCACGGAGCGACTTTCCGAATTGCGCCCGCGATGATCCGCGCCGCGTCCTCCCAGCGCGGGAGTGTCTGGGCATGCGCCCATGCCGCATCCGACAGTTGCTGGCGCAGGCCGCGATCGCCGATCAAGGCGTGAAGCGCTTCGCTCAGCGCCTGGGCGTCGTCCGGAGGCACGAATATTCCGGCTTCGGGCGGAACGGTCGTCGGCACCGCGCCCGCTTTCGCCGCGACGATCGGCAGTCCGCGCGCAAGGGCGGCGGCGAAGGCCATGCCATAGCCTTCATAGCGGGAGGGCAGGGCGAAGATGTCCGCCTTGCGGCAATAGTCATCGAGCGCTTCGCTGTCGAGTGCGCCGGCCAAGTGAATGCGGTCCTGAAGCCCCAGTTCCTCGATTTGCCGTTGCAGGCGGCAGACATGGTCGCGGTCCCGGTCGAGACTGCCGACAATCGTGGAGTGCCACTCCCGGTGGGGAATCTTGGCAAGCGCCGCAACGAGCACATCATGGCCCTTGCGGGGGACGACCGATCCGACGCTGAGAATTTCGCAAGGGTCGGCCCCGCCCGATGCGCGGGCGGCCTGTTCGGTCCCCGGTTCGGCGACGCTGATGCGCGGCGGGTCCGCAAAGCCAAGCTCGACAAGTGTCGCCGCTGTGACGGGGCTCGTGACGATCACATGCCGGGCAAAGGAGAGCGCCGCCTGTTCCGAGGCGAGCAGGCGCCGGCTCTCCTGCTCGTCCAGCCCTGTCTCCAGGCCGAGCGGATGATGAAGCATGACGACGATCGGGGCGGAAATGTTGGCCAGACATCGCTCGGGAAGCGCGCCATAAGCGAGGCCGTCGATCAGGATGACCGCATCGGACGGGATCTGCGCCAGCAAGCGGCATGTCTCATCGCGCTCGGTTTCCGACGGAAAGGGAAAGCCCGCCGGAAGAGGCAGATGCGACACCGCTATGCCGAATGCGGGCAGGAGCGCCATGACCCGCTTGTCATAAACATATCCGCCGGTCGGCGTGTCGATGTCTCCGGGAATGGCGAAATAGAGCTGCGTCACGCCAACACCTGCCCTTCGCACCAGGCCCGGGCGACATGGCTCTCATGCAGCGTGACACGCAGGCGCGCCAGCCCCTCCGAGCCGGGTCCCAGCCGCCCGGCGCTGATCGCCTTGACCATCTCGACAAAGATATAGCGGCACAGGAACTCGGTCGTGGTGAGCTTGCCCTCGAATGCGGGCACCTCGTCGAGATTGGCGTAATTGATCGGCTTCAGCACCGCCGCGAGCGCCTCCGAGGCGCACCCGATATCGACGACGACATTGTGCTCGTCGAGCGTTTCGCGAAAGAAGGCGACATCGACCACGAAGGTTGCGCCATGCATCTGCTGCGCCGGGCCGAAAAATTCGCCGGGAAGGCTGTGTGCGATCATGATGTGATCGCGGACTTCAAGCGCGTACAAGGGCGGTCTCCCTGGATTGATTCTTTCAGTAGCGAATTGCGGTCGCGATTCCTTCCGCGTCGGGTGCCAGCAGGCGGGGCAGGGCTTCAGGCAAGTTGTCGAACGCCACCTCTTCGGTCATCAGCGCATCGAGCCGGGCATCATTAAGCAGAGAAATGGCGGTTTCAAGCCGATCGCGATGGGTGACGCTCGCACGCATCGGAGCGGCGACGCTGCCGACTTGGCTTGAGATGATCTGCAGGCGCTGGCTGTGAAATGCGCCGCCGAGCGGCAGCGTGATTTCGCGGTCGCCGAACCAGCTGACCTCGACGATACGGGCCTCGAAACCGGCCAGATCGAGCGCAAGGCGCAAGCCCGCTTCCGATGCGCTGGTGTGGAAGAGAATCTCCGCTCCCGGCTCGGCCTTCTGCGGTAAACGGAATGTGATGCCGAGCGCCTCGGCAATTTCGGCGCGTTCGGGACGTATGTCGATGAGGGTAACGGACGCCTCCGCCAGCCGGGAGGCGAGATGCGCGATGAGACAGCCGACCAGCCCCGCCCCGATCACCGCGATCCGCTGACCGCTCTTCGCGCCGCTGTCCCAGAGCGCATTCAGCGCCGTCTCCATATTTGCGGCGAGAATGGCGCGTTTCGGTGGCAGCGATTCCGGTAATGGAATCAAGGAGTCAGAGGGTACGGCAAAGACGGTTTGATGGGGATGGAGGGCAAAGACCGTGCGGCCGATGAGCGCATCGGGCCCCGCCTCTACCACGCCGACCGCAGCATAGCCATATTTGACCGGGAACGGAAAATCTCCCTCCTGGAAAGGCGCGCGCATCCGCGCCCACTCGCTTTCCGGCAGGCGGCCCTCAAACACGAGGCGCTCCGTTCCGCGGCTCAGGCCCGAATAAAGACTTCTTATCCGCACCTTCGCCTTAGCCCGGTCATGTTCCATTAATATTGGAACTTCCACAGTCTGGATTCTCGCAGAAAAAGGAGCCTCATAGACCAGCGCGCGAGCGGACGTCCGGCCTCCCTCTCTCGTGTTGCCCATTTCTATGAGCCCTCACATTTTTGTGACCGCTTCATATCATGAGCTCGCGTGTTTTCCAGATCATACCGCCGCCACGTTCTTCACGAGGGGATGAGAAAATATGAATGAATCTGCGCCTTTGCATCTGAATGTTCCCGCGCATGAAAACCATCTTACGCCCGGTGGATTGCAGGATAGGCGCCTGCTCTTGCGGCGTCGTTTGATCATGGCGGCGCTCACGGTTTCGACGATCGGAGGCCTCTTATACGTTCTCGCCCTGGTTCTGGGAAGCGATGGCTGGACCGCGCTCGATATCGGCATCTTCGCCGCTTTTTTTCTGTCCACACCATGGACGGTCATGGGGTTCTGGAACGCCATCATCGGATTCTGGCTTCTGCACTTTGCCAAAGCCCCCCTGGGCGAGGTGAGCCCCTTTGCCGATCTGTCGGCCAAGCCGAAGCCGATCGTTCTGCGCAGCGCCATTCTGATGACCTTGCGCAATGAAGACCCGGCGCGCGCCTTCACCCGTCTGCGCATCATGCGCGACAGCCTCGGCCATACGGGCGAGGCGGACCGCTTCGATTTCTTCGTGCTCAGCGATACGAACGATCCGGCAGTGGCCGCGGAAGAGGAGCGGCTGTTTGCGGATTGGGAGAGCGAATTTGCCGATAAGAGCCGCACGACCTATCGCCGCCGGACCCGCAATGATGGCTTCAAGGCCGGCAATGTCCGCGATTTTCTTCAGCGCTGGGGCGGCGCCTACGATCTGATGGTGTCGCTCGACGCCGACAGCCTCATGTCGGGCAGCGAGATCGTCCGCCTGGTGCGGATCATGCAGGCTCACCCGCGTATCGGCATTCTGCAGAGCCTTGTGACCGGCGCGCCTTCGACGAGCGCCTTTGCCCGGATCTTTCAATATGGCATGCGCCACGGTATGCGCTCTTACACTATGGGGAATGCCTGGTGGAACGGCGATTGCGGTCCCTATTGGGGGCACAATGCAGTCGTGCGGGTCGCTCCCTTCAAGGAATATTGCGAGCTGCCCATATTGCCCGGCAAGCCGCCACTCGGCGGGTGGGTGTTGAGCCACGACCAGATCGAGGCGACCCTGATGCGCGCTAGCGGCTATGAGGTGCGCGTTCTGCCGGTCGAGAGCGAAAGCTGGGAGGACAATCCGCCGACCCTTCTCGATTTCACCAAGCGCGACCTGCGCTGGTGCCAGGGCAATATGCAATATTGGCGGCTCATCGGGCTGCCGGGCCTGACGCCGCTCAGCCGGTTCCAGATCGTCATGGGCATCTTCATGTATCTGGCGGCCTTCGCCTGGACGATGATGATCGCCCTCTCCGCGCTCAAGGTCTTCGATCCCGAGATCGGGGCGCGGCAGATCGAGCTCGGCATCGGCCTGTTCTTCTTTTCCTTCTTCCTGAGCATTTCGCCGAAGCTGACGGGAATGCTCGACGTGCTCTTTACGCGCGGCGGGGTTGCCCGCTATGGCGGTCTTTTCCGCTTCCTTGTGAGCAGTCTGGCGGAGATCGTCTTCTCCATTCTGCTTGCGCCCGTGACGGCGGTACGGCTCACGATCTTCATGATCAGCCTCGCCTTCGGCCGCAGCGTGATCTGGAGCGGGCAGCAGCGCGACGCTTACGGGCTGAGCTGGACGACCGCCTTCAACGGCCTTTGGCCGCAAACGCTGTTCGGCTTCGCCATTCTCGCCCTGTTTAGCTGGAAGGCCCCGGTCGTGCTGCCCTGGGCGGCGCCGCTGCTTGCCGGCCTGATCCTTGCCGTCCCCTTTGCCGTACTGACCGCATCGCCGCGCATCGGACGGTTCTGCACGCGCATCGGTCTCTGCGCCATTCCGGAGGAGCTGAACCTGCCGAGAGATCTGCAACGGCTTTCCGCCCCCGACCTCGAGCGCGACGGGCCGGACATGCCTGCGGGGCCGGCGGAACAGCTCGCCCCTGTCCCGAGTAGCTAAGGATGACCGCCGCCCCAGTTGCGTTTGGACATTTGCGGCGGTCTCTCCGTGGAGCGGCGGGCATTGCCCGCTCTCTGCGGATCTATTACGGCAGTCCACGCCATCGCCGGCGGATGATGGCGCTTTACCGCCGCTTCATCGGGCCGGGCGACCTCGTCTTCGACATCGGCTCTCATGTCGGCGACCGGATCGGCGCCTTCCGGGCGCTCGGTGCAACCATTGTCGGGGTGGAGCCCCAGCCGGCCGCCTTCCGCTGGCTGAAATTGCGTTATGGCCGCGACGCGCGGATCACGCTTGTGCAGGCGGCGCTCAGCGATGCACCGGGCGAGCTGACATTCCATCTCAATCTCGCCAATCCGACCGTCTCGACGGCGTCGTCCCATTTCATGGCCGCAGCGAACGGCGCGCCCGGCTGGGAAGGGCAGAATTGGGATCAGGCGATCTCTGTTCCGGCCGTGACGCTCGATGCGCTTATCGGTCGATATGGAATGCCCGCCTTCGTCAAGATCGACGTGGAGGGGTTCGAGCTGAATGTGCTGCGGGGCCTCAGCCGTGCGCTCCCGGCGCTCTCATTCGAGTTCACCACCATACAGCGCGATGTGGCGCTTGCCTGTCTCGACCGGCTGAGCGCGCTCGGCGCTTACCGCTTCAATATCGCGCTCGGCGAAAGCCAGCGGTTTGAATTGGCGGAGGGGATCGGCGCCCCCGATATGGCCGATTTCGTCACGGCGCTGCCGCACAGCGCCAATTCCGGCGACATCTACGCCATGCTTGAAAGCGCCCCGGCGGCGCGGCTCGACAATATGCGGACCGACATTGCCGGCATTGGCTGAAACGCCGGATTGTAGCAGCGTCGCGCGTATCAGCTCATATTCGCCAGATAAGGGGAGGGCCGATGCGGATTACGCGCCGAAAGTTCAACAAGGGCCTCGCGGGAACCTTTGCCGCGGCGGGCGTCCCTTCGCTACTGCCCCAGCCGGCCAGAGCCGCTTCCTATCACGGGCCGAACGTCATTATCGTGCGTTTTGGCGGCGGCGTCCGCCGCGTCGAGACCATCGAGGACCGGACCTCCTTCGCGCCCTATTTTCTCAATGAGCTTGCCAGGCGCGGCGTGCTGATCCCGAACGTGCTGATCGATCAGCTCAAAGGCGGCAACACCAGCCATGCCGAGGGTACGCTCAACATTCTGACCGGCCGTTATCGATCCTACCGGAAAGTCGGCGCGAAGGGCCTTGCGCCGCTCCTGGAGCCGCGCGAGCCGACGCTGTTCGAATATTTGCGCAAGAGATTCGACATTCCCGCCTATCAGGCTCTGCTCATCAATGGCGAGGATCGTCCGCAGGAGGAATATCTGACTTATGGCGGGCATGAGCATTACGGCGTCGCCTATCGCTCGGAGGTCCTGGGCCTTTATCGTTACAGGCTGCATCGCCTCCAGCGTCTGCTGGTGGAGGCGGCCCGGCCCGAGCCGGAATTGGAGAAGGCGCGCAAGGCGCTGGCAAAGCTGAAATCCTACGACTATCGCGGCGCGGCGCAGATCCCGTCCGCCGTGATCAGCCGCTTCTGGGACCGCTGGCGCGATTATTATGGCGACGATGATCGCCGCTTTCCGCGCGGAGACCGCCTTCTCACCCAGCTCGCGATCCGGGCGCTGCGCGAATTGAAGCCCCGCCTGATGATGGTCAACTATCAGGACCCTGACTATGTGCATTGGGGGAATGCCTCGCACTATAGGCGGGCGATCGGCATCATCGATCAGGGGCTGCAGCACCTCACGACCGCCGTCGAGGCCGATTCCGACTGTCATGGCCGGACGGTTTTCGTGATCGTTCCCGATTGCGGGCGCGACGCCAATCCCCTGATGTCCGTGCCCTTCCAGCATCATTTCAATTCCCGCTCCGCCCATGAGATCTTTGCGCTGATCTGGGGGCCGGGCATTGTGCAGGGACGGGTGCTCGACAAGAGCGTCGATCAGACGAGCCTCGCGGCGACGGTCGGCGCGGTCATGGGCTTTCGGACGGAGGCGGAAGGCCGGCCGCTTTCGGAGATTTTCGCGTGACCAGCGCTGCGCTTTCAGCCGCCGAAGGAAGGCTCGAAACCACGCAGCCACGCCGTCTGAGCTGGCGGCGAGCCCCTCTCAGCGCTGTCGTCACCATCCTTCTCGCCCTCAATCCCGTCACGGCCATTCTCGTGCTTGGCTGGCTGGTGTGCCTGATGAGGCGCGAGACCGCGATTGCAGTCGCAGGCATTCTTGAGGGGCTCGGCCGGAGGGACGCGATCCGCCGGCTCGGCGCAACCGCCGAGTTCGCGCCGCTCGCCGCATGGACAGGCTGGCTGGCCGCTTCGACGCGGCGGACAAGCTGGACGGGCCGACATTTTGGCGGGCTGGTCGAGACCGTCAGAGCCGGGATTGCCGCGGGCGTCGCGATTCTTCTCGCGACGCTGCCATTCACGGCGCTTCTGCTTGCGGGATGGTCGGCCGGCTGGGAGAATTCCTTCAATAAGGGCTATGAGCAAGCCTGGGTCGGCCCGGCGCTGTCACTTGCCGGAATTGTCCTCGCGCTGTTCGTCCTTTCTCATCTCCCCATGGCGCTGGCCCATTTTGCCGCCGAGCGCCGGCTCTCGGCTATTTTCGAGCTCTCCACCATCCGCGCGTTGATGCGCGAGCAGCGTTGGCGCAATCTGTGGCTCGCCTTGCTGGCGGTGGTTGCGGCCTTGCCGATCGCGGCGGCGCAGATCCTGCCGGTCTTCATCGAGAATTGGTGGCCGGGTTTCGCCGACATGCCGGCGGAGGTGATCGAGGCGACGGCAAGGCGCTGGCATGTTGCGCCGACGATCTATCTCGTCATCGTGCTCATCTATCTCCGCCGTGCGCAGGCGCGTTGCTATGCCCGCGCCGCTCTCGCACTCCCGCCGGATCGGACACCGTTCTGCCACGCGGTCGCGCACGCGCTTGGCCGGGAAGCAAGCCGCGCTCCGAAAGCCCGTGCAAAGCGCGGCTGGGCCGGCGCCGCGATTTCAGGCGTGTTGCTGGTGGCGGTCTGGTTCGGCCTGATCGCGCAGCTCTATGTCGCGCAATTTGCCAATCACGCCTGGTGGAACTGGATCAATCATCCGATCATCGGTTTGCCGTGGGTGTTCCGTCCTCTCGGAAGCTGACGGCGAACGCGCAAGCGGACACTGCCACACCCCCTCCGGCATGGCAGGCATTTTTCAATTTTGCTGCAGTGGAACCCGGTGATCAGCGAACGATCAGAACCGGGACCGTGCTGTGGGTGACCACTTCATTGGCTTCGCTGCCGAGCACGAGGCGGCTGAAGCCGCGCCGGCCATGGGAGGCCATGACGATCAGATCGCACCCTTTCGTCTTTGCGGCGTCGATGATCCCTTCCGCTGGGTGGCGGTCCTGGATATGCAGGGCATGATAGGTGACGCCATATTGACCCGCGATCGTCTTTGCCTGATCCAAAGTTCTGGCGGCATTGGCCTTAGCGGTCTCTTCGTACTTCTCCGGCGGGAAGACCACGGCCACTTCGCCGACAATGACCGCGTCCCATGGTTCGGTCGCCGTTGCGAGGATCACTTCGGCATCAAGGGCCTTGGCGAGAGCGGACCCGTGATGGATCGCCTTTTCGGAAAGCTCCGATCCGTCGGTGGCAATCAGGATTTTCTTGTACATAGCGGCCTCGCAATTTTCGGTGATGAACCAATGATTTCTAGCGGGTGATGCTCTCTGTCAAATGCTTTCCTGCCGGCATTCCCGCGAATACACCACATGCAGCGAATGCCGCAGCAGCACTCTCATACATTGATCCTGCAGAACCGGCGTCCCCGTTCTGGCGATGGTAATGACGGCACCCTTATCCGCATGATCGAGCAGGATCGGGCCGATGTCACCTTTCAAGAAGCTTTCAAGACAGCTCACGCCGCTTTTCCAATTCGTATCTTGCAGCGTCTCGAGAGCCGCGCCTGCGGTGCAGCAGAGCGGCGCTTTGCTCGGGAGCTCCCCGATCACCGCCACCTCGTCCAGAAGCACGGCGAGACCGCAATGCTCCCGTTCGAGTCCGCTTTGCAGCGCCGACCCATTTTGCAGCATTTCCGGCTTGCCAGCGAGCCATAGATCATCGAGCCCAAGCCCCAGGCCGAGAAAACCGCTCAGCGCACCCAGCAGGAGCTCGGTGTCGTAGAATACGGCAATCGCAAATCGGTGTCGTGCAGCCTGCTCGGCCATTGTCGGTGGCCTTATATCTGTTGACCGATGGCCGGGAGCGGATATCTCGGATCCCGTTGCGCCAGATCTGCCGGTCGCAACGCCGCTCACAGATATTCCTCTCCTTCGGCAAGCCGTTGAAGCTCCACTCTATCCGCCAGCACGATCCGTGTACTTTGCGGTAGATCAATGAGACCGCGTGTTTTCAGCTTTGTCAGTGTCCGGCTGACGGTTTCGATCGTCAGGCCCAAAAAGTCCGCAATATCGACGCGGGTCATGGGCAGATCGATGACGCCGAGATCATCGCCGCTGCGCTCATTGCGCCGGGACAGGGCAATCAGAAAGGCGGCCACCCGCTCGCAGGCGCTGCGATGGCCGGTGGTCATCATCAGATCGCGGGTTGCGGCGAGTTCTTCGGCGACGGCCTGATAGAGTGTGAAGCTGAGGCTGGGATCGCTGGTCGCGATCTTATGGAGGGCGGCAAGCGGCATGGACCGGATGCGTGCAGGCTTAATGGCCTGTGCGTTCATAATGTGCTCACCCTGGACCCCCAGGCCGATGAAATCGCCCGGATAGGCAAAACCGAGAATCTGGCGCCGCCCGTCCGGCAAAACCTTGAAAAGCGAGACTGCGCCCGATTCGATCCGGTAAATATTGTTCGCGGGGTCTCCTTCGACAAAGACAAACTCTTTCGGGTCAAACCGGCGGATGAGCGCCTGGGAAAGACAGTCATTGAGGCTTCGATTCGGGAGACGAGCCGATTCTCCGGCGGACTGACGGAGCGGGGTAGCATAGATGTTGGTGAAAGCGGAAAGGCTCGCCATGGATTTCCTCCTCATGGGTCTTGGCTTCTTGCTATGGATCCAGCTAACCAAAGCAAGGTCACCGGCATTCAATAGATTTGTATTTCCGTGTAAAAATTTGTGTAATCAGGAAAACAGGATTCGCATTACCCAAGCTGACATGGCGGCCGCGGCAGGAGAAAAACAAAGCGCTCGAATTCTCATCGTCGATGACGATCCGGAGGTCCGTCTGCTTTTGCGGCGCTGTCTTGAGCGAGAGGCCTATGCCGTGGCAGAGGCCCGGAATGGCGAGGAGCTTTTTGCCGAATTGGGCAAGGGCCGGGTCGACCTAATCACGCTCGATCTCGCCCTGGGCGGCGAGGACGGGCTCGAAATCGCCCGGCGCATCCGGGCGCGGTACAACGTCCCGATCGTCATGATCTCCGGGAAGAGCGATACGATCGACCGCGTCGTGGGCCTGGAGCTCGGCGCCGACGATTACATCACCAAGCCATTCCATTTGCGTGAGGTCCTGGCGCGGCTTCGTGCGGTCTTACGGCGTTACGAAGCGGGCTCACCGGGTAGTCGCGACGCATCATCCGGCGCCGGTGCAGGGAGTCGGTTCCGTTTCGAGAATTGGGTGCTCGATATGACCCGCCGCGAGCTTCTCAGCGAGACCGGCTCGCTTCAGGAGTTGACGACGGCGGAGTTCAATCTCCTGGAGATCTTCGTGAAACGCCCCGGGCGGGTCCTGTCCCGCGACAATATCATGGATCACCTCAAGGGAAGCGACTGGTCGCCCCTAGACCGAACGATCGACAATCTGATTGTGCGGCTGCGCAAGAAGATCGAAGCCGATCCGAACACGCCCCGGCTGATCAAGACCGTGCGCGGCGTCGGCTATGTCTTTACGCCGGAGGTCAGTCGCGCTTAGCGCAACGCGCGTCCAAGCATGTTCCCGCGAAGGCGGGGATGGACGCGGGGACAGTTGCGCTCGCCTTTTGATGTAGATCAACTTACCCTCGTTCAAGTGATTCCGCTTGAGCGAGGGTTGATCTAGCCTTGCGGCTGTCGAGCGCAGCCTTGATCGCCGCCGCAAGATGATCCCGGCTGTAGGGTTTGCGCAGAAGCGGGACCTCTCCCTTCCCCGAAGCGAGCCCATAGGCAGGGTTCTCCGTGAAGCCGGAGGTGAGCACAACGGGGATGTCCGGCCGGTTCAGGCTGACCCATTCCGCAAGATCGAACCCGCTCATGCCGCCCGGCATGACCACGTCGGAGAAAATCAGGTCGATCGGCTCTCCGGACTGCAAGAACTCGATCGCCGCCGGGGCGTTCTTTGCCTCGCGCACCTCGTAGCCGAGCTTCGACAGGCGGCTCAGCGTCACGGCCCGGACGGGCGCCTGATCTTCGACGACGAGAATGATTTCGCCAGAGCCGGTGAAGTCCGCGGCACGATCGTCATTCCCCCGGCGGGCGAAATCTTCCGCTTCGGCGCTCGGCAGGTACAGATTTACGGTCGTGCCTACTTCCTGCTCGCTGTAGATCGTGACCTTGCCGCCCGACTGGTCGGCGAAACCGTAGATGACGCTCAGGCCCAGACCGGTGCCTCGCCCGCCTTCCTTCGTGGTGAAGAACGGCTCGAATACCCGCGACAGCGCGTCAGGCTCGATTCCGTGGCCCGTATCGGACACGGACAGCCGAATATAATTTCCGGGAGCCAGATCGAGGTCTTCAGCCAACGGCGCGTCCTCGACGCTGATATTGTTGGTCTCGATCAAGAGTTGTCCGCCCGAGGGCATGGCGTCGCGCGCGTTGATCGCGAGATTGAGCAAGGCGTTTTCGATCTCGCTGACATCGGAGCTGACGGGCCAGAGATCGGGCGCCAGGGATGAGGCGAGGCTGACCGTCTCGCCGAGCGTCCTCCGCAGCATGTCCATCATGCCCAGGAGCTGGTCATTGAGGTTGATGAGCACGGCGTCGAGCGGGCGTCTCCGGGCAAATGTCAGCAGCCTGTCGGTCAACCTGGCGCCCATCAGCGCAGCGTCATTGGCGCGCTTGAGAAGATCGCGCTGGTAATCGTCCTCGACTTCCAGATCGAGCAGCTCAAGATTGCCCGTGATAATGGTCAACAGGTTGTTGAAGTCGTGCGCGATGCCTCCTGTAAGCTGGCCTAAGGCTTCCATTCGCTGGATCTGTCGCAGGGCCTGGTCCTGGGCGACCTCATGTGTCACGTCGCGAATGACTGTGAGCACGCCCATATGGGCGTGCTTATTGCCGATGATGTCGGCGGTGCCGGCGATCCCGGGGAAATTGCTCCCGTCCTTGCGGGCGAAATTCGTAATATCCCCGCCGGCATGACCGCGGGGCATAGCGGTGTATGTTCCGATGCCGAACCGTTCAAAATCGGCGTTGGTCGCAAAAATGCTTCGATAGGGTTGGCCGACCAGCTCGCCGGCTTCATAGCCGAAGATGCGCAACGCCGCCGGATTGCACAATGTAATCCGGCTCTCGGCGTCGGTGATGATCATGGCATCAGGGCAATTGGCGAAGATTGCCTCAAACAGCGCTGTTTGCCGCGCGGTCTCCTGCTCCGCTGCCGCGCGTGCCGAGATGTCATGGATATTGCCGACGAAATAGCGCTGCCCGTCCGCCTCGAACTCGCCGACAGAAAGATGCATCGGGAAGACGCTGCCATTCTTGCGGCGTCCCTGAACGTCGCGGCCGATGCCGATGATCTTCTTCTCACCCGTGCCGAGATAGTTACGCAGATAGTCGTCATGCGCCGCACGGTCCGGCTCCGGCATCAAAATCCGGACATTCTGACCGATCAATTCCGATTGGGCGAAGCCGAACATTTTCTCCGTTGCGGGATTGGCGTTCTGAATCGTCCCGTGTTCGTCGATAATGATGATTGCATTGACGGCGAACTCGATCGCCGCCTCGACCATGCGATGCTCAAAACTGACCTTCGGCTGTCCGCTATTGGCATGATCCATTATCTAGCCAAGCTTACCTTTCATTGACGATGCCGGGCGGGGCTTCGCCATCATAGGCATTCTAAAAAGCAGGAAGTGTCAATAAAAGCTTCGTTCGAGCAAAAAGCACCTCTGTTTGGGGCGCCCTTAAGGCAAGCCATGCTCGGAAACGATCGCATTGACGGGCGTGGGGCCGGAGGACCGGCTGCAAGGCGACTGAAAGGCGGCTTGCCGGGGCGGATTATCCGCCCTTATTGATCGACAAATAGGTGAGCCCGACAAGTGCAACATCGTCGCGGGTGATGATGCCCGAATAGACCTGTTTCATCCGCTCGCTCATGGCCCCTTTATCCTCGAATGGGGCACGGAAATACTGCCTGCCTCCTGTGGCGGCCCAGCCGCCGACGACGCTGCCGCAAAGATAAACGCCGCCCCAGGCCGCCGCGGCCAGGACCAGATCGCCGGCGACCCGCCCGAGCAGGGTTGAGTAGACCCGCACGGTTTCGGCGGCGGACTCGTCCTCTCCGGCCCGCGCGAAAATCTCGGCGGCGTCCAGCCCGGTTGCCGCCGGAGCTGCGGTGCGGCCGGCGACGCGCTCATAGAGCTGCGCGACACCGCGGCCTGACAGAATATTCTCGACGGAGTGGGCGTTCCCGATCCACGTGAGCTCTTCCGGGCTGCGCGCGCCGATCGACATATGGCCCGGCTCGCCCGGATGGCTTGCCCAGTCATCGCCCGAGGGGAAGGCCATCGCCCCGCCGAAGCCGGTGCCGGCCGCGAGGGCCAGCATCGTGCCGCGCTTCGCGGCGTCCCGTCGGCCGCCGCCGATCGGCGCCAGCTCCTCTTCGCGGAGATGGGGCAGGGCAAGGGCGACAGCTTCGAGATCGTTGACCAGCTTCGTGCGGCCGCCCCCGAGATGGGCTTCCACCTTGGCCGCCTCGATCGTCCAGTCCGAGTTGGTCAGCTTGACATGATCGCGGTCGATCGGGCCCGCGACGCCGATCGCCGCCGATTCGCAGCCCTCGGGGCCGCCCGTCGCGGCGAGATAGGCGTCGAGCGCTGCATAAAAGCTTGGAAAATCCCGTGTAGCGTAAGCGCGTTTATCGGCCAGATCGTGCCGGCTGTGGCACCGGGCAAAGCGCACATTCGAGCCCCCGACATCGGAAACAAGCCGCCACACCGTCATGTCGCGGACTCCGGGGTTTTTGCCGCAAGCGCCGCAAGAAACGTCTCCCGCCAACGCGTTCCGTCATTTTCGCGAACCCGGCTGTAGAGCAGCTGGTGGCGTTCCCGGCGCTCCTCGATCGGCATGGTCAAGGCCTGTTCGAGGGCGTGCGCGATATCGTCAATGTCGTAGGGATTGACGATCAGGGCCTTTTGCAGGTCCTCGGCCGCGCCGGCAAAGCGCGAAAGAACGAGCACGCCGGGATTGTCGGCATCCTGCGCCGCCACATATTCCTTGGCGACCAGGTTCATGCCGTCGCGCAATGGGGTCACGAGGCCGACCTCCGAGCCGCGGAACAATGCGGCGAGCTGATCGCGCGGGACATTGCGGTGAATATAGCGGACCGGAGTCCAGTCGAAATCGCCATATGCGCCGTTGATGGCGCCCGAGAGCTGCTCCAGCTCCTCGCGAATGTCGGCATAGGCCGCCACATCCTCCCGGGTCGGGGGGGCGATCTGCATGAGCGTAACGGTCTTTTGCTTGTCGGGATAGAGTTCAAGCAGCCTGCGGAACGCTTTCAGGCGCTCCGGCAGGCCCTTCGAATAGTCGAGCCGGTCGACGCCCACAATATGCGCCCTCGCAAGGTTGCGGCGATTGAGACGCTCGATGACCTCGTCCGCCTCGGGCGTATGCGCCATATTGTAGAAGTTCTCGACGTCGATGCCGATCGGAAAGGCGCGCGCCGTGACCGACCGGCCGAAGGCGGTGACTGTGCCATCCTTGCCGATTTCGCCATTGACGTGCTCGGCGATAAAGCGCTGGAAATTGACGACGTCCACATTGGTTTGGAAACCGATCACGTCATAGGAGAACAGCGATTTCACCAGCCATTGGTGCACTGGAACGGCAAGCAGAATGCCCGGCGGCGGGAAGGGAATGTGCAGGAAGAAGCCGATTCGCTGCTTCACGCCGCGCGCACGCAGCTCGGAGGCGAGCGAAAACAGATGGTAATCATGGACCCAGATGAGGTCGTCGGGCTCAAGCAGTTTCACCAGCGCATCGGCAAAGCCGGCATTGACGCGGCGATAGCTGTCGAAATAGGCCGTCTCGAAATTGACCAGGTCAAGCCGGTAATGGCAGGCGGGCCATAGGACCTGATTGGCAAAGCCGACATAGTAATCGTGATAATCCCTCTCGGTGAGGGAAACGGTGGCGATCGTGACGTTCTGCTGGCGGACCGACCTAGTCGTAATCTGCGCGTCGTCCTCGACGACCTCCCCGTCCCACCCGAACCATACACCGCCTGTTTCGCGAAGGGCATCGCCCAGGGCGACCGCCAAACCCCCCGATTGATTGCTCTTGTCCAGATAGGCAACTCGGTTCGAAACGACGACGAGCCTACTCATACCACTCCTTCCCAGGGGCGCGAAAGGCGGACCGCCCCATTGATGATCCCGACCATCGAATAGGTCTGGGGGAAATTGCCCCACGCCTCCCCGGTGGCTGGATCGGTATCTTCAGACATTAAACCAAGATGGTTGCGTGTCTCCAGAAGAGCTTCAAAAATTTCTCTTGCGCTTTCGCGCCGCCCTATGCGCGACAAGGCGTCCACGCGCCAGAATGCGCAGACATTGAACGCAGTTTTCGGCATGCCGAAATCGTCCGGTGCCTCATAGCGCATCATATGCGCGCCGCGCCCGAGGGCTTCCTCCAGCCGTTCGACGGTCGATACGAACCGCGGGTCCGCGGGGTCGATGAAGCCGACTTCGCTCATCAGAAGGACACTTGCATCGAAGTGCTCTCCCTCGAAACTCTCGACAAAAGCCTGGCGTTCCTCCGACCAGGCGCGCTCTAAAATCGTTTTCTTAATCTTGTTGGAGCGTTTGCGCCACAGTGCGCTTCGGTCCGCCAGCCCCAGATGAGCGGCGATTCTGGACAGACGATCGCAAGCGGCCCAGCACATGACGCTCGATGAGGTGTGAACGCGCGCGCGGTGTCTGAGCTCCCACATGCCAGCGTCCGGCTTGTCGTGAAGAGCGAAGGATTGCTCCCCGGCGAATTCGAGCTTGCGGAAGTCGTCGGCGCCGGCCGGCGCGAGCAGCCGCTGGTCGAAGAAAGCCTGCGAGGCGCCGAGCACGAGATTGCCGTAAGTGTCATGCTGGAAATGTTCATGCGCCTGATTGCCGATGCGGACGGGACCGGCGTGACGGTATCCGCTCAGATGCGGCACGATGCGCTCGGTGAGCTGACTTTCCAGACCGATGCCGTAGACCGGCTGCAGATGATTGTCCCGCGCCGTGGCGACGATATTCATGATCCAGCGAACATAGTTCTCCATCGTCCTGACGGCGGAGAGGCTGTTCAGCGCCCGCACGACGAACAGCGCATCTCTGATCCAGCAATAGCGATAGTCCCAGTTTCGCTCGGTTTCGGCGGCCTCGGGTATGCTGGTCGTCAAGGCGGCGATGATCGCGCCTGTCGGCTCGTAGCTGCAGAGTTTCAGGGTAATGGCGGCGCGGATCACCGCTTCCTGCCATTCCGGGGGCAGGGCAAGCCGGTGCACCCAGCTCTTCCAGTAGAGCTGTGTCCGCTTCTGGAAATTCTCCGCCATTTCGGTCGCGCTTTCGCTGAGCGTTTCGTCCGGTCCCAAAATCAGATTGACGGGCTCGGCGACATTGAAGGCGACATCGTCGAGAATGTAGTCCGTCGGAGCGTCCGTGGTGAGCCGGATCACGAAATCCGGCCCGGCATAGCGGAGGTGATTGGAGCCGAATGTGACGCTCGGCTTAGTCTGGCCGTAGTGAAATCGCGGTTTCACGCGAATCCGGATGCGCGGACTGCCGCCGGCGGGAAATATCCGCCGCACCAGCATCTGCGGACGGAAGGACCTGTCGCGCCATTGAAACCGCGGGATGAAATCGATGATTTCCACCGACCCGCTTTCGCCATGGAGAACGGTCCTCAGAAGCGCCGTGTTCGGAATATAGCTCTGCTCGGTCGAGACGAGATCCTCCAGTTCGACGGAGAAGACCCCTTCGCCCGGCGCATCCTCGGGCGTCCCCAGCAAGGAATGAAAGACGGGATCCTTGTCGAAGCGGGGCAGACAGCACCAGACGATATTTGCCTTTTCGTCCACGAGGGCGGCGATGCAGCAATTGCCGATGAGACCAAGATTAAGATTATTGCTCACTATGAATATGTCCTAAGTCCGGAATCAGGGAGTTGAGCCAGGCGAGAAGCTCGTCCCGGCTTTGGATGCGGTAACGTGCCCGCGTGTCGCCGGGACCGATCTTGATCGAGACGCCGCCGCGCTCATTGACGAGGGCGAAACCGTCTTCATCGGTGAGATCATCGCCCGCAAAGACCGGAACACGGCCAAGGAACGGCTTTTCCTGTAGGAAACTGTCTATGGCCGATCCCTTATCGCTCGGATGGCCCACCGCCTCGATCACCATCTTGCCGCGCCGGACGGTGCCGGAGCCGCTATTCGTGACGGCCTCCTCCATGGCGCGGATGCAGACCTCCTCCAGCTCCGGGCGCTGGCGGTAGTGAAGGGCGATTGCGCCGTGCTTCCTCTCGAGCAGCAGGCCGGTTTCCCGATCGACCAGCAGCTGCAATCGCGCTTCGATCTCCCGCAGCTCAGACATATCGAAATCGGGGTGATGGAGCTGGCCCTGCGCATCGCGTCGCGTCAATCCGTGCACGCCGGCCACGGGAAGCTTTTCGGGATCGAGAAAGCGGTCGATGCTGGCGATGTCGCGTCCGCTTATGATGGCGACCGCGCCGCCGGACGCCTGCTGCAATCGTGCAAGTGTCTCGCGGCTCGCGTCGGTGACTTTGACATCCTCGGGATGTTCGGCAATGTCGGCCAGAGTGCCGTCGAAGTCGAAGAAAAATGCCGCGCGTTCGGGGGCGATAAGAACAGGAAGGGACACGAGCGCCAATCCGTCAGTTCGATTGAGTGAGAGCCATAAGCGGCATGTGGGACAGCCGGAGCCTTAAGGCAAATTGCGGCAGTTGACACAGTCCTGGCACCGTACGCACTCCTAATAAGCTGTTGCAGAACTGCTTGAAGTTCGCCAAATGGTGCCCTGATGTCCGGAAATCGTGACGGGTGGCAGATTGGCCCTGCTCTCAGTTCATCGCCGGAACTAGTAGCGCGGCTTGCGGCCCCCTTCAACGGATTTGCGGGAAATCCGGCATCATCGGTTCATATGTGGTGAACAAGGGCGGAAAGGGGCGGAATGCTGCGAAATCCGGGCCGAAACGCTGCCTCGTAGTGTTGACGATCGATGAATCTGCGACCTTCTGTCGAGATCGAATATTGCCGCCAATGCCGCTGGTTGATGCGGGCGGCGTGGATGGCGCAGGAATTGCTGACGACCTTCGAGGAGGAACTCGGCGGCGTGACGCTGATCCCCGGCGCCGGCGGCATCTTCGAGGTGCGGCTGGGCGCCGATACGCTCTGGTCGCGCAAAGCCGAAGGGCGCTTTCCGGAAATGAAAGAGCTCAAACAGCGGCTCCGCGACCGGATTGCGCCGCAGCGCGACCTCGGCCATTCGGACCGAAAGCCGGATGCGGACGCATAGGATGGTGCTTCCGCGTTCAAGAGCTGCGGCGGTTGTACCGATCTCCGAGAAACAGGTCGCGGTCGGCTAAGAACTGGTCACTGATGAACTTCATGAACGCCAGCACGCGGGCCACGTGCCTGATGTCCGGATGGGTCAACACCCACAGATCCATGCCGGCATCTCGCAGTGGCTCGGCGTACACCCGCATAAGCCCCGGATCCGGATCGGCCGAAAAACACCCAAGAACAGCTACGCCCAATCCTGCCCGAGCCATCGTGTGCAGCTCGATGAGGCTATCAACGCGATGACGAATATTCGCCCGAGGAAAGTGATCCGCGAGCATGATTCGGTTATGTGTTTCGCTGTGCCAACCGATCCACGGCAGATCTGCGGGGCCGGATCGGGCGGATATGGCTCAGCCAATTCAGGAGCCGCATAGGCTGCAAGGGCGAATTTGAACAAGCGGCGCCCAATCAGCGTCTCGGGCGGCGACGCGGCGTGCCTTGTCAACGCCGACCGGCGAGGCGTCCATTGCCGTAACCGCAAGGCCTTGCTCGGCGAG
>Ga0315553_10000985_pt1 | contig 24413 bp, 22 predicted proteins | sample SalMarSW160140MG_FD_203099 | JGI IMG/M metagenome (GOLD analysis project Ga0315553, IMG submission 203099) | Salt marsh sediment microbial communities from the Plum Island Ecosystem LTER, Massachusetts, United States - Salt Marsh Sediment SW1601-40 ... | reverse complement strand
CGCGAGGAGGCCGGGTAAGTTGCGACGCAGTGCGTTTCGATGAGTGTACGATTTTGAAAACGAAGTCGGAGGATTGAAGTGGATCAACACACCAGGAATTTCACACCGAGCAAGAACTTTCAGGGGATACAAGCTATCCTTCTCTGGGCTGGGATCTTGCTCCTCACGACCGCGTTCGTCGCTTGCAGCCCGGCGGTCCAGGTAGATGCGCCTCAGGCCACATCGCAGCTCATCAGCCCCTCTGACTATGTCGACTTGTTCGGTAACGATCCAGCACATGCTCTGATCGACGTCCGCACATCGGAGGAGTTTGCTTCCGGGCATATCACCGGTGCGATCAACATCGCGGTTGATGAGCTGTCTTCACGCCTGGCGGAGGTGCCGGGCGATCAACCCATCATCGTTTACTGCCGATCCGGGAACCGAAGCACGATAGCGGCGAGCATCTTGATCGAAGCCGGATATGCTCCCGTTTACGATCTTGGCGGAATCCAGTATTGGATTGCGCAGGGCTTGCCGATCGAGTGATCACTACGCCAGGTGAGACACTCAGCCTTCGCTGCTGGCCATGCCCGATCAGGGTTCAGACCGGCAGCAATTTTTATACGTCCAGGATCTCAACGGCCATGCTAGCCAGATCTACGAGCGCCAGGGTGCTGCGTCCATTCATGCCCATCATCTCGCCGGGATTGAGCAAGGTGCATCCTTTAATTTCCGCTTGGTGCAAGGTATGATCATGACCGTAACAGACCAGGTCGTACGAGCCTGATTTCGCTAAATCGCGCGCTATCTCCGGATAGTGATTCATCGCAATTCGGGCACCACCCAGTTCTAGTTGTGCGATCATCCCGTGTAATGTCACACTCGGAAAGGAAGCGGCCACGCGCGAGATCGACCATGGATCACCATCATTATTCCCCCAGACGATGTGCAGCGGACGATCGCCGATCGTGTCCACCAGACGCTTTATGACGAACGGAGAACATAGATCTCCACAATGCAGCACCACCTCAGCCCGCTGGAGATGGGGGGCGGCCGCCTCGATTTTCCAGATGTTGTCATGACTGTCACTGAGCACTGCAACCAGCATGATCCTTGCTCCTGAATTCGACTTTTTGCATTATATGCCAGAATAATTGAGCGTAAATCCGCAAGTACCGCAAGTTAATATACTGTTCTGACACCGGGTCTGCGCCCCGTAATCCAACAACATTGATTTATTAGGTGTGTGCCCGCCGAGAACTCACCGCTTCCCTCAATCGCACCCTCTAACTTTTCGTTTAGTTAAACGTCTTATCTCTGTATCCGATCGTAGTGCTGGTTAAGCTGCAGTAAGTGATCCGCCAACTCACTCGTTAAAGCACCCGGCTCCATGCGCCAGGTCCAGTTGCCTGTGCTCGTTCCTGGATAGTTCATGCGGGCCTGCTCCCCTAAACCAAGCATGTCCTGGAATGGGGCGATAGCCCACGACGCACGCGAGGACCAGATGGCATGCAGCATCGCTTCGACGACCTGCTCATCCGTGCAGGCCAGGTACTCACGGGTGAAGGCTTGCAGCTCGTCACTGGCCCGCTGGAACCAGCCCCGGCTTGTATTGTTATCGTGCGTTCCCGTATACGCTGCGCAGTTTTCAGGATAATGAAGCGGCAGGTCCGGGCTTGACAGGCCGCCCTCCAGGCCGAATTGAAGCACCTTCATCCCCGGAAGCCCATAGCGGTCACGCAGGGCATCGACCTCTGCCGTAATGATCCCCAGGTCCTCGGCCAGGATTGGCAGTGGGGCTTGCATTCCTTCCAGCGCGTCGAGCAGCTCGGCCCCAGGCCCAGCGACCCAGCGACCGATGACTGCGGTCTCAGAGTCCCCGGGGATCTCCCAATAAGCCTCGAAACCGCGGAAATGGTCCAGGCGGACGATGTCCACCAGCTTCAACGCCGACCGCAAACGTGCCTTCCACCAGCTAAAACCGTTCTCCCGCATGCGGTCCCATGCGTAGAGCGGATTCCCCCAACGCTGACCGGTTTCCGAGAAGTAATCGGGTGGGACTCCCGCCACCACGGTCGGATTTCCTTCGTCATCGAGCAGGAAAAGATCGGGGTGTGCCCAAACATCCGACGAATCGTGCGCGACAAAGATCGGCATATCGCCAATCAGCGTAATACCCCGAGCGCGGGCTGAAATACGGAGCTGCTGCCATTGTTGGAAAAAAAGGAACTGCAGCGCTTTTACCCGTTCGATACCGGCTTGATGCTCACCCACCAGCCCTTCTAACGCACCTGCATCTCGCTCAGCCAGCCCGACTGGCCACGCCGGCCAGGGTGCACCCTGCTGCAGCCTTTTAATCAACACGAAGACAGCATAGTGATCCAACCAACTCGCTTCTGCTTCGCAAAACGTGTAGTAGGACTTCATGATCTGGTTGTCAGGCTGGGCCAGAAATCGATCAGCCGCCAGATTCAGGAGTTCCGTCTTCCAGGGGATCACCAGGCCGAAATCGATCTGCTCACCCCAATCTGGGATTGACTCAATATCGCTCGCTTCCAGGAATCCGTCTTTAAGCAAACCATCGATGTCAATCAACAATGGATTGCCAGCAAAAGCTGAAAGGCTCTGATAGGGGGAGTCCCCGTACCCTGTTGGGCCAAGGGGCAGCATCTGCCATAAGCGCATCCCGGCTGAATGCAGCCAATCCATCCATGTGATGGCAGATTGACCGATCTCCCCGCACCCATATAGCCCCGGGAGAGAGGTTGGATGGAGCAGAATGCCGCCTGCCCGTGCCTTGATCACGGCCGCCCGGGCATCAGATACCAAGAGAGCGACTCGCCTTCTCGTAGAGTTGAACATAGGAACGGGCTGAGGCATCCCAGGAATGATCGCGTCTCATACCTCTCACCTGGAGTTCACGCCAAATATCATGCTTGCGGAATACTATGATTGCCCGGCGCAGTGCCGCTGCGAATGCGTCCGGATCTTCATCTTCAAAGGTGAACCCGACCCCCCCTGGATCAACATCGACATCCTGGACGGTGTCCTTTAACCCCCCCGTTGATCTGACCACCGGCACAGCACCGTACCGCATCCCGATCAGCTGCGCCAGGCCGCAGGGTTCATAGCGGGAGGGGATCAGGATCAGGTCACATCCAGCGTAAATCTGGCGTGAGAGCAGAGGGTCGAACTTCTGCAGGAATCGGACGCGATCGGGGAAACGGTCAGCCAACGTCTGGCAGAGCTGTTCCAGGCGCTGGTCGCCCGTCCCGAGCAATACAAACTGCCAGGGAAGATCAACGATTTGTGCCAGGGCTTCAAGCGCGAGGTCGACCCCCTTCTGGTAATCGAGGCGGGTGATCATCCCCATCAGTGGGCCTGCCGTTTCTGGTAACCCGAGCGTCTTTCGGAGATGCGCGGTGTCCTGGCTGCGTATCTCTACGGTCGTGGTGTCAAACTGCGCGCTGATATTTCCATCGATCGCCGGGTCCCAAACACTGTAATCGATCCCATTCAAGATCCCGACCAGACGATCTCGACGTGCCGAAATTAGACGCTCGAGGCCGCTGCCGTATCGTTCGGTCTGGATTTCCTTTGCATAAGTCGGGCTCACCGTCGACAACCAATCAGCGGCAGCGATGCCAGCCGCAAGAGGCAAGCGCCGAGCCCAATCCGGGAGAGCGGGATGCACTGTACTTGGTACATCATAGTCATCAAGTGCCGTTTCGCTTCCAATCCCCAGGTAAGGCAGGTTGTGGATCGTCAGTAGGGAAGCCACACTCGTCCACACTCCGCCCTCCTCTCTCAGCTGGCGGAGCTTGGAGACTGCTGGTGCGGCATGCCAGTCGTGAGCATGAAGCAATGCGGGGTTCCACTCGTAGGCCTCACAAGCGATCAGCGCTGCGAGAGAAGTGAAGACATATTTGTCTGCATCCCGAGCAGGATCGCTGTATACGCCAGGAGCCGATCGCACAGGATCGCCATCGACAAGCCAGTAGTGAACCCCCTCGTACTCAAGTTCAAATAGTTCTGCTGTAACGGATCCTTCACGGTGGGGAACAGGAAAATGAGGCAGTGGTTCGAGTTGGTAATCACTACGCTTGATCGTTGAGTGCAGCGGCAAGACTACCCGCGGCTCGACACCCTCCCGTATGAGCGCGCGCGGAAGCTCCCCGGCGACGTCTGCCAGCCCTCCCACTTTGGCCAATGGCGTGGCTTCAGCAGCGATGAAGAGCACTTTCACGCGCTGAACCACCCTGACTGAATTTCAGGGAAGATCTTATCTTTCTCCCATATCAATTCGACCGTGGGCAGGAAACCTATGCCCTTCTCCAGCCCATCGAGCAGGGTATAAAACCGTTCAACGTGGCCTCGGAAGCGTTCGGACGCATATTCCCGGGCCTGCCCCGTGGTCACCAGGAAGGGCCAATCTGATGATTGCAGCAGGAGCAGCTCGCGAGCCGCCTGGTTCAACGTAATACGCTGCCATTCTTCGGGTGCAGGGAGGAACTGCAGCGCAGCCTCAAAGCGGGCCTCCGCAGCATGGATGATCGGCCACATCCAGCGTGTCTCATCGTTATCCCAGACAAAATGATTTCCACCGGCCCCCCAGGAGCCTTCCGGCAAATTAAGAGAGATACGCGGCGGATGATGATCCAGATACCCTATGGCGGTCTCGACTTCGACCTCCGGCATCCGGGAAAATTTCCTCAGAACTGCCTCCAACCAGGTCACGCCTTCGAACCACCAGTGTCCGAACAACTCGGTATCGAAATTGGCGCAGATCAGGCCTGGCTCACCACTCTCGCTGGCATATTTCTCGAGTTCGGTTTTCACCAAATTTACAAAGTGCTCGGCATGCATCTGGACCTTTCCTGCCGCCCAGTCAGGTTGGTAAGGTTCCTTCTGCGCCAGGTCAACACCCGATCCTGTCACTCGCCAGTACTGCAACCCTGAGAGACCATCCTTTTTATGGAATTCTCGGTAATCAAAATCACCTGGATAGCCCCAATCCGCGCTCCAAACTTGAAGCCCGGTCGTGTTGTTGCGCCCCATAACTGCAACCGAGGAAGCACCGACATAGTAAGGCTGAAAGGTTGATGCAGGCTGCTCGGGCTCCACATCGCTGAACGGTACCAAATAGCGGCGGACCACATCTCCATATGGCCCAGAGACCTCACCAGCCGCAACGCCGACCGGGCGACCACCCTCGATCATATGGGTTTCGGCAAAGAAAAGCTCAAATCCGTTAGCTCCCAACCAATATTCCAAACCGGCCCGTACGCGCCCATCTTCTTCTCGATAGGCCGGGCGGTAGGCACATTCAGGCAGCCAGATGGCCCGTGGTTTCCGCCCGAAATGCCGTTCGTAACTGTGGACAGCCGTTGCCAGCTGCAGGTTGATCGATTCATCCTTTTCGAGCAGGGGCAGATACCCGTGTGTGGCAGCACAGCTTATAATCTCGATCAGGCCTTGATCCTGCAATGCCTTGAAGGCCGGTACCAGATTTCGCTGGTAGGCATGCTCAAACTGATGAAGGGTATGCCGATACCAGTCCCGGTAGAAGAGTGCCAGCTGGACGAATTCTTCCGATGCCTCGCTCTCAAAACGGGTGATGTCGTCCTCAGCGGCTTCGATCCGGTCTTTCACGAAGGTGATGAAATTCTCCTGCACATCCGCATCAGCAAGTTGCTCGAGCAGGATGGGGGTTAGCGAGAGGGTGAGCTTACAATGGACGCCCTCATCACGCAGCCTGTTGAGGGCATCAAGAAGCGGAATGTACGTTTCAGCTGCCGCCTCATGCAGCCACTCCTCTCCATGTGGCCAGCGCCCAGCCTTACGGGCATAAGGCAGGTGGGAGTGCAAGACAAATGTAAAGGCACCTTCTGGTGTCATGATAACCTCGGGAGTTACGATTCGAATGCAGTGGTCATCCATTGTAGCAGAGAGCAGAAACTGGACAGGACAGCGGTTGGAGCAGCACGGGCCGCCAGTGGCGGCCCGTGCTGAGTACAAGATCTATTCGTCGAGGCTATCTGCCCAAGCGTTCTTTGAGCGCCAGGTTAAACGCCGGGACGATGCTGTGCAGGTCGCCAACAACGCCGAACCGGGCCAGCTTGAAGATCGGGGCATCCGGGTCTTTATTGATGGCCACTATGGTCTTCGCCGTCCGCATGCCAGCCAGGTGCTGGATCGCACCGGAAATCCCGCATGCAACGTATAAGTCTGGTGCGACGACTTTCCCCGTTTGCCCTACCTGGTGGGCGTAGGTAATGTAGGCGGCGTCTACGGCCGCTCGGCTGGCTCCGACTGCACCCCCAAGTGTGCGCGCCAGGTCCTCGATTAGCTTGAAGCCTTGTTGGGCGCGCCAGATTTCTTGTTCCTTCTCATCGGTGATACCGGCAGGCGGTTCTAGGCCAGGGTTGTTCGATACCCCCCGTCCCCCGGATACGATTACGGCCGCATCCGTCAGGCTGACTCCACCTTCAGAAGCGGAGTAACCCATCACCTCGGTCGTGGTGGCCTTGAGCTCTACTGGAACCTTCGTAACCTCGCCTGTACGTGCTGAATCTGCTTCGGGCTTCGGGAATGCCCGGCTGCGGAGGGTGATGATCAGCGGTCGGTCACCAACGGCGACAATCTTTGTGAGCAGCTTGCCGGCATAGATCGGCCGGGTAGCGAGGATGCGGTTGTCCTTAACTTCAATTGCGATCACATCTGGTGCCACACCCGCTTTGAGATCGACCGCGACCATCGCCGCTAGCTCGCGCGTACGGCCCGAGGTGGGCATGACCACCAAGTGCGCATCAGCAGCCACTCTCGAAAAAGCATCTGCATACGGTTCTGGCCGGAACTCAGCCAAAGCAGTGTCTTCAACGATGTGCGCCGCATCAGCGCCGTGTGCGATAGCCGCCTTGGCCAGCGCCTCCACCTCGGAGCCGAGAACCACTGCCAGGACAGATTGTCCGAGTTGATCAGCAACCACTCGAGCAGTTCCTACGGCTTCCCAGGATGCAGGTAGAGCTTCACCCTTGAAGTGATCGATGTAAACAAATACATTTGCAGCCATCAGATCACCTTCTCTTCCACTAAGCGATTGGCCAGGGCTGTTGCCTGGGCTGCGGGGGAATCACCCTCGATGAACTCACACTGAGTGTCCACCTTGGGAGGTGCGAAGATCTCAGGCCAGGAAATGGCAGCTTGAGGACTATCTGCCAGTGCAAGATCAGATGCCCCCCAGATCGGGATTTCCGCCCGGGAGGCCTTGCGAATGCCCATAAAGGATGGGTATCGAGGTTCGTTGATCTCCTTTACCACACTCAGCACGGCAGGGAAAGTTGCAGAAACCTGCTGCCGCCCTTCATCCAGCATACGTTCGACCACGATTTTCTTCTCGCTGGGAGCCAGCTCATCGATCTTGGCCACAAGGCTTAGCGCCGGCCAACCAAGTCGCCGGGCGACCTGCGAGCCGGTGATCCCGGTGTCGCTATCGACCGAAGCGCGGCCGAAGAAGACCAGGTCCACCTCCCCCACTTTCCTCACTCCCGCCGCGAGTACCTGGGAGACACCCAGCGAATCGAGCCCGGCAAAGGCAGGATCGCTGATCAAGACGGCCTCATCGCAGCCCATCGCTAGCGCATGCTTAAGCGCCTCTCTGGCATCTTCCGGGCCCAGGCTGAGCGCGGTGACCGTCCCCCCATGATTTTCCTTTATCTTGAGGGCCTCTTCCACGGCGTATTCATCCCAGGGGTTGATGACAAGCGGGGCTTCACCCCACGACACTTTGCCATCTTCCACCGTGACGGTGGCGGCCGTGTCAGGCGTCTGCTTGACACATACCAAGATATTCAAAACGGCCTCCTTTATGATGTAGGGTCAACGAGATTGCATTTATGAAGCTTCTTCTAACTCCGTATCTGCTATCGGGATTCCTCCGTCTGCCAGTGCTCGGGATCGAACGCGGGTAATTCTGCTCTGAGCGGCCGGTCTTTGCGCTCGTCAAGTGTGTAATCGGCCTGGATCAAGGTCTGGATTTCATTACTGCCTTCGTAGATCATCGCCCCGCGTGCATTTCTCATGTAGCGTTCAACATCATACTCATCGCTGAAGCCATACGCACCATGGATTTGGATCGCTTCCGAAGCGGCGGCAAAGGAGGCGTCGGTGGCGAAGTGCTTGGCAATCGAGGTCTCAAGTGTATTGCGCTGCCCGATGTTCTTCATCCAGCCCGCCTTCAAGTAAAGCAGACGGGCGATCTCATAATCACGCCGCATGTGGGCAATCTTCTGTTTGATCAATTGATGCTGCCCAATCCGGGCACCAAAAGCCTCGCGCTGCTTGGCATAGGCGATGCTGGCTTCCATGGCAGCACGGATCAGACCGGTTGCGCCAGCTGCGACAGTGTAACGTCCGCTGTCAAAGGCCGACATCGTGATCTTGAACCCCTCCCCCTCCTCACCAATCCGGTTGCTTGCCGGAACCTCAACATCCTGGAATGATATCCATCCCGTTGATCCGGCGCGCACACCCAGCTTGCCATGGATGTCACCCCGGGTAACCCCGGGGCGATCCAGCTCGACGATAAAAGAGGAAAGCCCTGCACTGGGTTTATTGGCTTCCGGATTCGTACGGACGGTCACCAGCGCAAGATCTGCCTTCGACGCCAACGAAATCCACATCTTCTCCCCATTCAGGATGTACACATCCCCCTTTCGTTTGCCGGTTGACTGAATATTGGAGAAATCGGATCCAGCTCCTGGTTCGGAGAAAGCACCACATCCGAGTTTTTCACCGCTCGCAAGTGGACTCAAGAAACGGGTCTTTTGCTCTTCCGTACCCCACTGGAGCAGGGTCATGCTTGCTAACCCTGTGTGAACGGACATGACCACGCGCAGGGTCGTATCGACTGCTTCGAGCTCCTCGCACACTAGTCCGAGGGCGATGTAGTCCATCCCCTGGCCGCCATAGCGGACCGGGATGCAGATTCCCAAGATCCCCAGTTCACCCATGCGCGGAAGCACATGCGCTTCCATCTCCTGTTTTCGGTCTGCCTCTTTAATGCTCGGGTAGACCTCCTTTGAACCGAAACCGCGCACCATCTTCTGGACCATCTCATGCTCTTGGGAGAGACCAAAATCCATACAGTTACCTCCACAGAAATCTGCCACGATTATAGTGGGTCGAGAGGGGCGGGACAACCGGAAACATCGCACAGATTGAAATCACTTGCAGCTCCGATTTTTCCGCGTTTGTGTACTGGGCGGCGACGAAAGTTATAATGTCCCCGAGGTGATACGGTGGAGAGATTTATCCAGGTGCTGCAAAGACGATGGCTGCTGCTAGTCGCCATACTTGTCTTCTTGATCATCACCGCGCCCTCCCCCACGCCCAGGCTTCTGGTCGACGAGATCCTTGGCGCGACTATGAGTGTCGCTGCCGGACGGATCGAGCCAGGCCTGGAGCATCTCGATACTGTCCTGAGAATTCAACCCGGGCTTGACCAGGCAGCACTGGCCGCTGCCGACCTCGCACTCGAAGCAGGCGATCCGATGCGCGCCCGGGTGTACCTACAGCAAATCCCGTTCAATCCTAAATATTTGGGAAGAACCACCTGCCTTGCTGCACGAGCGGATTTGATCGGATTGGCCAGGCCGGGTTTGACTTGGGTGGAGTTGTTAGAGAGATGCCCGGAAGCTCATATTGAACTGGCAGTCTATGCCGCTAACCTGGCATCACAAGAATCACCGGAGGATCTGGCACCGGTGCTCGAGGCCCTCCAGCGTGCTGGATATCCCGACTCTAATTTAGATACCCGGCTGGCCTTTCTGCAAACCGTATCTGACCCTCTGTCAGCTGAGCCGCTTCTGCGGGCGCAAGTTCAGTCTGGAAACAGCAGTGCCCCCTTGGCTCTTGATCAACTGACCGCGATCCGGGACGCCAGCATGGAGGGCAGTCAGGCATTTATCTTCGCCCAGGTAGGCCAGGTATTTGCCCGCTATCAAGAGTGGACTCTAGCCGCCCGTGCTTTTCAGGCAGCGCTGTCGGAAGACGAATCCTATATCGAGGCGCGTGCGTATCTCGGGTTAACCTATGAGATGCTGGGTAAAGATGGTCGGTCAGAACTCGAACAAGCTGTTAGCGCAGCTCCAAACGCAGCCCTCCCACATGCGTTCCTCGCCCAGCACTGGAAACTCATAGGAGAACTCGATCGCGCTATCCGTGAGCAGGAAATCGCCGCGCGACTGGAACCTGAAAATCCAGCGATCGCGGCAGAACTCGGTGCTTTGTACGCCCAAACTGGGGCGCACGAACTCGCCATCCAAGCTTACCAGGTCGCAACCCGTCTCGCTCCCCTGGACGCTCGGTTCTGGCGCCTCCTGGCAGAGTACTCGATCCTATACGAGACCCAGCCTGAGGAGCTTGCAATACCCGCCGCCCGCAATGCATTTGTTCTTGAAGCAGAACCTCCGGACGCAAACGCGCTGCTCGGCTACGCACACCTACTCACAGGAGATCTCATCCTGTCGCAGCGGCTGATCACCCAGGCCATCAACCGCACACCCTATAACGTCTTTAATCAGTTCGCATATGGAATGCTGCAGATCCATCAAGGCGATGCACTGGCGGGATTAGCGACGATGCGGATGGCCGCCCAAATGAAACCAGCTGATTCGATCGGCGAGTATGCGCGCCGGAGCGCGGAGAATATGCTGCGTTGATCCACACTAAACGGGCTTCAGGCCGCTATCCTCGCAGAAGGGGCCTATTCAAGCTCAGGCATGCTAGAATGCCCGACATGCATTCAGCAACCGTCATCCTACGAACGGCGACAACCGTCCTGCTCTGGATCAGTGTCACTGCGCTCTCCTCCTGCACGGCCTTTCTCCCCCAAGTAGCACCCGGCAGCGTCCTGTTCCAGGATGACTTCTCACGGCCAGTGAGCGGCTGGGATCGCTACCGAGATGAGATTTATGAGGCCGATTACGAGGATGGTACATACAGGATTCGAGTCATCACACCACAGACTCTGGTCTGGTCGTTGCCGGGTGTCGACCTGGAAGATGTGCGCGTAACCGTCGAAGCACGATCCATCGGTGGAAGCTCTGATAACCTATTTGGAACGATCTGCCGATACGAGAATGCGGAGAACTACATTTTTTTCCTCGCCTCCAGCGACGGCTATGCTGGGATCGGCAGGTATATTACCGGAGAACGGATCCTGCTCACGGATGAATCTCTGCTCCCTACGGACAGCATCAGAGCAGGTGATGCCATCAACCTCCTCTCAACTACTTGTAACTACCAATCGCTCACCCTTGAAATCAACGGTCAGGTTGTCGCGCAGACAGATGTCTATGATACCGGGTCCGGGGACATCGGCCTGCTGAGTGGGACATACGCTGTAGGGGATACCGTAATTGAATTTGATAATTTCTCCGCAACACAGCCTTAAGGGATTTACCAATCTCGCTCGATATGGAGAGTTGTTGTGAAGTTCTACCTTGAGAGCATCGGCTGTCGTTTGAACCGGAGCGAGATCGAGCAGCTCGCAGACGAAATACACGCATCCGGCCATCGTATCGTCCAACATGCTGCACAGGCCGATATCGTCATCCTCAACACATGCGCAGTAACGCAGGCAGCTGTGAGCGATTCCCGCCAGCGCTGTAGACAGCTTGCAGCGGAAGGTGCGGATCGGATCGTGCTTACCGGGTGTTGGGCATCGCTTGAACCCTCACACGCCGCCAATCTCCCCGGCATCCTGAATGTCATCCCCAATGCGTCCAAGGATAATCTTGTCCACAATTTACTTTCTCATCAGGTCATAAAATCCGATCTGGATCTCCCCAAGCGAAACGAATTCCCAAGCACGATACGCAAAACGCGCGCCTTCATCAAGGTTCAGGACGGCTGCAATCACCATTGCTCGTTCTGCATTACTACTATCGCCAGAGGTCGGAGCCAAAGTCACCCAATACGGACTGTACTCGAGCGAGTTGCCGCGGCCAGAAAAACCGGACACAAGGAGGTTGTGCTCTGTGGCGTCCAATTGGGGGCATGGGGACACGATCTCAAGCCTCGGATGACACTTGACCAACTGCTACGAGCTCTCCTGGCGCAAACAGATATCCCTCGCTTGAGGCTATCATCGCTCGAGCCGTGGGCGCTATCACCTCAGCTGCTCGAGCTCTGGCAGGATCCCCGCCTCTGCCGGCATCTTCACCTGCCGCTTCAATCTGGTTCGGCAAGCATCCTGCGCCGGATGAGCCGCAGGATTAACCCGGTTCGATTTGAAGATAGGCTTCAGTTCGTACGAAGTCTGGTTCCGGGGATTGCGGTAACCACAGATCTCATCGTGGGATTCCCCGGGGAGAGTGAGCGTGAATTTGAGGAGAGCCTGGCATTTGTCGACCGCATGAACTTCAGTGGCGGACATGTCTTCACATATTCTGCCCGTCCAGGAACGGAGGCGTCTAAATACTCAGATCAGGTTCCCCATCCGATCAGGCGCGAACGCGGCCTTGCTATGCGGCAGATTCTCAAGGCTTCCACCCGGAGTTTTTCTGAGGCACGCGTAGGAACAATTAGCACTGTGCTCTGGGAGGGCATGGCAACACGCGATCCATCAGGCTGGAAGCTCGGAGGGTGGTCCGATGAATACTTGCGAGTCCACGCTCACCACTCAATCAAGCGCATCAACACGATCGACCATGTGCTGCTCACGGCCGTTACGCCTGAGGGCATGCTCGGAGTAATTCAAGAGTGATGTCCGATCTCCAACCCTCTTCCATGATTTCTAAAGTTTTCACCCCTGGATAGCCCGACGATGTCGAATATTCAACGCGTCCCAATCCCAACACACACATATGTGGCTATGCGCAGGTATCTGCTACTTCCCCCAAGGTCGGCCACCTAGGTATAATGGCGTTATGCTTACACGCGAAACATTCGAGAATGACTTGAAGGACGCAATGCGTTCTGGTGACCAGGTGAGGAAGCGCACCTTGCGCCTGTTGCTCACCTCCGCGAAGCTGGCCGAGGTCGCCACCAAACAACCACTAACAGAGCCAGACCTCCTTGGGCTAATAGCCAAGGAGATCAAATCTCGTCAGGAGAGCATCGAGGAAGCCCGGCAGTATCAACGCCAGGACCTTGTCGATTCGAACCAGGCCGAGATCGAGGTTCTACAGGCCTACCTGCCACCTGCGTTGACGACGCAGGAACTCACGGATCTGATCAAGTCGGTCATCGAGCAAACTGGCGCCACATCTCAAGCCGATATGGGGAAGATCATGAAGGAGTTGATGCCCAGGCTCCAGGGGCGCGCGGACGGTAAGGCCGCCAGCAACATCGTCCGCGATCTACTGGCCTCCTGAGCAACATGGGATGGATGATCCTAATCTTTCCACACCTAGTCCACTAGCCAGGCTCCGCCAGGCTTTTAATGCGGTCCGGTTGTGGCTGATCCTCTTGCTAGGTGTCGTAGGAACCATCGTTGCGATCTCACTCCCGATCAACGCCCAAGGCCAAGCTTTTGGGCTCCAGCTTGGTGATGTCGTCCAGCAAGATATCCTCGCTCCATATGACCTCTCCTACGTAAGTGATATCCTCACCGAACGAGCTCGCACAACCGCTGCCGAGAATGTCTCACAGGTTTACGATCCACCCGACAACCAGGTGGCACGGGAACAGCTTGACCTGCTACAATCTTCCTTGAGCTTCATCAACTCAGTCCGAAAAGATAGTTACGCGAATCCTGAACAGAAAACCGGTGATCTTTCTCAATTGATCGCTGTCAAGCTCGCTCCTGAGGATCAACTACAAATCCTGGATCTACCGGAAAGTCAGTGGCTGAATGTCTCGGCCGAGTCGCTTTCGGTGCTTGAGCAGGTCATGCAAAGTGAGATCCGCCCTGGTATCTTGGAAGAAGCCCATCGCACCATCCCCGCCCTGGTGAGCATCTCACTCCCTGAAGACCAAGCCCATCTTGTGGATGTCATCGTCCCGGATCTGGTTGTGCCGAATTCGCTTCCCAACGCGGAGGCCACGCAGCAACTACGGACCAGCGCGCAGGAAGCTGTGGGGCCGGTGACGAGGACCTACTCGCAGGGTGAGACAATCGCAAATCGGGGCGAAATTATTTCCAGCCTGGAGCTGGAAGCCTTGCGTGAATTCGATCTGTTGAAAGCACCCAATCCCTGGCAGACGATTGCCTTCAATTCTCTGCTGGTTGTGATGCTTGCCGGTGCCTTCTTACTCTTCAGCATCCGGACCCAGGGGGTGTTGATCACCCGACCTAATCTTGCGTTAACCGTGAGCATCCTCTTCATCCTTATTGGCCTCGTGATGCAGCTCATGATCGCAGGCCGGACGGTCCTGCCTTATGTCTTCCCGGCGGCGACCCTGCCAATCCTGATGACGGTCTTCTTCAGCCCGGGTATGGGCGTCATGACCGCGCTTGTTATCGGAGCCTTGGCGGGCTATCTCGCCCCGAACGGCCTCGAGCTAGCCTTGTATGTCATGATGAGCGGGGTCCTGGCTTCGCTCATGATCGGACGGGCTGAGCGTCTGGGCGCATTTATCTGGGCTGGAATAGCAGCTTCAGTAGGGGCAGCGCTGGTTATCATCCTCTTCCGGATCCCTGACCCCGCCACCGATATCATTGGGAAGGCTTCGTTATTGGGAGCTTCGATCGCCAGTGGATTGCTGGCCACAAGCCTGGGTTTCGGTTTACTGCTCGTAATCGGCAACCTGATTGGTCTGACGACCAGCTTGCAGTTGATCGAACTCTCCCGTCCTGATCATCCGCTCCTGCAGCAGATTCTGGTCAACTCCCCCGGGACCTACCAGCACAGTCTGCAGGTGGCGAACCTGGCCGAACAAGCCGCGCGGGCGATCGGCGCTAATCCACTCCTAACGCGCGTGGGCGCCCTTTACCATGATGCGGGAAAAACACTGCGTCCACAGTTTTTCATCGAGAATCAAGTAAGCGGGCATAATATCCATGAGCAGCTCGATCCCAAGACAAGCGCTGACATTATCCTTGCCCATGTGCGCGAGGGGCAAGACCTCGCCCGGAAATACCGCATACCACAGAGCATACGATCATTCATCACCGAGCATCATGGCACGCTCGAAGCATCCTATCAATATCATGAAGCCGTAAAAGCCGCAGGTGGAGACGAGACAAAGGTTGACCGGCGTGACTTCACCTACCCTGGTCCCCGTCCAAGGTCACGCGAGACTGCTTTACTGATGCTGGCGGATGGGGTAGAAGCCGCTGCGCGCGGCGAGACCCCACAATCAGAGGAACAGATCGACAAGCTCGTACGCTGGGTCATTGAAGACCGCCGGTCGAAAGGCCAGCTCGATCGGACCGAGCTGACGTTGAAAGACCTTGACACCATACGCCGTTCTTTCGTTGCCACGCTGAAAAATATTTACCACCCCCGCATCCGGTATCCACAAAACAACGGTACTATCAGTGAGGAGCTCGATCCTTCACAGCCTTCACGCTCAACTCCGGCCGATGAGTCATGAGCTACGATATAAACGTTCAAGCCGACCCCCCATACACGGGATCCGCCGGTGACGTCCGAAAAGCAGCCGAAGAGACCTTGAAGCATGTGAACGCTCCGGCTGGGTCATTGAGCGTGATCCTCACCGACGAAAAAACACTCCAGGCTGCAAATAGACAATACGCTGGGATAGACGAAACCACGGATGTCCTCTCCTTCAGCGATGGTGAGAAGATGCCAGATGCTGAGGGGATCTACTTTGGTGATATCCTAATTGCGGTCCCAGTCGCTGAAAAACAAGCGCTACGGCAGCAGCACCCGCTCCGGGAGGAATTGTGCCTGCTAACCATCCACGGCATTTTGCATCTCTTGGGTTACGATCACGGGGAGCAGGTTGAGAAGGGTCTCATGTGGTCACAGCAAGGCGCAATTCTGACCAAACTCGAGATCGACTCTTCCATGATGGAGATGACGTCTTGATCCCGGAGCGACGCGCCCGCTCGAGATTGCACTCCTTCCGACATGCATTTTCGGGATGGTGGTATGTAATCCTGACTCAACGCAACGCCTGGATCCACATGCTGGCGACCCTGGTCGTCCTCAGCCTTGCCTTATGGTGCCGGCTGACTCCAGGCGATATTGCCATCCTGCTGCTTTCAATCGGTCTGGTTTGGACGGCGGAATTTGTCAACACAGCGCTGGAAGCGGTTGTCGATCTTGCAAGCCCCGAAATTCATCCACTGGCGCGAGTGGGCAAGGATGTCGGCGCCGCTGCTGTACTCATCGCCGCACTGCTATCCGTTCTCATCGGTATCCTGATCCTCGGCCCGCCGATCGCGGAGCGACTGGGCTGGTTATCGTAAGCCGACACAAGGTACAGAAAGATCACAATTGGCGATAGGCCAAATGCTGGATTGCAGGCCGATTCGTTCTATGACATAATTCCATGATATGTTGCAAGCCTAAAAACCGTTGCTGGAGTAAAGTGAATGGTCGAGCAAGATTTACGCGGGAGCCAATATCAAGCAGCAACAACTTCATTTGACATTCATAACCCGATGCAGGCACTTGCCAGCCTGCTCCAGCTTACGTGCGACCTTCTTAAAACCGACCGCGCGGCTCTTTATGAGATCAATGAGGAACAGGCCACCTTTCTCCCCCGGTTTGCGCATGGCATTTCTGTTGGCGAATTAGGCAACATCTCCACCAACGCCGACCATCCAGTCCTTCAGGAAGCCCTCCGTACCCAACGAGCAGCCAGCACGGATGGCGAGTCTGGCGCTCTCGGCCTGCCGCTCGGTCCAGGGATTGTCGGCTGCGCTCCCTGCATATCCGGCGGGAACATCGTCGGCCTGATCTTTATAGCCAGTGATAAGGGACTGGAATATCAGGATCTGGCGTTGGCCACACTCGAGATCCTTGCTGCACGGGCTGCAGAGATCTTTGCCCTGGCCAAGCAGTCAGCGAGCCAGAGCTACCTGTTCCACAAGCTTTCACTTCTATACCAGGCCAGTCATGCCATCACCGGGACGCGCGACCGACCAGAAGCGATCAAGCAAACAGCAGCCCACCTGCTCAAGGCAACATCGGCGGATATGTGCGAGGTGCTGACCTTTGAGGATGGAAAGGGTGATACGACGCGCTTCAGACAGCAATTGGGTAAAAGCATGCAGCAGCACGTTGTGGAACTGTTCGCCGACAACATGCCCGATTATCCAGTTCACCAAAAGGTGCTCAAAGAGCTAAAACCTGAGATCATCAGCCTTTCCCCGCCGCGCGGCCTGGCGAAGGATATCGCCATGCTCGAGGCAGAGGGGATTTCGACGGCGGTCGTACTTCCGCTCGCGATCCGCAACGAAGCGCTTGGGCTGGTCCGTTTGATGTACACGCAGCCCGGACGCAAAGTGAACGACCAGGAACTCGAGCTAGCACAGGCAATCATCAACATCGGCGCAGTCGGCGTCCAGGACGCACTCCACTTCGAAACTGCCGAAGCCCGCGCCAACCAACTTCAGACGCTGGGCGATATCGGGCGCGAGATGACATCGACGCTTGATCTGGAGTCGGCGTTGCAGAAAGCGATGGAGCACACCCAGAACCTGCTCAAGGCCGAGGCGGTCGTGCTCTTCCTCCTTAACGATGACGGGGAGAAGCTTGTCCTCAAAGCAAGCGGCGGCGCTCGCCTGCGCATACGCGATGTCGCCATCAGGCTCGAGGAGGGCATCGCTGGCTGGGTTACGCGCAATAACAGCCCGCTGATCGTGAATGACGTGCGCAGCAACCCGTTGTATCACAGCGCCATCGACGGCCAAACCGGTTTGCTCACCTCCTCAGTACTTTGCGTACCCCTCAATCGTCGGGGGGAGGTCACCGGGGTCATAGAGGCCATCAACCACCCACGCGGAAACTTTACTGAAGCTGATCAGCAGCTCCTTTCGTCAGTCGCCTCCTGGGCTGCAATTGCCCTTGATAATGCGAGCCTTTTCCGCTCTGTCGCCGACGAACGCTCAAGACTCGAGGCGACGCTGGTCGAAACCGCTGACGCGGTCGTCCTGACCGATAACAATGGACACATCATCCTCGTGAACAAGGCCGCGGGGCAGGCGTTTCGCATCAATCCCGACCTGGCTGTTGGACGGCCGGCGATCGAGATTTTTGCTGGGCACCCACTCGGCGAACTCCTCATGGATGATGAGGCAACCTTTCCTACCAGCCTGGAAGTGACAACTCCGACGGAGCGCGTGTTATACGCGACTGTCAGCGACATCAGCGAAGTCGGCCGGGTGGCAGTGATGCAGGACATTACCGCCCTGAAACAGATCGACCGCATGCGCTCCCAGCTTCTTGGAACGGCTGCGCATGACTTGAAGAATCCGCTGAACGCGATCCGGCTTGGCGCCGATTTACTGAATGATGCCCCACTAAGCGACCAGCAGCGCAAGGCGTTGAATATGATGCAGCGCGCCACGGACAGCATGACCAACCTGATCACCGGATTGCTCGAGACCATCCGCGTTGAATCGACCGCAAACCTGAGCTACGAGCCCTTCCAGGTCAATGATCTGGTCCGGCGGGCGATCGAAGATCTGCGGCCACTTTCGGATGACCGCAAGCAGACCATCCGCTTCGATCCCCCTGATGAAACGCTGCTCATCATCGGTGATCCGAGCCGGTTGAACTCGGTAATGACCAATTTGCTGAGCAACGCGATCAAGTTCTCTGGGGAGGGAGCCAAGATCGAGGTACGAGTGCGCTGGGATGATGAGGAAATCATTATCAGCGTCGTCGATGATGGCCCTGGCATCCCCGAAGACGAAATCCCCCGGATTTTCGAACACCTCTACCGCGGCCGGATCACGGTCCAGGATCCCAACAATCCCATCGATGGCACCGGGTTGGGTCTGGCTCTAGCAAAAACAGTCGTCGAACAGCATGGTGGCAGGATCTGGGTTGTGAGCAAGGAAGACAAAGGCAGCACGTTCAGCTTCTCGATCCCACGTGAACAGACCCCCAAGACGGGTTCTCTGCGGCAGGATAAAGACGAGCGTTAGGTATCGTCACCCGAGTCATCTTCGCCGATCCCACCGGCAAGTAATTTTCGAACTCCCACGTAAAAGGAGATATGGAAGGTGCCCTCAACGAAATTTCGATTCGGAACCGTAGGCTCACCAAACTCAACCCCCAAGAAACCAGGGGGCTCGGTCGGGACGATCCAGCATCTGGCAGAACAGGGTTTGCTTGCCTTTGAAATCGGCTGGGTTCGGTCTGTGCGCGTTTCGGAGAAAACCTGCGAAGCGATTCGCGAAGCCGCTGCCCAGTTTGACGTGGCCATCAGCGTTCACGCCCCCTACTACATCAACCTCAACGCGGACGTTGACGAATGGCCTAAAAGCCGCCAGCGCCTGATGGATGCTGCCCGGTATGGGTTTCTCGCCGGTGCAACGGACATCGTCTTCCATCCAGGCTCATACTTTGAACGGCCACCAAATGAGGTGCTCGAAGTAGTGATACCCCGTTTACGGGCCTGTATAGACGAACTCCAGGTTGAAGGAAATACGGCCATTCTCCGCCCGGAAACGATGGGCAAGGGAGCGATGCTGGGTTCACTCCAGGATACGCTGATGATGGCCTCCGAGCTTGAGCAGGTAGAACCGTGCCTTGATTTTGCCCACCTGCATGCTCGAACTGGCGACGGCAGCCTCAACTCGTACGCAGAATGGAAACAGGTCTTCCAGGAATACCAAGACGCCCTAGGGGTGAAATCCCTCCAACGCTTGCACTGCCATCTATCGGGGATTGAGTATTCTGAGAAGGGTGAGCAGAACCACCTCATGCTGGCTGAATCGGATTTCGATCTGACGGGTCTGATGAAGGCGCTCGGGGAGTTCAACTGCGGCGGCCGGATCCTGTGTGAGAGCCCGGAGATGGATGTTGATGCCCAATTGATCAAATCGGCCTGGCAGCATATCGCCACCGAGTGAAGGGCATTCTTTATCCAACATCCACCTTATGAACCTCAACGTGGATGACCCGGTCTTTAGTGGGGGCAAGTTATATAAAATGTTGCTTGCGGATCCGAGGATCGATCGCAACCCGCAACCCGTAACCATGAAATTGAAGGCAACCGTGAGCAAGATCAGAGCCAGGTTTGGGAGCAGGATCAGGTAGGGGCTTGTCCATAAAGCGGGATATCCTGCGCAGATCATCACGCCCCAACTGGGTAGATCCAATCCGATCAAACCGCCCCGTGTTGTCACGTGGACCCCAAGGCCGATGAAACTCAGCGTCGCCTGCAGGAAGATAGTTCCGGGGATGGCAATCGTCTCCGAAACGATCAAGGGGCCGATAATAATCAGCAGTAGGTGCATAGTAATACGACAATGCCATGCATACAGCATGGCATTGTCGATCACGGCAACAACTGAATCGAGTTACGCGCCGGGGGACGGATCCATACCACCTGCCGGCGGACGGGTCAATTCAGGAGTCTGCTCGAGTCCTGGCCTGGACTGCGGGCGGTTAGTGGGTGGAGATCCAGCCGCGATATGCCGTGCAAGCTGGCTGCCATCATCTTTCTTGCTGCCCGCAATCAGAGCGATCATCCCTGTCCGAAGATCTCCAAATCCCTGGATCGAGCCATCGCGCGATCGATATTGAGTTGAGTTATCGACAGAAAATGTCTTGTGCTCCCCGGAGCGTGTCTTGAGGGTGATCGTACGGGCACCGAGGCTTACAATCCTCCCTGCTGCACGAACGTCCAGGCGCGGCCTCTCCGGGCGCTCCTCCGGTGTGCCAGCTGTGACCATCAAGGCAATTGCTGCCCCTTCGTCGGTTTTGATAGCCGCCACCAGCGCGCGCATTCCGGATTTGAGGTCGTGAATGCTCGTGATCGTTCCATCAGGACTGCGGAACTGAGTCCGTTCGACAACATCAAAGGTAAATGCTTCACCCTCAGTAGTCGATAACGAGAAAGAGTCCTGACCAGGATTGACCTTCGCGATTTCACCGGTCACTCGGAAAGCGTGCTCACGGAGTTCATCCAGCGAGCCAGCAGCGACGACCAACGCCACCCAGCCCTGATCCTCCGTATTCGCACCCACGACGAGGGCATCCATCCCGATTACAAGGTCAGCCAGTGAGGAAATCGAACCGTCCCGGTTGTTGAAGCTGGTCCGATCGATGACCGAAAAGCGGAACACTCGCCTGTCCTGGGTTTCAAGCCCAAAGCTTGAATCCTGCAGGTCTACAGCTGAGATCTTGCCCAGGACGCGTGCGGTTTCTGGGAGTTGATCGGAGGTAGCAATGGCTACAAGCGTTGCCTGGATCGTTCCCTCGTTTCGTTCATTGCCCCGAACGAAGGCTCGCATGCCTGTTTCGAGATCCACAAAACCCTCGACGGAACCGTCCGGGCTGCGGAATTCGGTTGCTCCGGTCACATGGATATGTACGTCACCTCCCGCAGCCGATCGTAGTGTGAATGTATTTCCGGGTAGATCGAGATGGGTGATCACGCCGACGACCCGTACCTGATTGCTGGGCGTGTCTTCCTGAGCCTGGGCAACCGTTACGGAGGAAAACAACACCAGGCTCAGCATCAGTATGACTTGCACAGTACGCTTCAACATGACAGACCTCCTTGAGATTAGCTTCATGTGTATTCTCAAGCAGGTCCGCAAATAATCGGTGATCGAAATGTAAAATGCCTGTAAAACTACAAAAGCACTTTTTATGAGTCGTCCGATGGGAAATGGAGCTCTTCTTTCCCCGATAGCCGCTCGTGAATGCGTTGAATGACGATGTCTAGGTGCGTTGGATGATGAACAAAGTCAAGGTTGTCGGTCCTTATCGTGAGTACAGGGCAGAGATCAAAACGATCGATCCATTCGCCGTAGAGCTCGTCCAATAATTCAAGGTAATCCTGCGTGATGCCGGCCTCCATCTCCCTTGCTCGGTCCCGAATCCGCTTCATCAACACGGGCACAGGTGCACGCAGCATGATAAGGAGATCCGGGCTGGGCAAACTGTTGACCACAAGATGGTACACACGCTGGTAGTTATCGAAGTCGCGCGCCTCGATCGTACCTAGCCTGAGTGCGGCTCTGGAAAAAATCTCGGCGTCTTCGTAGATCGAACGATCAATAATGGACGATCCCTGTGCCCGGGCCAGTGCCAGATGCTGCTCTGCCCGATGTCCCAGGAAAAATACTTGAAGGTGAAAGGCCCACTTGGTCATATCGGCATAGAAATCCGCCAGGTAAGGATTATCGACGACCGATTCAAATGCAGTTTCCCAGTCCAACTTTTCACCGAGCTTTTCGGTTAGCGAAGTCTTGCCCGCTCCAATATTGCCTGCTACCAGGACAAAATATTTCGCCATCTATTCTGAGCCTCTCTGTCTCAAGGAGCATCCCTGTTGACCTGAGCTCCCTCCGGCCATGGTCCTTGCGCTGTGCGCCTTCAATTATGGACCCATCATAAACTTCATTCGTGATCCTGCCAAAACGACTCCAGGGCAGTGATCAACTCCTGAGCGACGCCATCCCGCTCTATGATTCCGCAGGCCTGTATGCGTCTTATCAGATCAACCCAGTGATCACGCAGCAGATCATCGTTCAGGATTGGTCCCAGGATGGCAGCTGCGCACGTGATATCCCGCTCATCATCAGCCAATGCCACCGCCTGCCAGAACCCCAGTTCCTCAAGTTCTGGCGCGCTTGCCCTCGCCTCAGCCCATAAGCGAAGAGCCTGTTCCAGATCGCCCTTCTTACCCAGAGCAAAGCCATCATTGCTCTTGAGTTGGGCCGATCGTAACCGAACCAAACGGGCCAACTCCTCGACAGGCTGATCATGCTCATCCACGCGCAGGTCGTAGCGGGGGATAAACCTTGTTCCCTCATCATCAGCAGATCCCGCCTGGACAACCTTCAAGGCGGCTGATTGCATGCCGCGGATATCACCCCCCTCGTGCTGTGCTGCTTGCAGTGCGATCAGCATACGTTCCGCTAGATCGCCACTGGCCCTCTCATAGGCTTTCGCCATCGCATCGATGACGGTCGTATTCTGCATCATGTTCGCCTGCACGCTGTACCCGTTGCCGGTATGGTGGCCTGCATGTGCAATGCAGGATTGACCGGTCCATGCTGCGGTGATGCCACGCTCGTCGACTATCGCCAACTGTCGGCCGTCGCGACCCTCATCCGTGGCTAATAATCCCTCCAGTGTCTGGTCCGCCGTCAGTCCGGTTTCCAGCATCGCCAGCCCAATGGGGCCAAAGCTGACGTTGGTCATCGCCTGAGTGGCAATCGCACCCACACCAACTTGCAGCCAGGGCACTACAGCCCCAACGCACATCTGGTGTGTTTGAACAGCAACGCCAAAGGCCCCGCTTTCCGCATCCCGTGCCACGATGCTGTAAGTTTGGAAAATAGAACGGGGTTCGATCATGGATGGCTGTCTCCTTTAGTCCTTCCCCACAGCTTCCACACCGGCCCTTCTGGCACCTGAGATTCAACGAGTCTCTTCTGCCCACGAAGCGCCAAAACTCCGACCACGCTAAACGGGCCCACTAGGCTCGGACATTGGCTACTCGCCGATGATCTTCACCAGTACCCGCTTCCGCCGCCCGCCATCAAATTCACCGTAGAAAATCTGCTCCCAGGGTCCGAAATCCAACCGCCCCTCGGTAACCGCAATGAGAACCTCGCGCCCCATAATCTGGCGCTTCAGGTGTGCATCGGCGTTATCCTCGCCTGTCCGGTTGTGCCTGTAGGCTGCTACCGGCTCGTGTGGAGCGAGTGTTTCCAACCAGCGTTCGTAATCCTGGTGAAGCCCGGACTCGTCATCGTTGATGAAGACGGAAGCGGTAATGTGCATTGCGTTAACCAGGATGATGCCGTCCATAATCCCGCTCTCAGTCAGACAAGCTACTACCTGTGGTGTGATATTGATGAACTCTCGCCTGCCCTGAACATTGAACCAGAGTTCTTTTCGGTACGTTTTCATGGTCACCCTCCTGGATCCTATGTACAAATCAATCTACAACCATCAAACGCAAGGCAGCTCCTCCCTAAGGAGGGGTATCTGCTTTTGAGTTCACACTTGCAGAACAGCAATCCGGTACTGACCAGGCTGCCCTCTGTTCCAAATCCCCCGCTTGAAATGCGAGCCATCCAGGGAATCCACGGCTGCTCTTCGCTCTTACTTGCATATGGAAGTCGAACGGAGTGATGCTTAGGAATCTGTATGCCTGAGCGAGATGTGCAGACTCAACCCCCGTAGAACAGGTTCCCTTCCAGATCACGCAGCCCGAGCATGAGCTCATCTGGCCGGCCAGGGACGTCAACCCGCACGCTGGCATCGATGACCTCGGCCAGTATCACGCTATGATCTCCCTCGCCCATCGACCCAACA
>Ga0315553_10000984_pt1 | contig 24428 bp, 23 predicted proteins | sample SalMarSW160140MG_FD_203099 | JGI IMG/M metagenome (GOLD analysis project Ga0315553, IMG submission 203099) | Salt marsh sediment microbial communities from the Plum Island Ecosystem LTER, Massachusetts, United States - Salt Marsh Sediment SW1601-40 ... | reverse complement strand
TATAGAGAGGCGTTCGGCGAGCCGCCGAGCCACACGCGAGCTAGCGCCTAAATTCTGCGTACATCAAAATTTTTGGTGCTAGGGTCGTTGCATTCAGGCGGTTTCCTCGCGATGAGATGTCCCCTCCAGGAGGCTTGATGGCGACGCGGCTTTCTTCCAAGAAACTTCAGAAGCGCTCCTTGGAGCGGCAGCGGTCCACGACGACGGCCGCCAAGCCGCAGGAGCCCGAAGAGGCGAGAGAGCCGGAGTACGCTACCGGCTCCAACGCGCCGACCACGGGCGAGCTCAACCTCGAAGTTTCGATCGGGCGCCGGGTGCGGCTGTTGCGTCAGCGCTTACAGCTCACGGCGACGGAGCTCGCCGCGGAGGCCGGGCTATCGCCCGGCATGCTGTCGAAGATCGAGAACGGCGGCACGTCCCCGTCACTCTCGACCTTGCGGGCCCTGGCGCGGGCGCTGAACGTGCCGATGACGAGCTTCTTCGCCGATTTCGAGGAGCGGCGCGATTGCTCCTACGTCCGCGCCGGGCAAGGCGTCCTCATAGAGCGGCGCGGCACCAAAGCAGGCCACCGCTACGAGCTGCTCGGGCACACACTGTCAGGAGACATCGTGGTCGAGCCCTATCTCATCTCTCTCTCGGAGGACGCAAACCCCTATACCCAGTTCCAGCATGACGGCATGGAGTTCATCTACATGCTGTCCGGAAAAGTGATTTACCGGCACGCCGACAAGCTCTATCCCATGTCGCCCGGGGACGCGCTGTTCTTCGACGCGGGCGCGCCGCATGGGCCCGAGGAGCTTATCGAGCGGCCCATGACCTATCTCTCCATAATTATTTATCCCCGCCCCTAACTCTCCTCTGGACTTTCCCCAAAGGAAAAATTATTTCACCTGGGTTGACGCGACCCACGGCGCCGTAGCATGGTGAACGGCGCGTAACCCGGAGCTTTTCAGCCATGTGCGGCATTGTCGGACTGTTTCTCAAAGATCCTGCGCTCGAGCCCGAGCTCGGCCGGCTGACGGCCGGCATGCTTGCCACGATGTCGGATCGTGGGCCTGACAGCGCGGGCTTCGCCGTTTATGGCGCCGGCCAGGCGGGGCAAACCAAGCTCACCCTGCGTGGCCCGTCGGCCACGGCGATCGAGGAGACCGTGGCCGAGATCGAAGACGCCTTTCCCGGCGCCGAAGCCAGCTTGCACGACACCCATGCGGTGGTGGCGCTGCCAGACCAGGAGGTGGAGGCACTCGTCAAATGGCTGGAGCGCGAGGCGACCGACACCGAGATCGTCGGGCGCGGCACGCGCATGGAGATCTTCAAGGAGGTCGGCCTGCCGTCGAGCGTGGCCGAGCGGTTCGGGCTTGCCAGCATGAGCGGCACGCACGCCATTGGTCATACCCGCATGGCCACGGAGTCCGCCGTGACGACGGACGGCGCCCACCCCTACTCCACCGGCAACGACCAGTGCCTCGTGCACAACGGCTCGCTGTCGAACCACAACAATCTGCGCCGAGAGCTGAAGCGCGAAGGCCTCGAATTCGAGACCGAGAACGACACGGAGGTCGCGGCCGGCTATCTCACCTGGCGCATGCGCGAGGGGCTGTCGCTCGGCGATGCGCTGAAAGTCGGCCTCGACGACCTCGATGGCTTCTATACCTTCGTGGTCGGCACCGAGAACGGCTTCGGCGTGCTCCGCGACGGCATCGCCTGCAAGCCCGCCGTGATGGCTGAGACCGACCAATACGTGGCGTTCGGCTCCGAATACCGCGTGCTCGCCACCCTCCCCGGGATCGAGCAGGCGCGCATCTGGGAGCCCGAGCCCGCCACCGTCTATTTCTGGGAACGCTAGGACATGCCTGAAGTCGATCTCGACGTCACGCCGCTCCGGGAGCTCAACGCGGCGCTGCACCGCCTGACGCCGGAAACCAACGAGCGCCACTGGGTCATCGACCATCCGGCCGGACGCCATGCTATCGCGTCGGGCCTCAATGTCCCGATCACCGTCGAGATCAACGGACCCGTGGGCTATTACTGCGCGGGCATGAACAAGCTCGCCACCGTGGTCGTAAACGGGAGCGCGGGCGTCGGCGTGGCCGAGAACATGATGAGCGGCTTCGTGCACGTGGCGGGCGATGCGAGCCAATCCGCCGGCGCCACGGGGCGCGGCGGGCTCTTGCGCATCGACGGCAACGCGTCGTCGCGCTGCGGCATCTCCATGAAAGGCATCGACATCGTCGTGCAGGGCTCGGTCGGGCATATGAGCGCATTCATGGCGCAGGCCGGAAATCTCGTGGTGTTCGGGGACGCCGGCGACTCTCTCGGCGATTCCATCTACGAGGCGCGACTCTTCGTGCGCGGCGGCGTCAAGAGCCTCGGGGCCGACTGCATCGAGAAGGAGATGCGCGACGAGCACAAGCGCGCGATCCATGAGGTGCTGACCCGCGCCGGCTTCGACGGCGAGGTCGATCCAAACGAATTCAAGCGTTACGGCTCGGCGCGGAAGCTCTACACTTTCAACGTCGATCACGCGGGAGAATATTGATGGACGCGACGCCCAGGACCACGCCTCGCAAATCCGCGACGTTCGACGACTACACGCTGTCGGAGATCCGGCGGGCGGCGGCGAGCGGCATCTACGACATCCGCGGCGGCGGCGCGAAGCGGAAGGTGCCGCATTTCGACGACCTCCTGTTCCTCGGCGCTTCCATGAGCCGCTACCCGCTCGAGGGCTATCGCGAGAAATGCGCCACCGATGTGTGGCTCGGCACCCGCTTCGCCGAGAAGCCGCTCCACCTAAAGATCCCGATCACCATCGCCGGCATGAGCTTCGGCTCGCTGTCGGCGCAGGCCAAGGAATCGCTGGGCCGCGGCGCGAGCCAGATGGGTACCTCGACGACCACGGGCGACGGGGGCATGACGGAAGAGGAACGTGGCCATTCCACGATCCTGGTCTATCAGCTGCTGCCGTCGCGCTACGGCATGAACCCGGACGATCTCCGGCGCGCGGACGCGATCGAGATCGTCATCGGCCAGGGCGCCAAGCCTGGCGGCGGCGGCATGCTCTTGGGTCAGAAGATCTCCGACCGCGTGGCCGAGATGCGCACCCTGCCCAAGGGCATCGACCAGCGCTCGGCCTGCCGGCACCCGGATTGGACGGGGCCGGACGACCTGGAGATCAAGATCCAAGAGTTGCGCGAGATCACCGACTGGCAGAAGCCGATCTACATCAAGGTCGGCGCCTCGCGGCCCTATTACGACACGGCACTCGCGGTGAAGTCCGGCGCCGACGTGGTGGTGCTCGACGGCATGCAAGGCGGCACGGCGGCGACGCAGGAAGTGTTTATCGAGCATGTGGGCCTGCCGATCCTGGGTGCCATCCGCCCGGCGGTGCAGGCGCTGCAAGACCTCGGCATGCATCGTAAGGTGCAGCTCATCGTTTCCGGCGGCATCCGCTCCGGTGCCGACGTCGCCAAGGCGCTCGCGCTCGGCGCCGACGCAGTGTCGATCGGCACGGCGGCGCTTGTCGCGCTCGGCGACAACGATCCGCTTTACGAGAACGATTATCAGGACCTCGGCACCACCGCCGGCGCATATGACGACTGGCACGAAGGCCGCTGCCCGGCGGGCATCACCACGCAGGACCCGGGGCTTGCCGCACGGCTAGACCCCGTGCTCGGGGGGCGGCGCCTCGCCAACTATCTTTCGGTTCTGACGCTGGAGACGCAGACCATCGCGCGCGCCTGCGGCAAGAGCCATGTCCACAATCTGGAGCCCGAAGATCTGGTGGCGCTCACGGTCGAGGCCGCAGCCATGGCCAAGGTGCCGCTCGCCGGCACCGACTGGATTCCAGGATCGAAATCTGACCGGTAGGAAGAGGCAGCGGGCCTCGAAGTTGTAACGAAGGGGAGTCCCATGGCGGTTGATCTTGCAGTCGAGGCCCGCGAGCGCGGGATCAAGTATTTTCTGATTTCGTTTGTCGACTTGTTCGGCACGCTCAGGGCCAAGCTCGCGCCGGCCAGCGCCATCGCCGACATGGCCAAAGAGGGGGCGGGCTTCGCCGGCTTTGCCAGCTGGCTCGACATGACGCCTGCCCATCCCGACATGCTGGCCGTCCCCGATCCCGACAGCCTGATCCAGATCCCGTGGAAGCCGGAAGTCGGCTGGCTCGCCGCCGACGCCTATATGGACGGCAAGCTCGTCGACCAGGCGCCGCGCAATGTTCTGAAGCGCATGCTCAAGAAGGCCGAGGACGCGGGCTTTACGCTCAAGACCGGCGTCGAATGCGAGTACTTCCTGGTGAGCCCCGACGGGTCGGCGATCAGCGACCCCGCCGATATCCAGTCGAAACCCTGCTACGACCAGGCCGCGCTGATGCGGCGCTACGACGTGATCAGCGAGATCTGCGACTCCATGCTCGAGCTCGGCTGGGGGCCGTACCAGAACGATCACGAGGACGCCAACGGCCAGTTCGAGATGAACTGGGCCTTCGACGATGCGCTGACCACCGCCGATCGCATGGTCTTCTTCAAATACATGGTCAAGGCGATCGCCGAGAAGCACGGGCTTCGCGCCACGTTCATGCCGAAGCCGTTCGCCCATCTCACCGGCAATGGCTGCCACGTGCATGTGTCGCTGTGGCAGGGAAACAAGAACGCGTTCGACGACGGCAATGACGGCTTGGGCCTGTCGAAGGACGCCTACAACTTCATCGGCGGGTTGATCAGCCATGCCGACGAGATCTGCTCGATCACCAACCCGACGGTGAACTCCTACAAGCGCATCAACGCACCGGTGACGCTGTCGGGCGCCACGTGGTCGCCGAACACGGTGACCTTCGCGGGCAACAACCGCACGCACATGATCCGCGTGCCGGGCGGCGGCCGGTTCGAGTTCAGGCTCGCCGATGGCGCGGCCAACGCCTACCTGTTGCCGGCTGTGGTGCTCGCCGCCGGGCTCGACGGCATCGCCAAGAAGACCGACCCGGGCAAGCCGCTCGATATCGACATGTATGCCGAAGGTCACAAGGCGCCGAAGGACGTCAAGAAGCTGCCCTTGAACCTGTTGGATGCTCTGAGGCTCACGGGCAAGTCGGACCTCTTGCGGCGCGATCTCGGCGATGAGTTCGTCGATTCCTACGTCAAGCTCAAGACCAAGGACTGGGACGAGTATTCGCGTCAACTCTCCCCTTGGGAGCGAGCCACGACGCTCGACTGCTAGATTGGACGGCACGGCCGTGGGCTTCGCGGTCTCTATGATCCGGAGCCGCAAGTCCCACGGCACAAAAAAAGAAGGCGTCAGCACCAGGCCGACGCCCCAGAGGGTTAGTGTGTTCGCTTAGGTTGGCTTAAGACGGATGCTCGTCGAGGGCCTTCTTGATGCCCTCTTTGCCGCCGTACTTCTTGATGTCCTCGGCGTACTCGTTCTCCTCCTCCTTGATTTGAACGATGTGCCAGAGGATCCAGGCGACGATTGCAACGATCACCATGATGAGCTCGGCCCCAACCCAGGGGTAAACCGGCCCAATATTGGCTAGGTCGACAGCCCAAGTGCTACCCATTTCGGTTCTCCTTTATCCGATCTGTCGCCTGCGTCACACCATCGCCTTTTCGGCGTCGCGGACTTCCTGGCGAGCTTCCTCTTCCTCGTGCAGCGTCCTGAAGTCGAGACCCATAAGCTCGACCTCACGCGGCACGCGCAGGAGACCAAGTCCATCGAGTATCTTCGCTGCTATCCATCCCGGAATGAAGCCGAGTACGAAGAACATGATGACTCCACCGATCGTGTTCCCGAGCGGATTGATCGTGGCGAAGCCCTCATAAGGCGACGATGGGTAGCCCCAGAGCAGGAAGCCGGCAAAGACGCAGCCGAGGAACCCGCAATAGCCATGCACGGCAACCGCGCCCACGGCATCGTCGATCTTGAACTTGTTCTCCACCCAGTAGTGCAGTTTGTAGGCGATGAAGATACCGAGACCGCCGATAAAGAAGGCCTGAATCGGATGGTAGAGATCGTTGCCAGCCGAAGCCGTGATGACGCCGGCAAGGCCGCCCGAATACGTCCAGAACGGATCGCCTTTCGAGAGGATGTAGGCAACCATCAGACCGCCCGACAGCGACATCAGGAAGTTGATCGTGATGGCGCCCAGCGTAGTCGGCGTCAGATAGATCGTCGTTGCCGTCCACGTCCCGCCGGTGATCTGTCCGCCGATTGTCTCCGGAGAGATGATCGGCACGTTGCAGGCCGCGTAGAAGCCCCAGAAGCCGGTGTAGATCAAGAACAGACCGATGGTCACCAGCCATGGGTTATGCGGCACGAATACGCGTGCCCTGCCGTCCTTCGTGAAGCGGCCGAGCCGCGGCCCGAGCACGATGAGGACGCCAAGCGCGGTGCCGCCGCCGATGGCGTGGATCACGCCGGAGGCGTAGGCGTCGTGATAGCCAAGCACCTTCACCATCCAGCCGAGCGGATGCCAGCCCCAGGCCGCATCGATGATCCAGGTCACCGATCCGATCATGATGGCGATGATCCAGAACGCTCCGGACTTGACCCGCTCAATGAGCGATCCGGAAACGATCGAGGCCACCGTCCACGAGAACAGCAGGAACGCCGCCCAGAACACCCCGGTGATGTGGTCTTGTAGGTTGGGCGCCATGGTCGGCGACGTTGGAAGGTTGGGCGCCCCGGCGTCGAACAGGAGCGGTCCCGTGATGAACGGTCCGTTCGGCAGCGCCCAGTAGAGCCACCACCCGAAGAAGTAGAACGTGATGGTGACCAACGGGATCAGCATCGTGTTCTTCATCAGAGTGTGGAGATGGTTTCGTCTGCGGCTTACGCCGACCTCATACATGCAGAACCCCACATGGATGAGAAACATGAAGACGACCGTCACCCAGTAATAGAACTCGGTGAATATCGTCGTCAGCGCGTCTAAGTTATTGCCCATTGATAAACCCCCGTAAGTTCACCCCCGCGGCACGCCGGCTGCCCGGCATGGTCCCGCGTCCCGATGGATGTTCAGCGACTTCACCCGGCTACGCCGTTTTCCCAATAGGAAATCGTCCCTCCGAAACCCCGCCATCGTACCAGAATGCTAGGCTCTCCCCCAAGCCGGGTCAACCGAGGTGAAATTGTCTTTCCTGTAAGGAAAGCAATGGCTTGTCGTGCCGAGTTAGCGTTTTTCTCATATTAACCAATGGTTTACTATCGTTAGCCAATGGCTTACACGATCCAGAGTTCGGCTTACTTATGCACTCGCAAAGCAAATTTGCGCGGCGTAAGCGCTCTAAACTGCTGATTCCGGAGCCAAAGCGGGCCGGAGCCGAAGCGGTTCAGCAGTCCGGAGGCGAGGAAAAGGCCGGCTTTTCAATCATGGGCTCGGTCTCTCACGCGATGGTTCTGCGGATATCGCGCCGTGTTCCGCGCATCCGATTGACGGCGGCACTCACGACGGGGCAGTGATGCGCGGGTGAGCAAATCGAAGAGCAAAATGCTGCGCGACAAGTTCCTCGACTGGCAGTGCCGGATCCGGCAGGCCGCCATGCGCGAAGACGGCGGCCGTCCCTCACCAGGCATGCGCCCTCGTCTCTTGGATGAGACGGGCACCGAGCTTGCGCCGGCGCTGACCGTCCTTCTCGTACCAAAGGACCCTGAGGAGAGCACCGCCTTCTTCCGGTTCCAGGTGATGAAGTCGTCCGATCCACGCGAGACCTACGAAAAGGCGCTCGCCTATCTGCAAGCCGACTATTTCCAGACGCCAGATGCGTTCCGCGATCGCCTCGTCGCGACGCTGCCGGCCGATGCGCCTCTTGCGGACGCCGCGCTCGCCGGGAAGCGGTGCGTGCTCGACTTCGGGCAAGGGCGCAAGGCCTATCGGCTACCCTGCAAGGTCAAGAGGCTCGACGCCGGCGACGCGGACCGCGATGCCGCGATCTGGCATAACCGGGTGTTCAATCGCACCCTGCCCGAGACGGTGCAGGTTCTGGCGTTCAAGCCGGATTGGAAAATGGCCGAGATCAGAAACTGATCTCGGCCAAGTCAGCAAGCGGGAAAGAAATCTCGCTTCGCTTCGGTTTACGTCCAGAAGATCACGTAGGCGACGAGGGCGGTGAAGATGCCGCCAGCAAGCGCCACGTAGGGCAACATGCCCGCCTTCGGTGCGCTGATGGTTTGCCCGTCGATGGACAGGTCAGACAGCATCTGTGGCGGGAACACGCCCTTGTCCTGGATGAAATGCCGGTAGATGAACACCGGGATCACGATGGCGATGGCGATAATGCCCGCGGTCAACGTGCCCGATCCCCAAACATCGGCGCCGGCCCCAAGCAGGAACGCATTGACGAAGGCGAGCACCACGCCAACGCCCATGATCAGCGTCGGCGCCTTCCATGGGCGCTTCACATGCGCATTGTCGATGCGATGGATCCAGCCGGCGTTGAGGTTCAAGAAGTTGAACACGATGTAGCAGACGTTCGACACGGCCAGCACGAACAGGTAGTCCGACATCATCAGCAGGATCAGGTTGAAGCAGAGATCCGTCGCCATGCCGTGAGTCGGAGCGCCGTTCTTGTTGACGTGGCTGAGATAGCGCGGCAGCCAACCGTCGACGGAGCCCTGATAGAGGGTCCGCGAGCTGCCGGCCATCGCCGTGGTGATCGCCAGCATCAAAGCGAGGATCAGCATGATCACCAGAAGATTGGTGATGATCACGCCACCGCCGACCATGGAGGCCATGGCCTGCGCCACGCCCGACCCGTCGACGATGCCCGGCGCCATCACTCCGGCGAGCCCGAGCGCGCCCTGGAAGGAGAGCGGCACGAGAATGTAGACGGCGATGCAAAGTAGTCCTGAGTAGAGGATCGCCTTGTAGGTGTCCGTTGCCGGGTTCTTGAACTCGCTCGTGTAGCAAATCGCCGTCTCGAAGGCATAAGCCGACCAGGCGGCAATGAAGAGACCCCCTAAGAACAAGGTCCAACCGGCCTTGTCCCACGCAGCCGTGGCAATGTCGGTGCCCGGTGCAAAGGGCTCGAACGCCTTCATCGCCACATCGCCGGTCATCAGCGGTACGATGCCGATGATCAGGAGCGGCAACAGCACGGAAATGGCGACGATGGTCTGCACCTTGGCGGTCGACAGAATGCCGCGGTGCTGGATGCCGAAGGAGATCAGCATCAGAACGGCGCCGATGAAGAACGTCGAGTTCAGGCGAAGGCTCAACCCCTCCTTGAAGAAGGAAAGATCGATGAGTTGGATCTGCCATGTCCTGATCACCGCATCGGCCGGGAACAGCGCCGTCAGCATGTAGCCGGCGGCAATGCCGCAGCCGATGGCGAGCACCGGCGTCCAGGCGAGCCAGTTGCACCACACCGAGAGCGGCGCGATGAACTTGGAGTAGCGCACCCAGGCCGCCGCGCCGTAGACCGAGGCGCCGCCCGACTTGTTCGGGAAAAGGCCCGCGATCTCCGCGTAGGTGAAGGCCTGGATGAAGCCGAACAGGACCGACAGGGTCCAGACCAGCACGGACGGCGTCCCCACCGTGGCGGCGATGCCGCCGATGGAGAAGAGCACGAGCGCCGGGACGCCACTTGCGACCCAAAACGCGTCCTTCCAGCCGATGACTCGATGAAGTTGGGATTCAGACGTGGTAGTGCCGCTGCCGGCACCGGCAGTTGTTTCAACCATTGGTATTCCTCCCTCTGGGGCGCTCCTGGCACGCTGCCGGGAGCACAAGTCGGCCGGATTTTCCGGTCCTTCTTTTCTTATTTATCGAGCAGTCTCAGTCGTTTGGTTCGGCTGTCACCTCCTTCAGAACTTGCGATAGGCTTTGTTGAGCTGGTGGAGCGGGTGGTTGGGCGAGGTCTGGAAGCGAACCAGCATCTCTCGCGCCAGCATGTCGCGATCTTGTTGGTTGCCGGGCAGCTTCATCGATTTCGGGATGCGCACCCAACCGTTGATATTGCGGTCGAAGATGGCGGGCTGGCCCGACTCGTAGCCCATGTGGACATCCTCGAGCCAGTTGAGGTCGTCCCAGCCCATGAACTCCATGTACTCTTTCAGGAACGGCGTGAGCCGCCCGTAGTCGGGCAACAGATTGACGTCATAGCGGTAGCCGATGTGCTGGCCGATCACCTTCTCGCGGTCGGTGTCGAGGCCGGCGGCATCCTTCAGATATTTGTCGACGTCGTCGGCGCCCTTCGCCGGTTTCGCGTCTTTGCCGTTCTTCATGTCCTTGGCCATTGCGCCGCCCCTCCTCAACCGAGCTTGTGATAGTTCGCGACGCCGACGGTCATGTCGGTGCCGGCGAGCGGTACTTGCGCCATGGCCGACGCCTCCATGGTCAGCGCGGCAAGATCCTCGGGCTCGAGGCTGTGGACGTTGGTCTTGCCGCAAGCCCGCGCCAGCATCTGCGCTTCGAGCGTCAGTGTGTGCAGGAAGTTGTAGACGCGCTCGGCCGCCTCGTCGGGATCGAGCCGCTTCCTGAGCTCCGGATCTTGCGTGGCGACGCCGACCGGGCAACGGCCGGTATGGCAGTGATAGCAACGCCCAGCCGGCACGCCCATCTCGGCCTCGAAGTCCGATTCCGGGATCTCCTTGTTGCAGTTGAGTGCCATCATCACCGAATGGCCGATGGCGATGGCGTCGGCGCCGAGTGCAAGCGCCTTGGCGACATCGCCGCCGTTCCTGATGCCGCCGGCATAGACCAGGCTGATCTGGCCGCGCAGGCCGAGCTCGTCGATGGCGCGGCGCGCCTGGCGAATGGCGGCGATACCGGGCACACCGGTATCCTCCGTGGCGATATGTGGGCCGGCACCGGTACCGCCCTCCATGCCGTCGATATAGATGGAGTCAGGTCCACACTTCGCCGCCATGCGCACGTCGTCATAGACGCGGGCGGCGCCGAGCTTGAGCTGGATCGGAATTTCCCAATTGGTGGCCTCGCGGATCTCCTCAATCTTGAGCGCGAGATCGTCAGGACCCAGCCAGTCGGGATGGCGCGCCGGCGAGCGCTGGTCGATACCGGCCGGCAGCGAGCGCATCTCCGCCACCTGGTCGGTGACCTTCTGGCCCATGAGATGGCCGCCCAAGCCCACTTTGCAGCCCTGGCCGATGAAGAATTCGCAGGCATCGGCGAGCCGCAGATGATGCGGGTTGAAGCCGTAGCGCGACTGGATGCACTGGTAGAGCCATTTCGAGGAATAGCGCCGCTCGTCGGGGATCATTCCGCCCTCGCCCGAGCATGTGGCCGAGCCAGCCATGGTGGCGCCGCGGGCGAGCGCGATCTTCGCCTCGTAGGACAGCGCGCCGAAGCTCATGCCGGTCACGTAGACCGGGATGTCGAGAACCATGGGACGTTTCGCTTTGGGACCGATCACCGTCTTGGTGTCGCACTTCTCCCGATAGCCCTCGATGACGAACCGGGTCAGCGTGCCCGGCAGGAAGGTGAGATCGTCCCAATGCGGAATCTTCTTGAACAGCGAGAAGCCGCGCATGCGATAGCGGCCAAGCTCCGACTTCACATGAATGTCGTTGATGACCTCGGGCGTGAAGATCTTGCTGTTGCCCAGAAGGAACCGACTCTGCTCGGCGGGCTCCACCGCGCCACTTCCATTTCGCTTCTTGTTCTTTGCCATTGACCCAGCCTCTTCCCTCTAGAGCACGAGCTTCTTCTCGGTCGGCTCCAGATTGTCGTAGTTCCACAACTGTTTGCCGGCGACGATCTTCCGGAAGGACCCGATGCCGCCTTTCGGCATGACGTCGTACATGCGGAGCTTGCGCTCCAGCCATTCCTTGTCGAGATCGGTCAACTCGCCCCATACCGCATCGACGCCGAGGCTTTGTGGCTCGCCGGCGATGTAGATGACGCCGTCATACATGGAGTCACCGAGGTTCTTGCCGGCGTTGCCGCAGATCACCATGCGGCCGCGCTGCATCATGAAGCCGGTGAAGGCGCCGGTCGAACCACCGACGATGATGTTGCCGCCCTTCATGTCGATGCCGGTGCGGGAGCCGACGTCGCCCTTGCACACAAGGTCGCCGCCGCGGATTGCCGCGCCGAACTGGGAGCCGGCGTTCTTCTCGATCAGAACGGTGCCGCTCATCATGTTCTCGGCGCATGACCAGCCGACGCGGCCGGAGATGCGCACGTTCGGCCCGTCGATCAGGCCGAGGCCGAAATAGCCGAGCGAGCCGTCGATGATGAGATTGAGCCGGTTCAGGATGCCGACGGCGAGCGAGTGCTTGGCGCCGGGGTTCTTCAGCACGATGGTGCCGTAGCCCTCTTGCATCAACTCGCGGATACGCTTGTTGACCGCCATCGCATCCATGTTGGAGGCGTCGATCTCGGCCCGCTTGTTGAAGTCGACATCGAAGGTATCCGGCAGCCCAAAGCCATGGTGCTTCTCATTGAGATCGATGTCGAAGAACTGCTGCTGCGAGCGGCCGGTGAGCTGCTCGGTATGCATGCCCATCTCATGGGACTTGAGCTCCTGCTCGGACGGGGCCGATCGCGTTAGCGCTGCCATACGCGCACCTCCTCATCGTAAGGGTCTGATGTGTCGATCTCGCGCGGGACGATGGCACGGATGGCCACCTCCTCGGAGGCGAGCGCGACGAGATCGTCGCTTTCGTAGAGAACCATGGGCTTGGCCGCCATGGTGTCCTTGGCGAGGCCAAGCTCCTTGTCGGTGGCGACGAGATAGGTGAACACGCCGTCGATCTCCTTGATCGAGGTCCGCAACGAATCCTCGAGCGACGCGCCCTGCTCCAGATTGTTGGCGGTGTAGACCGCCAGCAGCTCGGAGTCGCAGTTCGACATGAAGCGGTGGCCGAGGCGTTCCATCTCGCGGCGCATGATCCAGTAATTGGTGATCTGGCCGTTATGGACCACGGCGATGTCGTTATAGGGATAGGCCCAATAAGGATGCGCCGAGCGGATATCCACGTCGGACTCCGTCGCCATGCGGGTGTGGCCGATCGCGTGTGTTCCGCGGAAGCTTCCCAGACCATATTGGCCCGAGACGCGGGTGGCATCGCCCATGTCCTTGATCAACTCGAGTGCGCTGCCGAAGGACAGGACCTCGGCGCCTTCGATCTGCTCGATATCCGTGGCAAGCTGCTTGGTGTCGCCGGCATAGCGCAAGCGATAGCGGAAGGCGTATGGCCGGGGCTCGGCCACGTCGAGGGTCACGACCCCAAGCTCGGCAAGCCGCTTGTCGACTTGCGCCTGGCGATCCCTGATCTTGTCGCGAATCTTGTGGTCCGTCTCCAGATCCTCGGCCTCGGCGAGCTTGAGGCGCATGACGTACTCATCCGGCGTGGTCATGCCATAGACGGCGAACCCCGTCGAATCAGGCCCGCGGTGCTTCAAGCTCTGGAGCATCGCCGTCATCTCCTGGCCGACGCCGGTGGCGCCGCCTCGATGAATCACTCCGGCAATTCCGCACATTCAGTTCTCCTCCCTAACTTAATTCGCGCTGCGCTCCGCCGCTTAGGCGCATTTTACTTTGCGGTACCGCTTTGCTGCTTGAGCGCATTTTACCTTGCGCTACCGCTTCGCTGCTTGAGCGCATTACGGCAGGCAGTCCAGATAGGTTTCCAAATCCCATTCGGTGACGGTGTGGTTGAAACGCTCCCACTCGTCCTGTTTGTACTGGTTGTAGAGCCGGTACATGTCGCCCGGCATGGCCGCGCGGATGACCTCGTCCTTCTTCAAGGCCTCGAGCGCGTCGCCGAGGGTCATCGGCAGCTTCCTGACCTGCTTGCCGGCCTCCATGGCCTGATAGATGTTGCGCTCTTCGGACGGCCCGGGATCGATCTGGTTCTTGAGGCCGTCATCCATGGCCTTGAGCAGAACCGTCGCCATCAGATGCGGGTTCACCATGGAATCCACCGCGCGATACTCGAAGCGGCCGGGCGCGGAGACGCGCAAACCCGTGGTGCGGTTCTGAAAGCCCCAATCGGCGAAGACCGGCGCCCAGAAGCCCGTGTCCCACAGACGGCGGTAGGAGTTCACCGTCGAGCAGCCGACTGCGGTCAGCGCGCCCAGATGATTGACGATGCCGCCAATGGCGTGCAGCCCGATCTTGCCGGGAAGCTGCAGGTCGTCAGTCTCCGGCATGAAGGTGTTGTCGCCACCGCGGCGATACATATAGTTCTGCGCCATGCCGGGCAGCTTGTCGGGATCATTGCCGAGATGCTTGAGCTGGTCCTCGCCGCCACGCCACAGCGAGATGTTGTGGTGGCAGCCATTCGCCGAGACGCCCATGAAAGGCTTGCACATGAAGCAGGCGATGATGCCGAACTCGCGGGCCACTTGCGCGCAAATCTGGCGATATGTTGAGAGCCGGTCCGCGGTCCGCAGCGCATCGTCATAGGTGAAGTTGAGCTCGAGCTGACCGGGCGAATCCTCGTGATCGCCCTGAATCATGTCGAGGCCCATCGCGCGGCAGTAATCGATGACCCGGAGATAGACCGGGCGCAGGCTCTCGAACTGGTCGATGTGATAGCAATAGGGATTGGAGTAGCCGCCGGCCGGCTTCCCGTTCTCATCCTTCTTGAACCACATCATCTCGGGCTCGGTACCGTGCCGAAGCTCGAGCCCGTGGTCCTTTTTGAATTGGTCGTGGATGCGCCGGAGATTGCCGCGGGCGTCTGCCGTCAGGAACGCGCCAGGATCCTGGCGCTCCTCGCGATTGCGGAACAGCGTGCACCATAGCCGTGCGACCCGCTTGTCCCACGGGAGCTGCATGAAGGTTTCCGGCTCGGGGATACCGACCAGCTCCATCGCCTCCGGGCCGTAGCCGAGATAGTCGCCATGCCGGTCGAGGAAGAGATTGACGGTGGCGCCATAGACGAGCTGGAAGCCCTTCTCGGCAATGCTTTCCCAATGGTCGGCCGGGATGCCCTTGCCCATGATGCGGCCGGTGACCGACACGAACTGCAGATAGAGATAGTCGACGCCGAGCTCGTCGATCTTGCGGCGAACCTCTTTGACCAGCTCTTGGCGTTGCGGGTCGTCGACGAAGCGCTCAATATCCGTCTGTCGCCCCTTGGATGCAGCGTCGTTCATGTCACACCTCTACCGTCAGCTCCACGGAAATGGACTGTGGGAGGTCGGATGCAACTCGCCCTTGGCGAAGCGGCCGAAGCGGAACGGCTCCAACAGCCTGCTCCTCTCTCCCATCAACTCTTGTGCCACGAGCTTACCCACGCCGATCATCTTATAGCCGTGATTGGAGTCGGCGATGACGTAGACGTTCTCGCGGAAGGTATCGAACACCGGGAAATTGTCCGGCGTGAAGCAGCCTAGCCCGCCGGACTTCTCTTTGTGCTTATAGAGTCCGATCTTGCCCTCGAACCGCTTCTGGCAGTGGGCCAGCATCGAGCACCACATATGGATGAAGTCATCGCCGACGATGAAGTCTGGCGAATCCGGGCCGTACGGATCGAGCGCGACATCGTAGGGGTCTTGCTCCACCTTGTAGGGCGAGGCCCCGCCCTGGATGCCGCCGAAATTGAAGTCGGGCTTGTAATAGAGGCCCCACAGCTTGTCGGTGATAAGCGAGCCGTCGACGTCTGAATAAAGCGGCGCGTCGGTGTCCACGTGAATGACCGGCGGCATTTTGCCGTCATTCGTCTTGTGCATGTTGGGATCGACACCGAGCGTGCCTTCCTCGAGGCACCAGAATTTCCACATCGGCACGTTCTCGTGCACGTCGCCGTTCAGGTCCTTGATGTTGATCGCCCTCGGCAGATCGAGCATGTCCCAGATCTTGATGACCCAGGGGCCGACTCCGACCACCACGACCTCGCAAGAAATGAGACCCTGATTGGTGTGGATTCCGGTGACCGCGCCTGAGTTCGAGCCATATTCGAAGCCCTTCACCTCGACGCCGCTCAGAATGCGCACGCCTTCGGCTTCCGCCTTATTGGCGAGACCGTAAAGCGAGGCGGTGTTGTTGGCGTAGCCGCCCCGCTTCTCGTGCAGGACGGAGGTGATTCCCTTGGCCTGCCAGTCGTCGAACAGGCCGAGCATATATTTCTGGCAGTCGGCGGCACCCTCGATGAAGGTCGACTCGTAGCCGATCGCCTTCTGCTGCTCGTAGATCGTGCCGACTTGCTCGTGCATCACCTCGGGGCTGATCTGCATGTAGCCGACCGGATGATAGCTGTATGCCTTGGGGTCGCTCTCCCACACCTCGACGGAGTGGGCCATCAACTCGCGCATGGCCGGCTGATAGTAATTGTTGCGCACCACACCGCAGGCAATGCCCGAAGCACCGCCGCCGATCGACGTCTTATCGATGACGAGGATGTCCTCGCCCGAGCCGCGACCCGTCGCCTTCAGCATCTGCGCCAGGTGATAGGCCGTGCTCAGCCCGTGAATCCCGGCCCCGATGATCGCGTATTTGGCGGCTTTGGTGGTGCGGACGGTCAAGCGCGACCCCCTTCCCTAGAATTGGGCCCAAATTGGTTCTTTTGGGTGAACCGCGCTAAAAGACCTAAGGACACTGCGATACCCAACGCCATGTCATCCAACCCGCAACCATTACTGCACGACACGGGGCCGATTGCAAACCAATTTGTTGTTTACGAGCCCAAAGTGGTCCGTTACAGTCATGATGCGGGAAAGGGAGACGATGTCCGTGAACCATCAGCCTTTGCGAACAACCGATGCCGTTCTGGCGGGACTTGCCAAACCGACGTCGGGCGTCGGCGCCATCACGGCCTATCTGAAGCGCGCCATCGAGACCGGGGCTTACAGCGAAGGCGACAAGCTGCCGACCGAGCGTCAATTGGCAGAGACGTTCAAAGCCGCGCGTTCAACAGTGCGCCGCGCGCTCGACAAGCTTGAGAAAGAAGGATTGGTGTCGCGCCGTCTCGGCAGCGGCACGTTCGTCGGCCGCACGTCCATCTCCAGTGGCGGAAGGCGCGCCGCCGATCTTGTCGACGAACTCAGTCCATTGCAGCTCATTGAGGCGCGCCTTGCGGTCGAGCCGTTCACAACGCGGCTCGCCGTGCTGCACGCCACAAGGCGCACACTTGATGAAATAGAGACCGTGCTGGCGCAGGCCGAAGCGTGCGTCAACGACAAGGACTCGTTCTCCAAGTGGGACGGCGAGTTCCATCTCCTACTCGCCCGAGCCTCGGGCAACCCGCTCCTGCTCAACGTCTACCGCCAGATCAACCATGTGCGGCTCCATGCGCAGTGGGACGCGATGAAGGAGAAGATCCTGACACCCGACGTGATCAGGGAGTACAACCGTCAGCATCGCGGCATCTTCAACGCGCTGCATGTGCGCGATGCGCAACTCGCCCAATCGCTGATCAGCGATCATCTGGAGAAGGCGCGCGACGATCTCGTCAAGGCGAACAGCCCGTAAGTCTGCCTTTGAGTGCAGCCGACGCACACGTGCCCGTCGCGAATAGTGTCCTAAGACAATCTGCTCTTGAATTCCGGCACCAGCTCATCCGGCGGCACGTAGTACGGATTCTCTTGCACGAGCCCGTCAGCCAGCAGATATGGGTGCGCGCGCGCCACGTCCCCCAACACGGAGGCGGGAAAGCGCCTGACGTCGTACGCGCATACCGATGCATCGTGGTAGAGCGGCAGGATGTAGTTCAAGCGGCTTTCATAAAGGAGAAACTGCTCGGTGCCGGGCGCAGCCGCAAGCGTCCATTCCATGTTGCCCCAGCCCCGCGTCCGCGCGAAGCCCCGCTGGAGTCCCGTGTTGATCGTGTCCTGCACGAAGCTGAGCATCTCATCGGCGTCGAACCGGCCGTTGCACAGATAGACGTCTTCCCAGTCCTCGAACTGCAGTTGGCCGTTCATCTCCGCCGCATCCACATCGACACCGGCGCGGCGCAGCCGATCAATCCATTCCGCGCGGAGGTCCTCATTGCCGACCGATATCACGCGGTCGCCGGCCGCTAGGCCCTCCTCGAAGAACGGCAGGAGCAACTCGCTTTGCTCCTCGGCGCCGTCATAGAAAGCGCACACGTGGCACGGGCACGTCAGGGTCGAGCCCGCGAGGTTGATTGTGCCGGTCGTGGCTAGTCCGCTGCGCCGTCGCATGACCGCCTCTCTGTCCAACAGCGGGCGAGGCCGGTGGACACAAGGATACTATCAACTCACGCCCGTTTTTCACGGCATTTCTCAGAAAATCTCACGGCATTTCTCAGCAAATGAGCTCGCTCTCAAAAACCTTCTTTGCTGCTTGGAGACACCGAAAGTGTGCTCCGCGGTCCCTACCTGCTCGCGACCGTCATTCTCTGGCGGTTGCCTGATCCGTCTGATAAATTGTAATCTTTGAAATTCACAACCTTGGGGAGGCTAGCGTATGGCGGACACACTTCCAGAGGCGAAAGCGCAATGGGTTGGTACCTGGAAGAACCGCAAGGGCTCCGTCTTGCGCATTGTTGATATCGTAAGTACCCAGACAGGTTCCGCCGACAATACGGAGCATTATCTCGTCAGTGGGACCTACCAGACCGCAAAGGGAGCAGTTCCATCGAAGATCATGTTTCCAGTGTCTGGATTTGTAACACGCGACCAAATCGTCTTTAGCGTCAGTTTTCGATTTCCGACGGCATCTCCGCCGGTCTCGTCGATGACGTCTTGGACTGGCCAAATCCTCCCGGACGACGCTGACCCATCAAAGGAGGTGCTCAAGACGCTTTGGAACCTCACTCGCGACATAGAAGAAGGCAAGCCCGAAGAGGAGCGCGGTTGGGCATTGGCAATTGCCGGCGCTGATACGTTCGAGCGAATTAACAAGACGCCATAGGTCTTGGGCGTTTCCGAAGCCCTTAGCCCAGCAAAGAGAGTTCTCTTTGCTGATGGACAAGTGGCGCGCCCGAAGAGATTCGAACTCCTGACCCCCAGATTCGTAGTCTGGTGCTCTATCCAGCTGAGCTACGGGCGCTTTGGCCGAAACCTCGCCGATAGACGGGGCGAGATTGGCGGAAACGAGGCACGTCGGAGTCCGAGGCGGCTCGATTTCAGCCTACGTAATGGTTTGGGCGACCGAAGGCAAGACTTCGGGAACAAGGGCCAAATCCCAGCCGTTTTCAGGTATGGTCTGGCCACAGAATCACCAGGGAGAAACACCCATGCAATTGATCCGAATTTCCAGCAAGGTAGCGGCCATCGTTGCCGCAGCCATCCTAGCCATCGCCGTCGCAAGCTGCTCGGGTTCCTCCGACAGTGCATATGCCGGCAAGTACAAGACCGCCGACACCCAGGGCAAGGAGATGACCATCACGCTCGTGAAGGACGGCTCCGCGATGGGCGAGCGCGAAGGCGAGAGCCTGAAGGGCACCTGGAAGGAAGACGGCGGCGCCGCAATGGTCACTTGGGACGAGACCTGGTCGACCAAAATTTCCAAGGAAGGCGATAAATATATGAAGACCGCCTACAAGGACGGGAAGCAGGACGGCGAGCCCGTCAGCGCCGAGAAGGTCGAATAGCGACGCTCGCCTTAAGCGCGGCGCTGCCTCGCCCGCTCCAGCTCGACCACCACGTCGGGAATGGTAACGCGGAAGGTGGCGCCGCCTTCATTGCTCACCAGGGATATTTGCCCGCCATGAGCCTGGACGAGCTCCGCGGAGATGGCGAGACCCAGGCCTGATCCGCCTTTGCGCGCCACAGTCTGGAACGCCTGGAACAGACGCGACCGCGCCCGTTCCGGCACGCCGGGACCGGTGTCGGCGACATCGATGATCGCCACGGTCCCCTCGCGGCGCGCGGCCACGATAATTTCGCCGGCACGGCCGCTATCGCTCTCGAGCGCCTGTACGGCGTTGCGGCACAGATTGGCGAGCACGCGATAGATCTGATCGCGGTCGGCGTCGACCTCGAGCCCCTCCTCGATATCGAGGGTCCAGGCGATCCCTTCGCGCGGCAGGCCGAGGCTGTCGCCCACCTCTCTCACCAGGGGTGCGAGCGCAAAGCGCCTTCTGCGCGGTGGCGCCTCCTGTGCCTGGCCGAAGTCGAGCGTGTGGACGCAAAGCCTGATGGCGCGATCGAGCGAGGCGATCAGCTTCGGCACGAGCCGCTGCACGGTGGGGTCCTCCACAGCGCGCAAGCGGTCCGACAGAAGCTGGGCGCTCGACAGCATATTGCGCAAGTCATGGCTGATCTTGCTCACGGCCAAGCCGAGGGCCGCGAGGCGCGTTTTCTGCGACAGTGTTTCGGACAGCTCGTGCTGCATGGTGGCGAGCTCGCGCTCGGCGGTGCCGATCTCGTCGCGCCGCGACGACGGCGTGATGATGCGCGTCGGATCCTCGGGCTTTTCGGCGAAGCGCACCATGTTCCAGGTGAGCCTCGTCATCGGCTTCACCAGGAGCGCATTGAGCGCGAGATAGACAAGGGCCGCGGTGATGATCGAGATGAGGATCGACAGGCCGAGAATGTCGAGCCCGTAGTTCAGCATCGCCGCCTTGAGCGGCCCCTCCTCCATGACCACGTCGATGGTCTCTCCTTTGTTGAAGCCCGGCTCGCCGACGACGCGGATGACGCGGCCGTCCGGCGCGATGTAGACCATGAGGGCATCTGCGATCAGCGTGAACCAAGATTCGTCGCGAAGATCGAACGCGGCATCGATCTCCGCCGGCATGTCCATCTCGATGACGAGCACGCGGGCATCCGCCCGCTTCACCGCGATCGCTTTCACCTTGGCGCTGTCGAGGAGCTCGTCGCGGAGCATCTTGGGAAGCTGGCCGCCGGGGGCGGCCTCGGCCGCGAGCGATGCGATCTGTGCCGCCGCGAGCCGCTCCATCAGCCATTGGCGGCGGAAATTGGAAACCGACGGCACGAAGACGAGCACCTCGGCCACCATGACGAAGATGATGGTGAGCAGTAGAAGCTTGGTCGAAAGGCCCGCGACGTAGCGCGAGACTCGCTTGGCTTCCGTCGCTTTGCTTTGCGTTTCGTCGTTCACCGGCAACGCTCTAAAAATCCGCCAGGTCCTTCCAGGGCCGCGGATCTTATCACCCAAGGCCTAATTCTAGACGAAACGGATTCTAGACGAAAATCGGGCCGCTTTTGCCGGAAAACGTGGAATCAGCCCAACTTGCGCAGCAGGCCGATAATCGTGCGCAACCAGCCCTTGGACAGGGTGGGCTGATAGTAGGCGTAGGCCACGCGTTTGGAGAGCTCGGACAGGGTCGGATAGGGGAGGACGAGCGAGATCAGATCGCCGATGCGGATGTCCTTGGCCATGGCCATGATCCACAATTGCAGCAATTCGCCCGCTTCCGCGCCGACAATGGTGACGCCAAGAATGGTGCCATCCTTCTTGGTAATGACCTTGATGAAGCCCTCGGTCTGGCGTTCGCACTGAGCGCGGTCGTTGTCGGCGTACGGCCAGCGGTAGATGCGGATGCGGCGATGCTTCTCATGCGCCTCGGCTTCGGTGAGGCCGATCTGGGCGAGCTCCGGATCGGTGTAGATGACCCGCGGAATCTGCACGGCGCTGACGTCGGGCTTGATCCGGAACAGCGCGTTCCTGATGACGATGCCGGCGTGATAGTTGGCGAGGTGCGTGAACTGCTGCCCGCCCACGGAATCGCCGATGGCATAGACGCGGCGATTGGTGGTCCGGAGCTGCTCGTTGACCTTGATGCCGTCGTCGGTATGGGAGATGCCGGCGCGATCGAGGCTGAGCGACTTCAGGTTGGGCTTGCGGCCGGTGGCCACGAGAAGATGCGAGCCCTTGATGATGACGCTCTCGCCGTCTTTGTGGAAATGAACGGCGACGCCCTGCACCGACGGCTCCACCCGCTCGACCCGCGTTTTCGGATAGAGCACGACCTCGGTATCCTGCAACCGCTTGAGCAGCACTCTCGCGGCCTCGGGATCCTCGCGCGCCAAGATGTCGGCCGTGTCGAACACGGTGACATGGGAGCCGAGCATGCGATGGGCCTGGCCGAGCTCGAGCCCGATCGGGCCACCACCCAAAACAATCAGATGCTGGATGCGCTCGCTGACGTCGAAGATGGTCTCGTTGGTGAGATAGGGCACCTCGTCGAGGCCGGGGATCGGCGGGATCGTCGGCGAGGAGCCGGTGGCGATGACGAAGCGGCGCGCGCGGACCAGCACACGGCCGGCCTCCACGGTGAACTTGTCGAGAAAGTTCGCTTGCGCCTGGATGACGCGAACGCCGAGCCCGGTGAAACGCTCGATCGAGTCGTTCGGCGCGATGGCCGCGATGACGCCGTGTACGTGATCGTGGACGGCGCGATGGTCGATCTGCGCCTCGAGCACCTCGATGCCGAAATTGGAGGCGGTGCGCACCGCGTCGGCGCGCTTGGCCGCCGCGAGCAGCGCCTTGGAGGGGACACAGCCATAGTTGAGGCAATCGCCGCCCATGAGGCCTTTCTCGATGAGCACGACCGGCACGCCGAACTGCGCCGCCGCCGCCGCAACCGAAAGGCCACCTGAACCCCCGCCGATGACACAGAGGTCGGGCTTCAGCACCTCTTCCATGATCGCCTAATCCCCCTTAGCCGTCTCAGGCCGCCCGCCGCCGGAACCACTTTACCGCCACCGGAATTAGCGACACGAGCCCAAGCGCCACCAATCCCGCAATCAGTTCCGGCGTCAGCAACGCGCTCGGATCGAGCCCGTACGGGCACAACTCTTGACCGCCCTCTCCAGCCTTGGCAAGGCAGGATTGGTGCGCAGCTTGCTGCGCCGCGATGACGCTGTCGAGCCCATTCCCTGCCAGTGCAAAGGCAAACGTTCCCGGGATAATGCCAAGGAATGTCGTCACGACATAGGTCGTGAACGGAACGCCCAGCAGTCCGGGGGCGAGGTTGACCAGCCAGAACGGAAAGATCGGCACGAGCCGCAAGAACAGGAGATAGCTGAACGCGTCCTTGTGGAAGCCTTCCCGGAAGCGGCTGAGCCAAGGGCCGGCGCGGGCCTCCAGCACATCGCTCAGCGCGCTCTTGGCGATGACGAACACGACCGTGGCACCGAGGGTTGCGGCAACCACCGAGGCGATGCCGCCTACGATCCAGCCGAACAGAAAGCCGCCGGCGATCGTCAGGACCGCGCCGCCGGGAAGCGACAGCGCCACGGTGACGGCGTAAAGGGCGACGAAGGCGGCAAGCGCGAGGAGAAGGTTGCCCTCGATGAAGGCGCGCAAAGTGTCGCGATGGTCGGCCAGTTGCTCGAGGGTGAGGTAGCGGTGCCAGCCCATGGCGAAGACGAGTCCGCCCGCCGCGAGCAGAAGAAGAAGCGGCCAAAGACGCTTGAGCCAGCTTGCGGCGTCGCGCGTCAGCTCCGAGACGGTGTCCATGCTCAAGCGTACTCCTTGGCTGCCAACAGCCAAGACATAGGCAGACCCCATCCACCCTGGAAACGGCCCTTCGCGCCCTTGTGATGCGCCGTCACTCGACGTGATGCAAAACGGACCTGTCGGCGCAGTCTGGCGGTCTGGCATACGGTGCGAACGGACTTAAGGACGGACGTGGACGGGGCGGTTTCGTGCCCTGGATCGGAAGAGGCTCCCCCTGATTAACCGACTTTTGTGCACCGCCACAACTCCCGGGATGTGAGCCATCCCTGGCTTCTCGGCCATGAAACGCACGAAGGCGCGCGCCACCCCGCAAAAGGTCCGGAATCGGCCCCGATTGATTGACTTGCGCGCCGCCGCAACTTATAAGCCGCCCCGAGCTTGAGCCGCCAAGTGCCGGCCCCAAGTCCTTGGGCCACGGCCGGACGGCAGGAGAAAGTCCTTGAAACGCACCTATCAACCATCGCGGCTCGTCCGCAAGCGGCGCCACGGTTTCCGCGCCCGCATGGCGACGAAAACTGGCCGCAAGGTGCTCGCGCGGCGCAGGGCCAAGGGGCGCAAGCGCCTGTCAGCCTAAAGCGGCGCGAGCCGCCTCACCCCGGTGACGGCCATCGGACGTCTCAAGAACCGTTCTGAATTCCTCTATGTGAAGGGGGGAACGCGTTTCGCCACACCTTCGCTCGTGCTTCAGGCGCGGCGCCGGAGGGCGGGATCGGCCGCAGAACCCCATCTCGCCCGGTTCGGCTTCACCGCGACCAAAAGCCTCGGCGGCGCAGTCGTTCGCAACCGGGCACGCAGGCGTCTCAAGGAGGCTGTGCGCCTCACGGGGGCGGCCCACGCGGCGAAGGGGTATGATTATGTGTTGATCGCGCGGGGAGGCACGGTACAACGGCCCTTCACTGAGCTGATCAAGGACCTTGAACGCGCGCTCGCTAAGGTGCACGAGCCCTCTTCGACAACGACGCCGTAAAGCCAAGACAGATTAGCTTTCTTCCCTTCGCGCTTCGCGGACGAAACCGGCCCTTGAGCTGAAAGCGACATGGACGAGAACAACCGTAATTTTATCCTCGCCATCGTGCTGTCGATGGTCGTGCTGTTCGCCTGGCAGTTCTTCTTCGTGCCGCAAACGCCGAA
>Ga0315553_10000982_pt1 | contig 24470 bp, 32 predicted proteins | sample SalMarSW160140MG_FD_203099 | JGI IMG/M metagenome (GOLD analysis project Ga0315553, IMG submission 203099) | Salt marsh sediment microbial communities from the Plum Island Ecosystem LTER, Massachusetts, United States - Salt Marsh Sediment SW1601-40 ... | reverse complement strand
AGCAGACATCCCGGCCCTGGTGGTGAGTACTTGGCCGGGGTTGATAAGACGGTCCGGGATGATTAGCTAGAAGGCTTGATGGGATTTCCCTCCCCATCATTGTTCCCCCAAAGAGGAACCAAAGAAGCCCCGCAATGGCCCCCGTCCACGGGGCTTCTTCTTTTCCCTAATGACGAAACGCATTGCTGCTCCTAATGGGCTCCAGGTTAGGAGCCGTCCTATACTCAGACCTCAGCTCCGCCCGCTAGCGGGGCTTTTTGTTTCTGATGTGGTTCTCGCGCTACATCGAATCGCCGCCGTCAGTGATAGCGTCTTACTCGTGCGGGGTGGCCGCTCTAATTCACTGGGGGAGGCGGAGACCACAGCAACTCGCACTTTTTCAATCTCCGGATTTGGGACTGGCCCTGGTTGAGCTGACACCTCACGACCGGGGCTTTTCTTTGGCCGCGTCGTCGCATTAGTCCGCAATTGACCCCGCACCACCTCCACCTCTCGAACCGAACGTCGTCGGTTAGTGCGGCTTGTCGCGAAGGTTCAATTTGAAAAGGAGGGGCGACAGCATCACTGCGCCCACAAGAAAGATCGTCACGCCGGCTACAATGTCGAGAATGCTCAACGGCAGCAGCATCTGGCTGGCGAGTAGGGGGAAGAGAGACTCCGGAATGTGATCGAGGCCTATGGCCATGCTGCTTGAATGCAGGCGCAGCCTGCGTTTCGCAAAGCTGGAGAAGAGATCTCCGGCCATGGCAAAGATCGCTACCAGAGTTCCGATCTTCCATCCAAGCCCCATCAGCGCCCCACAGATGGACGTCGCCAATACTGATACCACGATGCCGCGGATGGTTTTCGAGGGCCCTAATATCGGTTGGCCATCGACAAAGAGAGCGCCGCCGTCAAGCGGGCGGGCAAACGCAGCCCCAAGGAGTTTCTTGGCGAGGACAGGCGTCCCATTGGCCACCACCAGCAAGATCAGCAGCTGCAGCAACACGGAGCCCTGCACGACAGCACCTATAGCGACCACCTGAAACTGCGAATCTTATAGGGCGTGACTTGCCTCGCGGCCACGAGGCTGTTTGTGGTGCTATGTCTGCTAATGGCACGAAGCGGACGTTCATTTCGACGCCGAGCAAGTCTGATTTGAGGGGTAGAGTTGACGCCCTCGGTCTGCTCGCCAAGGTCCGCTTCTGACCCGTAGCGGAATGGCTCCATGTGCAGTTCGGCTTCTAGCTGACTGCGGGGGCAATAATTGAGACCTTGGTGCCCTGAGGCCTGCTGGATTTCTGAACCGTAGCCTCAAGTTGATGCGCCAGCGCCTCGACGATGCTCGTGCCAAGGCCAATGTGCGGAGGCTCGTCGTCCGTGGCTTCTTTGGCCCCCGAGCCGTTGTCGGCAACTGAGAGGCGCCAGCCGGAATGCTCCGCGTCGTAGCTGACCAGGATTTCGCCCTCATCGTCCTCCGGGAAGCCATGCTTCAAGGCGTTGATCACGAGTTCCGTAACGATCAACCCGAGGCTCACGGCTTCGCTGGAGGTCGCCGAGCCACTAGTGGCCTTGACCTCGATTGAGATCGGCCGACGATCGCCGATCATCGAGGTTGCAAGACTGGCGCACAGCTTCGTCAGATAAGGCCCGATCTCGATCCTTTCGTTTAGCCCAGAGGCGTGCAGCTGTTCTTGCACGCTTGCCACCGACATGACGCGCTGGTGGGCCTCTTGGAGGTGGAGACGCGTCTCCTCCGACTGCACGGTCCTCGCCTTCAGAAGAAGAATGCTGGCGATAATCTGAAGACTGTTGGCGACGCGGTGCTGCATCTCCTGGAGCAGGACTTCCTTTTGTTGAAGCAGCTCGTCCTTTTCGCGCTCATCCTCGCGGCGCCGGGTTACGTCCTCTATCGCCAGCAGAATGGCGGAAGCCGAGCCATCGTCGTCAAACACGCGGCGGGCATTGAGTAGCATCACGCGTCGACCGATCGACGGGAATTCATGCTCAACCTCATAGGCATCGACGGTGCGGCGCTTCGGAATGATGTCTTCAAGGAGTGCCCGGAGCCCTGGAATGTTCCACTGCCCGTCGCCTAGCTCGAAGATCAGCTGGCCTTCCGTCTTCCTCGGCGTCACTGCGAAAGTACGGTAGAACGAGCGGCTTGCGGCGATCACGCAGAAGTCCGGGTCGAGCACCAGAAGGGGCTCCCGTATGGCGTCGACGATGGCCTCAGCCAAGCTATGACCATGCGCGATCGCGGCGAAAGGATTGCGTTTGGCCACGCTGAAAACTTCCGTCTGTCTGCCTGCAAGGCGAATATAGCAAAACCTCATGCTCGTCAGATCAGGAAAAAGGAACGGCCCAGGCGACACCGAGGCCGCTTCGTCACTGGCGTTACATTGGCGCATTTGCTTACGCCCGAATAACGCGAGCGGTCGCTATTATGGAACTAATGGTTGAGGTGCGGGTTATGCCATCAGTTGGACCGGTGGCTCCCTCCCCCCGAACTGCCGGGTCCAGTTACTTTGTAAAAGCGTAAGGCCTCGGACGGGAGCACTACCTGTCCGGGGCCTTTTGCACTTACACGGAGCAAGACCATGGATACCACCACACTTCTCGTAATTATCGTTGTGTTGCTGTTGATCGGCGGCGGCTGGTTCGGCCGGGGACGCTGGTACTAGTCAGCTACTAGTCGCCGAACTTTTTCGGCATAGCGGCGTGCGACAGGATCGGACCTTACCGTTTTCCTCGAAAGCCGCCAGCCCACGCAGTTGATCGGCCCATTGAATCGGCCGTACCTGGCATGTCCGACGAGGCAAAAATGGATAGGAAACTATGAAAGGCTACGTCCACAGCATAGAAAAGACAGCGGAACAGAACACGACGTTCCGCACGGTCTTGTATACGGCGAAGAATTGCCAGCTCGTCGTGATGAGCCTCAAGCCCGGTGAAGATGTCGGTGCAGAGGTCCACAAGCTCGATCAGTTCTTCCGGGTAGAGGAAGGCGAAGGCAAGGCGGTGCTTGATGGCGTTGAGCATCGCATCAAGCCCGGGTTCGCGATCTTGGTGCCCGCCGGCACCCGCCACAACGTCATCAACGGTCCGTCAGGCCCGATGAAGCTCTACACGCTCTACGCTCCGCCGAACCATCGCGATGGCGTCGTGCACGCCACCAAGGCGGACGCTGAGAAAGACAAGGAGCACTTCGACGGGAAGACGACCGAATAATTGGACGCCCGACAATTGTGCGGGCAGACCTTTCCTCTCAAGAAGGCGAAATGTAGCCGGACCCAAATCTGGAGACGTATGCGCTGTCACGGTCAAAGGAGCGTGGATGAACCGGTGGCCTCAAGCCTCACCATCATGCGGCTGGTTGCTCTCGTCGTGACAGGCTCTGGGAACGCTGAAGTTCGGACGACACGGCCCGAAATTGAGGAACGCTCCGGCGCAAGACGACATTACGAGAACGATACCCGGCCGAACGACGGCCCGACAAGGAGGCTAGACGATGACGATTTTGCTGCATGGGCTCAAGGGCGAGCCAGTGAAACGTCTTCAGGAAAAGCTCGGCGTCAAAGCCGACGGAATTTTCGGAGAAGAGACCGAGAAGGCCGTCAAAGATTATCAGCAGAAGAAGGGGCTAAAGGTGGACGGCGTCGCCGGACCAGACACGTTCGCCTCGCTCGGTCTCAACGAGCTGATCTTGTTAAAGCGCGGGTCGCGCGGTGATACGGTCAAGAAGCTGCAGGAAAAGCTCGGCATCAAGGCCGACGGCATTTTCGGCAGGGGAACAGGGAAGGCGGTCAAAGAGTACCAAGAGAAAAATGGCCTCAAGGCCGACGGGGTCGCGGGACCGGTCACCCTCGCCGAGATGAGCCTCATGGGCATCACTCAGGCTACAGTCCGCGCATCGCTGACGCCGCTGGGCAAAAGCGTGTGGGACACAATCCAAGAGACCACCGAAGGAGCCTTCAGTAAGGTAAAGAGTGCCCTCGGAATTTAAGTGAGGGCTTGGTCGCGCGCGGAATAATCAACGAGCAGCACAACGGAGGGGGTTGAGACCCAGCAACAGTATGAACGCGTCACGCCTTCCATCCGAGGATGTCGCGATCGCAACACTCGGGCTGATGACTAGCGCAGAAGACGAATCGTGGTCATGGGCCATAGACCCAGCGCCGCAAACGGGTGGGGTCACGAAAAAAGGCCCGAGGCTGAGCCCCGGACCTTCGATCCTAATCGCGGAGTGCTTTGGAGACGTTCTTTAGCGAGCCGGTGGCTTGAACGCATTCTGCGCCAGGCTGACATACATCTCACCGAGCTTCGTCATCTGGGCAATGTGGGCCTCGTAGGCCTGCTTGACGTACTCAGACTGGATTTCGACTGCGTGCTGGACAGACTTTGCGCCGACGAGCTGCTCAAAAGCGCGAGTGCCGTCTTCAAACGCCTTCTTCGAATAATTCGTGACCTCGGCGACAATGGCCTGGAAGCCCTTGTTCGCATCGCCGTAGGAGCGGACAGCGGCGTCGAAGCTATCCTTGCCCACCTTCTGAAACTCATCAGCAATCTTGGAATGTTCAGTCATTTCGTACCTCTTATGCGGCACCGCTCTAGCGGTCTGGGGTTGATCATACGAGTTATATGGTGCAGCGCACAACAAATCGCAAGGGTCTTTGCTGCATTGCACAATGAGCGTGCTGGCCGCCGGCGTGGGACCCGCTACCTGTGTGTAACGGAAACCTCGTCCGTTCGTTTAGCTGGAGGAATCGCCTAACGTCAGAACAGCTCGTTGGCACTGCTCTGCTTTTTTTGGCCGTCTTCGCCTCGCCATAGTCAAGGCACCGCCTTGAGGCAGAGAAAGCAAGTCTCATCTGCGGTGAGGTTTGAGCCATGCTCCAGGCTTGGCTGTCTATCGGTTACATCGTCCTGTTCGCGATTCTCGTGCTCGCTTTTATCTTGTGGCGCGGGGAAAGCCGCGTTCTGGCCATCGCTGCACTCGTGGTGGGTATCCCCCTCTGGTTTGGATGGGAATACGCACGTCCAACATGGACAACCGGCGTCATCACAGGAACGGAAGTGCGCCGCAGCGATCCCGACGCCCGCGGCAATACGACCGACATCGAATACATCTACATGCGCAACCGGTCCGACAGGGGCCTTGAGCTGATCAACGACGATTCCTGGTGGTGGTTGAAGCGCAACAGTGAGCGCGTCTTCAATGACGCCAAGACCGCGCAGGATCGAAATACGGAAATGACCGTCATGTGGAATCGGTGGCGCTCCACGCTCTTCAGTTGGTACCCCAATGCGATCGCCATCGGCCCATCCGGCTTCTGGCCGTGGTGGTCCGTGCGGACCATCATCTTTTACGGCCTCTCCGTCGTCTTCTGGCTCAGTTATTTCTACGCCTTTGTCAGACTGCGCCGATCGAGCGCAACCGGTGCGCGATCGTAATCCCGATCGTGAGCCGCCTAGCTTCCTGCGAGCCCTCAGATGCGGCCAAGCGCTTGGTGCACCACCTCGAGGAGCGGGCTGGCGAGGTATAGACGTCTGTTAATGGCACAAAGCAGACGACCATGGCGCCGCCGAGAATGTCAGGTTGCAGGAGTAAAGCTGACATCTGCGACTGCGACGCGGCCTGCAATGCTTTCGCCCATGTGAGCCCCCTTTAGTTCAGGTGCGGGCGCGGGCTGAAAAAGTTTTTTCCTTCAATCACTTACTATAGAGCTTGGTGGGCCCGGGAGGGCTCGAACCTCCAACCAGACGGTTATGAGCCGCCGGCTCGCAAACCATTCGTGTCCAAGCCAGTCCCTCTACTGCGCCGTGAACCCGCCGTCGACGGTCAACACTGTGCCCCTCGGAAGCGAGCCTCGTCCGAGGCGAGAGCGAGCGTAGCCGCAGGACTCTTTCAGATTACCAGCAGAGCTTGGCGCCGGACGTGCACACATAGGGCGACACCACGCCCGACCAGCACGTCGTGTCGGACGTCTTGGTCACGATGTCCGGCTTGTAGATGCCGCACCAGACATTGAAGCAGAACATGTCGCTGCTGACGCTGTCGCGCCAATAGGGTTGCGGCTTCATGCGCATGGCGCTCACGCTGACCGAGTGAAGATGCTTCGCGGCCTTGTATTGGTTGATGTAGTCGGCAAGAGCGGCTTGGGCCCGGGTGACCGCGGTTTCCTTGTCGAACCCGTCGGCCGTTCCGGACACGCCCATGCAACCTGCCTGCGCCGGAGCGCCCAGGGCCAAGCAAAAACCCGCCGCGATCAATGCCAGCGCCCAACTGCGCCAATATAGCCTCATCGGAACACCCCCCTCACCAGTGCCAGGATGCGCAAGAATAATGTCAGCGGCATGGACCCGGGTGTGCCTTGCTGACGCAGAAGGACACATCGGCCTGAGTTGTAGCCATTATGCCACACAGCTTGGCAAGCGAGCCCCCACCTACTGCGCGGTGAAGCCGCCGTCGACGGTCAGCACCGTGCCGACCACGAAGCGCGCCTCGTCGGAGGCGAGATAGAGCGTGGCCGCGGCGATCTCCTCAGGTCTCCCGAGGCGCTTGACCGGCAGCCAGCCTTCGGCGTCCTTCCGGCTCACGTGATGATCGTCGATCCAGCGTAGGAACATGTCGTCCGGGATGTCGAAGGCGCAGGACGCGATCGCGTTGATCGAGATGTTCTCGGCCGCCACCTGGAGCGCCGCAGACTTGGTCAGCCCGATGATGCCGCCCTTGGTCGCGGCGTAGAGACCGTTATCGGGCACGCCGGTCATGCTGCTCGTCACCGAGGCCTGGTTGACGATCGCCCCGCCCCCGTTCTTCCGCATCTGCGCGACCTCGTGCTTCAGGCAGTAATAGGTGCCCTTCAGATTGGTGTCGACCACCATGCCGAAATCCTCGGACGGCAGGTCCAGCGTCGGGCCGGTGATCTCCTTCGACGCATTGTTGACGGCGACGTCGAGCCGTCCGAAGCGCGCGACGGTCGTCGCCACGAACGCTTCCACATCGGCTTCTACCGCGATGTCCGCGTGCTGGTAGAAGCCCTCCGCGCCTTGGGCCTTGGCGAGCGCAAGCGTCTCCTCCCCGCCCGCGTCGTTGATGTCGCACAGGGCGAGCTTTGGCCCCCGCTCGGCGAAGGCCAGCGCCAGCACGCGGCCGAAGCCCTGCGCAGCCCCCGTGATCAGAACGACCTTGTCTTTGAAATCGAACATTGCGCTACGGCCTTCCCCTCGACGACTATGCCGCGCTACTTCAGCCTGTGCCTTCTGTCTCGACCGACTTGAGATCCGGCAGCGAGCTTGACCTCGCGCTCAGGCAAGCTCTCGCCAAAGCGTTGTAGCATGTCGGCCGCAACGCCATGATAAGTCTCCCTCGTTCGATGCCCGAGGAAAGCCTAACACGGCGCCTTGGCGCCTCCTACCCGCGGCGCTTACGGCGGCGGCACCGATTCCAAGACATCCCTGCCGTAGAGCGCGTCATAACCTACGTCAGCGCGCTTCTCATTCACGAGTCAAAAAGGTGAGATTGGGAGAAAGCTCGAACTGTTTCCGGAGAAATGCACTCGACCGAGACATAGTTTCGGCCAACGCAAGTCGACCGGCTTGCCGATCTCAGAGATCGACGACCTTAGCATCCTCGCCCGCGGATTGATGGGCCTCGAGTTCTTTGCGTTGACGTGATGCGATGTTCATCAGAGCCACTTCGTAACGGTTGAGCTTGCCCAGGACATCAAGGGACTCCGCGGCTTCGATCAATGTGAGAAAGGCCTGCGCCGCGGGCATCGTCTCCAGTTCCGGCGCCTGGAACGGCCGCTCTGATGACAGCTCTCTGTATATCGCCGTATGCGTCTTGTTGTATACGCCGGTATCTTGCGCATTAAGAATGCGATCCTCGTCATCGTCGTACTCTGCGTTACAACGTTTACGCGCTTCCTCCCAAAGCTCACTCCGATGCTTTATTTGTAACGCAGCGTCTTCTTCCCCATAGGTCCGCTGATAGACGGCCTCAGCAAGAGCCGCTTCGATCGCGGGAATTCGGCGCAGACGCCATAGCGTGGCGGCATAACGGCCGGCTGCATCGTCCGCGAGCGCTGTGCTCGGGCGGTAATGCTCGATGACAGCGTCCCGTAAGGCCTCAAAATCTTCTGGCCTTTCGTCGCCAATCACGATGGACTTCGCGCTCAGGCCGTGCTTCAGCGCGTTCATCCTAGAACGGGATTTGCCTTCGGCCGTCCGGGCCCAGTGCTTCGACGCGCGTTAGCGCGGTTTGCCTCAAGCTGCAATTTGGACACCATGACTTACTCACTCCTAGGCATCCGAGCGAACCCTCGTAGCATTTGGGGGTGATTCGGACCACTTGCAACACCTGAGCAAGCCTTTGTAATGCTGGATGAATTCGAACCCGGAGTATGCCGTTAGCTCATAGTGATTCGTCATTTCAGAACTGAAACTTGAGCTCGATTGCTTTAGGACGCCGGCGTCCCTTTTGCATGGCACGTACTTTCGCGCCAGAGCTCCCGGGCGATTTGGAGGGGATTGATGGTGTGCTTGGCCCACCAGGCTCTCTCATCGCCCGTCGTATGGTTGTCGCTATGGTGAATTGCGCAGAGCGGTACGGTGAATTCATCGCTCACCTTCAGGCCCAGGCCTCTGGGCTGGGCGTAGCGCACGTGATGCGCATGCGAAGGCATACGCCCACAGACGACGCAAGGCTGCTGGGCAACGTAGCGGAGATGCTCCTTCGAGCGGATCCTCTTTGACTCGGAAATCGTGAGTTCACTCTTGTCGATCTTGCCTCTTTTGCCTTCTCCCTCGCTTGCCTCCGGCGTGTCATGCGGCACCGCCAGCGCGACCGCGCACGACCGCAGGTGGCCCACGAGATCATATGCGGAAGTATCCTTGCGCGCGTGAGATATGAGGACCTTATTGATCAGCCGCACGTTCGCGAGGTTCTGCTCCCAAACCGCGAATAGAGCCTCAATGGTGGGTGCCTGGCTCATCGCCTCCCTGAGTTGCGCAAGGAAGAGCTCGGGGCTTTCGCAGGTCTGCTGCAACTCGCCGGTCGCCGACACAAGGGTCCAGGCGCTCGGCACCTCCGGGAGCAAAGCTTTCCGATTACGCACGCCGTTCAGCTCGCGATCGTAGAGCGCAAGTCCAAACGGGTTGCCGAAGGTGGCGAGCGCACGCTTGGTCCCATCCGTCTCAGCTGCTTTGAGAGCTAGCTCGTGGGCCTCTCCAGTGGTGGCGGCTCTCGCTTCGCCGCTGCCCCAGCCCTCGCGCACCACCCGATCGGCGCCGGCCCGCACCCGAATGCTCACTTTGGCGCTATAGGCCGCGGCATAGCCCTTATCTGTCCGCCCAGACCACACGCACTTGAGCGAGAGGGTTCTGCGATCCCAGCCGTCAAAGCCGAAGATCCGGTTGGCCTCAGCGATGACATGCCAGCCCTCAACGTAGGTAAGAGTCGTATCCTGCACCTGGCGTGTCTTGACGTGCTTTGCATCGAGCTTGGCTTCCAAGCTCTTGAGTTGAGCTTCGGTGAAAGCCATCACTTGGTCCTCACGCTCAAACAGGGTTTGGGGTTGCTGAGCTGGACACCTGGAATGGCTTGGCCACGCTTCAAACTGCCAAGCAGAGCTTGACGGTCGAGCTTGGGCGGCTGTGGCACCCAGAAATCTGATGGGATTGCCTCCTGGGAAACGATGATGACGCCTCGGGAGCCAGATCGCGCCGATGCGGTGAAGTCTGGCTGTTCAAGCTTCTTGAGCCCGACCTCGCACATGGCCTCGAGGGCAAGCTGACGCTTCTTGACGCCGCGCTCCTCAAGGCGGCCGAAGCGCCCTCGCATCTCCTCAAGCCGCGCGCAACCCGGATTGGAGCGCTTCATCCACTAGCGCTGAGCGGATCACCACCGCTATCATTTCATGGAGGTCGGTGATTCCTTCGAGGGTGTCGTGCAGAGTCTCTTCATCTACTTCCGGCCAGCTGGAGACAATTCGCTCCTTCAACTGAATGTACTTGATCCTCTCAACTTCAAGTTGCATTGAGCTCATGATTTTGGCCCTTATGGTGCTTGTTATGGCACTTAAAGTGCCATACGGACGCTTCAGAGTCAAGCCGTGATAGATGCTGCGCAAATAAAGGCGGCGAGAGCTCTGTTGGGCCTGGGGCAGGTTGAGCTTTCTAAACTATCGGGAGTGGGGCTGCGGACGGTGAAACGAATAGAGATTTCGGAGGAAATCAGCGGATCTGCTCAGACCCTCTGGAAGCTTCAAAGTGCCCTCGAAGCAGCCGGAGTGGAATTCATCCCCGCGGATGACACCAAGGGTCCGGGCGTCCGGCTCAAGCAGAAGCAGCGATAAGGCGGCCGACCCCTCCAAGTTCGTCGTTACAAAACGAACCCAATCTTGAAGGCGCCCATAACGTCGGCAAGAGCAAACGAACGGTTGCGATTACTCGTAACCGGGCTCGCCGAAGCGGGCGGCGAAATGCACCATGAGCTCTTTCGCGGCATCTTCCGACAGCCACAGTACCAATGGGCCGCTCTCGGTCTCAGCCGTCACCGGGTAGCGCGTGGCGCCAGCCGTTATCACGGGCTCGGTGAATTCAATTCTGGTGATGAGAGGCATCGCGTCCATAGGCCAGCTCCCGCCTGTGGTAGACGATGTGGGCTATTCGATTGCCGGGAACAGCCAGACGAAGCTCGCCACGAAGGCGATCACCACCAACGAAATCAGCAGCCAGTCGATGCGCTGCCACCATGCCTTCGGGGGGTCGCCGAGATGCCAGTCCGGGTCCGGCCGGTGGTGCCGGCTGCCAAAGAGCGGTTTGAGGATCCGCACCATGCGCGGAAGTTTGGCCCAGTGAGCGCAAACAATTGGTTGGCAGCTTTGCGTAAATCCCCGCGATTACGCGTAACCGCGCGCGCCTAGAACAGCCAGGCGAAGCAGGCGACGAAGACGATGGCGGCCAGCCCCACCACGAGCCAATCGAGGCGCTGCCACCAGGTGGGTGCGTCCTCGAGCTGGGGGGCCGGCGCCGGCCGGTAATGCCGGGTGCCGAATTCGGGTTTGGCGATTCGCGTCATGCGCGCGAGTGTGCGGCAGACATGGCAAACAAATCGTTTGCGAGGGGCGCCCCACCCCGGCGAAAGCCCTCACCGACGGCCTTTAAGCGCCGGTCTTCTCCTCCTCGAACAGCGGCATCATGCGCTCGCGCATCAGGCAGACCGCCTCTTTGACGGAGCCGACATTGATGCGCGGCTCGATGCAATTGGTGCCGCGGGTCAGGATCTCCCGCACGTCGGCACGGGTGAGGATCTTCTTTTCGACAAGCACTTCGAGCAGGGCGAGCGTCGTCACGCCATTGGCGACGGCGATGCCCTCGGCACTGCATCCGAGAAAATTGAGCATGGCGCTCCTCCAGAGGTCCCAATCGGGATGTGTCCCATTCGGGACTTTATTCTTGCGGTCTTGCTTTTGTGTCCGCTCTGACGGCGGTCAACGTTTCGAGGAGACACCCCAGGCGGGTCCGGCGCAACCCCTTGGCCGCGCGCGAAACGGGACAGCGGTTGAGGATTTGTTAACCAAGGCGCGCCAGCATGGGGCACCGCGAACAAGAACAATGGGAGAGGCCCATGCCTCCCAGGCGCAAGCGTCCCAGACGGAACCGCCCTCCCCGGTCGTGGCGCCCCGGCAAGGAGCCGGCCCGCAGCGTGCTGACCAAAGGCCGCCGTTCCGCCTCGCGCCGCGCGGATCGCTTCTCTCCGCTTCAGCCGTGTCGGCCGGAGCCAAAGCTCTCGCCCTTGCAGAAGATCCCGACGCTTGCCGCATGGCTCGCCGCGCGCGCCGAGACGACGCGGGACATGCGCCGCGCGGTCTGACCCGCTTCGGCTGTTAGCCTTGCGCGCCTTCCAGATCGGGCGTGCAGTTCGGCGCCCAGGTCCACTGGCCGCGCGATTGCTCATCGCATTTCGGCTTGTCGCTCGCAGGCGGCGCCTCGACATGAGCGCCCAATGGATCGATGCAGAACACGTGTCCGGTGACCGGATTGATCTCCGCGGTCTTGCACGCTGGCCCCTTCGCCCCGTCCGTGCTCTCCGCGGCAGATGCGGACCCGGCGCAGAGCGCCACGCCGAGCACCACTGCAACGACACTCTTATACATGCACCGCGTCCTTTCCGTGCGCCGGGTCGATTGCACCAATCCGATCGGCAACAATCTTAAGCCCGTTGGTTGCATCATGGCATCCACGACGCAACGAGGCACGACGCAACCAGGAATGACTCGCCTCGGTCCCGGAAAGGGCGCACACTCCCAACAGTGCGTGGGTGACCCCCGGTGAGTATGGTCGCCAACTTGGCGGCGTTCCCCGTTGCGTGGAGCCCACGCACACATTCCTCTCCCTTCGATCTCTACTCGCTCTTCGGCGCTGCCGCCGCTTTGTCCGGCGCAGTGTCGCCTTCGGCGCTGCCCGGCTTCGGCTTGCAGGGAATGGCCTCGGCGAAGCACTTCGAGTAGAGCCCCTGCACCGCGCAGCTGATGCCCGACCGGTACGCGGTCTCCCACGTGGCCTCCGGGTAGACCGCTTGCGCCTTCTTCACCCAGTCCGCCCGCGCCGCATCTTCCGACTTATCGCGCGCGCTCAGGAAGCCGGGCCCGCTGCCCGTCACCGGCTCGGCGGCGCATTCGAAGCCCGGCGGCGGCCCGGCCTCGGGCGCGTTCTGCATGGGCTTCTCCGCCATGGATTCGGCGAGCGCCGGCAGCGCCAACGCGACCGCGGCGCCGCTCAAGATGAGGCTACGGACTGACAACGCGACCTTCGGCATGGACAAAATTCCTCCCTGGGCGTGGCAATGGTTCGGCCTCTTTTCCAGGGCGCTTTTACCACAGACTTGCCGCCGCCATAAATGCGAAGGGCCCGCTTCGACGGCGCGGGCCCTTGCATCGTTCCGAGATGACTCCAGAGGGCGTCGGATTACGACTTGCTCTCGAGCGTCTTGTAGTTCGCCTCGGCCTTGGTCAAGTTCGCTTTCGGGTCCTTCATGAAGTTGGCCTTCGCTTCAGCGCTTGAGAAGCAATAGGTCTTGCCCTCGTATTGGGCGTGGACGTTGCAGTTCGTGTGGACCTCCTTGTCGTTGGCGAGGCCCCACGCGCACATGTCCTTGAACTGGCCGGTGGCGGCGAAAGCAACCGTGGAGAAGCCGAGCGCGAGAGCGCCGGCGAGGAGCGAGGTCAGATAGGTTCGCATTGTGAACCTCCTTATGTCTTCGGGGGGTTAGAGGCCCCCTTATGAGGGGGGGCTGCCCGAAAAACGTGCACCTCCACCGCCGGTTCCGGCGCGTGCGCGCACAATGCCGTGAAGTTCGTGACCGATTGGTAAGGCTTGCGGGGCGCGCAAGCTCCCGTTCCGGCGCGACGCGGACGGTGCGGCCGCGTTCACGACCGCGTCCTGCCGCAAGTTCGGTAGCCCGCGCCGCCGCTTGTCCTTGATGCCGCCTCGGTTTCCGGCAAAACTGGCCCCGAGCCCCTTGCCGACCCACGGCGACCGGCAAACGGCGCTTCGCCTTCCGGCTTTAACCTTCGACCGGCCTCTCGGTGCAAGGCGGTGCTGGAAGGCGCTATCGTGGAAGTGAGGACGGCCTTCGGCGGGGACGAAACCCCGTGCACCTCTGCGTCTATCGCGGAGGAAGCGGCCGTAAGAAGAAGAGTCGGGGGATTGGTCATCGTGTCGAGGCTCTGCGTGGCGCTGCTTGCAGCCGGCCTTCTTGCCGTACTGCTTTCTGCCTGCAGCCGGCCCAAGGCGCCGGATGTCGGCTTCCTGCCGACAAAGGCTGTGGCAGAGACCGCCGATGCGAAGACCGCATTCGAGGCCGCAAAGGTGGTGTGCCTCGAAGAGGCGCGCCGGAAGGGCATCGCCTCGGTGACGCGGATCCTTCTCCTCAGGGGCAAGGTGTCCAAATCCGACTACGTCGACTGCATGGAGGGGAAAGGCTTCTCCGCGGTCGACGATTAGGCGGGTCAGTCCCCGGCTTGCGCATCCTTAGGGGCGTTGCGCGGCGTCTCTGGCAATTTCAGGCGGTACCGTCCGGCGAAGCGTTTTGGGGCTGCGGAACCCCGCAGAATCTCTATAAAACGCCGCAATCAAGGTGTACGGTGCGGCCAGGTTCGCCCCCTTCGGACGGCCGGTTTTGGCGCGCCAATTCAAGGCCTGCGCAACGAGAGGTCGGGGTACAGTGCGGGACTTCCTACAAGGCAACCGCCGCGGCAAGCTCATCGATTGGCTGAAGATCGATTCTTGGATCGATTCCGGCCTCTACGGGGCGTGGATCGGATTCCGCGACTGGTGGAGCGCCTACTCCTCATTTTTCGGCCGTTTCGAGGTCAAAGGCTTCCTTCGCGCCTGTAACGAACTCGCCTGTGAGACTCTAACCCTGAGCGTCGCCGGCTTCCTCGTCGTCTTGAGCTTCGCCCTGCCCGCCTTCGAGATCGCCCAAGGGAAAATCAATCTCTCCGACGAGTTCAGCGTCACCTTCCTCGATCGCTACGGCAACGAGATCGGCAAGCGGGGTCTGTTGCGCGACGACTCGGTACCTCTGGATGAAATTCCCGACGTCTTGATCAAGGCAACGCTCGCCACCGAGGACCGGCGCTTCTTCGACCATTTCGGCATTGACGTCATGGGCACGCTCCGCGCCCTCGCTGAGAACGCCCGCGCCGATTCCGTGGTGCAAGGCGGTAGCTCGCTGACCCAGCAGCTCGCCAAGAACATGTTCCTCTCGCCCGAGCGCGCGCTGTCGAGAAAGATCAAAGAGGCGTTCATCGCCATCTATCTCGAGGCGCACTACACGAAGCCCGAAATTCTCAAGCTCTATTTCGACCGTGCCTATCTCGGCGGGGGCTCCTACGGCGTCGAGGCTGCGAGCCAATACTATTTTGGTAAATCCGTCCGCGACATCAATCTCTCGGAAGCGGCCATGATCGCCGGCATGTTCAAGGCGCCCACACGCTACGCGCCGCACGTCAACCTCGCCGCCTCGCGCGCTCGCGCCAACGAGGTGCTGACCAATATGGTCGAAGCGGGCTACATGAGCGAAGGCCAAGTCTACGGCGCCCGGCTGAACCCGGCCAGAATCGTCGAGCGCGGCGACTCCAATACGCCAGACTACTTCCTCGATTGGGCCTTCGAGGAGGTCAAGCGGCTGATGCATGGGAGGCCGGAGCGTATCCTCCTGGCTCGCACCACCGTTGATCTCAGTCTGCAAAAGATGGCGGAGACCGCCGTCACCACACAGATCGCTCAGTTTGGCCGCGCCCGCCACTTCTCTCAGGGCGCCATGGTGGTAATGGAGCCGGAAGGCGCGGTGCGCGCCATGGTGGGCGGCAAGGACTACGGTACAAGCCAGTTCAACCGGGCGACACACGCATACCGCCAGCCCGGCTCGTCTTTCAAGCCTTACGTTTACATCACTGCACTCGAGAACGGCTATACGCCAAGGACAGTCGTCAACGGTAATGGCGCCCGTTGCGGAAACTGGTCGCCTCACAACTATGCCGCCGGCGAGGGTAACCGCATGACCTTGATCGATGCCCTCAGACATTCGATCAACACGATTGCGGTCAAAGTCTCCCTTGATGTTGGGCGCGAAAAGGTGATGGCCACTTTGGCCAAACTGGGCATCACGCGGCTAAAGAAGACTTGCTCCCTCGCGCTCGGCGACCAGGGAATGACCCCGCTGGAGCATACACAGAATTATGCGGTGTTCGCCTCTGGCGGTCTGGCGGTGCACGCGTACGGTATCGAGGAGATCCGCACGCTGAGAGGAGAATTCCTCTACTCCCATGAACGCGAGGCGCAGCAGCCGCGCAAACGACTCTTCGACCTCAAAGCCGTGGAAGAGTTGAACACCATGATGCAGGCCGTCGTGCAATCCGGAACTGGCAGGCGGACCCAGCTCGATTTCACCTACAACGTCGGCAAGACAGGCACGAGCTCGAAATGGCGCGACGGCTGGTTCATGGGCTTCACCGGCGAGTATGTCGTCGGTGTCTGGATGGGCAATGACGACTTCTCGCCCATGGCCCGGGTCACCGGCGGCAGCTTCCCCGCGCAAGCATGGCATGACTTCATGGTGGCGGCCCACGACACCGACAACATCCCGGACATTCCCGGTATCGCGACGCATCCGGTCCAAGTCGCAGAACGGGCGAGGCTGGCCGCCGCTTTGGCACAAAACACCACGGCCGACTTGCCGGTGCCACCCCCCGCCGATAGCGTCAAAGATATGTCCACCGCGACGCGCCAAGTGCTCAAGAAGCTCAGTGAGCTTCTGAAGGATGCGCCACCCCTGAAGCCGAACCAGCAGCCCCGTCAGGGCCGCGCCGAGGCACCTGCGGCGACGCCCGCACAATCGAGCCTAGCTTCGGCGGCGAATACGGACGGGACCCCACGTCCGGAGCCCCCGCCGACGGCGATCGATTCCGAAAACACGGCGTCCGCTAGGCGTAGCACCGACGTCGCCGTTCCTCAGTAGGCGACGACGACTCGCGATCGAAAGACGATGTCCGCTTGACCAGCGCCCTACCAAACATGCCGCTATCGGGCACCTCGACGCGTACCAGCCTTTGGCGCGAAGAGGGCAGCACGTCGATGCGTGCGCTCGGCTACTTCATCGGAACGTTCGCCGTGGCCTTGATCCTTGGGATCGGGTCGGCCTGGTACATGATCGAGCGCGGCTCCCCGCTGACGACAGCCAGTTTTGGGCCGTGGAGGAGCTGGCTCAGCGAAGGCAATCCAAACGCCGACCCCTACACGCGTGCACATCTTGCACGGAGTGGCAGGCTTCCCCTCACCTCCACCGTCGCCCGGTACTTCATGGCGGATACCGACAGCCGCGGCAGGTCCCTGTACTCAGGGTGCGAATACTCGATCGTCGGTGCTCCCCTCGACGCGCGCTGGTGGTCGCTCGCCCTCTACGATGCGAATGGCTCGCTTATCGCCAATCCCTCCCACCGCTACAGCTTCAATAGCGAGGAGGCCATTCGCCGCTCCGACGGAAGCTTCCACATCACGCTCTCTCGCAATGCCCGTCCTGAGAATTGGTTGCCTGAAGGAAGCGGACCGGACCGCAACCTCGTCCTGATCTTGCGCGTCTATGGCGCCCGCGACACCGACATCAGCGGCATCGGACAAATTCCACTTGAGCGTCTACCGAAGATCGAGCGTGTGCGATGCGGGTAAGGCTTCCAGGACTCTATATTGCACTTTGCGTGGTGCTTGCGGGCGTGATCCACGTGGTGGCCGTGCTCACGCTGCCGATGCTCGCGCCAAGGGACGCCCAAGCGAGACTAGCCGCGCTCGGTCCAGCCAACACGATGATCCAATTGCCGCCGCCCGCTCCGGGGCACCAAGTGATGCCGCTGATGGCGCCGGACATTCGCTACGCCGTATGCCGGTATGACCTTTCCAAGGGACCGGTGCGCCTCAAGGCGCGGATCGCTGACGGGCTCTGGGTGATCGCGTTCTACACGCCGCTCGGCGAGAATTACTATGCGATCGTCGGCGCTGACATGAAACAACCCAACCTCGACCTGATCGTCGCCACCAAGGACCAAGACGTCGCTGAAGTTGGTGTCGACTCTCCGGAAGCCTTCGACAATGTCGTGGTGGTGACTTCGCCGGCTGTTGAGGGGATCGCGATGATCCGCGCTCCGCTCAGCGGTCCGAGCCGGAGCGCGGAAGCCGAGCACGCGCTCAAATCGGCCTATTGCGGCCCGCACAAGGGTTCGAGCTAGCCTCTCTTAGGCGCGCGACTTCTTCCGCACGCGCGGGACTCGCCGCCGGTTCGTCGGGCCGGTGGTCAGTGGTGCGTGGCTGGACGTGTGCCGCTCGATGCGCACGCCTGGAAAAATGATGATCTCACCAAGCGAGCCCTCGACGGGCTTTCTGATCCGGGCCGCGGCGTCCTCGATTCGGCGGAATTCCAAGATGGTCGCCATGATGATCTGATCTCCACGGAGTGCCTCGCGGTGAGGCGCAATCACGGGCGGCGATGCGCCTCTCGGCAAATTAAGACCCGGGTAAGGTTAACGAACCCCTAACCACAGACAAGGCCTCAAGTCTCGACCACCTCGTCATCGAGAAAGTGGCGGCCGGCCCTGTCCCCCACTTCGAGGATCCAAAGATCGGGGTCGAACTCGATCTGCCGCGCCAGGTAGAGGCCCGCCTCCGCGGAAGCGACGGCGCCCGCTCCGAGACAGCGCACCCAACGTCTGTCCGTCGCGCCGCCCTCAAGTCCGGCGGGAGCCGGACCGTAGAGGCAGACCGTGCCATCCAACAGGTCGACGGAGATGAAGATCGCGCCGGCGGCCGCATCCCCGCGGCGCACGACCACGACGGGAACGGCTTCAGCCTGGCAGCGGCGCAGATACGCACTGACCCAAATCTCGCTCTTCACACGCATGGGCAGGGAGCCTAGCGCGAAACATCAAAGATGTGAGGCGGTCCTTGTGAGGTCGTGGCCGGTCACCCGTTGAAGCTCGCCGAGCAGCTCCGGCGTGATTTGTCCCGTCTCGGCAAGACCCCTGTCGCGTTGGAACGCACTGATTGCGCTCGACGTGTTGGCGCCCCAGGCGCCATCGATCGGACCCGGCGCATAGCCGAGATCGGCGAGCGTCTGCTGCACCCCCTTCACCTTTTCGCTCTCGGTGATGTTCGCCGCGATGCTATCGGGGGCGGCAACGGATCCCGTTGCCGCCGCGGGCGTGACGCTGTCGCCGAGCAGGATCTGGCGGAGGAGATCGTCGCTGGGGAGGCCCGTCACGGGAAGGCCCTCCTTGCTCTGGAAGGCCGAGATTGCCGCACGCGTCTTGTCGCTCAGATTGCCGTCGACTTGCCCCACATCGTAGCCGCGCGCGGAAAGCTCACGTTGCACGGCCCTGACCACGAGCTGCGATTCGCCCTTACCGGCGTCCAGGGGCGCTAGGTCGGTGCTGACCGGGGCGACACTCTTGGGCTGAACCGAGGCGGCGTGCTCGACCTGCGGGTCGGGTGGAGGCTCGACATGCACGATCTGCGCCGTGGTGGTCGTGCCCGTCGCCGGCACCGCGGCGGCCATGCCCCTCGGAGCGTGCTCTTGAAGATAGAGCGCGTTGTAGATGATGGTTCCTGTGAGGCCGAGAAAGGCCAGGAACACGATCCGCGCGGTTACTACGCCCATCGTTCACGGTCGCCGTTGTGAGTCCAGGAAAGAGAAGCGCCTTGCCCCTCCACGGGCATCTTGGAGTCCGAAACTAAAGAGAGACTAAACACGCTCGGTATCGGGGGGAGACGCCTCATGCCGCCGAGACCGTCGGCGCATGCAGCGGCGCCTCGACCGATTCGGAGGGGGAATCCACCGGAAGGGTGATCGTCGCCGTCGTGCCCTTGCCGAGCGTGCTTGTGAGCTCCATCGTTCCGCCATGGAGACGGGCCAGACCTTTCACCACCGAGAGGCCGAGTCCGGCGCCTTCGTGGCTCCGGTCATAGGAGCTGTTCGCCTGCACGAACGGACTGCCGAGCCGCGGCAGGTCTTGGTCGGCGATACCGATCCCGTTGTCGGTGACGGAGAACACCACGTCGCTGTCGGCCAGCCGCGCCGACACCCGTACCCATCCGCCAGGTTCGGTGAACTTGATCGCGTTCGAGATCACGTTGAGCAGCATCTGCTTGCAGGCACGCTTGTCGGCCGCAAGCTCGGGGATACCGGGCGCGACATCGACTTTGAGAGACAGCGACTTTTGCTCCGCTATGTGTCGCATGGTGTCACAACAGGAGTTGACCAGCGATGCGACGTCGAACGGCTCCTTCACGATCTTGAATTTGCCGGCCTCGATCTTCGACATGTCGAGGATGTCGTTGACCACATGTAAGAGGTGCTCACCGCTTTCGTGGATCAGGCGCGCATAGTCCCGATAACGGACCTCACCGAGCGTCCCGAAGAGTTCGCGGTTCAAAATCTCCGAGAAGCCGATAATGGCGTTCAGAGGCGTACGAAGTTCATGACTCATGCTCGCAAGGAACTGGGTCTTGGCCCGGCTCGCGCTCTCGGCCTCATCACGGGCACGCAGCAACTCGTTCTCCTGCGCCTTACGATCCGAGATATCCCGCGTGATGGCGACGATACCGGGACGTTCAAGTCCATCCGTCGGCGGCATCGGGCGGCAGCGCATTTCCGCCCACGCATAACGCGCCGTTTCGCCGGTTCCGGCCCGGCGCACTCTGAACTCCACCGCGACCGCTTCGTTGCTAGCCTGACAACGTGACAACGCCGTCAGATAGGCCGGCCGGTCGGCCACATGCACATGCTCGAAGAGGCCATCGCCGAGAATCTTCTGTGCCGGCGCGCCGAGGAGCTGCTGCGCCGCGAGCGACGCGAACACCACGCGGCCCTTGTCGTCGTGGCGCGTGATCAGGTCGTTCGCGTTTTCGGCCAGCAGCCGGTAGCGCTCCTCGCCCGCACGAATTGCGGTTTCCGATCGCTGGTGCACCATTTGCACCATCACCGCCAAGCCCGCCGCGTAGGCGGTCGCCGATGCGGTGCCGACCAGAGCGAATTCTGCCGCCGACAAGGGCAATTCCGGCCCCACCGGCACGAGACCAAGTAGGCCGAGTGCCGTGAGGACAGCGAGGCCGAAACCGGCGGCGCCCGCCGCCCAGGCCACGATGCGCCGATCGGTGGCAAGGCCCGCCTCGAGCGGCACGACCACCAGCCAGGCGATGAGACCGGAGGCGAGGCCGCCTGTCAGCCAGGCGCAATAGGTGACAAGGCCCGCGAGGTTCGCCGCCGAGATCAAATGCGCGGCGGCGAAGCGGCCGGTCCGCGACAGGAAGATGGCGATGGCGATGGGCGACAAGAGCCACAAGAACGCAGCCGCGCCGAGCAGCGACGGCTTGCCGCCGACCACCAGGTAAATGGGAAAGACGCACAGGGCGAGGAGGCCCCCGAGCAGGCGCGATGCGATGAAAGACTGATGGCGGGCGAGGGTTAGGGCATCGCCGCGCGCCGAATCGTGGACAAGCGAGCCGAAATAGGTGGCAAGCCCTCGAACACTTTCACTACTGAACACACGCATCTCGGAGCGGGCCGTTGCCCGCCACGTCCCCGATTGTCTCGAAAGCGGATTATTGGTGGGCGCGCTTAAGGAAAGCATAAAGCGCCTCCCCGCCCGATTGCCGGCGCCCAGAAAGGGCGGGCGTTACAGAACCGAAGAAAACCGCCGGTGCCAGGCACGATCCTTGCTGATTTGAATCCAACTTTAGGCAAATCTGATTCAAAATAAAGATGCATTAGAAAGAAGTACTAGCAAAGTCATAAACAGATGTGGCTCAGAACCAAATCTAATTTTCGATTCAAAATTTATCGATTGAAGTGAAGGTCCCTTATTTTCTCTGAGATATAGTGATGCAGACTGCAGGGGAATTGCAGAGGTCGTGACGCGGCAACTAAGCCGCGCGTTAACAGAGAGGGCAAAACGATGATGTTTCTTATCAGGTCGGCCTTTTGGCTGCTGATCCTGGTGCTGCTGCTTCCGACCGACCAGGACCAGCAGGCCAAGATTTATGGCACCGCCGAGGCGACGGTAAACGACGTAGCGGGATTCTGCGATCGGAACCCGCAGACCTGTGCCACTGGCCACGATGCCTTTGAGGTGCTTGTCCAGAAGGCTCAATACGGCGCGCAGCTGATCATGGGCTTTGTCGAGGCAAAGACGGATGGCTTCGGCGACCGCCTGCCCGAGCCCGTGGCGATGCCCGGCGATGGCGGCGTGATGCCCGTCCCGTCGGCCGTGCCATTGGAGCCCACGACGTGGAACACTCAAGACACGCTCAAGCCGGACGACCGCGAAGCGGCTTGGGGCGGACCCGGTGTCTAGCAACTCACGCGCATAATCGCACGGCGCAGTCTTGAGTTTCTCAGCCGATCGCCCCGCGATCGGAACATGAAAAAGCCCTTGGCAGCCCCCCGCCTGCCAACAGGGCGCGCAGTTGGGAAGGTTTCTGCCCTTTCCCTCCCAAACTGCGCGCCCTATCCTTTTTTGACGCAACCCCGTCGCGGTTGACGCCGTTGATCGCTATATTGAGTTCATGGACACGGTCACAGACTCACGCTCCATGAGCTTCGACGAGATTCTTGCTGATTTCGAGTTCCTCGATGAGTGGGAGGACCGCTACCGCTACGTCATCGAGCTCGGCCGGAAGTTGAAGCCCCTCCCCGAGGACGAGAGAACTGCTGAGAACAAGGTGCAAGGCTGCGTCAGCCAAGTCTGGCTTTCGACGACCGTCGATCGCGACGGGGTCCCGCGCCTCACCTTCATCGGCGACAGCGACGCCCACATCGTGCGCGGCCTCATCGCGATTCTCTTCGCCATCTATTCGGGGAAGACCGCGGACGAGATCTTGGGCATCGACGCCAACAAGACGCTCGGCACGTTGCATCTAAACGAGCACCTGACGCCGCAGCGCTCGAACGGCCTTATGGCGATGGTGAAGCGGATTCAGAGAGACGCCGAAGCCGCCAAGGCGACCGCACACTAAACCTCCTGATCGTCTGCCTGGCTTTCGTCCCGACTCTCGCCGTCGAGGCTCGGCCGATAGTCAGACGCACCCCAATGACGCAGGCCACGCCTGCGGCGCTGTAGGCTCTCCTCCGCAATCAACCCGTAATGCTTGGCAAGCCTGGTCAAGGCGATCTGCAGGACGACCTTGCCGGCCCGTTGCGGCCAGCCGTTCGCCTTCTCGGCGTCCTCGAGTCCTTTGAGCTCGCAACAGATGTCAACGAGCACGCTCGAGAGCTCGGGACCCACGACCATGAGTGCCCGCATCACCCGCTCTTTGGCGGCGAGAACCTCGTCGCGCAGCATTGCCGCGTTGGCCGGCGCCGCCCGCCGCAACCGCCCCGCCGGCGCAAGCGCCGACCAATTTGCCGTCACCCGCGGACTCATATGCGCGAACCAATAGTCCGCGCGCAGGCGCTCGCCGGCCTCGAACTGCGCTTCGTCGATTAACGGCCTGCCATTCCGGTCCTTCCGGCTCCTCAGCCAGCCAAGCGGGCTTTCCGCGTCGTTCACCGTGACCTGACGGCGCACGCCGTCGATCTCGCGCTGCGAGGTGATCCTGATCTGATGTTGTTGCCGGAAGGCGTCGGTCTCGGTGTCGCTCCGTCGCAACCTGGACCGGCCCACTTCCGAGAGCACAAGGCGATCCCCTCGCCGCTCCAGCCAGTCATGGCTCAGGCATGCTTCGACGACGCGCCGCGCCACCGTCGTGGCCCTGCCTCCCTGCGATGTGCCGTCTTCGAGCCGAAAGCCTCCATGCTCAGGGCAAGCGATGAAGCCTCCCTCTGCGAGCCGGGCCAGCATGCGTCGGATCTCCGCCGCCTGTCGCCTGCTTGTGCCCCTGTCGCTCATTGCGACTCTCCTCATCGGCATCCCCGGCGCCAAGCCAGTGCGTCGATGAGGGCCGCGACGGCGCGCTCCAGATGCTCGAGCCGGCCGTCCAGCTCGGGATCGTCCCGCCGGTCTTCGACGAGCTCGCAGGCATGGGCGACGGTGGTCCTGTCGCGGTCAAACAGGACGCCGACCTCAGTCAGGCTGAGGCCGCAGACGACATGAGCGAGATACATGGCGACTTGGCGTGCAAACGCGGCGCGCGGTGAGCGCCTGGTCGCTGCACAGAGATCCTGGATATCGACCCCGAATACGCCAGCCACGGCGGGGTTGATTGCCTGGCGAACCCGCGCCTCGCCGCCAGGCATCGCGTAGGCCGGCCCTCGAAGACTGCGCCCCTCGTCGAATCGTAATCCACTCATCGCCGCACTCCCTAGTGATAGGAATAATGTCCTATCACACTCTAGAGGGGAACAGCGAGCCGGGGATAACCGCGGGGGCGCCAGCGTGCGCGTGCCGGCAATCCCCGCCGAATGCGCGGGTCACGCGACGGGGTGCATGCTCAACGCCTGCAAAGTCAGGAGACAGCCATGTCAGGAGACGAGCGCCGGCGCGACACACCGCGGTCCAACTGCGGGGGCTCGGCCGCCAAGCGCATTTTTGCCACGACGGTCGCGGCAGGAGCCACGGCCTATGTCAGGTCTCGCGATCTGCCGAGATTGCTGCCGCTCTGGCCCCACGAGATCGAGGATCAATCCGAGCAAGGCAGGCTGCGCCTCCTTGCGAAGCTCCGCCGCGCCCTCCGCGCCGAGCGGCGGCGCGCGACGGCCGGACATTGGAGCTATGACCTGAACCGGCATCTCGGGCTGTTGAGCGCCTATAAGGGAGAGCTCGCGAATCTCGGTGCGCGACAAGCCGAGGATCACCCGAATTGCACCTGCCCTGACAGCGGCGGCAGCTGAGGCTCGGCACGGGGATAATGGTAGAGCGTGAACTCGGACACGCCATGGGCGTCGCCACTCGGCCCCGCCACGTCATGGCAAAGGATCCTGTCGACCTGCTGTCCGT
>Ga0315553_10000981_pt1 | contig 24479 bp, 14 predicted proteins | sample SalMarSW160140MG_FD_203099 | JGI IMG/M metagenome (GOLD analysis project Ga0315553, IMG submission 203099) | Salt marsh sediment microbial communities from the Plum Island Ecosystem LTER, Massachusetts, United States - Salt Marsh Sediment SW1601-40 ... | reverse complement strand
CGACAATCCCGAGACTGACACCGAAGAGGGTCGCGAGGATGTGGCAGGTCAGCGCCAGCATAATCGTGCGGGGCAGACGCTCTGCGACCACGTCGCCGACGGGGCGGTTGTAGAAGAAGCTGTGGCCGAAATCCCCGCGCGTCACGATGCCCGTGATCCAGTTGAAATACTGAACCGGGGCCGGATCGTTAAGGCCGTATTGTTCGCGGGCTGCTTCCGCCACGCGTTGCGCTTCAATGGTGGAGCTGCCGCGCGACACCAGCATGGAGTAGACGAAGTCGCCATAGTCCCCGGGCCGGGAGTGGATGATGGCGAAGGTGACCAGGCTGAGAAAGAACAGCACCACCAGAGCAGCGGCGATACGTTGGGAGAGAAAACGCAGCATCGCGTGTGGCCCTGCGCGGGTTGGCGAGGGGACTGACGTCCCCTCGCCCAGATTGCATCCCGTGGCCGACCGCGTCTAGCCGGGTTCGCCGGGCAGCGTCTCCGGCTGTAGTTGATACTCTGGGCGCTGCCTGTCGGCTGGCACATACACCCGCTCGCGGATGATGTTGTCCTCGGCCCAGTTGAACAGGAAGATCGGAGCGCCCGGCGGAATGTTGGCAAACCGCTTATTGACGATGAGCGCACCGGGATACTGGGTCAGGCCGATCGCATACAGGTTCTCAGTGTAGAGTGCCTGGTACTGCTTCATCAGCTCGATCTGCTCGGCACGATCCCGCGAGGCAATGAAGGCGTTCACGACGTCGACCATCTCCTGCTCGAACGGCAGCAGATCAAGCGTGCCGTCAGAACCGGCGCGGTGGCCGTAGGCGACCTGCGGCCCGGTCGGCGCGAGCGCTACCGTGTTCTGCACGACAGTGCCCAGTTCAGCGTAGTTGAGCCGGGTCAGCCACAGGTCGAACTGGCCCGCTAGCGCAAGGTTGTTCCAGTTCGTGCCGTCCACGATGTTGGGGATCACCCGCAGACCGACACGCTCCATCATGGCCACGATCGTCTCGCCGAGCGTCTTGTCGGTCTGATAGTCGGCGTTGACGAGCATGGTCAGCTCGACATCCCCGCCGCCGGGGAAGTTGATGAAGCCGTTGCCGTCGGTGTCCTCCAGTCCCGCAGCCGCGAAGTCGGCCTTCGCCGCTTCGGGATCGTAGACGTAGTACGCCGTGGAATCCCGGTCGTAGAAGGACGTCTCTGCAAGGATCCCGCCCGGGTACGGTGTGGTGAACGGCCCCTTCACCAATGCCTCGCCGAGTTGCTGGCGGTCGATCGCCTCCGAGAGACCCCGTCGGAACTCCAGCGAGCGGTTCAGTTCGTGAACGGCCTGCGCGCGCTCGTCGGGATTGCCCCATCCATTGCCCGAGAGGTTCGGGTACAGCGTGTAGGCGATCGTGCGGGCGCCGAACGCGAGACGCGCCGGCGATTCGGCATCCGCCGCGCGGCGGAGTGACTCGACGTAGTTCTCCGGCTGTTCGAGGTTCGAGAAGTCGCCGGTTCCCGCCACAGCCTGAACATCGCGGTCGCCCCAGGTGGACAGGCGATAGATGACTTCGTCCAGATAGGGCAGTTGGTTGCCGGCCTCGTCAACCTTCCAGTAGTAGGGATTCCGACGCAGGATGACGATGTCGTCCGGCCGGTAACCGGTAACCACCCAGGCGCCGAGCACCGGGTAGTTCATGTATTCCGGCGGCGGGAAGTTCTTGTAGGTCTCATAGGTCGCGTCCGCATTGTACTTGGGATGATGCTCCCTGAGGATGTGCGCGGGTTCCGGGCACATATGCGGGTATGCCATCTGATACAGGTACTGCGTGGCGAACGGCTGCGTGAACGTCCATTTGATCGTGTAGTCGTCAACTGCCTCAAGCGTCGTTCCCTCGCCGAAGGTCGCCGCCGACGTACCGGGTGCCGGCGTGACGTTCGGGTCGAGGATGTTGTCCTCCCAGGTGAACATCACATCGTCGGACGTGAAGGGTTCGCCGTCGGACCACCTTGCCCCCTCGACCAGCTGCATGGTCAGTTCGTGCCCGTCCGCCGACCACTCCCAGCTCGTGGCCAGGTTCGGCATAGGCTCGAGTTCGTCGGCCTTGACGGTGAACAGCGGGCCGGTGCGCGTCAGGCACTCGTACATGCCCATCGAGATGCCGCCCCAGCCCTGGATGTTGCCGGCCAGAAAGTTCCAGCCCTGCGGCCGGCCGCCGATGACGTGACGCATGGTATCGCCGTACGCGCCGACACCGTCGGGCATGTTGGCCGCCTTGAAGACCAGCGGCTCGTTGGGGAGCCGCTCGGCGACCGCCGGCAGCATGCCCGTGTCGACGTACTTTGACGTCACCCATGCCGGCTCGTGGTACTCCGGAAGCGCCCGGAACTCCTGGATGTCGCCGATGCCAACGAAGTTCGGCGCTTGCTGCGCCTCGAACTTCGGTGGATTTGGCGGCACCGTCTGCGCCTGCACGGCCAAGACGGACGCGCTGACGAGAAGACCCGCGCCGCCCAGTGCTTTGATGTGCTTGTTCATATCTCCTCCCTGCCTTGCGTGACCGGCGCGCGCGCCGGTCCAACCTTTGCACTCTCAAACAAGTGCATTCCTCGCAGATGTGCGAGCTCCCTGACGAGGCGGCCGCGACGCCGCGCGGGCCTCAGAATTCATGACGCAGCCTCCCGCTCGACTTTTCGGCGCTCCGCGGCCGCAGCACCGGTGGCAAGCGGGCGCGACCGGGAGGCCGTCGTGCGCCGCTTGCCGCCAGCCGGCGCGATGGCCTGACCAACGCGCCGGCGAGCACCCTCGATGGCATCGCCATACTGTGGCAGCCATTCCGCCTCCGCCACCAGCATCTCGTCGACCATCTGCCACACCTCCTCCGGCGAGCACACCGCGCCGACCAGCGGATCATGGAGAACGGCGAGCTTCAGGAGATCGACGTCGCCGGTGATGGCCGCCTTGACCGCCATCCGCTGCACGTTGATCGACGCGATGCAGGTCGCCGCACAGGCGTCCGGCAACGTGATTCCGGCAGCCATGTTGAGGCCGAAGCGGTCGACGTAGCCGGGCGACTCGACGATCGCGTCAGCAGGCAGGTTGGTGATGATGCCGTTGTTGCGGACGTTGAAGTGGCCCCGGTAGGACCGACCCGTTTCCAGGGCCTGAATAATGTAGCTGGCGTGCTCGGTCGATCGATTGGCCGGATCGATCGGCGTGGCCGCTTCTGCCAGCAGCTGCGGGTAGTTGGTCGCGAACTCCTCGTTGCGCTCCGTGCAATGCCGCAGGTAACCGCCCGTCTCGCCGTGGATCCACTCGGAGAGGTCGATCCAACGGGCAATCTCCTCCGGCCGCTTGCGGTACCAGGGCAGATATTCCGAGAGGTGCCCGTTACTTTCGGTGGAGTAGAACCCGAACCGTTTCAGAACGTCGATCCGGACCTTCTCCTGGTGCGCGTAGACCGGGTGGCGCTCGAAGGCAGCGATCAGCTCGTCCTTCTCGATCTTGCGACCGCGGAGGCGGACGTCGATGTACCAGGTCTGGTGGTTTATGCCTGCGCAGACGAATTCGAGCTCGCTCTTGTCCTGAGCGCCGAGCACCTCGGCGATCTGGCTTCCGCCGTGCTGCACTCCGTGGCAAAGGCCCACCGTATTGACCTTACCGTAGTCGATCGCCGCCCACGTATTCATCGCCATCGGATTGGCGTAGTTCAGGAACAGCGCATCGTCCTCGGCCACTTCCCGGATGTCCGTGCAGAAATCTAGAATGACCGGGATGTTGCGCTGCCCGTAGAGGACGCCCCCCGCACAGATCGTATCCCCGACGCACTGATCGACCCCGTACTTCAGCGGGATTTCGATGTCATGGCGGTAGGCTTCGAGGCCGCCCACGCGCGAGCAATTGATGACGTAGCGGGCGCCCTCCAGCGCCACGCGCCTGTCCTTGGTGGCGACGATGCGCGTCGGTAGTTTGCTCGCGGCGACGATGCGCTCGAGCAGCTTGCGCACCATCGCGAGGTTATCCTCGCTGATGTCAGTCAGCGCGAACTCGACGTCGTGCAGCGCCGGAACGCTGAGGATGTCCGTCACGAGCTTCTTGGTGAAGCCGAGGCTGCCCGCGCCGATGATCGCGATCTTGAAGACCGGCAACCGATCCCTCCCCAATCCCGTTGCGCGTCCAGTAGCCGCGGCTCGCGTCCCGGGCCCAAGGGTGAAATTGACTCCCCCGGATTGTTGTCGGAAGCTAGTATGAGCCTATGGTCGGAGCAGAACAGAGCGATTTTGTGCTACAATGAGTAATTCTGTGCTGCCGCACCTTGCCAGTCACGCGCCCGTCATGAAGACGGTCTCCCTTCCGCGCGGACGCTGCCGGCTGCACGCGATGCCGACCAGTACCGGCTACGAAATCCGCCATGACGAGGCCTATGACTGGCACGGCCGCCGCCGCGGGCAGACACCCTTCACCGTGCTCCAGCACACCGTCTCCGGCCACGGCAACCTCCTGTACGAACGCCGTCGCTATCGCCTGAAGCCTGGCGACACCATGCTCGTCATCGTGCCGCACAATCACCGATACTGGCTGGACCCGGGCGATCGTTGGGAGTTTTTCTGGATTTCCATGAGCGGTCAGGAGGCGGTGCGTATCCATCGCGCCATCCAGGCCGTGACCGGTCCGGTCTTCCGCCTGCGCCCGGAAACGGTCGAGCATCTCGCTTCGTGCGCGCTTCGGCTGATCGAGGGCGAGGGCGAGACACCGGGTGCGGCTTCGGCGATCGCCTACGAGGCAGCTGCCGCGCTCTACGATTCTGTGTTCAGTTCACAGGGCGGGCACGCGATCGACGGCGACCGGGCGGGCATGAGCCGCGTCGTCGACTACATCCGCTCCAATCTCGGCGAGCCCTTGAGCGTCAACCACCTTGCCGAGATCGCCGGCTTCAGCCGCGCACATTTCTCGCGCGCATTCGCCGCCAGCGAGGGCATGCCGCCGGCCGAGTATGTGCTTCAGGCGCGCATGCGTCATGCGGCGCGCCTGCTCACCGGCCACGCCCTGCTGCCGGTCAAGGAGATAGCGCTCCTGTGCGGCTTCGACGATCCCAACTACTTCGCCAAGGTGTTCAGGCGCTTCTTCGGCACCAGCCCGACCGAGTTCCGCACCACCGGTATGTACTCGACCGTCGGCGCGGAACGGCAGGGCAGCGGTGGCGAAACGCCGGCACGGGTGCACTTGTGAATGCGCCGATCCGGCATCTGGTTATCGTCGGCGGCGGGACCGCCGGGTGGCTCGCTGCCATGATGCTCGGCAGGACCGCCCGCGACTGCGAACATGACCTCGCGATCTCGATCGTTGAATCGAGCAAGATTCCGACGATCGGCGTAGGCGAGGGAACGACTGCCGTGTTTAAGGCGGTCCTCGACCATCTTGGCGTCGCCGAGGCCGAGTTCCTGCGTCAGACACGGGGGACGATCAAATACGGTATTCGGCACAGGGACTGGCGCCGCGAGGGGGTGACGTACGACGGCCCGATCGACGATCCCCATATGCTGGTCAAAGGTGCCGACGGTTCCGACTTCCTGAATGTCTTCTCGGTGGCGGCAGGCCGGCCCGTATCGCGCCTTCATCTGTTCGACATCCTGATGAAACGCGACCTCAGTCCGTATCGCCGAGAGGACGATGGCAGGATGGTTCCCGTCGGTCCGTTTCAGTACGCTTTTCACATCGACAACGCCGCAGTCGGGCGCTTCCTGCGCGGGCAGGCGCAAGGCGTGCGCGTGGTTGATGCGACGGTCGATGGCGTGGTCAGGAATGCCGAGACAGGCTACATCGAAGCGTTGCGATTTGACGACGGCGGCACGCTCGCCGGCGACTTCTTCATCGACTGCACGGGATTCAGGCGCCAGTTGATCGGCAAGGAGATGAACGGCGCATGGGTCTCTTACGCCGACGAGTTGCCCGTCAACCGGGCAATGCCCTTCTGGTTGGAACACGATCCCGGCCGCGACATCCAGACCTACACCCTGGCGTGGGCGCGCGACGCAGGGTGGATGTGGCAGATTCCGACGCAGGATCGTCTCGGCTGCGGCTACGTCTACTCCGACGCCTTTCTCTCGGTGGATGAGGCGCGCGCCGAGATCGAACGGGCGCTCGGCCACGCAATCGAGCCGCGTGCCGACATAAAGATGTCGGTCGGCCGCGTCGCACGCCCGTGGGTTAAGAACTGCCTCGCGCTAGGGCTGTCGGCAGGGTTCCTCGAACCGCTGGAAGCGACCTCCATTCACGGCACGGTCGTGCAGCTGCTCCTGCTCGCCGAGAACTACATGAAGCCGCGCTTCATGCCGGACGAGGCAGGCGCTGAAGCCTACAACCGGCGGGTCGGGCGCCAGATCGACGACTTCCGCACCTTCATCAACGTCCACTACGCGACCGAGCGCACCGACACACCCTTCTGGCGCCACGTGAGGACGTCCTGCATCCACGCTGAGGCGCGCGAAAGGCTCGCGGCCTGGCGTGATCACATGCCGAGAGCATCGGACTTCGAAGACATTCTTTCTGGGTTTCCGCACGTGGAAGCGCAGCTTTACTACCCGGTTCTCGACGGGCTTGGTCTTCTCGATCGCGGCTTGGCCAAGAAGGAAATGGCCGCCTTACCGGCACTCAGGAAGCGGGCGCGCGAGATCGCGGACGCGATGGGCGGAGAGTTCGGCAAGGCGGCTGCCAGCGCCTTGGGTCATCGTGCCTACCTGAGCAGCCTCTAGGCGCGGCGGCGCCCTGAGCCCACTTGGCGGAGGGAGAGAACCCCGGTTCCAACATTCTCCAGAGAAATGGCGGATTTCCATCTTCCATGCATGCGCGCAAACGCTGTCGGTTGCGCCAGTACGCGTATGTGGACCGGTGCCGCAGGGCTTACGTTCCCCTATGCAGATGGCCGCTTCGCCTCACCGACAGATCCGCCCATGCCCGCCTCGACAACCTGCTGGCGAAGCTCGTCTTTCAGCCCGGCCTGGACATCGTTCATGACCGCGGCGACGGCCTTCTCGGCGTCGTCAAACGCGGGCCTGCGCCGCTTGCATCATGTCCGCTGAGCGCCCGAACTCGGACGTGCTCAACGCGCATGTTTTGCGGCGGCACCGCCACTCCTCAGCCGATGCTGTCGCGGGTTACCGATGCGGAGACGGGGTTCCGGTGGCGGTGCTAGTGGGCGGGAGATTGCCTAGCCGCGCCGGCCGCTGGTGGTCCAGTCAAACAGAAGGTGCCACCGCTCGTTACGCAGTAGGTCGCCCTATCGCTCGGCCGCTGCAGGCCCCCAACTCGGAAATGTGCCATGCCAACGTCGTCTCGCTTAGGACCTGCTAGCGACAGATATCTAGTGGCCTCACTATGCCATCGACGGCGCTCCACAGGGCCCCCCTAGCTCACTGGACCGACATATTCGAGTTCAAGGACCTGGACACCTGCGGCCACGCTGAGGCCCGTTTGGACTTGAACGCTCACCGGCTGGAGCGCGAAGGAATTGGCCCCGCCGCCAATCAGAGCATTTGCGCCAAGCCCGACAACTGCAGTCGCTTCCGCTCCCGCGCCAACATATTCTCCTGCCAATGACCCGGGCACATAGTCTGGGCCAATGACCTGGGCGGGCCCGAATACCAGCCACACAAGCGAGCTCCTTCCGGTTATTCCGATATCGAGGCCGACCCTTCGGATCACCGCAGTGTACTGTCCGCGGACCCGGCCATCGTCTGAGGAAAAGGTGCACCTGAAGGTCCGTCTTGAGGTAATGATCAGGCCCCAACCGCCTTCGCCCGTGCACGCCAGGACACCCGCCTGGAGCCGCGTTTGACTGTAAGCCGATGAAGACACGAAGGCTCCGGCCGTAAGAAACATAAGCGCCGCCATCGACGCTATGACGAACCGGCCGGCTGCGAATGTATCACGCCACTGAACCATTTACGTTGTCCTTCCTTTTATTTTCCTTGAGAGAGGAATTATTCCATCGTCGTTGTAGTAGACCGGGAAAGTCCCCGATCGCACGATACTATTCTGCAAAAACCATAACAGAGAGGCAATGGCTCAGCAAGCTCTCCCAAGGATTTTATTCGGCCCGAATGCCGGAGGTTTGGCCGCTAGGCTGAATTCGGTTTGTGGCGATCGCACCAGTGGAGCCAATTACGGCTGTGTGACGAATGAACTCCGGATGAACGACAACTTCAGCCCGCGTTCACCGTTGGGGGAGCTCATGCGGCTCAACGGTAGCGTACACGCGGGTGACGAAGATGGGAGGAGACAGGGTCGAATGTTGACGTTCAAGACGTGTGGCTTTTGGTTTCACGTGGCCGGTGTCGCGATTTCGTTGCCGCTGGCGCTCAGCGTCTGGGTACAGCCGAGCCAAGCCCAATCGGTGCAGGCGTATTCCTCAACCAACCTCAACCAGCGCGCCGGCCCGAGCACGCAGTTTCCGGTGGTCGTGGTCGCTCCCGCTCGCTCGCCGGTCACCCTCCACGGCTGCCTGAGAGACCTCTCATGGTGCGACGGCACATTCCAAGGAAGCCGCGGGTGGTTCAGCGCGCGCTACCTGCAGCTCTGGTATCAGGGTTCTTACCTTACGGTTGCGGACTACGTGCGCTACGCGTACCTGCCAATTGTCTCCTTCAACATCAATTCCTATTGGGCGAACTACTATCCGAACCGTCCGTTCTACAGGCAGCTTTCGCTCTACGCCTCTGGCGGCGCCGTCACTGTTAGCATTGGCTCGTTCTACCAACCGCTCTCGCCACACGGCAGTTGGGTCCTGATTCACGGGCGCTATGTGTGGGTGCCCCGCGTAGCGGCGAACTGGCGCCCTTACACCGACGGCCGCTGGGCCTATACGCGAACCCAGGGCTGGATGTGGGTGTCCAACGAGCCGTTCGGATGGGCGACGTACCACTACGGTCGATGGGCCTATTCCCCGACGATCGGCTGGTTCTGGGTGCCGGGAACGCGGTGGGCACCGGCGTGGGTTGCCTGGCGAGGGTCCGACGACTATCTCGCCTGGGCTCCGCTTCCCCCCGACCCGCGGGACTCGTTCGGAGTCAGCATCAGCATCTCGTTCGGCACCATCCCGAACTACTACTGGCAGGCGGTTCCCGCTCGGGATTTCCAGGCGCCGAACCTCGCTAGTGTCGTCGTTGGCGATAACAACCAGGTCACGAATATCGTCAATCAGACGGAGGTGATCGGCAACGTCAACATCGTAAACAACGTGGTCGTCAACAACGTCGTCAACGTCAACTTTGTCGAGGAGAAGACGCAGCAGGAGGTCGTCACCTACAACGTCGCCCTGACACCCGACGTGGACCAGGCCGGCGACGTCGAGGGAGATACGATTGAGGTCTTCCACCCACCAGTGAGTGAACTCCCGCCAGCCGAAGAGCCACCTGAGGTGGCGCCGGTGGAGCAGGTCGCTCAGGAGAGCCAGACCGCCGGCCAGGCCGGTGACCAACCAACGACGGAGGATCTCGTGCCTCCGCCGCCGCCCCCCGACGAAACGCCCCCTCCAACCGAGGCGCCTCCCATGGTCGGTGCAGAACCGCCGACCGAACCGCCCGCGCCCGAGGCACCCGCCGAAGCCGCGGCGCCCGGGCAACCGGCGCCCGCGCTAGAAGGGCCGGCTCCCTGCGCAGAGGGAACTGTGCGACAGGAGGACGGAACCTGCGCCGCACCTCCAGCATCGCCACCTCCTGCCGAGGAGGTCACACCTCAGGCCCCCCCGGTGGAAGAAACCGAGGCGCCCCCGCCGCCCCCGGAGCCTATGGAGGCTGGACCACCGCTACCTTCTTCCGTGGAGCCGCAGCCCGCAGCCCCGGAGCTGCCGCCGCCTTCAGAGCAGGCGGAGCCTGCACCAGCGCCGCCACAGCCTCCCCCCGCCCCCGAGGCGGAATCCCCGCCACCACCACCACCACCACCACCACCACCACCGCCTCCCGCAGAGGTGGAGCCAGCACCTGCACCGCCGCAGCAGTTAGCCTGCCCAGAAGGTTACGTGCTGAACAGCGAGGACGTCTGCGTGGTGCCCGAGCAGCAATAGACGGACCAAGGACGGCAGCCGGGGCGTGTCGCCGCCCTTCCCCGCCATTGACCGGTGATCCGGCCAATCGTGCGAGGGCAGCGTTCCTCGATAAGCGGGACACTGGGGTCCTCGTTCCTCGGCCAACAGCCTCGGAAGTTCGCCAGCCAGCCGCTCCCGCCAGTGATACTCCGATTTCAGATCGTCGCGGCTCACAACGACAATCGGGTCCGTCAGGTCCCATTCGAGGCCGGCTCGATACACGCGGCACAATGGGCCGGCGAATCCGGCGCCAATTTCGAGCCCGTTGTCCTCCTACTTCTGACGCTCTGGGCTCTCTGGAACCTGTTCGGCGCCGGTAAGGTCGTCTTCAACGAGAGGCTCCGCCCGGCATCGTCTACCTAGGCCATTTTGGACGCCTTCAGGTCCCTTGGCCGCAACTCTTCGCGAAATCCTGATAGCCCGCCGCCTATTGCCATGCCTAAAGCACCCCGCGTCAGGAAGGAACACCGGCCGCGAAGTCCTCTGCGGGTCAAAGGCCGAAAGCTGCAGGGCACGCAGTCAGTCTCCGGTTACGGCCCAACAATGGACATCGGCCCGGTGCGTGAGCGCGTTTCCCGGGCACGGACGCGCCGACCGGGCCACCTGGCGACGATCCCTTAACAGTCAGGCAAGGGTCAGGGTGACCGGGCGACTTGGCAACGATCCCTCAACTTGTGCCCGCCACGGTGGGCGACAGGAGGACCAGACGATGAAGGGCATGGTCGCCGTGTGGTTAGTCGTCTACGCCGCCACCCTTACGCTCGAAATCGCCGATGGCGTGAGGCAGATCGCGTTGTGGTGGGGCTCGCTGGGTCTGGCCACCGTCTTCGCCGCCGGGGTGGCGATCATCTAAACTGCGCACCACCGGGCCCGGCTACGGCACCCGAGTCCGCAACCTCGCTGTCCGTCCAGCTGTGGCCCCGTGCTCGCGGCGGCAACCCGCCAGCCGGGCGGATACCACGGCCACGATCCCACATGAGGAATTCTGCGGGCGGGGAATGTGCCAGCGCCGGAAGATAACCGTGCGGTCGTTACCGGCCGTGGCCGTCGCGCCAATGCCACGTTCGACCGTCGCCGCAGGCGCGCTTCACGCTCGCCGAGCCCGGTCAGCCAAGTCGCACCCACAGGAGATGGGTGCGCCCGTCGTCGACAAGCGGCACGCGCAACGGCCGCTCGACAATCGCGGTGCTGTCCAGGTTTGCCGATGTGACGCCGCGGCTCACGCTGTCCGGGTTCTCGACCTGGATCTCATAGCGTGTCGATCCGTGTCGAAGCGTGATCTCGAAGCCGGGCCACGCCTTCGGGATGCAAGGGTTGAGATGCAACACGTCGCCCTGCCGGCTGAGGCCGAGTATTGCCTCGACGCCGGCGCGCTGCGCCCATCCGGCCGAACCGGTGTACCACGTCCAGCCGCCTCGGCCGACATGCGAAGGCGCGGCATAGATGTCGGCGGCGACCACATAGGGCTCCACCTTGTAGCGGTGGACGTCAGTCGGCGTGCGGGCGTGGTTGATGGGATTGAGGAGCGAGAACAGCTCCTCCGCCTTGTCGCCCTCGCCGAGCGCCGCGTAGGCGATTACCGACCACAGGGCGGCATGGGTGTACTGACCGCCATTCTCGCGCACGCCCGGTGGGTAACCTTTGATGTAGCCTGGAGCGAGCGGTGTCTTGTCGAACGGTGGCGCAAATAGCAGCGCCAGCCCATCCTCGCGACGAATGAGTTCACGATCGACCGCCGCCATGGCGCGCGCCGCGCGTTCCGGGTCCGCCGCCCCCGAAATCACAGCCCAGGATTGTGCAATGGAATCGATCCGGCACTCGCGGCTCGTCGCTGATCCGAGTGGCGTGCCGTCGTCGAAAAAGCCGCGCCGGTACCACTCTCCATCCCACGCCTCGCGCTCGAGCGACGACTGCAGCATCACGGCGTGCGCCCGCCAGCGCTCGGCGCGGGTCGTTTGGTGGCGGGAATCGGCGAACGAAGCCATGGCGATGAGCGCTATGTGCAGGAACCAGCCGAGCCACACGCTTTCGCCCTGACCGAGTTCGCCGACACGGTTCATGCCATCGTTCCAGTCGCCGGTGCCGATCAGCGGCAGGCCGTGCACGCCGAGCGCCACGCTTTGGTCAAGCCCGCGGGCGCAGTGCTCGAACAAGGTGGCGGCCTCGTCTGAGACCGCCGGCCGGAAGAAGCTCTCGGATTCGCCATCCTCCAGCCTCTGACCCTCCAGGAACGGAACCATCTCGTCGAGGACGGCAGCGTCGCCGGTCGCGGCGACGTAGTGGCACACCGCGTGAACGAGCCAGGCGCGATCGTCCGAGATACGCGTACGTACGCCAGCGCCGGAATGCGGCAGCCACCAATGCTGGACGTCGCCCTCGACGAATTGGCGCGCCGCTGCCCGCAGGAGGTGCTCGCGGGTAGTCGCCGGACGCGCGGTAGTCAGCGCCATGCCGTCCTGAAGCTGGTCGCGGAAGCCGTAAGCGCCGCTGGCCTGATAGAATGCCGAGCGCGCCCAGACGCGGCAGGCGAGCGTCTGATAGATGAGCCACCCGTTCAGCATGATGTCCATCGGCCGGTCGGGAGTTCTTACCTGAATGGCGCCGAGGACGTCGTCCCAGTAGCAGCTGACCTCGGCTCGCGAGGTGTCGAGATCGGCCGCCCGGTAGCGTCGGACCAGATCGCGTGCTTCCTCGACGCTCGCCGCCTGGCCAAGGAACAGGACAAGCTCGACGGCACCGTTCGGCGGCAATTCCACCTCTGTCCTGAGCGCCGAGCAGGGATCAAGGCCGGCCCCGACGGTGTTGGAGAGCTGGGCGGCTCTAGTCAGCGCCGCAGGGCTTTCCAGCGTTCCGTTGCGGCCAATGAACTCCCGGCGGTCGCCTGTCCAGTCCGTCTGGCGCCCGCCAAAATCGGCAAAGGCGACGCGTGCGCCGAAAGCCGGATTCCATGGATTGCGGGCGAACATCGCCCCGGTGTCGGCATCGATCTCCGTCATCACCACCGGACTCGAGGCCGCTCGCGACCAGCCAAGAACCCATTCCGCATATGCGGTCACCGAAAGGCGTCGGGTACGGCCCGAAATGTTGCGTATCACGAGCCGCGAAATCTTGATCGGGTCGCTGATTGGCACGTACTGGAGGAGATCGGTCGCGACGCCGTGCGCCGAATGCTCGAACTGGCTGTATCCTCGGCCGTGGCGAGCGACATAGCTGGCCGTTTCGTCGCGGATTGGCAGCGCTGTCGGGCTCCACAGGCTGCCGGTGTCGTCGTCGCGCAAATAGATCGCTTCGCCCGGCGGATCGGCGACCGGGTCATTCGACCAGGGGGTGATCTGGTTCTCGCGGCTGTTCATCGACCATGTGTAACCGCTACCCTCCGCTGACACTTGGAAGCCGAAGGATGAGTTGGCGACCACATTGATCCAAGGCGCGGGCGTCGACTGACCCGGACCGAGGATCGTCACATATTCTCGTCCAATATCGGCGAAGCCGCCGAGCCCGTTGAAAAATTCGAGGTCGGGCGTGGACGGGACGACCGTCGGTTCGGGCCGACGGACCATCGGCTTCGCCAGATGTTGAGTGGCGGATTTCGGTTCCGGCACTCGGTCGAGCTCGTCAGCAAGGCGCCCGCGCTGCGCGACCAGCACTACCCTTGCTGCCGATGCAAGCAGCGCACAGGCCTCCGGTGCAATCAGATCGGCCCGCACGATGAACACGCGGCCGGGCCGTCCGGTTTCACCAACCTGCGGAGGCAACTGGCTCGCCCGCACCTGGGTCTCGAGGAATGTCTGAAGGTCCTGGACATAGGAGGTCGCGCGTTCGTTCAGGATTACCAAATCGACGGCCAGCTGCTTCATGCGCCAGTATTCATGGGCACGCAACAATTGCCTGACGATGGTCAGGTTCTCGGTGTCGGCAATGCGCAGCAGCGCGATCGGCAGGTCGCCCGAGATGCCGAGGGGCCAAAGCCCGGGCTGGGGACCGGCCCCCTGCCGGATCGTTTCGGGGGACGGTCGCATCATCGGGGCGGCATAGATGAGGTGTCCGGCGAGACGCTGGAACAAGGTCGCTTCGCCCGGCTCGACGCCGAGGTGGTGAAGCTGCACCTGCGCCTGCGTCCAAGCGAGCGTCGCCGCCCGCTCAAAGGCGGCGGCGTCATGGTGCTTGTCGACCAGGCCGAGCAGGACCTCGCGCGACGGGGCGGCAACCGTCCAGAACGCGATGCGCGCCTTCACGCCGGGGGCGATCCGCACCTTGCGGCGTATGGCGAAGATCGGATCGAGCACGGTGCCGACCGTATTCGACAGAGGACGGCCGTCGATCACCGCAATCGGGCGTCTGATGCCGGTGCCCCGTCCAAGGAAACCGGCCCGATCGGTATCGAACTCCGGCTTTGCCGAGACTTCGCCATCAACGATGGCGAGGTGCGCCGCCCAGATTTCGGACTCGTTGGGATCGCGCCGTCGCCGGGTCGCGATCAACGCACCAACGCCGGCGAGATACTCCGTCTCGACGAATAGCTTCGAAAAGGCTGGGTGCGCCACATCAGCCGCTTGCGGTGCCAGCACTAACTCGGAGTATGAGGTGACTTCGACCTCGCGCTCGGTGGCACCCTCGTTCGAAATGGATACGCGCCGCACTTCGGCGTCGTCTTCCGCCGAGACCAGCACTTCCATGGTCGTGGTCAGCATACCGTCGCGTCGCGCGAACTCGGCGCGATCTTCGTTGAACACAACCTCGTACGTATCGGGCGCAACGCCGCTGGGCTGGTGCCCGGCCGACCACATCATGCCGCTGTCGACGTCGCGAAGGTAGATGTAGGAGCCGCGGTCGTCGCAAGTGGCGTCCTCGCGCCACCGCGTCACCGCCAGATCGTGCCAACGGCTTTGCCCTGAGCCGGCCGCCGTGAGCATGACCGAGTAGCGGCCGTTGGACAGGAGATGCGTGGCAGGAGGCGTGCCGTGTGGGGTCGTGAGCCGCCGCCCGCCAGGCGGCCCGATCTCCCGGACCCTTGCCGCCCGCCACAACTCCGAAACCAGGGGGCGCACTACCGCCACGTCACGCGGCGTCCGCTCCTGGAGAAGTAGCTCTGTCGCCCGCACAATGGGTTCGGCATGGAACCGCGCCCGCACCACCCCATCCTCGAGCGCGTCGGCGATCGCGACGATCGTCATGCCCTGATGGTGCGCCATGAAGGCTCGCACGATCGCCACGCTCCCGCCCTCCGGCAGCCGGATAGGCGTGTAGTCGAGGGCTTCGTAGAAGCCGAACCGACCCTGCGCCCCGACGCCGACAAGGCGGGCAAAATTCTGAGCCGCGGCTTTGGGATCGGTCATGCTTGCCAGCGCCGTGGCGTAAGGTGCGACGACGGCGTTCTCGCCCAGCCCGCGTTTCAGTCCGAGACCGGCAACGCCGAAACTCGAGTACTGGTAGGTGAATTCCAAGTCGCGGGCGTTGTAGGCGGATTCGGAGATGCCCCAAGGCACACCGAGCATCATGCCGTAGTCGATCTGTCGCCGCACGACGAGCCGGCTCGTCCGCTCCAGCAGGCTGCCCTCCGGCGCGCGCATGACGAGCGACGGCATCATGTACTCGAACATCGAGCCCGACCACGAGATCAGCGCGGCACCGTTGGCGATCGGGGTCACGGCACGACCGAGGCGAAACCAGTGTCGGGCCGGGACGTCACCCTTGGCGATCGCCATGAAGCTGGCCAGTCGCGCCTCGGAGGCGAGGAGATCGTAGCAGCTCGGGTCGCGCTTGCCTTCCGGCACCAGGTAGCCGATGGACAGCAGTTTGCGATCCGGATCGAGAAGAAAACCGAACTCCGGCGCCAGCGCCATCGCTCGCGCCGTGTCTTCGAGCGCCGCCATGCGCTCCGCCAAGGAAGCGGACCCGGTCGCCTGCGCGTAGCAATCGCGCCGGTGGCTCTCGATCGCGTTCCGCGTCGCCTCCAGCCAGAACAGCATGTCGGCGCCATCGCCCCGTTCCGTTGCCAGCGCGCGGGCAACATCGGTCATCGTTTCGGCTCGGGTCGCCAGGGCCGAAAGGCACTCCGCCATGTCCTCTGTCCGCTCCGCCTGCCGCCGGGCAGAGCTCGTCATAAGACTGATCGCCTCGTCGAGCTGATGCCACGTGACCGTTTGCGTCCGGCGTCCGTCGCGCAGGCGCACCGCCTCTTCACGTGCGATATCGAAAGCGTCGCCGATCCCGGCGAGGCGGCACGCGTCGTCCGGCGGACGGCTGCGCCATTCCCGGCATGCGTTGGCAAGCGCGATCAAGTGGCCCGCCAGGTTGCCGCTGTCGACCGACGAGATGTACTGTGGATCGAGCGGCCGAAGGTCTTTAGTGTCGTACCAATTGTAAAAATGGCCGCGAAATCGCGCGAGGCGGCCCATGGTCGACAGCGTCTCTTCCAACCGCTCGACAGCATCTACGGTTCCCACCCAGCCGAAATCATGCGCACTCGCCACTGAAAGAAGGTAGAGGCCGAGATTGGTTGGTGATGTCCGGTGGGCCAGAACTGGCGCCGGGTCTTCCTGGAAATTGTCGGGCGGCAAGTTGTTGTCCGCCGGCGTCACAAACGTCTCGAAGAAGCGCCACGTTCGCCGCGCGATCAGCCGCAAAGCCTGCGCGTCGGCCTCCGACACCGATGGCCGACCTGCGACCAGGGGTGACAGGCTTGCCCAGCCTGCAATCACCGGTGAGGCGATCCACAGCCCTGCAAGCGGCGCCGCAACAATCCACGTCCCCCGCCCTGCCAGAACGGCGAGGACCAGTGCCGCGACACCGATGACGACCGCACCGGCCATCCGACGATAAAAGCCAAAGAAGCCGAGCCGCGGACCGATCGTCGCTTGAGCCGCCGTAACCCATTCGAGCAGATGCCGGCGGGTGACGAGCAACCGCAGCAGCGTCCGCCCGATCGCATCTCCCATCAGCCATGCCTGGTGGGCGAGAAAAGTGATCAGCAGAGCCGACTGGGTCAGAGCGAGACGGAAATCGGCGCCGAGCGCGCCCAGATGGCTGCGGGGGGTGATCCCTGCGCGCCGCGGCACGATGGCGCCGATGACGGGGATGAAGGTGGGAGCCACGATCGTCGACAGGACGAAGACGGCCCAGAGCACCGCGGCATCGAGCGGCAACGCCAAACCGGCCAGCAGGGCGAGCACCGCCGTCGGCGCCGACACGGTGCGACGGAGATTGTCAAGCATCTTCCCACGGCCGATCGCCGTCACCGCGTCGCGCGGGTGACGCGTGTCGGGGTTCAGGCCGCGACCGAGGATCCACGGCAGCAGCTGCCAGTCGCCTCTTGCCCAGCGGTGGTGGCGGAGGGCGTCGACGTCATAGCGGGCGGGAAATTCCTCGACGACCTCGACATCGGAGGCGAGTCCGGCGCGGGCAAACACACCCTCGAAGAGATCATGGCTGAGGAGTGTCGAGTCGGGCACTCGGCCGGCCAGCGCGGACTCGAACGCGTCCACGTCATAGATACCCTTGCCGGAATAGGAGCCCTCGCCGAACAGGTCCTGATACACTTCGGATACCGCAGTAACGTAGGGATCGATGCCGTTGGGGCTGGAAAAGGCGCGCTGGAAGAGTGAACCTTCGCGCGCGCGGGGCAGCAACGGCTTCACCCGCGGCTGCAGCACGCCGTAGCCCGCAACGACCCGGCCGGCATCAGCGTCGAAACGCGGCCGGTTGAGGGGGTGCGCCATCTTGCCGACCAATCGCCGGACCGTGTCACGTGGAAGCCGGGTGTCGGCATCGAGTGTGACAACGTAGCGGATGCCGTCGGCCACCGTGCCCGAAAGCCGGCTCGCCGACAGGAAGGTCGTGTCGGTCGCGCCACGCAGGAGGCGATTGAGTTCATGCAGCTTGCCGCGCTTGCGCTCCCAACCCATCCACCGCCCTTCGCTTTCGTTCCACACCCGCCTGCGATGGAGCAGAACGAAGCGTTCGCCGTCGGCGATCGACCCGTATTGGCGGTTGAGCCGGGCGATGCCGTCCGCTGCCGCGGCAAAAAGATCCTCGTCGCTGTCCAAGTGCTCGGTCGGGGCGTCGACCCAGTCCGACACCAGCGCGTAATAGAGGTCGCCGTCCGAACTGGCGAGGTGATGGGCTTCCAAGCGCTCTATCTGCTCGTTGATCGCCTCGCGGGTGGTCAACAACGTCGGTACCGCCACGAGCGTACGCAGATTCGAGGGGATACCCTCGCGCATTTCGAGGGCGGGCAGCGGCGTCGCGCTTAAGATCATTGCGACGGTGCGGTTGACCAGCGCGACCGCCAGGTCGATGGTGGGGATTACGCCCAATGCACCCAGCAGGCTCAACCATGCGCCACTAAGCCCAGCCGCGGCGAGCGCGAGAAGGGGCAAGGCTAGAAGGACCGCAGCGACGACGGCGCCTGCGCCCATATAGCCACCGATGCCGAGCCCCTGAATCAGGCGCTTGATCCGCAATTTCAGCGGCGCCCGGAAGCCGATCGCAGCCTCAAACAACGCCCGTCCACCTCCGAGGAGATAATAGCCCGGCTCACCCCGGCGGATGTTCTCCACTCCCGAGTGTGTCGTTCGGGCCTGTTCCGCCGCCGCGACGGCGCGGCGCGCGATGTCGAATTCCGCCAAGTTCGAACCGCGCGCCAGCTCCTCGACAGCGGAGCGATAGAGATTGCGCGTCGGGAAATCCATCTTTGCAAAGTCGCCATCAGCGGCAAGCAGGTCGTGGACAAGGCTGATGCGTTCAAACAGCTCGGTCCAGTCGACATCGGAAATCAGGCGCATGCTGGTGATAATGTTGCGCACCGTGACGCTTCCGGAGCCCTGCAACTGGTGCTCGCGCCGCACGACTTCGTCGGCCGTCTTGCCCTGCGCGGCCAGGTGCCGATCGAGCCAAGTGAGCGCCGGACTGATCCGCTGATCCTGGTCGCGTAGTCTGTGCAGGAGTTGGACCACGGATGCGTCGACCATCGGCGCGCGCTCATGTTCCTTGAACACAGCCTCCACTGGTTCGACCGCGCGGCCGCCGGCGCCGAGCAGCCGGTCCGCCAGTTTGTCAGCCTCCAGCCGGGCGGCGTGACTGGCCACGATCCGGTCCGCCAATCGCCTGAGGTTCTCGATGAGGACGATCCTGAGGGTGATCGCGACCGCCCACAGCTCGCCGATCATCAGCGGCTGAACCTTCTGGTAGGCCCGCAGGAAGCGGCACAGCATGTCAGGATCGAAGCGGCTGTCGGTGTGGGCGACAAAGGCCCAGGCGACCCCGATTACACGCGGATATCCGGCCAGCGGACCCTCGGCCAGCTTGGCAAGCCGCCGGTAGTAGCCAAGCGGCAGATCGAAGCGGATCTCGCGAATCTGCCTCTCGACGAGATGGTAATTGTCGACCAGCCACTCGGCCGCCGGCGTGATTGCGCGCCCCTCGTCGACGGCCTTGTTGATCGTGCGATAAGCGCGCAGCAGCACGGCCGAGCAATTGGCGAGCCGCCGCGCCAACCGACGGCCGCCAGTCCGGGTCGGTCCCACGACCTGCGCAATCGCAAGGCTGCGCCCGTGCTCCTCAAGGCGTTCAACACTGAACAGTTCTTCGCGGATCGGTTCGCGACTGTTCCAGGACGACGCCGGCGGCGCGCGCGCCAGGGCGCGTCGAAGGAGCGGTATCACGGCATCCTTTCTTCCGGGTAGGCAGCGCACGCGGCGGGTGCTAGGTCAAAGCACTCGGCTAAGGGCGCCAACCGGCGCAGCAGACCACAGGATGTTGTTGACGATCGGGTTTCGGGCGTGGTGTCGCTCGGTGATGACACCGATGCGGTTTTCGCCGTCCCGCCGTGCATCGGCGACATAGCGTACACGACCATCCCCGTCCTCCCCAGCCCCGATCCGCGGTCACCGGCTGGCGGCCTGGCTATGCGATCTTGGTGAGCGGGGCGTAGTGATCGTGGGGCACGGTGCACAACCACTCGTGGCCACAATTCACGCAAACCAGGACCTCATGCTCCAGATCAAGCGCATGATTGTGCGGCTTGATCAGCTTGAGCTGCAACTTACCGCCGCAATGCGGGCAATGCGATGCGGGTGCTGGCTCGACGAGCGTGCGCATCGGATGGCTCCGAGGACAACTGGTTCCGCGCGAGGGACTTGAACGCACCGAGAAGTAGATCGAACGTATCTAACAAATGTGGTCGAAACGCCGCATTGCAAGGTCGCCAAACCCGACTCTTCAGCTGGACGGTCCACTCAACTCGCGATCGGCGACGGCCCCAACCGGCGCCCCGCCGTCGACCAGATCGAGGGACTTAGATCGCTTTATTGACCTTAGCAGCGACCGCATCTTCCTCGCTGTCGAAGAGGATGCCATGTTTTGTCTTGGTGCCGTCCGTCCACCTGCCTAAATGCCACGCCGAAATGACCCCGCTCAATGTCAACTTGTTCAGTCTCAAGGCGAGGCGGTTTAGGCCTGGAAGATTTCTCGGGCTGACAGAAAATACTGCTTCAATCATAGTTCTCTCCGTCGTGCCAATCTGACCCGTGGCGCTGTTGCCTTGAGGGGATCCAATCCAGACGCAGTGCAGTTGGCGCGCAGCCAAAAATAACAACCAAGGTCAACACCAATCAGTGCGATGGTCCCGATAATAAGGATGTTTAGGAACATTTCTCATCCATTGCAGATGGTGCGCCTACAACAAAAGGGCTAGCAAAATCGATCTGCTCAACGACGCCCGACCCGTTCGGTGACGGACCCTGCCCGCTGCTCTGTCTCAATGAACTCACATTCGACCCCGACAAGGCTGCCGTTTCGCCCGTATTGTTGCTTCGGCGCGCCAATGCAGCCGTCAGGCACCGCGGCAATCAAAATCTGGCCATTTGGCACGCAGCAAGCCGAGGATCGAGAGCAAATTCCCGAACGCGTTGACCTCCGAATTGCCGCCCTCTGACTAAGGGCTGAGCGCAACGAGCATTGTCGCACAGGCCCGCGCAACGCCTGAATTGGGCGACCCGTTTTGCGGCATTGTCGCCCAGCCAGCCTTTTCGATGTAGGCGCCTCGCTCGTAGGTAGCGATGCCCTTCAGTTCGGCGAGCCTGGCACTCACGTCGGTCTGTAGTTGAAACTGCTCTACGCAAATCGGCGCGAGCGCTGTAACGACCGCGGTGTCGGCGCTTGTCTTGGCCATCTTGACAGCCGCACTGCCGGTGACCCAGCCGCCCCATGTGAACCCGATGAAGGCAAGAGCCACTGCTCCTCCGACTGCCCCCCAAGCTGCTGGCTTCAGTTGTGATGGAACTTGCATGATTTGATGCCTTCCTTCGATGGGAAACATCCCCTTTAGGATGGCAATAGGGGTCCGAGGCACGGTTCGCTGTTCAAAACAGCACACACGGTGGTTCCATCCTACCGTTTGCGCCGATCTGCGAACAACGACCTCGGCCTGGAGCTGACGCAGCCTCGTGAGCACCTGACCGTCTTGAAGGAAGGAGTCCACGATGGAGTTCGCGTGAACTCACTCGATGATCCAGAAAGGTCCGGCCCGTGTAAGCCTCGTTGTCGCAACCGGGCTCGGTTCTCTTGCACGCCAAGAGCTCGAAGCGGCGTGCGATACCTTTGAAACCACTCGGCGGGACATGTCTATTGGCGCACGGACCGGCTGACCAATTTCCCGCCGGCAATCCTGATGGCTCGGAAATGGGCCACTCACTAGCGCACCGTCCTTTGCCATGGCGTACCAACCATCCTTGATGCCGCGCATGTCAGACTCGTCTTCGCTGACGCGGTAGGGAGTTTGAGCACTCAAGTGAATTTCCGATGTTTGGGCATTGATCGGGCGGCGAGAAGCAGCGGAATAAGGTCACCCGCGCCCAATGCCGCACGCGGTCCTCCTCCCAGGCCATCACCAATCGCAAGTCGAGAACCGACCCGCAGTTCAAAACTGCACACCCCGGCATCGGCAGATTCGCAATCACCGCCAGACGGTCGTGCGAGATGGGTTTAGTGAAAGGACGAGTCCGATGCAGCCCGCGGGTCTGCCCGTCTAGTCATGGAGAATCACGTTGAGAAGCGACGAGTGAACCTTCAATCCGCCGTTGTATTCAATCAAGCCCAGCTTCCGGAATTTGTTCATGAAGTGGTTGATCCGTGAGCGTGTCGTGCCCACCCGCGCCGCCAAAACTTCCTGACTGATCTTGGGAATGATCGGTTCCAGTTTGCCGTCCTTGCCGAAATGGGCAAGGAGCAAGAGCAGCCGAGCGAGCCGCTTTTCGCTTGAGTTGAACAGCTGATCGACAAGTTCCTCTTCGATCTGAACGTTGCGGGACAGAAGGAATGCCATGAACATTTCCGAGAAAACCGGCTCCTGGTGGAGCATTCTGACCATCGCGCCCTTTTCAACTCTAACGATCTCCGACTCTGTGGTGGCAACGGCTGTAGCCATATGAAGAGGCTGGCCAGCGAGGCAGCCTTCACCAAAAAACTCGCCAACCGTCAACATTCCGATGACACCTTCTTTGCCCTGCTCGGAGACAACCGTGAGTTGGACCCTGCCCCTTTCGACGTAGAAAACCGCGTCCGCGGGGTCTCCTTGCCTGAAGACGATCTCGTTCGGTCGGCAGGCCATCGTCGATCGACCGAGCCCAACGGACGTGAGGATCGAATGAGCGTCGAAATGCGGAATCATATCGGACCTGCCATTGTCGGGAGATTTCTTGGCGCGCACCGATGTCGTGCTCGGCATGGCAGGACTTCCACATTCCTCCACCCGAAGAGATCGGGTCGACAAGGGGGACAAACCAAACCCCGGCGGCCGCGGCGATCCGGAGTGCCTAACAACAGTATATACGGTATCGGTCCGCTCGCGTCAGCCACCCTCAGCATTCGGCTGGACAAGGCCCATTCTGCGGCGGTTTGCCCGGCGCCGGCCGAAACACCTTTGATCCGACCAACTGCGTTGACGGCTTTGACCTGATCCCATTTCGCTATCGCTCGCGATATCACACAGGTCGTGACGCTTTCCTCCTCCCATCGGTCGAGATCGAGGTCAAGGAGAAGAAGGACCGCGCCGACGACGCCCTCAACGCCACCCGCGCCGCGGTCGAGGAAGGTATCGTTCCCGGCGGTGGTGTTGCTCTGCTCCGCGCCCGCAAGGCGGTCGCCAAGCTGCACTCGGACAATGCCGACCCCGAGGCCGGCATCAACATCGTGCTCCGCGCAGCGCGGCCGCGGCAACTCCCAACCGGGAGTGTCAGCTAGGCATCAGCACGTTGTTGATTGCGAGCACTGCGATTGGCTGACAACGCCGCCAGACTTCAGCGACCTGCCCGTTGGTCGCGTCCATCCAAAGATTAATCGTCGTCTCACCGCTGAACGCGTTTTTCCCGTCTATGAAAGAGCCGCAGACCGCCGCAGGAGGTTGCGCACGTTCGACACGTGCCACTGTCCGCCGCGGGCGGTTCTCACTCCCCGACCGTTGAGAGCGGCTGCCAGGCCGCGCAGCTCCGTCACGCCGGCCGCCTTTAGCGACACGATAACCGGCATGACGTGCGCTGCAAACGCGTCCGCCTCTGCTCTCAGCGAACGGCGCCCACGTGCCAGAGCCTCCTCTGCATTGGTGCGATTGCCCAGCGTCGCGCCCCGAGCCTTCCGGGCAGCCAAAGCTGCCCTGGTCCGTTCCGAGATCAGCCGCCGCTCCTTCTCCGCCAATGCAGCGTAGAGGTGCAGCATGAATGGGTCTGCATCCACGCCCAGTTCGGCAACGATGAACGGCACCCGTTGGGCCATCAGGCCCGAGATAAAGGCCACGTCGCGGGAAAGCCGGTCGAGCTTGGCAACTATGACCGGGCACTTCTTCTGCCGCCCGGTAGCCAACGCTGCGGCCAGCTGAGGCCTTCGGTCCAGGGCATCGGACCCCTTCCCGGTTTCCACTTCGATGAACTCGGCGGTCAGCTCGAAGCCTTCGGCCGCGGCGAACCGCGTGACGACGTCTCGCTGGGCCTCGATGCCGAGCCCAGAACGGCCCTGACGGGCGGTGGAAACGCGGTAATAGGCGACGGCTTGTTGCATTGCGACATACTCGGTGGCCGTTTGTACAAACCGCATACCACCGTTTGCGTCTTGTACGTAGTCCAAATGTCTGTTTTTATTGAATAATCTTGTTCCGCGAAGTGACCTGGTTCGTTTGGGCAAGTCCTTGGAGGACTCGCGGCATCGATCGATGATGGGTAGGCAGCCCCCCGGTAACCTCTGACGCAATCAATGTATCATGAAGGCTTGCCGTAACTCTGGGGTCAGTCAGGCGGAAGAATTAGAAACGTTTGGGGAATTGGCGTGAGCGCTGCAGCAAATCAGGCCGAGAAAGGCGCCGACGGGCGGCCGTTGCAGCATATCGAGGAACAAGTTCGCAGGGTGCTTGACCATGCCGTGCTCGCACACCGTCAA
>Ga0315553_10000980_pt1 | contig 24482 bp, 20 predicted proteins | sample SalMarSW160140MG_FD_203099 | JGI IMG/M metagenome (GOLD analysis project Ga0315553, IMG submission 203099) | Salt marsh sediment microbial communities from the Plum Island Ecosystem LTER, Massachusetts, United States - Salt Marsh Sediment SW1601-40 ... | reverse complement strand
TAATTCCATCGTCCTGTTTGTCCCGTGCGATCGCCTCGTAAACGTTTTCGGGTACGCGAATCGCGAACATGCTGACATCCTCGACCTCACCGGACTCCTCGTTGAGGATCGGCAGCGTCAACACCTCGTTGTCCGGGGAAAGCGCCTCAACGACCAGATACCGGTTGGTCGCCTCCAGGATATCGTCGGGCGAGGTGGACACCCCGGTCCTCACGCCCGGACGGTTGACGATTGTCAGCCGGTACTCGAGCCGCAAAAGATCGCGCAGCGCGCTCAGGTCGTTGACCGCCGCCTCGGCCCGTTCCAACTCGCCGGCCGCCGCCGCCGATTTGCCCTGCGTCCGGATCTCCTCGGCCTGCCGGACCGCTTCCTGCACCTTTGTCTCGCGGTAGATGGTCGCATAAAGCGCATCCATCTGCGCCGGCAGTCCCTCGGACAAATGTTGCTCGAGCGCCGCCTGCTGCGAGGCGACAAAGGGCCGGTAAGCGAACTGATAGGCCGCCAGCACCAGCCCGATCGCGACCACGATGGCCACCAGCGTGGCTCCCCAGCGTCCGCGGCTCACATAAAGGCGCGCCAGCGCCGTCCGCAAACCGCGCCGCGGCGGCGTGTAGACGAACCGGCTTTCGGCCAGCGCGTCGACCCCTTCCTTGAGGATGTGATCGGGCACGTCGATGCCCTGGTCGGCGTAGATGTCGCGCAGCTTGCCGATCAGCGTCGCGGCGCGCTGGTCCTCTTTGAGTTCGCGCTCGACGAGATCCTGGCGGTGGCGCAGCGTGTCGACCACGTCCATCGCCAGCATGACGTCATCGAGGGGCAGCGTGCCCTGGGTGTCCTCGCTCATGACAGCCTATCCGGCCCGGAGGTTGGCGCCCGCATCTAGCCCTCGGCGCGCGCCTCCGTCAGAAGCACGTTGCCGTCGCTGGCGAGCTTCGCCAGGCGCCTCTTGCCTTCCTCGACCGCATCCCGGATTTCGGCCGAATTCTCGGTCGCCAGCTTGCGCATCTCGGCGATGATCTCCTGCGAATGCTCCTGGAAGTTGACCACGGAGTCGACCAGCTTGCGCACCGCATCGGCGCGAATGGTCGGGCCATAGCCGGCCTTCAGGGCCTCCTCATGCACCTTGTCGCCGATCTCGGCCAGCGTTTCGAGGCTCTTCGACATCCCTTCCTTCATGGCGTTCAGGGTTTCGGTCGATTCGTGCAGCCCGAACATGCCCGTGAACGAAGCCGAAAGCGCCGTCAGCACCGTCTCGTTGGTCGAAAAGAAGCTGATCGACTGCTGATAGACCCGTTCCTTGGCGTTCGTGGTCTGCGTCAGCCGCGCCATGATCACTTCCGAGGTGTTGTAGGAGACCGTCAGGTTGTCCGACAGGTCCTTGGCGATCTGGTAGCGGCGCTCCTCGTTCTGCATCTCGCGCATCCGCTCGTCCCGGGCCATCTCCAGCCGCGCCCGGTCGGCCGGGGTGCCGTCGGTGAACGATTCGAGGTCTCCGGACGCCGCCGCCAGCGCCTTGCGGCGCTCCTCGAGCTTCGCCTTGGCGGTCTCCAGCACCTCGAGCGCCATCACCTCAGACTGCTTCAGCGCCCCCCGGAAGTCGCGATAGGCCTCGAGAATCGTGGTCTCGCGGTCGATCTGGTCCTTGGTGTCCTTGGAGACGTCCAGATAGGTGTCGCGGATGGAGTTGAAGCGCGTCGCGATGTCGCCGCGCGAGATCTTCATCCAGATGTTCGAGGCGCGCTCCAGAAGGTCGATCTTGGAGTCGTCAAGCTGGTCCACCAGACCCTTGGCGTCGTCCCGGATGGAGTCGAACCCCTTCGTGATGTCCTCGTAGCGGTCGCCGATCCGCATCGAGGCGACCTGCTCGCGCACCACGTCGTTGAAGGTCGAAGCCTGGTTCAGCGTCCGCCCGATCAACACGATCCTGGTCTCGTCAAGGGCCGTGATCTCCTGCAGAAGGCCGGTGATCGGCTGCTCCTCGACAACCTCCGGCCACAGCCCGAGGTCCCGGATGGCGCTCATCGCCTTGTCCAGATATTGCAGTGGTTTGTCGATTGCCTGGTCCGCCATGACAGTCCTCCCGGCTTGTTGCTTCGATGATCCCCGCTTGGTCCGCCGCTGACAATTGAATGCGGACCGCCTACGGTCTATTTGCCAGATATTGGTGCCAAAAAGCCGCAGGTAAAGCCCCAGATGCCAATCTCCGGGCCCCACTAGTGCAGTTCGCCGGACGCTACGCGCTCACCGCCCCGCGCATGCGGGTCTGGGAGGCGCTCAACGACGTCGGCGTGCTCAAGTCCTGCATCCGGGGCTGCGAGCGCATCGAATGGACCTCCGATTCCGAGCTCGAGGTCGCCATGAAGGCGACAATCGGTCCCATGCAGCTCAAAATCGAGGGCACGCTTTGGCTCTCCGATATCATCGTGGCCGAGCGCTATACACTGTCCGGCAAGGGCCGTGCCGGCTGGATGGGTGGGGCGCGCGGCTCGGCGGATGTGAATCTCGCCGATCACCCCGACGGCACCGAGCTCGCATTCCTCGCCAAAGGGGAGGTCGATAGCGCCATTGCCCGGTTGGGCGCCACCGTGGTGGGGGGCGCCGCCCAGGGGGTCATCGACCGCTTCTTCGACCGATTCGCCGCCGCCATCGACGCCGGCTCCACCCCGCTCCGCCACGACGCGCCCGGCGGTGGCTAGGGGCGGGCAGGGCGCTTTCACGCGCCCTTGAGGCCGATTTGTGTTGACCGGGGGCGGCCAGCGGCTTTGCTGGGATGAAAGCCCCGGTGGAAAGGAGAACCTCATGCGCCGCGCCTTTGTCAGCCTGGCGATGCCGGTCACCCTGGCGATCCTGGTCGCCACGGCGCAGCCGACGCTCGCCGCCGAGCCCGACCCGGCCGACTGGAGCGCGATGCTCGACCAGGCGCGCGGCGAGCACGTTTTCTTCCACGCCTGGGGCGGCGCCCCGGCGATCAACGACTACATCGCCTGGGTCGGCGACGAAGTCGCCGCCCGTTACGGCATTACCCTCACCCATGTCCGGCTCTCCGATACCGCCGAAGCGGTCTCGCGCGTGGTCGCCGAAAAGGCCGCCGGGCGCACCGAAAACGGCTCGGTGGACCTCATTTGGGTCAACGGCGAGAATTTCGCCTCCCTCAAACGCCAGGGTCTGCTGATCGCCGACAACTGGGCCGACAGGCTCCCCAATCACGCGCTGGTCGACACCGAAGCCAATCCGGCGCTCAAGTTCGATTTCACCGTTCCCGTCGACGGCCAGGAGAGCCCCTGGGGGCTCGCCCAGCTGACCTTCTATGCCGACACCGCTCGCGTTCCCGAACTGCCGGCGACGCTCGAGGCGCTGGCCGAATTCGTCGCCGCCAATCCCGGCCGTTTCACCTACGCCGCCCCGCCCAACTTCATCGGCACCACCTTCCTCAAACAGGTGCTGTACGGGCTCATCGACGACCCCGAAATCCTCACCCGCAATGTCGCCGAGGCCGACTTCGACGCCGTCACCGCCCCCTTGTGGGCGTATCTGGAGCGGTTGCGCCCCGATCTGTGGCGATCGGGACGGGTCTACGCCACCGACACCACGCACCTGAAAACGCTGCTCGCCGACGCCGAGATCGACATCGCCATGACCTTCAACCCCGCCGAGGCGTCCTCTTCGATCCGCATGGCCGAGCTGCCGCCCACCGTTCGCTCCTTCGTTCTCGACTACGGATCTCTCGGCAACGCCCACTTCGTGACCATCCCCTTCAACGCCTCCGCCAGGGCCGCCGCCATGGTCGTCGCCGATTTCCTGCTGTCGCCCCTGGCCCAGGCCCGCAAGGCCGACGAAATGATCTGGGGCGACCCCACCGTGCTCGCCCTCGACCGGTTGACGCCCGCCGACCGGGCCCTGTTCGATACCCTCGAGCGCGGGCCGGCGACGCTGAGCACGGTGGAACTCGGCCCCACCCTGCGCGAGCCCGATCCGAGCTGGATCGAGCCCCTGGAGGCCGAATGGGCGCGCCGTTTCCTCGCCGGCACGAGCCCGTGACCGCGCGCCCCCTCCGGCCATAGCGGACCCGAGCGATGTTGCTGCGCCTCGTGCCCGTCGTCATCCTGACCATTCTGATCGGTCCGGTTCTCGCCGGTCTGGCGGGCATTGTCGCCCCGGCGCTGGGCTACCTGCCGGTGCTCGGCGGAGAACAGGTGACCCTGCACTGGTTCGACCAGGCGGCGATGGCGCCCGGGTTCGCCCGCTCCGCCTGGATCAGCTACTGGACGGGGCTGGCGACCTCGGCGATTTCCCTGGTGCTGGTGGTGTTGTTTCTGGCCGGCTGGTGGGGCACGCGGTGGTTCGCCCGGCTTGCCTCGGCCACCGCGCCCCTGTTCGCGGTTCCCCACGCGGCCGTCGCCATCGGCCTGGCGTTTCTGATCGCGCCGTCGGGCTGGCTGGTGCGGCTGGTCTCGCCATGGGCCACCGGCTTCGCCCAGCCCCCGGACTGGCTGATCGTCAACGATCCGGCCGGGTTCGCTTTGCTCGCCGGCCTGGTGATCAAGGAGATCCCGTTCCTGTTGCTGATGACGCTCTCCGCGCTGCCCCAATCCGACGCCCCCCGGCGCATCCGGGCCGCGCGCTCGCTCGGCTACGGCCGGGTCTGGGGCTGGCTGAGCACCGTGTTTCCTTCCGTCTACGCCCAGATCAGGCTGCCCGTGTACGCCGTCGTCGCCTACGCCACCTCGGTCGTCGACGTCGCGATCATACTCGGGCCGACCGCCCCGCCGCCGCTGGCCGTACAGATCCTCAGATGGCAGTACGACCCTGACCTCACGCTCAGATTCACCGCCGCCGCCGGTGCCATGCTGCAATTGGCGGTCACCGGCGGTGCGCTTGTCACATGGTGGCTCGGCGAACGGGCGGTCGCCGCCCTCGGGCGTTCGATTCTCACCCGCGGCTGGCGCCTGCCGCGCGATCGCGCGCTGCGCCTCGCTTCCCTGGGCGGCATCGGCGCCTCGGCGCTGCTTGTGATCGGCGGCGTCGTCGTTTTGGCGCTGTGGTCGGTGGCCGGGCTCTGGCAGTTCCCCGACGCCTTGCCCGACATGCTCACGTTCAAGCACTGGATGCGCCACGCCGGGATGATCGGCCATCCGACCCTGACGGCGGTCCAGATCGGTTTGACGTCGGCCGCCATCGCCGTGTTGCTGGTGCTCGGCGCGGTCGAGAACGCCTATCGGCGCGGCATCACACCCACCCAGCGGGTGCTGGCGCTGTTGTATATTCCGCTGATCGTGCCCCAGATCTCGTTTTTGTTCGGTCTGATCCTGCTGGTATTGCGGGCCGGTATCGACGGCACCTTCTGGGCGGTGGTGGTGGCCCATCTGGTCTTCGTCATCCCCTATGTCTACCTGGCGCTCGCCGACCCCTATGCCGCTTTTGACGGCCGCTATCTTTCGGTCGCCCGGAGCCTTGGCAAGTCGCCCGCCCGGGCCTTTTTCACCATCCGTTTGCCGATGATGTTGCGGGCGATCCTGACCGCGTTTGCGTTCGGCTTCGCGATCTCGATCGCGCAATATCTGCCGACCCTGATGATCGGTGCCGGCCGGCTGCCGACCGTGACGACCGAGGCCGTGGCGCTCGCCGCCGGCGGCGACCGGCGGGTGCTCGGCGCCTTCGCGCTCATCCAGTCGGCCCTGCCCATCGTTGCCTTCGTGGCCGCGGCGTGGATTCCGGCGATTCTGTATCGCCGCCGCCGCGCGCTCAGGGGCGCGGGAGCCTGGACATGAAGCGGCACGCCATCGGCCTCGATCTCAACGATGTCGATATCCAGCTCGACGGTCGGCGCATCGTCGCCCTCAGCCACAAGATCGCCCCCGGTGAGGTGCTCACCGTCATGGGAGAGTCCGGGTCCGGCAAGACGACGCTCCTCAACTTCGTCGCCGGGTTTCTGCCCCCGGCCTTCGACGCCACCGGCCGCGTCGTCCTCGACGGCGTCGACGTCACCGCCATGCCCGCCGAGCGCCGGCAGGTCGGCATGCTGTTCCAGGATCCGCTCCTGTTCCCCCACATGTCGGTCGAGGGCAATCTGCTCTACGCGCTGCCCGCCGGCGGCAGCCGCGCAGAGCGCGGCACCCGGGTCAGCGGGTTCCTCGAAAGCTTCGGGATGGGAGAGCTGGGGCCGCGCGATCCCGCCACCCTTTCCGGCGGTCAGCAGGCCCGGGTCGCCTTGCTGCGGGTGCTCCTGGCCGAGCCCTGCGCGCTTTTGCTCGACGAGCCCTTCTCCAAGCTCGATGCCGACCGCCGCGATTCGGTGCGCAAGTTCGTCTTCGAGCTCGCCCGCGAGCGCCAACTGCCGGTGCTTCTGGTCACCCATGACCGTGCCGACGCCGCCGCTGCCGGCGGGCCGATGATCACGCTCTAGCGCCGCGGTTGTGCGGGCGCCGAATTCGCGGGGGCGGTATCGGGCAGATGTGGCGGCAGGGGCGCGACCCGGCGCCCCGGCGCTCGGATCACGAGGGCGAAGTCACATCGATGAAATCGGAGTGCCGCGGCAGGTAGAAGAACTCCTTGTACATATTGAAGGGGTCCTCGAAGAAGTAGCCCATCAGCGGCTGGTAGGAGTACTGCGCCTCGGCCACGATCACGTACCCGTCGCTGACCAGATCCGTCATCTCGGTGGGCAGGTCGTAGGTGGCGTCTTCGTCGTGCGGCGTCGCGCCGTTGTAGCCGAAGCTCCACGCCACCGAAGTGACGCCGTACTCGTCCACATGCACGCAGGTGATCGCCTGTTTCAGCGCGCCCGTGTCGTAGGGCCGCATGACGGCCTGGGCGGCGGCGAAATAGTCGTCGAGGGTGTCCTCGGGCAGCTCGTCCTCCACCCGCGCCACCAGATCGCCCAGCGCACCGGCCACAACCGACAGCTTGCGGTCCACCGAGACCGCCTGGCTCAGTTCCACCGAGCCCATGTACAAAACCAGCATGAACGGCAGGATGAGCGCGAACTCCACCGCCGCGATGGCGCGGTTGTTGCCCGAAAAGCCGCGGACGCGGGCGAGCACACGTTTGAGGGAATAGGGAAGGGGGGCCATCAGAAGGGCTCGTTCTTGAACACGCGAGAGGCGCCCAGCAGCCGGGTGCCGTCAGGCTGGTCGGCGAGGTCGAAGCCGAAGATGTTCAGAAGCGTCGGCCACTTGTAATAGACCTCGACGAAGATGATCGAGCTGGCGATACCGTCGTTGTAGTCCTCGATGATCGTCCAGTCGCCGTCCTCGTCCACCGGCGCCTCGTAGGTGACGTCGGCGAAGGTGTCGATCGTGTGGACCTTGATCTTCATCTGGTCGCAGTCGATGAGACCGAAGACGTGGTCGCACACCGCTGCCCTGAAGTCCGGCAGGGTGAATTCCGCGCTTTGGGCCTGGCCCGTGCGGATCAGGCGCGAGGCGTCATGCACCGCCGAGTCGAGTACCTGGGTGGCAAGAAACACCAGCGCCGTCTCCAGGGTCGCGCCGATGATGGCGAAGAACGGCACGGCCAGAACGCCGAACTCGATCATCGTCGCGCCGGACTCGTCGCGGGCGAGACGGTTGGCTTTTGAGCGCTTTGCACGGCGCCGGATGCGGGCCAGAACAGACATACTGAAGCACCGATTCCTTCGAATTCGCGGCCACACTAGCGCGCCAATGATTACCGCCGCCTTGCGCGATTGGGCGCAATTCGAGCGATGGCGGCATCGAAGTAAAAGGTTGGTTAAGGCCTAGTTGGCCGCGCCTTCCACCAGCGAGGAGGAGGAGATGGCGTTGGCGGTGTACCCGGTGTCGTCGCCGACCATGATAACCGGCTGGCACTCGGGTGCGCAGGCCATCGAGGTCCGCGACAGGCCCCAATAGACCGTTACCAGATCCGGCGAGCCCTTGGTCACCTCGACCACCAGGTCGACGATGGCGTTGCCGTCGGAGTCGATGGCGATGAGATTGGTGGTGCCGTAGCTCTTGCCGGTCAACACAAGGGTTGTCGGATCCTGGATGGTCACGTCGGCGACCCCGGGATTGCCGATGATCACCGTGCCGGCCGGCGTCGGCAGCTTGAGCACCCGCGCCATGTTCATGGTCACGGAGACGTCACCGGTTGGCTCGGCGGCCTGCGCCACGGGAGCCCCGAGGCCGATAATCAACGCCAGCACTGAAACACGAACGAGGCTCTTGGGCGACATGGCTGTTCTCGACGCTTTGGTTACTGAACACTGAACGCATGATCGCGCGGAATGGTGAACAAATGGCAAATAATCCAGCCCCGCCTCGTAAAACTGTCCCGCCGCCACCCCGCTCGCGGCCGCCAAGGCACGGTTGCCGGCGCTCGCACCGGCCGCTCGTTGGCCCTTGTACTGTTAATTTGCGCGCGCGCGCGCGAGGGCCGGCAGCGGGCCCCGGCTCCGACTTGCGGCGGTGATCGCTTGCAGCGGTGCTTGCTCTGCCGCCGCTCTCGGCGGGCGGGGCAACGCCGTCGCCATCGGTCACCGCGCCGCCGTCAGTCACCGCGCCGCCGCTTCGGGGCGGCCCTCTCACCAATGCGGCCCCGTGCCGCCATCAGTCGCCGCCGCCATCGGTTCCCGCGCCGAGCCGTCCGCCGCTGCCCGTCATGCCGTCGCGTCATCGAGCACAGCTGCGCCACGGCGGCCCCGATTGATCTGATTTGAATGCAATTACACCGTGCCTGCTAAGCCGATCCGCCCCCAGGCGTCGCGGCGTCCGCAGGCAGCCCGGTCGGCGATTTGCGCCGTCGCGAGGCGACGTTCGGGCGCCCAGGCCCCGCCGCCCGGAGCGTCGATGGCGAATCTCTTCACGCGTCTCGCCGAGCCCGACAGGGTCTCGCCAACGCCCCCGACGGCGCGCCTCGGCCGGCCCCGTCTTGTCCCCGCTCAAGGGTCCCGCGCAGGGCCGCTCGCGAGCCCTCCCTCGGCCATGGTTACAACTAGACCGATTCCAATAACCATTTGATAGCCAAGAGTAATTCGGCTCACAAAGACGTGAATCTGCGCCTTCTGATTAACGCTATTTCAATACACGGGACTTAGCTTGCCGGTCATGTTCGATGCGTAACAAATCGAACGTGCTGTCAATTGACGACGTGGAGTAAGGAGCAAGCAAATGAACATTGTGACCCGTTTTGTCAAAGACGAGTCCGGTGCAACCGCGATCGAGTACGGGCTTATTGCGGCCCTGATCAGCGTTGGCATCATCGCTGCCGCGACGACCCTCGGCAACGGCCTGTCGAACCTGTTCAACGGTATCGGCGGCAAGATGGAAACCGCTGCGAACTCGATCTAACCGGGTTCAAGAAACGCTATCCATACGGGGAGGGAGGCCATCTGGCCTCCCTTTTCGTTTACGGCTTTGAAACGGTGCACGCCACAAGATCGATCCTCGAGCGTCCGCCGTCCGGCGGACAGATGAACCAGGCGCCGCCGACCGATGTCGATCGTCAATATCATCGTGGTGATGTTCTTTCCGGTGGCGATGGCCTTCGCCGCCTCCTCCGATCTGATCACCATGCGGATCTCCAATCGGCTGATCGTCTTGCTGCTGGCGATGTTCTGCCTGGCGGCTTTTCTGATGGAAATGCCGCTGAGGGAATTCGGCATTCACTTCGCCACCGCCTTCGCGGTGCTCGCGGTCGCCTTCATCCTGTTTGCATTCGGCTGGGTCGGCGGCGGCGACGCCAAGCTGGCGGCCGTCACGTCATTGTGGCTGGGTCTCGGTCACACCCTGCCGTTTCTGGTTTATGCCGCGCTGCTCGGCGGGGCGCTGACCCTGGGGATCCTGTTGCTGCGCCGGCTACCGCTCCCGCAGGCGCTGATCAAGGTCGGCTGGATCGACCGGCTGCACGACGCCAGGTCGGGCGTGCCCTATGGAATCGCCCTCGCCGCGGCAGCCATGATTGTCTACACCGACACCTCCATCTTCACCCATCTGGTCGTCTGAGCGGCTGCCCTCGCGGCGGTAACCGATCGTTTACGCTGCCGGCAAACGGACGGTTAACCAAGTTTTGACGCTTTGCCCGCAAGATGCAGCCCAACGAGTAATGCGCAATCCGAGCGCATGCGTTGCATACCGGGGTTAAGTCATGAGACCGGCGCGTATTTTGCTCCTCGTCATCGCCATCGTCGCAGGCGGGCTTGCGGCGTACTTCGCTACACGCGGCGAGCCGCCCGTCGAACAGACGGCGGTCGCCGAATCGCAGACCACCCAGGTTCTCGTCGCCTCCCGATCCGTCGGCATCGGCGAGCGCCTGACGCCAGGCCATGTGAGCTGGCAGGATTGGCCCATGTCCGCGGTGAGGCCTGAGTACCTCACCAAGGAGCGGCTGCCCGACGCACCCAGCCAGGTCGCCGGCGCCGTCGCCCGCTTCGAGATCTTCGTCGGAGAGCCGATCCGCCAGTCGAAGCTGGTCCGGTCCGATCAGGGATATCTGAGCGCTGTCATCACACCCGGCATGCGTGCCGTTTCCGTCGGCGTCAGCGCCGAATCCGGAGCCGGCGGCTTCATTGTCCCCAACGACCGCGTCGACGTGGTGCTCACCCGCCGCACCGCCGGGGTCGAGCTGTCCGAGACCATCCTCAACAATGTCAGGGTGCTGGCCATCGGCCATCGCCTCGGCGAGCTCGGCACGTCCGGGCAGGCCGAGGGTGACGAGCCCCAGGCCCAGACCTTCGACCGCGGCACCATCGCCACGCTCGAGCTGACCCCGGTTCAGACCGAGACGATTCTGAACTCCAACCAGTCGGGCGACCTGTCCCTGGTGTTGCGTTCGATCGTCGACTTCGCCTCGGAACCCTCCGGCGGCACCGGTCGCGGCTCGTCCTCGGTCAAGGTGATTCGGTTCGGCAAGGAAACGTCGGTCACCTCTTCCAGCCAGGAACTCGCCGACGAATCCGCGCCCGCCGACCAACCCGCCGCACCCGAGCCGGTCAGCTTCGAGACCAACACCTTCGACTCCACCGCGCCCGGCGCAGTCCTGCCCGGCGGCTCGGGCCCCACCGTGGCACCCGCGCCTGCCCCCACCCCTATCCCGACACTTGAGTGATTCGGGAGGAGACTGAGAAAATGACACGCATCGCTTTCATTCCTCTCGGAACGCGCGCCGGCGCGACCAGAGCCACCCTTCATCGGCTCATCGGCTGCGCCCTGGTGGCCACCGCGCTCGCCTTCGCCGGCGTCCAGGCGGCCGCTGCCGCCAGCGCCTCCCACGTGCGGGTGTCCGCCGCCGAAATCGGCCAGACCCAGTTTCTCGAAGTCGGTCTGAACAAGTCGGTGATCGTCGATCTTCCGGCCCATGCGCAGGAAGTCATCGTTTCGCAGCCGAATGTGGCCAGCGCCATCATGCGCACCCAGGACCGCGCGATATTGCAGGGCATGTCGATAGGGGAGACCAACATCTTCTTCCTCGACGCCAACGGCAACCGCATCGCGGTTCTCGAAGTCTCCGTCGTCCAGGACGCCGCGGGCCTGTCGGCCACCATCGAGCGGCTGGTGCCCGGTTCGAGCGTTCAGGTCGAGTCCTTTGGTCAGCGCCTGGTTCTGTCCGGGACCGCCAATTCCGGGGACGACGTCAACAAGGCCATCGCCATCGCCGAGCAATTCGCCGGCGGCGACGTGGTGTCCGTCATCAACGTGCTGGGCGCCCAGCAGGTCATGCTCAAGGTGACCGTTGCGGAAGTTCAGCGTGAAACCGTCAAGCAGCTCGGCATCGACCTGGACGCCTCCGTCAGTGCCGGCGGGCTGTCGACTTCGCTCATCAACTCGCCCGGCCTGGGCGGCGCCTCCGGGGTGGTTGCGACCAGCAACGGCAAGACCCTCAACATCGACGTCGGCGCGCTCTCGATCGAGGCGACCCTGAACGCGCTCGAGCGCCGTGGCGCCCTGCGGACCTTGGCCGAGCCGACCCTCACCGCGCTTTCCGGCGAGGAAGCCCATTTCCGCGCCGGCGGCGAGTTCCCGGTTCCGGTCGGCGTCGACAACAACCAGATCATCTTCGAGTTCAAGCCCTTCGGCATCGACCTGACTTTCACCCCGACGGTGCACTCGGACAATCTGATCTCGCTTATGGTCGACACCTCGGTCTCCGAGCCAACCACCGAAGGCGGCTTCTCGGCTGGCGGCGTGACAATTCCGGCCACCAAGGAGCGCAATGCCAGCACCTCCGTGCAGCTGCCCTCGGGCGGGACCCTGGCCATCGCCGGTCTGATTGAAGACAAGCTCCGGCAGCAGTTCAACCAGCTGCCCGGCATCGGCAGTGTGCCGATCCTCGGCGCCCTGTTCCGCAGCCGTGACTTCATCCACTCGCAGACCGAGTTGCTGATCTTGGTCACACCCTATCTGACCGAGCCCGGAGTGGCCGCCGACTACCAGCTGCCCACCGACGACATCGTGTTTGCCGGTGACGCCGAGGCGGTCTTCCTCGGCCATCTCGAGGCGCTCTATGGCGTCGGCGAGGGCGGCGGCAACTACAAGGGCAACGTCGGGTTCGTTCTCGACTAGGTGCGATCGCCAAGCGCGACGTTTGGAGAATTGATATGAGCGACAACGACCACGATACCGCACCGGCCGAAGCCGACGCCAGCGATCCCGCCCAGTCCGGAAGCGAGATGAGCTCGGGCGCCCGCCTGGTCCCGCGGATCACCATCCAGGCCTTCTGCCAGAACTCGCAGACGGCGCAGTTGATCGAGGCCTCCGCGCAGGACCGCAGGATGTCCAAGGTAGCGCTCACCACCCACAATGGTGGCATCGACGCCGCCGTGGAGACCTACCGGGAGAATCCCACGCCCAACCTCATCATCCTCGAGACCACACTGCCGCCCGCCGAGATACCGAAGGCGCTCGACAGGCTGGCCGAGGTGACCGACGCCAACACCAGGGTCGTCGTCATCGGCCATGTCAACGACGTGATGCTCTATCGCCGGCTGATCCGGTCCGGGGTCTCCGAGTACCTCGTGATGCCGACCAGCGTCGGGGCACTGGTGATGACCATCGCCGAGATGTTCGTCGCCGATGGCGCCACGCCGATCGGCCGCACTGTCGGCTTCATCGCCGCCAAGGGCGGCGCCGGCTCCTCGACAATTGCCCACAATGTCGCCTGGGCGCTCGCGCAGGCGGTCAAGCAGGACGCCTTGATCCTCGATCTCGATCTGGCGTTCGGTACCGCCGGGCTGAACTTCAACCAGGATCCGCCCAACGGCATCGCCGACGCCGTCTTCGCCCAGGAGAAGGTCGACGACGTCATGATCGACCGGCTGATGTCGAAGGCCGCCAACCACATCAATCTGCTCACGGCCCCGGCCAGCCTCGAGCGCACCTACGATTTCGAGGAGCGCGACTTCGAGCACATCATCGAGGTCTGCCAGCGCAATGTGCCGGCTGTGATCCTCGACATGCCCCACAATTGGAACCGCTGGATCCGCTACACGCTCTCCACTCTCGACGAGATCGTGATCGTCGCGGAGCCGGATCTGGCCAATCTCCGCAACGCCAAGAACCTGGTCGACACGATCAAGGCGATGCGCCCGACCGAGTCCGATCCGCTCCTGGTGGTCAACCGGGCCGGCATGGCCAAACGGCCGGAAATTTCGCCGCGGGAATTCGCGTCGTCCATCGACTGCCAGCTCATCGGCCAGTTGCCCTTCGATCCGGCGCTGTTCGGCACCGCCGCGAACAACGGGCAGATGGTGGCCGAGGTCTCCAAGAGCGCCAAGGCGAACGATACCTTCCGCGACATCGGCCTCAGGGTCGCGGGGCGTATCGACTCGCCCGCCGCCGGCGGCGGTGGCGCTGCACTGCCCAACTTCCTCAAGAAGCTCAAGCTGGCATAGCCGGCCCACAAGGCAATTGAACGCACAAGATGTTCGGCAAACGACAAATAGACGGCGACGGGGCAGGCGAGGGGCAAGACACCGCTCCGCCTGAGAAAAAGTCTGCAGCCGATCCGGCACCGGCCTCCAAGCCGGCGTCGGACAAGGCGGCCGAATCGGCCCCCGCTTCTCCCGCCGCTCCCAAGGCGCAGCCGGCGGCGGCGAGCTCGGGCCGCAAGTCCGAGGAAGTCGTCGACGTCTCGGGGCCGGAGCGCTCCCACGACGCCGAGTACTTCCAGACCAAGTCATCGATCTTCAACGCCCTGATCGACTCCATCGATCTGAGTCAGTTGGCGACGATGGATTCGGACACCGCGCGCGAGGAAATCCGCGACATCGTCGCCGAGATCATCTCGCTGAAGTCGATCGTGATGTCGATCTCCGAGCAGGAGGACCTGCTCGAGGATATCTGCAACGACGTGCTCGGCTACGGGCCGCTGGAGCCGCTCCTGGCCCGCGACGACATCGCCGACATCATGGTCAACGGCTCGCAGCGCTGCTACATCGAAGTCGGCGGCCGGGTGCGGCTTACCAACGTCCGCTTCCGCGACGACGCCCACCTGATGAATGTGTGCCAGCGCATCGTCTCCCAGGTCGGCCGTCGCGTCGATGAATCCTCTCCGATCTGCGACGCCCGCCTGCCCGACGGCTCGCGCGTCAACGTCATCGCGCCGCCGCTGTCGATCGACGGGCCCACGCTCACCATTCGTAAGTTCAAGAAGGACAAGCTGACCCTGGGCCAGCTCGTCAAGCTCGGCTCCATTTCGCCGGACGGCTCGCGGATTTTGCAGATCATCGGCCGGGTGCGCTGCAACGCCATCATCTCCGGCGGCACCGGCTCGGGCAAGACGACGCTTCTGAACTGCATAACCGGCTTCATCGAGCGCGACGAGCGGGTCATCACCTGCGAGGATTCCGCCGAGCTGCAACTGCAACAGCCGCACGTGGTGCGCCTGGAGACCCGGCCCCCCAACCTCGAGGGGGAAGGCGAGATCACCATGCGCGATCTGGTCAGGAACTGCCTGCGCATGCGCCCCGACCGGATCGTGGTCGGCGAGGTGCGCGGACCCGAAGCGTTCGACCTTCTGCAGGCCATGAACACGGGCCATGACGGATCCCTGGGCACCCTGCACGCCAACTCGCCGCGCGAGGCCCTTTCGCGACTTGAATCGATGATCACCATGGGCGGCTATTCGCTGCCCTCGCGCACCATCCGCGAAATGATCGTCTCCTCGATCGACCTGATCGTGCAGACCGCCCGCCTGCGCGACGGCTCGCGCCGCATCACCCACATCACCGAGGTGCTGGGTATGGAAGGCGAAGTCGTCGTCACCCAGGATGTGTTCGTCTACGACATCCTCGGCGAGGACGCGCACGGAAACCTGCAGGGCCGCCACCGCTCGACCGGCATCACCAAGCCTGCGTTCACCGAAAAGGCGCGCTACTTCAACGAAGAGGCCGCGCTGGTCGAGGCGCTGGAGGCCTCCAACGTCGAGCACTTGGAAGCAATAGCGTGACCGGGAGCGCGCCATGCCGACCTTCATTCTGATCATTCTCGGTGCCGTTTCGCTGGGTGCCCTGGCGATGGTGTTCATCCCGAGCTTCGCCGGCGGCCGCGCCGAAGCCCGCATCAAGGCACTCAAGCGCGGCGAACCGTCCCAGAACCGCCAGGTCGTCGCCGCTCAGCGCCAGCGCGACAGCCGCCGTCGCACGGTCCAGGAAGTTCTCACCGCCCAGCAGCAGGAACTGCTCAAACGCAAGAAGCGGCTCACCCTGCAGCACCGCATCTACATGGCCGGCATGAAGACAAGGCGCACTGCCTGGATCCGCAATTCGGTGATCCTGGGCGCCGCGATTCTGTTCGTCATGGTCGTTGTCGAAGTGCCGCTGCCGTTCGCGCTCAGTTTCGCGGCCGCCGGCGGCTATCTGGTTCCGCGCCTTTATCTGGCGCGCCGGATCAAGAAGTTCCAGGCCAACTTCCTGGACGAGTTTCCGACCGCCATCGAGACCATCGTCCGCGGCGTCAAGTCGGGCCTGCCGCTCAACGACTCGATCAAGGTCGTCGCCAAGGAAACCCGCGAGCCGGTGAAGAGCGAATTCGCCCGTGTCCTCGACCAGCAGTCGGTCGGCAAGCCGATGTACGAGGCCGTCGACATCCTCTACGAGCGCGTACCGCTGCCCGAGGTCAATTTCTTCGTCGTCGTCGTCAGTGTGCAGCAGCAGGCCGGCGGCAACCTCTCCGAGGCGCTCGGCAACCTCGCCCGCGTCCTGCGAAGCCGCAAGAAGATGGGCGGCAAGATCAAGGCCATGTCCTCAGAGGCCAAGGCGTCGGCGCTGATCATCGGATCGCTGCCCTTCGTCGTCGGCGGACTGGTCTCATTGACCTCGCCGTCCTATCTGGCACCGCTTTTTACCACCAACATCGGCTACTTCTGGCTCGGCATCGCGGCCATCCTGATTGCCGGCGGCGCCTTCGTCATGAACCGTATGGTCCAGTTCGACTTCTAAGAAAGCACCTCGCGCGCCCATGGATATCGTCAGGACATTCACCAATCCGGAGTTTCTGGTGGCGCTGCTGGCGGCGATCTCCGCCGGCGCCGCGGTCTTCACCTTCGGCTCCCAGTTCTTCGACCGCTCCGACATGCGGGTGCGGGTCCGCAAGCTGGCGCTCGAACGCGAGCGCATGCGGGCCCAGGAGGTTTCACGGCTGCGCGGCGACAAGCAGGAGCGCCAGATCCGCGCCAACGAACCGCGCGCCTTCATTCGCCAGTTCGTCGAACGGTTTTCGATCCGTCGCGCTTTCGACGACGGCACCGCGGCGGAAAAACTGGCCCAGGCCGGATACCGTGGTCAGGGCCATCTGACCACCTATCTGTTCTTTCGCACCGTCACCCCGCTGGGCACGCTGGTGATCAGCTTTGTGTATCTGAACTTCTTCGTCCTGCCGGACACGCCGCTGTATCTGAATGCGCTCTATGCCTTCGGCATCGGGCTGGCCGGCAACTACTTGCCGGCATTGCTGCTCAAGAACCGCATCATCAAACGGCAGATCTCGATCCGCCGCGCCTGGCCCGATTGCCTGGATCTTCTGCTCCTGTGCGTTGAATCCGGCATGTCGGTCGAGCACGCCTTCAAGCGCGTCGCCAAGGAAATTGGTCTGCAGAGCGCCGAGCTGGCCGAGGAGCTCACCCTGACGACCGCCGAGTTGTCCTTTCTCGAGGACCGCACCCGCGCCTTCGACAATCTCGGCCGCCGCACCGGGCTCGACATCGTCAAGACCGTCATGACCTCGCTCATCCAGGCCGAGCGCTACGGCACCGCCGTCGGCACCGCCCTCCGCGTCATGGCCGAGGAAGGCCGCGAGCAGCGCATGGCCGAGGCCGAGAAGAAGGCCGCCGCCCTGCCGCCGAAGCTCACCGTGCCGCTGATCGTGTTCTTCCTGCCGGTCCTGTTCATCGTCATCATGGCCCCCGCCGGCATAAAGATCGTCGAGCAAGGATCGCTGAACTTCCTGTTCGGCAGCTGATCCGGCCCGCGTTCGAAATCTCTCCCGCGCTGCCGGCGCACCCGGCCGCCCCCCGATCCGCATTCAAGAAACGGCTTCGCACCATCGCGCGCGGTCCAGGGCGCCGGCGCCCGCCGCGGGTGGTTCGTTCAGGTTGGGAGGGGAAGGCGCCTACTCGTCGACGTCGGCGAGCAGGTCCCAGCGGTTCTGTTGGGTCAGAAGCGACCGGACATAGGCCATGTTGGCCTCGACCTGGTCGGGGGGCAGCTCGGCCGCGTAGATCTCGCGGGCCTCGTCGAAGCGCCCCTGCAGGCCGATGACAAGGGCCAGATTCTGCCGAATCTGGCTGGTCGCCCCCGGCTTGCTGACCGCGGTTCGCAAGTGCCCTTCGGCGGTCTCGAGATCGCCTGTCATTGCGAAACTGAGGCCCAGATTGGCCCAGATCGCGGCCTGGTTCGGCGCGATCAGCAGGGCCTGGTTGTAGATCTCCCGCGCCTCGGCGTTGCGTTCCATCTGGTCGAGGATGGCGCCCTTGACGTTGAGGGCCTCCCAGCGGGGCGCGTCGGTGCGGATGGCGCTGTCGATGACGGTCAGCGCTTGGTTGAACTTGCCCACCGCCGCCAGTGCCTTGGCATAGGCGACGGTAACGTCGACATCGTCGGGATGGGCGAGGGTCGCCTTCTGCAACACCGCCACCGCCTGGCCGGGCTGCCCGGCGGCCCTGAGCGCCCCGGCATAGGCCACCGCGGTGCGCTTGTTGGCCGGCTTGGCTTCATAGCGCGACGCCAGCCGCGCCACCGATTCCTGCAATTGCTCTTCGGTGAGCCCGGAATAGTCCGTCGCCGTCACCGGCGCTCGGCTCGTCGCGCACGCGGAAAGGGCCACCGCCGCGACCCCCGCGAGCATGATCAGGCGCAACGCTTTCAGGCTGGGGCGGGAAGGGTGCAGCAATTCGGCCTCGGCATGGGATGAGGCCGCACAGCACCGGCCCTGCCGGCATCAATAGTTTATTAACCCTAACAGTTGGTTAACCGCGGGCCGTATCCCGCGCCCACGCGGCGACTCGGCGCCGCGCCCAACGGCCCGTCCGCCGGCGCATCGGCCGTGACCGGCCTCAGTAGATGTCGTTGGTGGTGTTGTAGATGTTGAACTTGCCGGTGGGCGTGACGATCTCGGGCCCCTTGATGACGGTCTTCAGCGTCCGGGTGGCGTCATCGACAACCACGATCGCGGACTCCTGCTCCTTGCCGCTCCACACCGAGAACCACACTTCCGTGCCGTCGGCGTTGTACTCGGGATGCACGACGCGCTTGGGTCCCGGTCCCAGATCCGCCCATTCCGCGATCGGCAGCACCTCGAAGCCGGCGTCCAGATTGTTGGTATCGAACACCGCCACCGTCTGACTGATTGCCGGATCGGGATTGAGCGGTGAGTCGACCCACAGGTTCGTCGAATTCGGGTGTGTTTTGACGAACAGCGAGCCGCCGCCCTGGCCGTCGATGGTGCGAACCACCTTCCAGGCATATTCGGGGTGGTTTTCCGGATCGGTGCCGATCATCGTCACATTGGCGTTGCCCAGGCCCGAGGTCGCCCACACCGGGCCGAATTCGGGATCGACGAAATTGGCGCCGCGACCGGGATGCGGGATCTCGTGCACCTCGATCAGGGCTTCCAGGTCGCGGTCGCGCGAATCGACAACCGCGATCCGGTTCGAGTTGTTGGCCGCGGTCAAGAAATACCGCCGCGTGCTGTCCCAGCCGCCGTCATGCAGGAACGGCGCCGCCGCGATATTGGTCACCGACAGGTTGTCGAGGTCCTCGTAGTTGACCAGCGAAATCCAGCCGGTTTCTTTGATGTTGACGATGAATTCGGGTTGCTCGTGCGACGCCACGATCGCCGCCACCCGCGGCTCGGGATGGTATTCCTGGGTGTCGACGGTGGTCCCGCGCGTCGAAACGATCCGCAACGGCTCCAGCGTGTTGCCGTCCATGATCACATATTGCGGCGGCCAGTAGGCGCCGGCGATGGCATACCTGTCTTCGTAGCCGGGATATTTCGACGTTTCGACCGATCTGGCCTCGAGCCCGATCTTGATCTGCGCCACCGTGTCGGGGATTTCCATCCACATATCGATCAGGTTGATCAGCCCGTCACGTCCGATCGTGTAGACGTAGCGGCCCGAATGCGACGTGCGCGAAATGTGCACCGCATAGCCGGTGTCGACGATGTTGATGATCTCGTACGTGTCGCCGTCGATCAGCGCCACCTGCCCCGCGTCGCGCAGCGTCACCGAGAACACGTTGTCGATGTTGAAGTCGTTTTGCGGCTCGGTCGGCCGCTCCTCGGGCGGCACGATCACCTTCCAGGTGGCCCGCATGTCCTCCATGCCGAATTCCGGTGGCTTCGGCGGGGTGTGCTGCAGATAGCGGGCCATGATGTTGATTTCTTCGGGCGACAGCTCGCCGGAGGTGCCCCAGTTGGGCATGCCGGCCGGAGAGCCGTATTCAATGAAGGCCGTCAGATAATCGGTGCCCTTCTCCTGCGTGATATCGGGCGTCAGCGGCTTGCCGGTGGCGCCGTGGCGCAGCACGCCGTGGCACCCCGCGCAGCGTTCGAAATAGATCTGCGTGGCGCGCGCGAACTCGTCCTCGGACATATCCGGCGCACCCGGCGTGATGTGCAGCTCCACGTCCATTTCGCTGAGCGGCGCGCTCTGGTAGGCCATTTCGGCCTCCGGCGTGCCCGGATGGCGCTGTTCGCTCTCGTTCAAAGCCGTACCGGCAACCCGCTCGCGGATCGAAGCCACCTGCGCGGCGCTGACCGGCGCCCCGTCGTTGCCCCAGCTCTGGTAGACATGGGTGAGAATTCCGGCGATTTCGGCATCGTCCAGGTGCCCCATCGGCGGCATCATGCCGTTGAAGGTCTCTCCGTTGACTACGATTTCGCCGGTCCGGCCGCGCAGCACCGTTTCGATGGCGCGATCGACGTCGGCCAGCAGGAAGTCCGAGCCCGCCAGCGGCGGGAAGGTCGCGGGCTGGCCCCGACCGTCGACCTGGTGGCACGCGGAGCAATTGGCTTCGAAGTTCTCGCCTCCCGACGCCACTTGCACCGGCTCCGCTTCCGCGCTCCCCGGGTCGGCCGCGGGGGCCGCCTCGGCGGCCGGCGCTTCAGCCGCCGCCGCCGTGGGCTCGGGGAAGGGGGCCGGCGATTGGCTCAGCGTTTGCAGATAGGCCAGTACGTCGGCGCGCTGCTCGGGATCCGCGATCCCCGCGAACGTCATCTTGGTGCCCGGCATCATTTCCTTGGGCGATTGCAGATAGTCGTTCAGTTCCTCATAGGTCCACACCGCGCCGGTGTCGCTCTTCTGCTTGAAGGCGTCCGAATACGCGTAGTCGGCGATCGATCCCACCGGCCGGCCCACGACGCCCCACAGCGGCGGTCCGACCTTGTTGGCGCCGCCCTCCTCGAGGGAATGGCAGGCGCTGCACACCCGTGCCGCGCGCGCCCCGGCGTCCGCCGACGCGTTGGCCAGAAGCTCGCCCAGCGACGCCTGCTGGACCACCGGGCTGCCGTCGCCCTCGGCGCCGTGGTCCTCGGCCCCGCCCGGCAGCGCGTAGCCCACCCCGCGGTCCTCGATCGGGCTGTAGATGGCCTCGGCAATGAACCCGACGCCGATGACGAACAAGAGCGTGCCCAGAATGGCGCCGATGATCTTGTTCCACTCGAACCCGTCCATGAGGTGGTCTCTTTGTGTCCGCAGGATTTGGTCGCGAACCGCTCGCCGGCATCCCCTCGAATCGCCGTCGCCGGCGGCCGGTCCGCGTCGCGCGCGGACCTTATAGGCAAGCCGCCGGATGAGGCAACATCGAGCCGCTTCGGTGCGACAATTGTCCTCGCTTTGCCGCCCCGGTCGGCTTCCCCCCGGCGCGATTGACTTGGCACCGGCGGCTCGTGAATAGTGCGCGCCCTGCCGCCGCGGAGCCACCTTCGATGCGCAAGATCGCCTTCCAGGGAGAACCCGGGGCTTTCGGCCACGCCGCCGTCGAGACCGCCTACCCGCAAGACGAGGCGGTCGCGTGCGTGACCTTCGAGGAGACCATTCAGGCGGTTGCCTCCGGCGCGGCGGACCTCGGCATGGTGCCGATCGAGAATTCCCTGTACGGCCGGGTCACCGACATCCACCACCTCTTGCCCGAATCGGGCCTGTTCATCGTCGGCGAGCACTATCACCGCGTCCGGCTGAATCTGCTGGCGGTGCCCGGGGCGACGATGGCAGACGTCGCCACCGTCCAAACCCACCCCGTGGCGCTCGGCCAGTGCCGCAAATACATCCAACGCCACGGATTGCGGACCATCCCGGCCGTCGACACCGCCGGTTCGGCCCGCGAAGTCGCGGCCCGCGGCGACAAGAGTGTTGCCGCCATCGCCTCGAAACTGGCCGGAGAGATTTACGGGCTCGAAATTCTCGACGCCGACATCGAGGACGAAAACCACAACACCACCCGGTTTCTGGTCATGGCCCGCGAGAGCGCCGACATCCCACAGGGGCCGGGGGTCAAGACCACGTTCGTGTTCCGCGTCCGCAACGTGCCCGCCGCTCTCTACAAGGCGATGGGCGGCTTCGCGACCAATTCGGTCAACATGACCAAGCTCGAATCCTACATGCTGGGCGGCTCCTTCAACGCCACCCAGTTCTACGCCGATATCGAAGGCCACCCCGACGATGTCGGGGTCCGGCACGCCATGGAGGAGCTCGACTTCTTCACCGACTATCTGCGCATTCTCGGCGTCTACGAGGCGGGCAAGATGCCGGAGGGGGAGGGTTAGGGGCCCGCCCCCTTGCATCGCCCACCCCCATCGCGCACATAAGCCCCGGAAGGTTGGTGGCGGACGGGTATCTCGCCAACCGGGTCAGGTCCGGAAGGAAGCAGCCCTAACGAGTTTCGCCCGGGTCGTTGCCAGCCTTCCACCGTTCCCTTCATAATGGGCGCCGGCAACCGGGCCGCATCAGACCCGGACCAGCGGCCCCGGGGCCGCATCAGGGGCAGGCGAACGTCATGGCGAAATCGACCGCCAAATCCTCCGCATCGTCCGGCGGCAAGCCGTCCGCGCCCCGCAAGCCCGCCAAAAAACCGGCTTCCGCCGCCAAGGCCGGGGCCCAGGCAGCGCCGACGGCCCCCGCCGCGCCGGCCGAAAAGCCCCCCAGCTATGTCGTTCTCGCCCGCAAATACCGCCCCGCCGACTTCTCGACCCTGATCGGCCAGGACGCGATGGTGCAGACCCTCACCAACGCCTTCGCCTCGGGCCGCCTCGCCCACGCCTTCATGCTTACCGGCGTGCGCGGGGTCGGCAAGACCACAACCGCCCGCATCCTCGCCCGCGCCTTCAACTATGTCGACGAAACCGGTCCGCACCCGACCCTCGACCTCGCCACCGAAGGCGAGCACTGCCGCGCCATCATCGAGTCCCGTCATGTCGACGTCGTCGAGATGGATGCCGCCTCCCACACCGGCATCGACGACATCCGCGAGATCAACGAATCCACCCGCTACGGGCCCGTCTCGGCGCCCTACAAGGTCTTCATCATCGACGAAGTCCACATGCTCTCCAAGAACGCCTTCAACGGCCTTCTGAAGACCCTCGAGGAGCCGCCGCCCTATGTGAAGTTCATCTTCGCGACGACCGAAATCCGCAAGGTGCCGGTAACAATCCTCTCCCGCTGCCAGCGCTTCGACCTTCGCCGCATCGGCGCCGACGTGATGCGCCCATATCTCGAGGGGATTTTGCACGCCGAGAAGATCGAATGCGAGCCCGATGCCCTCTCGCTCATCATCCGGGCCGGCGAGGGCTCGGCGCGCGACTGCCTGTCGCTCATGGATCAGGCGATCGCCCACGCCGGCGGCGGGATCGAGGCCGAATCGGTGCGCGCCATGCTGGGGCTCGCCGACCGCGCCCGCTCGATCGACATGTTCGAGGCGCTGATGGCGGGCCGCGTCGAGGCCGCCCTCGAAGGCCTGCGCGAGCAGTACGATTCCGGCGCCGACCCGGCGATCCTTCTCGCCGATCTCGCCCAACTGGCGCACCTGGCGACCCGCCTGAAGGTGGTCCCGGAAGCCGCCGCCGATCCCTCGCTTACCCCCGACGAACGCGAGCGCGGCGCCGTGCTCGCCGACAAGCTCGGCCTCAGGGTCCTCGGCCGCGCCTGGCAGATCCTGCTCAAGGGTCACGCCGAGGTGCTCGCCGCCCCCGACGCCCTGGCCGCCGCCGAAATGGTGCTGGTGCGCCTCGCCCATGCCGCCGACCTGCCGACCCCCGACGAAGTCATCGAAAAGCTCACCGGCTCGCCGGACGGACCGCCCGCCGCTGGCCCGCGCGCGCCGGCCCCCTCCGCCGCGAGGGGTTCGGCGGCAACCGCTGCGCGGCCGGCCGTGGCGCCCGCCGCACCCCCCACCTCCGAGCCGACCGCCGAAATCGCCACCTGGGCCGAACTGGTGGCATTGGCCGGCGCCCAGCGCGATCTCATCGTCAAGCACGCCCTGGAAGCCCAGCTCAGCCCCATTGCCATGGAACCCGGCCGGGTCGAAGTGGCGCTCGCCGAAGGCGCCGACCCGGCGATCATCCAGACCCTGTCGGCACGCTTGCGCCATTGGACCGGTCGCCCGTGGCTCATCACCGTTTCGGGCCGGGCCGCCGCCCCGACCCTGGCCGAGCAGCGCAAGGCCGAAGCCGCCGCCGAGCTCGATGCCGCCCATGCCGACCCGGCGGTGCGCGCCGCACTCGACGCCTTCCCCGGCAGCCGTCTGGTGGCCGTGCGCCGGCGCGATGACGATGAGAACGCTTCCGGGGCCGACGACGAAGCCGTGGGCCTCGGCGATGACGAAGTCGAAAACGACGATGGGGACCTGATGCAATGAAGGACATCATGGGCCTGATGGGCAAGATGCAGGAGCTGCAGGCCAAGATGGAAGCGATCAAGGACGAGATCGCCGCCATCGAGGCCGAGGGGGTCGCCGGCGGCGGCCTGGTCCGGCTCACCGCCACCGCTCGCGGCGAAATCCGCTCGCTGAAGATCGATCCGTCCCTGTTCACCGAGCA
>Ga0315553_10000979_pt1 | contig 24499 bp, 29 predicted proteins | sample SalMarSW160140MG_FD_203099 | JGI IMG/M metagenome (GOLD analysis project Ga0315553, IMG submission 203099) | Salt marsh sediment microbial communities from the Plum Island Ecosystem LTER, Massachusetts, United States - Salt Marsh Sediment SW1601-40 ... | reverse complement strand
TGCGTAAAGCGGCGCTCGATCTGGACGACGACCGTCTTGTCGTTCTTGTCCGACACTACAACACCTTGAAGAATCCGTTTCGGCATGGTCTAGGCCTCTATGTCGCGCTTTGGGGAGCGCGCTGCTTCTCGCGCTCAACCGTTTTGATCTTCGCAATCGTCCGGCGAACCTCGCGCACCCGCGCCGTATTCGCCAGCTGTCCCGTCGCCTTCTGAAAGCGCAGATTGAATTGCTCGCGCTTCAGCTTGACCAGCTCATCGCGAAGCTGATCGGGCGTCAGATCTCGGATTTCGCTCAGCTTCATCTCGCTCACGCCTTTCCTCCGGTCGAGACCTCGCCAAACCGTGCAATGACGCGCGTCTTGATCGGCAGCTTCGCCGCGCCGAGACGCAGCGCTTCACGCGCGATCGGATCGGGCACGCCGTCGATCTCGAACATGATGCGACCCGGCTTCACCCGGCACGCCCAGAATTCCGGCGCACCCTTACCCTTGCCCATGCGCACCTCGATCGGCTTTTTCGAAACCGGCAGATCGGGAAAGATGCGGATCCAGACGCGCCCGGCGCGCTTCATCTGGCGCGTGATGGCGCGCCGCGCCGCCTCAATCTGACGCGCGGTCACCCGCTCCGGCTCCAGCGCCTTCAGCCCATGCGAGCCGAAATTCAGCTCGTATCCGGCTTTCGCATTGCCGCGGATGCGCCCTTTGTGAGCCTTGCGGAATTTTGTCCGTTTCGGTTGCAGCATCTGTCTGGACCGTTATCCTTTGCTTAGCCTTGCGCCGGCTCGCGGCGTCCGCGTCCGCCTCCGCCTTCCTGGGCTTCGAGCGAAATCCTCTCCTGCGCCATCGGATCGTGGTCGAAAATCTCGCCCTTGAAGATCCAGACCTTGACCCCGATGATGCCATAAGCGGTCGAGGCAAGCGCCGTGCCGTAATCGATATTGGCGCGCAGCGTGTGAAGCGGAACGCGGCCCTCGCGATACCATTCCATGCGCGCAATTTCCGCGCCGCCAAGACGGCCGGAGCAGTTGATGCGAATGCCGAGCGCGCCCAGGCGCATCGCCGACTGCACGGCGCGCTTCATCGCCCGGCGGAAGGCGACGCGCCGCTCAAGCTGCTGCGCGATACTTTCGGCGACAAGCGTTGCGTCGACCTCCGGCTTGCGCACCTCGACAATGTTCAGATGCACCTCGGAGTCGGTCATCGCGGCCAGCTCGCCGCGCAGCTTCTCGATGTCGGAGCCCTTCTTGCCGATCAGGATGCCCGGCCGCGCGCTGTGGACCGTCACCCGGCATTTCCGGTGCGGACGTTCGATGACGATCTTTGAAATTCCGGCCTGCCGGCGCGTCTTGGAAATATATTTGCGGATCTTCAGATCCTCCTGCAGCAGGCGTCCATAGTCCTGGCCGCCCGCATACCAGCGCGAGTCCCAGGTGCGGTTGACGCCGAGCCGCAAACCGATCGGATTGACTTTCTGTCCCATCAGGCGGGCTCCTGCACTTCTTTGACGACGACCGTCAGTTGCGAAAATGGTTTCTCGATCCGGCCGATACGGCCCCTGGCACGGGCGCGCCAGCGCTTCATCACCAGATTCTTGCCGACATAGGCCTGGCTCACGATGAGCGAGTCGACGTCGAGATCGTGATTGTTTTCAGCGTTGGCGATCGCCGATTCGAGCGTCTTCTTCACATCGATGGCGATGCGCTTGCGCGAGAAGCTGAGATCGGCGAGCGCCTTCTCCACCTTCTGCCCGCGGATCATGGCGGCGACGAGATTGAGCTTCTGCGGGCTCACGCGGATATTGCGCGTCACGGCCTGCGCCTCATTCTCCTCCAGCGACCGCTCTCGCTTCGGCTTACCCATGCTTACTTCCTTTTAGCCTTCTTATCCGCGCCGTGGCCGTAATAGGCCCGCGTCGGAGAAAACTCGCCGAATTTGTGGCCGACCATGTCCTCGCTGACCAGCACCGGAACATGCTTCTGGCCGTTATAGACACCGAAGGTCAGCCCGACGAATTGCGGCAGGACCGTCGAGCGGCGGCTCCAGATCTTGATGATCGCATTCGAGCGCGCTTCCCGCGCCTTATCGGCTTTCTTCAGCAGATACCCGTCAACGAACGGGCCCTTCCAGACCGACCGTGCCAATTTCGTCTCCTACTTCTTCTTCCTCGCATGCCGGGTGCGGATCCGATATTTGTCCGACGCCGCATTGGAGCGTGTTCTCATGCCCTTGGTGCCCTTGCCCCAGGGCGTGACAGGATGCCGGCCGCCCGAGGTCCGGCCCTCGCCGCCGCCATGCGGATGGTCGATCGGGTTCATGGCCACGCCACGAACCGAGGGCCGTTTGCCGAGCCAGCGCTTGCGGCCCGCCTTGCCGATACTCGCATTGGAGTTGATCGGGTTGGAAACCGCCCCGACCGTTGCCATACATTCGGCGCGGACCATGCGGGTCTCCCCCGAGCTTAGCTTGAGGATCGCATAGCCGGCGTCCCGTCCGGCGAGCTGCGCATAGCAGCCTGCGGCGCGGGCAAGCTGTCCGCCGCGCCCCGGCTTCATCTCGATATTGTGCACGATCGTGCCGATCGGCATGTTGGCGAGCGGCATGGCGTTGCCCGGCTTGACGTCCACGCGTTCGCCGGAGACGACCTTATCGCCGCTATTCAGGCGCTGAGGCGCAAGAATATAAGCCAGCTCACCATCTTCATAACGGATGAGCGCGATGAAGGCGGTGCGGTTCGGATCATATTCCAGCCGCTCGACGGTCGCGACGACATCGCGCTTGCCGCGTTTGAAATCGACCAGACGATAATTCTTCTTATGGCCGCCGCCCCGCCGGCGCGCGGTTATCCGGCCGTAATTGTTGCGCCCGGCCTTTTCGGGCCGGCCTTCGGTCAGTTTCTTGACCGGCTTGCCTTTCCAGAGCTCAGAGCGATCCACCAGCACGAGCTGGCGGCGGCCCGGCGATGTCGGATTATAGGTCTTGAGTGCCATGGCTCACGCTCTTCCGTCTCAGAGTCCTGTGGTTACGTCGATCGAATGACCCTCCTCCAGGGTCACAACCGCTTTCTTCATTTTCTTCTGCCTGCCCGGAATGCCCTTGAAGCGCTTGCGCTTTCCGGCCCGGTTCATCGTGTTGACCGCCTTCACCTTCACGTTGAACAGGCGCTCAACGGCCTCGCGGATCTGCGGCTTCGTCGCATCCAGCCTCACCGAAAAGACCACCTGGGCGTTTTCGGAGGCCATGGTCGCCTTCTCGGTAATGACCGGCGCCCGGATCACGTCGTAGAGCTCGGCTTCGTTCATCTAAAGCGCTCCTCAATCGCCTCGAGAGCGTCCTTGGTCAAAACCAGTTTGCGCCGGCGGAGAATGTCGTAGACATTGAGCCCGGCGACGCCGAGCACCTCCACATTCGGGATGTTCCGCGCCGCGAGCGCGAAATTGCTGTCGAGTTCCCTGCCGCCGATAATTAAGGCGGAATCGACGCCGAGCGCCGACAATTTCGTCACCAAGGTCTTGGTCTTCGCCTCGGAGAGCTCCGCCTTCTCCAGGATTATGAGCTCATCCGATTTCACCTTCGAGGACAGCGCATGCCTCAATGCGAGCGCGCGGACCTTCTTGGGCAAGTCGATCGCATGGCTGCGCGGAACCGGACCGAAGGCCTTGCCGCCGCCGCGGAATTGCGGCGCCACCTTGTTGCCGTGGCGCGCCCGGCCCGTCCCCTTCTGCCGGTACATCTTGGCGCGGGTGCCCGAGACCAGCGAGCGGTCCTTGGCATGATGCGTTCCGGCCTGACGCTTCGCCAGCTGGTAGCGCACCATGCGCTGCAGAATATCGGTACGCGGCTCAAGGCCGAACACAGCGTCCGAAAGCTCGACCGTTCCGGCTTTCTTGGCCTCCAGCGTCGTCACATCCGCCTTCATCACTTAGCCCTCCGCCTTCTCGCTGGCAGCACTGCCGCCGCGGACGGCGCCGGGCTTCGGCGCGTTCTCCGGCAAAGCACTCTTGACGGCATCGCGCAGCAGCACCCAGCCGCCCTTCGAGCCGGGAACCGAGCCGCGGACCATCACAAGGCCGCGTTCGGCATCGGTCTTGACCACTTTCAGATTCTGCGTCGTCACCCGCACATCGCCCATATGGCCGGCCATTTTCTTGCCTTTGAAGACCTTGCCGGGATCCTGGCGCTGACCGGTCGAACCGTGGCTGCGATGCGAAACCGAGACGCCGTGCGAGGCGCGAAGACCGCCGAAATTGTGACGCTTCATGCCGCCGGCGAAACCGCGGCCGATCGAAGTGCCCGTCACATCGACAAGCTGGCCCTCGACGAAATGGTCGGCGGTAATCTCCGCGCCGATGTCGATCACATTGTCGGCCGAGACGCGAAACTCGGCGAGTTTGCGGGCAGGCTCGACCTTGGCGACGGCAAAGTGCCCGCGTTCCGCACGGCTCAGATTCTTCACCTTCGCCCGGCCGACGCCGAGCTGCAAAGCAGTGTAGCCGTTCTTTTCTTCCGTTCGATGGGCAACCACACGGCACTGGTCGATTCTGAGAACCGTCACGGGCACGTGCTCACCGGATTCGGTAAAGATCCGGGTCATTCCCACCTTCTGTGCTATCACACCTGAGCGCATCGAGCTGCCTCGGCCATCCAGATCTAGAGCTTGATCTCAACATCGACACCGGCTGCAAGGTCGAGCTTCATCAGAGCATCGACCGTCTGCGGCGTGGGGTCGACAATGTCGATCATCCGCTTATGGGTCCGCATCTCGAACTGCTCGCGGCTCTTCTTGTCGATATGCGGCGAGCGGTTCACGGTGAATTTCTCGATCCTCGTCGGCAGCGGAATCGGTCCGCGCACCTCGGCGCCGGTCCGTTTCGCGGTGTTCACGATTTCCCGCGTCGAGGCGTCCAGGATGCGATGATCGAACGCCTTGAGCCGGATGCGAATGTTTTGACCTTGCATGTCCACTACCTTGAGGTGAGGACGCGGGGGGCCCCGCGTCCTCTATCCGTTCACCTATTTCACGATGCTCGATACGACGCCGGCGCCCACCGTGCGGCCGCCCTCGCGAATGGCGAAGCGAAGCTTCTCTTCCATGGCGATCGGCACGATCAGCTCCACTTCCATGGCGACATTATCGCCCGGCATGACCATCTCGGTCCCTTCCGGCAGCTTGACCACGCCCGTCACATCGGTCGTGCGGAAGTAGAATTGCGGCCGGTAATTGGTGAAGAACGGCGTATGACGGCCGCCCTCGTCCTTCGTCAGAATGTAGGCCTCGGCCTTGAACTGCGTATGCGGCGTCACGCTGCCGGGCTTGCAGAGCACCTGGCCGCGCTCGACCGCCGTGCGGTCGATACCGCGCAGCAGGCAGCCGACATTGTCGCCGGCCTGGCCCTGGTCGAGCAGCTTGCGGAACATCTCAACGCCCGTGACGGTGGTCTTCGTCGTGGGCTTCATGCCGACGATCTCGACTTCCTCGCCGACCTTGATGATGCCGCGCTCGATACGGCCGGTCACGACGGTGCCGCGGCCGGAAATCGAGAAAACGTCTTCGATCGGCATCAGGAAGGGCTGATCGATCGGCCGCTCCGGCTGCGGGATGTAAGAATCGACAGCCCGCATCAGCTCAAGAATCGAGTCCTTGCCAATCTCATTGTCACGGTCCTCGAGCGCCGCGAGCGCCGACCCCTTCACGATCGGGATATCGTCACCGGGGAACTCATAGGACGAAAGCAACTCGCGGACCTCCAGCTCGACAAGTTCGAGGAGCTCGGGGTCATCGACCATGTCGACCTTGTTCAGATAGACGACGAGAGCCGGCACGCCGACCTGACGGGCGAGCAGGATGTGCTCGCGGGTCTGCGGCATCGGACCATCGGCGGCACTCACAACCAGGATCGCACCGTCCATCTGCGCCGCGCCGGTGATCATGTTTTTCACATAGTCGGCATGGCCGGGGCAGTCGACATGGGCGTAGTGGCGGTTCTCGGTCTCATATTCCACATGCGCGGTGGAAATGGTGATGCCGCGGGCCCGCTCTTCGGGCGCCTTGTCGATCGAGTCATACGCCTGGAAGGTCGCGCCGCCAGTCTCCGCCAGAACCTTGGTGATGGCAGCGGTGAGCGTGGTCTTGCCGTGGTCGACGTGACCGATCGTTCCGACGTTAACGTGCGGCTTTGAGCGTTCAAATTTTGCCTTGGCCATCTGGCTCTCCGTCTCTTTTCTCTTTTGGCTCCAATCCAGGCCCGCTATGCGAATTTCGCTTGCACTTCGTCAGCCACGTTCTGCGGCACCTGGGCATAGCTATCAAAGGTCATGGTGAATTGCGCACGCCCCTGGCTCATGGAGCGCAGCGTATTTACGTATCCGAACATATTCGCCAGAGGCACCAGCGCGTTCACCACCGTGGCGTTGCCGCGCAGATCCTGGCCCTGCACCTGCCCCCGCCGGCTTGTCAAGTCGCCGATGATGCCGCCCAGATATTCCTCAGGCGTCACGACCTCGACTTTCATGATCGGCTCAAGCAGCTTCGGCCCGGCCTTCTGCAGGCCTTCGCGAAGCGCCGCGCGGGAGGCGATCTCGAAGGCCAACACGCTCGAGTCGACTTCGTGATAGGCGCCATCGACCAAAGTGGCCTTCAGATCGATCACGGGGAAGCCCGCGACCACGCCGCTGTCGAGAACGCTCCTCAAGCCCTTTTCGACGCCGGGGACGTATTCCTTCGGCACATTGCCGCCGACGATCTTGCTCTCGAAAACAAATCCGCTGCCGGTTTCGCCCGGCTCGATCGCAAGCTTCACGCGCGCAAACTGACCCGAACCGCCCGTCTGCTTCTTATGGGTGTAGTCGACATCGGCTTTGCGCGTGATCGTCTCGCGATAGGCGACCTGCGGCGCGCCGATATTGGCGTCGACCTTATATTGCCGCTTCAGAACGTCGACCTTAATGTCGAGATGAAGCTCGCCCATGCCCTTCAGGATCGTCTGGCCGGACTCGAGATCCGTCGAGACGCGGAAGGACGGGTCCTCCGCAGCCAGCTTCGAAAGGGCGATGCCCAGCTTCTCCTGATCGGCTTTCGATTTCGGCTCGATCGCGATCTCGATCACCGGGTCCGGAAACTCCATCCGCTCCAACACCACAGGCTTGGCCAGATCGCAGAGCGTGTCGCCGGTCCGCACTTCCTTCAGCCCGGCCAGCGCAAGGATGTCACCGGCATAGGCCTCCTTAATGTCTTCGCGGTTGTTGGCGTGCATGAGCAGCATCCGGCCGACGCGCTCTTTCTTCTCCTGTGTCGAATTGAAGATGTTGGCGCCGGATTCCAGCTTACCCGAATAGACGCGGCAAAATGTCAGCGTACCGACAAATGGGTCGTCCATAATCTTGAATGCCAGGATCGAGAGCGGCTCCTCATCGGAGGATCTGCGCACCACCTCTTCGCCGGTCTTGAAATCGATGCCCTTGATCGGCGGCACCTCAACCGGCGAGGGAAGATAGTCGATCACCGCATCGAGCAGCGGCTGAACACCCTTATTCTTGAACGCCGAGCCACAAAGGACCGGGTAGAAGGCGCCCGCACAGGTGCCTTTGCGGATCAGACCCTTCAGCGTGTCGATATCCGGCTCATTGCCTTCGAGATAGGCTTCGACGGCGGCTTCATCGACCTCGACGGCCGTCTCCACCAGCTTCTCGCGATATTCCTTTGCGGACTCCAGCAGGTCGGCCGGGATTTCCTCATCGTGGAAGGCCGCGCCGAGCGTTTCGTCTTCCCAGACGATGGCTTTCATATTGAGAAGGTCGATGACGCCTTTGAATTCACTTTCGGCGCCATAAGGAAGCTGGAGAACCAGCGTCTTGGCGGCCAGCCTCTTGTGAATCGAGGCAACCGAGGCAAAGAAATCGGCGCCGATCTTGTCCATCTTGTTGACGAAGAACATGCGCGGCACGCGATATTTGTCGCCCTGGCGCCAAACCGTCTCGGTCTGCGGCTCAACGCCCTGATTGGCGTCGAGCAGCGCCACCGCGCCGTCGAGCACGCGCAGAGACCGCTCGACCTCGATGGTGAAATCCACATGGCCGGGCGTGTCGATAATGTTGATGCGCTTGTCTTTCCAGAACGCAGTCGTCGCGGCCGACGTGATCGTTATGCCGCGCTCCTGCTCCTGCTCCATCCAGTCCATCGTCGCGGCGCCGTCATGTACCTCGCCGATCTTGTGGCTCTTGCCCGTGTAAAAGAGGATCCGCTCCGTCGTCGTCGTCTTACCGGCATCGATGTGCGCCATAATGCCGATATTGCGGTAGTCCTCGATTTTGTGCTGCCGTGGCATCGTCTCGCGATCCTCTTTAACGCCTTACCATCGGTAGTGTGAAAAGGCTCGGTTAGCCTCAGCCATCCGGTGCGTATCCTCGCGCTTCTTCACGGCGGTGCCGCGATTGCCGGACGCATCAAGCAGCTCGGCGGATAAGCGCTCCTCCATTGTGTTTTCGTTGCGCCCGCGCGCTGCCGTAATGATCCAGCGAATGGCAAGCGCCTGTCGGCGATCGGCCCGAACCTCGACCGGAACCTGATAGGTCGCGCCGCCGACACGGCGGGAGCGCACCTCGATGGCCGGCTTCACATTGTCGAGCGCCTCGTGGAAGACCTGCATCGGGTCGCGCTTGGCCCGGCTCTCGATCCGGTCGAGCGCGCTGTAGACGATATGCTCCGCCACCGATTTCTTGCCCTGATACATCAGGCTGTTCATGAACTTGGCCAGCACAACATCCCCGAATTTCGGATCGGGAATGATTTCGCGCTTTTCTGCCCTATGCCGTCGCGACATGGTTCTCGCTCGCCTTTCGGTTCACTGAACTATTTCGGCCGCTTGGCGCCGTATTTCGAACGGCGCTGGCGACGCTTCGATACGCCCTGCGTATCCAGAACACCGCGGATCGTATGGTAGCGAACGCCCGGCAGGTCCTTGACGCGGCCGCCGCGGATCAACACGACCGAGTGCTCCTGCAGATTATGCCCCTCGCCGGGAATATAGCTCGTCACCTCGAAGCCGTTCTGCAGCCGCACGCGCGCGACCTTGCGAAGCGCGGAGTTCGGCTTTTTCGGCGTCGTGGTGTAGACGCGCGTGCACACGCCACGCTTCTGCGGACAGGCCTGCATGGCGGGCACTTTGTTCCGCTTCAAGGGAGCCCTTCTCGGCTTACGGATCAGCTGTTGTATCGTCGGCATGCGCCTTTTAACCCAAGCAAATAACGCCGTCCGTCAGTGCGTAACAGTCATCGACTGAAACGCGATCTGGCGATCAGCTAAAAACGAGAGGACCATCCAGCGCTTAAGCTGGAGGGTCATACACCCAATCGTGTTCTCGAATCTCTTGGCAGCGTTTAGAAGAAATGCACACGAAAACGGCGCATGGCACTACTGCCTGCCAAATCGATGGCTGAGACATAGACGCCGTGATTTGGAGCGTCAAGCCTCAAATTTACCAATTTGCGTCGATTTTGCCGCATTACGCGTTTTTCTTTCGATTATTACTCGACGCGAGCCATCTCTGGGACTTGAAGTCCCGTGAAAATTAGTAGAAGTCCGAGAGGCAATTATAGTCTCGGCCGAAAGGCTGGTATGAAGGCCGGAGCGTTTTGCCCCGTGGGGAGCAGGGGCGCCGGGAGGGGGGACAATCGCCATCGAGCGTCGCCCTGACAACGAGCAACGACGAATAAAGTTGTGGGCAGAGAATGGGAGAGTTTTTCGCCTGGGCAGCGAGCGGAGTCGTCGCGGGGCTCCAGACATGGGCAGAGGACCACCGGCCGGGTCGGCGGGAGGCGCCGGACGCCCCGGTACGCCGGGTGCCGGTGACGAGCCGGCAGCGCTTCTTTCTGCGCCAGCGCGACGGCCGCGACATCGAGATCCTTCTGGTCGATAGCGGAATTTCGTTCCGCAACGGCCATGCCATTACCGCTGTCTGGGCCGCCAGCGAAAAGGCCGCTTACGGGCATTGCATCTATCTGGAAAATCACACGACCGGCGCGATCGCCAGGCTGAAGGACAATCTGGCGATGATCCGCAAAAAGGCGCGTTGGTGGGAAGTCGCGCTTTTCGGCTTTCTGGCGACCTTTCCGGCAACGCTCGTGCTTGTCGGGTGGCTCTATCTGCAGCGCGGCACGCCGCAGCTCTATGAGAGGACGTTCCTCATCAGCTCGGCGGTCGCGGCGATCCTGCTCTTCATTATCGGCGTTGTCGCCTCCAAACTCGTCTTCGATTATTTGCGGGCGGAAGACGAACGCAAAATTTGGTCGGCTGCCGACAAAGCACTTTTTCACGCACGAAGGCTGCTGATCCAAAAGCCGCGCAGCCGGCAGCATGCCTAAGATTTTCCAAGACAAGTCCTTTTTTTTCCCAACTATTATGCCGATGCACCTCTGTGGACATCTTGCATGGGCCCGGATAACTTCGCCGTGACGGTCTCACTTTCGGGTTGCGCAAGCCGGAATTTTGTCGTCCTATTTCTCCTCTGATCAGGCGATTTCGTTACTCACCAGCCATCCGGCGCTTCGGCGCGATTTTAGAAGCTGAATTTCGTCATATGGGATGTCCTGTTCGAAAAACGCCGTTTGGACGGTCCTTCCGGATTTTGGGACGGTTCGCGCTCATATCCACCTTCATCATCTCGGCCTGGCTCGTTCCAACGGTTGTTGATTCGGCTCAGAGCGGCATGGCAGCGCGGAACGCGCCGAACGCGTCCCGTTCCAATGCGCCGGACCGGCACCCGATCCAGAGCGCCGTGCACCGGGTCTATCGCCTTCTTGTCGAGATCAGCGGAGGCGCAAAAGGCGGGACGGCGTTTCTCGTAAGCGGCAAGCGCGTCATCGCAACCAACTATCATGTCATTGAAGACGGGACCGCTTATTCGGTGGGGTTCGTCGACGAGCGCGGAGTCGTAAGGCGCATCCCTGTGCGGCTCCTTGCAATTTTCCCACAGAAAGATCTTGCGCTCCTGGAGACGCTCGACGATCTGCCGGGCGCACCGCTGCCGCTTTCTCACAAATACCCCGCCGTTGCGACCGATCTGTTTGCGATCGGCTTTCCGGCGGCGGCCGATCCTCAAGGCGGCGTCTCCTGGGCGCAAGGGGACGATACGACCTATTTCATTCCGTCCGTCGTCAAGGGCAGCGTCTCGCGTGTGCTGACCAACCGCTGGTTCAGCAGTCAGCTTCAGCACCAAACGCCGATCATTCCGGGTTATAGCGGCGGCCCCCTGATCGACGAGAGCGGTGTCGTTCTGGCGATAAGCACCGCGATCCACAAGGAAGCGAACGGTATTTCTTACGGCGTCCTGGCTTCCGATCTGGCCGATTTCATCGCGGCCTGCGCATTGCCAACGGGCAATATGCTCGTCGGCAGCCGGCCCGACGTCGCCGGCGATCGGTCCGCGCAAGCGACGGTGAGCGTCACGTCCAACAAAGTCAAAAAGACCTCCCTGCACGTTGTCCCGCATCGCGAAATGCTGGCGAAAGGGAACGACTATCTGGAGCGGGGCGACATCGGGGCGGCACGCCTCATGTACCGCTATCTGATCGAGCGCAGTGATATGCCCGAAGCCTTTGCAGGTCTTGCAAAAACCTATGACCCGATCTTTCTCAACGAGAAAAAGGTCATCGGCGTTTCCGGTGACTTTGCCAAAGCCCATGCACTCTATCGGGAAGCGGCACGCCTCAACGGCTCGGCCATGGAGATACGTGCCGGACTCGAAGAGGTTTCGTCCGTAAGCGGCTGCAATGATAGCCTCTGTACGCTGATCAATAGCGCGACCGGACCGACCGTTACCTGCGAGAGAAACGCATCCCGCGTGGCGAGAGGCGCAGCGCTTGCGAGATAGGCGGGTCGCCATTTCGTCGTCTTGCTCACATGCCGCAGAGCCGCCACTATGCGGATGATGAAAATGACATCCTCCGAAGACCGTGACGTTGTTGTGGTCGGCGCCGGGCCCGTGGGTCTGGCGGCGGCGATGGCCTTGAGAAAGGCGGGCGTGAACGCGGTCTGTGTCGGCCCGGCACCGAATCCGGACGCCCCGGACCGCCGGACGACGGCGCTGCTCGAAGGGTCGGTCCGCTTTCTTTCCGAGAATGTCGGCCTCTGGTCAGAGTTGAAGCCTTTCGCCGAACCTTTGCGCGGGCTCCGCCTGATCGACCGCACCGGGCGTCTGTTCCGCGCGCCGGACATGGCGTTCCAAGCGGCCGAGATCGGCAGGCAAGCGTTCGGCTATAATATTGCGAACGCCGACCTGATCCGGATTTTGCTCGAAGGGCTTGGCGCGGGATTCCGGCCAACCTCTGGCGTGACCGCCCTTCGGACAAGACAGCACACACAACAGATTTTGACTGCCGAAGGCGAGGCTTTTTCGGCCAAGCTGGTCGTCGGCGCCGACGGCCGCAAATCCTTCTGCCGTGAAAGCGCGGGGATCGGCGTGCGGGCCTGGTCATATGATCAAACGGCCATCGTCTGCAATTTCCGTCACAGCCGCCCGCATGGGGGCGCCTGCACGGAATTTCATTATGCAAGCGGGCCGTTCACTGTCGTGCCTCTGGGCGACGGCGCCTCGAGCCTCGTCTGGGTCGTTCGGCGCGATGAAGCATCCGCTCTCAGCCAGATGGACGATGCCGAATTCGCCGAGGCGCTGACCACCCGTCTTGACGGACTTCTGGGCGAGGTTGTCGAGGTCGGCCCGCGCGGCGCATTTCCGCTTTCAGGGCTCATCGCCGCAAAGCTCACCGGCACGCGCCTGGCGCTTATCGGTGAGGCGGCCCATGTCATGCCGCCGATCGGCGCGCAGGGGCTCAATCTCGGCTTCCGCGACGTCGCCGACCTCGTCGGCTGCCTCGCTCAGGCTGACGATCCGGGGGCACCGGAGGTGCTCGCCGCTTATGAGCGCAAGCGCCGCGGCGATGTCTGGGCGAGAACTTTGGCCGCCGATCTGCTGAACCGGACGCTGGTCTCCAATCTGTCGCTCTTCCAGATCCTGCGCGGGGCCGGGCTGACGGCGCTTTCGGTCGCCGGTCCCCTCCGCCGTGCAGCCATGCGTCAAGGCATGTCGACCGCCGGTCTTTAGCACGGCTGGCATCACCTGCGGGCAAAGTGAACCGCGCGACAGCTGAGCCGCTTGACGGACGCAGGCCGGCTTGGCACTAAGTCAATAACGTTAGCGTAACTGTCCGCGTCCATCCCCGCCTTCGCGGGGACATGTTTGGACGCGTTGCGCTAAGCACCCGCGCTATTCGCGCTCGCCGTCCCGGCCGATTCCAACCCGTTCCGATAATGTCCGCTCTCCTCACCGCCCGTCACCTCATTGAATATGCGTTCCTGCGCGCCATTATCGGCCTCCTCCGCCTGATGCCGCTCGATGCGGCGCGCGAGCTTTCCGCGAAGATCTGGCGGCTGCTTGCCCCTTATGGACGTCGCCACGCCCGCGCCCTCGACAATCTCGCCATCGCCTATCCGGAGAAAACGCCGGAGGAACGCGAGGCCATCGCCATGGAGATGTGGGGCAATCTCGGGCGGGTGATGGCCGAGACCATGCTGCTCGACCGTATCCTGAATGAGCCGGAAAGGATCGAAATCGAAAATCCGGAGCTTCTCGACCGTTACGTCGGCAAGATCGGCGCGGCCATCGCCTGCTCCATGCATATGGGCAATTGGGAGCTCGCCATGTGGCCGCTGACCAAGGCCGAGGCGAAGCCGGCCGCCGTCTACCGGCTGGTCGACAACCCCTATATCGACCTTTACCTCCGCGATCAGCGCAAGGCGCTTTACCCCGGCGGCCTCTTCGCCAGAGGCAGGATGAAAGGCGTCAGGCTCGGGCATGACACGGCGCGCATGATCGCCAGCTATGTCCGCGAAGGCGGCAGGCTCGGCTTTCTGGCCGACCGTTATGAAGCCAAGGGCATCAAGGTTCCGTTTTTCGGCAAGCCGGCGGGGTCCAATATGGTGCCGGTGATGCTGGCGCGGCGCGCCGGTGCGAGGCTTTGGGCCGGACGCTGCATCCGGGTCGGCAAGGAGTCGCGCTTCAAGGTCGTAATCCGCGAAATCAAGGTGCCCTGGACAGACGATCCAAACGCCGATATCGAGGCGTCGCTCACCGAGCTTCATGCGCAATTCGAGGCCTGGATCCGTGAACATCCGGAACAATGGATGTGGTCGAACCGGCGCTGGTCGTGAATGGCCCCTCGCCGCGGCGCTGAGCCTCCCCCAATGAAGTGGTCCGACTCGAAGTATGGGTTTTTCCCAATGAGGAGGACGAAAGATGGGTAACAGGCACAAGCCAGAAGAGATTGTCGCGAAGCTTCGGCAGGTCGATGTGCTAACCGGGGAAGGCCGGACGGTGGCGGATGCTGTGCGCCAGATCGGGGTCACTGAGTTTACGTATTATCGATGGAGAAAGGAATTTGGCGGCCTGCAGACGAACCAGGTTAAGCGGATCAAGGATCTGGAGCAGGAGAATGCCCGTCTCCGGAAAGCCATCTCGGATCTGATGCTGGACAAGCTGATCCGACAGGAAGCGTCCAAGGGAAATTACTAAGCCCTTCGCGCCGCCGGGCATGCATTGAGCATGTCCGGCAAACGCTGGATGTGTCCGAGCGCCGGGTTTGCCGGGTGCTCGGCCAACATCGTTCGACGCATCGCAAAGTGCCGCGCGGCCGTGATGATGAGGAACGGCTCACGGCCGACATCATTGACCTCGCCCGCCAGTTTGGCCGTTACGGCTATCGGCGCATTGCCGAGTTGCTGAGGCGTGCCGGCCAGCAGGTCAATGACAAGCGTGTCGCGAGGATCTGGCGCCGCGAAGGGCTGAAAGTTCCGACGAAACAACCGAAGCGCAAGCGCTTGTGGCTAAACGACGGCTCTTGCGTTCGGCTTCGTGCCGAGCGGGCAAACCATGTCTGGTCGTATGATTTCATGGAGGATCGCACGCATGGCGGGCGGGAATACCGCATTCTCAACGTCGTTGACGAGTTCACGCGGGAATGCCTGGCGATCCGCGTCGACCGGCGCCTCAAGAGCGCTGACGTCATCGACGTGCTCTCGGACCTGTTCATTCTGCGCGGCGCGCCCGGTCATATTCGTTCGGATAATGGCCCCGAATTCGTCGCCAAGGCAGTCCAGGCCTGGATCCACGCGGTCGGCGCCAAGACCGCTTAGTCGGCCGTGAAGAATTCCGAAGCGACTGATATTCCATAGAAATCGATGGATTTTCGGATTCCGGAATTGCAGGAAGCGGCGTGTTTTTGGGTTGTTTTCTTGCAATTTCAATTTTCTATTTTCCTGCCTGGCGAAGCGTGATTCACTGCTTTTATCGCGGTAAATCGGAGCCAGGCGATGGGCAAACCACGCGAGCGGCGCGAGACGGGAGAACAGGATTTGTTCCGGGCCCGCCTTGATCAGATCCTCAACATGAACCACGAACTCGTGCGGCTGGCCCGCGCCATCGACTGGGAGGAAAGGCCGCATCAGGGACGCTGGTGCTTCGGCAAAACGCCGATGCAAACATTCCTTGACGCCAAGCCCTTGGCAAAGGAGAAAATGATCGCCGCCTGACAACGTCAGACAGGCGAAACCAGACAGCTCTCCAGACATCGTCTGTCAGAGGAAGTCCTAGCTTTTACAGATTGTCGAAGCGGGACGATGTGCCCATGCGGGAGCACATTCCACGGACGGGGGCGGTGCGCTCCAACGCCGAGGCTATTGAGTCACGTCAATCTGCATGAATAACTCGTCAAATACCTTTCTCGACTTAGCGGGTGTCTTGACGGCGACTGCCTTCGCCTCCTCGATGTTGTCCGGTATCCCCACGACGATCAGAGCAACCATGCCCACGCCATAGTGCGGCGTACAGCGTATGCCGTAGACGCCGTCCTCGGTCAGCGTCACCGAAAACTCCGCATTGATCTTGCTCTTGAACGGCTCCGCCCCTGCGGGGATCATTCCCTTGATGGTTTCCGCGTTGTGCCCCTTGTCGATCGGTTCAAATTCAATTGTGTCCCCAGGGTTGATCCTCACGAAATCCGGTTCGAAGACCATCGCGCCCTTCTCGCCCTTGTTCAGCATTTTGATTTCGACTTCCTCGCCAAATGCAGAGCCTGCCACCGTGATCATGACGGCCACGATGGCGGCGGAGAGGAGGTTGTTCATAATAGCCCGTCTCTTCCTTCGATTTTCGGGCAGCTTGCCGCAGCACAGCCAAAGAGGATGCTGCGGCAACCGCCTTTCCAAGCAATCACTTGACGGTAATCGTTCCAAACATACCAGCTTCCAAATGGCCTTCAATCAGGCACTCCATGGGAAGATTTTCGCCGTTCTGTACCGGAACGATGTACCAATCAACTGATTTGCCGGGACCGACTTCGATTTCTGACACGTTGCCCTTCACCTCAGCGACCAGATTACCCTTCTCGTCGGTGATCTCCAGCTTGCGCGTGAAACTTCTCTCCATCAGCCCAGGCGACGCGAACTCATGCTTCACTTCGTCCGTGTTCTTCAACACGAGCTTGTAAGCTTTACCGGTTTCGAGATCGATATGGTCTGGCTTGAAGTACATCGGCTTGTCGACCGCGTCCGTTGCGCCCATTTCGACGACGATCTCAATTGGGTCGGCGCGACTGAGATCGCCTTCTGCCAAGGCCGGAAATGTGAACACCACTGCTGACATCGAAAGCACGATCGAAACGGTTTTCATCTCAACTCCTTCAGTTGCCACGGCGGTCCCGAGCGATTGTTCGGGGCACAGGGTAGCGGTTTGCTCAACGAATAAATTTATGCACCGCGACGCTTGTCTGTAATTGATGGAAATCAATCTTTGGAACCGACACTTTGAGCGGCTCCGTACCGCCATGCCGTCGGCTCTCAGTCCTGCCACTTCCCCTCGAGTTCGGGTGTCGGAGCGACTTTGGATTGAATCGCCGACCGCGCTCATTGAGATGTCCGGCAGCCGCGAGTTCGGCAGAGATCGCCTGAGGCTCATCTGCCCGCCTTTCGGTCGGCGGCGGCGAAGCCGCCGCGCAATAGCGACCACATCAGGCTGCAGCTCGCCATGACGCTTCCGCCCCTCGCATTTCCCGATGGCCTCACGCTTCCGCTGCCGCGCCGCTGCCAGCTTCTTGACCAGCCGCTTCTTTTCGATCTGGACGAACACGGCCATGATCTGTAGGAGATCCTCCTGCATCTCATCGGTGTCGTCGGTGAGATCACTGCCGTCACTGGTGAGCAGGCGCACGCCGCGCTCGCGCAAAAGTGCGATGCCGAGCACGTACGGCTTCATTTCCCGAGCAAATCGGATCATCGCATGCGCGGCGGCAAGATCGGTCGGAAGAGGGGCAAAGGACGATGTCATTCGGCGAGAGAATCATAGTTCGCCGGCGCCTTCAAAGGCAAACCGTCAGCCGACCGACGTTGGACGCCAGGTTTTCTGTGGATGTCGCCAATCGATCCCGGAGAGCAGATAGCCGAGCTGAGCCGGCGAGATCGATATCGTCCCATCGGCCACGCTCGGCCATAGGAAACGGCCACGCTCCAGACGCTTCGTGAATAGACACGCCCCCTGGCCCTGAGCGAACGTTTATCGTGAGCGACAAGCGCTCACTTGGCCAGATTACCTTCAGGAGATCGCCCTTGCGGCCACGAAAGCAAAACAGATGCCCGCTCAACGGATCGCGCCGCAGCACCTCCTGGACCTGCAATGACAGCGATGGGAAGTGCATTAGCTAAGACTTAACCTGACACATGGTGTTCTGGTCCCCACGGCACAGAGATAGCCGGGGCGGGGCGCGGAGCTGGCTGGTGTGGCGTAGCGCCCCGCCCCGGCGGATGGAGAACACCATGACGACGGACCAGAAGATCATCCGCGCAAAAGTCGGCCTGCTGGAGCTGGCCAAACAACTCGGCAATGTGAGCCAGGCCTGCAAGATGCTCGGCTACAGCCGCGACAGCTTCTACCGCTTCAAGGAGCTGTATGAGAAGGGCGGCGAGATGGCGCTGCAGGAGATCAGTCGCAAGAAGCCGGTGATCAAGAACCGGATCGCCGAAGAGATCGAGAGGGCGATCTGCGACATGGCGATCGAGCAACCGGCCTTTGGACAGATGCGCGTCGCCAATGAACTCGCCAAGCGGGGTCTGAGCGTTTCGCCGGCCGGCGTGCGTTGTGTCTGGCTGCGGCATGATCTGGAGACGATGAAGAAACGCCTGAAGGCGCTGGAAGCCAGGAGCGCGCAGGACGGGCTGGTCTTCACCGAAGCCCGGCTTGCCGCGCTGGAGAAAGCCAAATCTGAGAAGGAAGCTCACGGTTCGTTCGAAAGCGAGCATCCAGGCTATTGCGGCGCTCAGGATACGTTTTATGTCGGCAATTTGAAGGGCGTGGGGCGAATTTATCAGCAGACCTTCATCGACACCTATGCCAAGGTCGCCTTCGCCAAGCTCTATGACCGCAAGACACCGCTCACGGCGGCCGATCTGCTCAACGACCGCGTCGTGCCGTTCTATGACGAGCAGGAGGTTGACCTGCTCCGGATGCTCACCGATCGCGGTACGGAATATTGCGGCAATCCGGAGAGGCACGAATATGAGCTCTATCTGGCGGTCGAGAATATCGACCATAGCCGAACCAAGACGAAAAGTCCGCAGACCAACGGCATCGTTGAGCGCTTTCACAAGACGGCGCTCAATGAATTCTACCGCTTGGCATTCCGGCGCAAGATCTATCGCTCGATCGAAGAGCTTCAGGCCGATCTGGATGCCTGGATCAGCGAGTATAATGGCGTTCGGCCGCATACATCGCTTGGCTATCGGTCGCCGGCGCCAGAAACTTATGTGCCTCGCAGCACCGCATTACCGTCTCCGCTCGTAGGAGCGGCTCCGACGGCAATGCGCGACCTGGCCATGCGGCCAACGCTGCAATAATATTCAAACTGGACCACTCGGTAGGGGCTGACCAGAGATCTGACGCGCGCTGAGCGGTTGGCAATCAGCTTCGGCAGAAGAGGCAGAACACGAAAGGACATTTCAATGCCATCGCAAAACGGTAACGGCGGGCGGCGTGGCCCCTGGGGCGGCGGGGCCACGCCCGATTCCGATTTTGAGGATCTGGTCCGTCAAGGACAGGATCGACTCAAGCAGATCATGCCGAGCGGTGGTGCGCGCGGGATAATCGTCCTTGCCGTCCTCGCTCTTGTCGGCCTGGGCCTATGGACAGCCTATTACACCGTGCCAAGCGACTCAGTCGCCGTCGTGCAGCGCTTCGGTAAATATCTCACGGAGGTGCCGCCGGGACTGCATTTCAAACTGCCGTTGGGCATTGACGTGGCAACCATCGTTCCCGTCAAACGGCAATTGAAGCAGGAATTCGGGTTCTCGACGCCGGGCGCCACCGATCCCTACCAGAGTCCTCGCGACGGAAAGCGGGAAACGGAGATGGTGACAGGGGACCTGAACGCCGCATTGGTTGAATGGGTGGTTCAATACCGCATCTCGGATCCCGTTAAATTCCTTTTCGAGGTTCGGGAACCGAGTGAAACGCTCCGCTATGTTTCCGAATCCGTCATGCGGGAAGTCGTCGGCGACCGCACCGTGGACGAGGTGATCACTATCGGCCGGCAGGAAATCGAGTCGGAAGCGCTGATTAAGATGCAGGCGCTCTCAACCAAATACGCCATGGGGATCAGCATCGATCAGGTGCAATTGAAGAACATCAACCCACCCGGACCAGTTCAGGAGTCGTTCAATGAGGTCAACCAGGCGCAGCAGGAGAAAGAGAAGCTAATCAACGAAGCCCGGCGCGATTACAACAAGGTGATCCCGCTGGCCGAGGGCGAGAAGGACCAGCGCATTCGCGAGGCCGACGGCTACCGGCTCAAGCGGATCAACGAGGCCGAAGGCGATGCCGCCCGGTTCAGCGCGTTATTGACGGAATATAGCAAGGCCCCCGAGGTCACGCGCCGCCGCATCTATGTCGAGACCCTGCAGGAGGTCATGCCGGGCATACGCTCTAAGATCGTTATCGATGAACTGACGCGCAGCATCCTGCCACTGCTTGATCTCGACGCCCAGAAGGGAGAGAAGCCATGAACAGGATCACGCTAATAGTCCTCGTGGCTGTTCTGGGTATCGGAACGTACGTCTCGATGAGTTCGATCTACACGGTGAGCGAAGTCGAGCAGGCTATTATCACCCAGTTCGGTAAACCCGTTGGCAAGCCCGTGACCACTGCCGGCCTGAAGTTCAAGGTTCCGTTCATCCAGGATGTCAATCCGATCGACAGACGGGTTCTCGAGTGGGACGGTAATCCGTCGGATATGCCAACCAAGGATAAGCTCTACATCTCGGTCGACCTCTTTGCCCGCTGGCGGATTAAGGATCCCCTCCAGTACTTTCTGCGGTTGCGCGACGAACGCAGTGCCCAGTCCCGCCTGGACGATATCCTCGGCAGCGAGACCCGAAACGCTGTCGCCAAGCACGAGCTGATCGAGATCATCCGCACCACCAAGGACCGCGTGCCGCTGCGCGACACGCTGCTGACCAAGGCGGAACGCGAGCAGGATATAGGGTCGCTAGTGCCGATCCAAAAGGGCCGCAAGCTGGTCGAGCAGGAGATCTTTGCAGCAGCTGCCGAGAAGGTCCAGGTGTTCGGCATCGAACTGCTCGATATTCGGTTCAAGCGGATCAACTACAATGAAAGCGTGCGCCCGAAGATCTACGACCGAATGATCAGCGAGCGCCGGCAGATCGCGGAACGCTTCCTGTCGGAGGGTAACGGCGAGGCTGCCAGAATCCGCGGCAATCGTGTGCGTGACCTCAACAAGATCCAGTCAGAAGCCTACCGGCAGGTCGAGGAGATCCGCGGTGCGGCGGACGCGAAAGCCTCGGAAATCTACGCGACGGCTTACAACCAGAGTCCTGAAGCGGTGGAATTCTATGAGTTCACACGGACGATGCAATCCTACAAGTCCATCATCACCGAAAACACGACCATTGTCCTCTCCACGGATAGTGACCTCTTCAAATTCCTAAAGGGCATGTCTCCGAAGAGCGACCTCGTTCCGGCCCAACGTTCCGGCGACAAGCGATGACAACGTACGGGCAAGATGAAGCTGGTTACCAATCGCAGCACGCTCTGCCCGAGTCGCGCCATCTTGCTCGATTCCGTCCTGCGCTAAGCTCATCGAGATCGATCCAGATCATACGCACTCATGAAGGAAGGATTGGCTGCCGCCGGTGATCTGATAAAACGCGTGCGCGCCATCTTACAACCTCCGGGTTCTTTGAAGGGGGGGCCGACCGCCGGATCGCCTGAGCGACACGCATTCACCAGCCGGGATTTTCGAAGCCGGCTCGACGATATGGGCTGGCCCGGTCAATAGCGTGATATAAGCGAACGAGATTACCCTCGTTGCCGGCGGAGCAAAAGCGGGCCGGGCGGCGTCTCCGGTTGCAATCGGGTTACCGCAGACCTTGCAAACACGCGAGGAGAATCAACGCTGAACGACATGACAATCTACGTGCGCGGGCCGCTTGGCACCGCGGCGAATATGCGGCGCGCCGCGATGCCAACTCCACGGAGTCGATCGGTTGCAGGAAGATAACGGAGACGCCCCGGGCTGATCAGGGTTTCCATGAGGCTCGTCTGAACCTCCATCTTGTTCTGTCTGTCAAGCAGCTTCTAGTCGACGACCTGCTGTGGGCTCAAGACCTCCTCGATGCCTTTCGACCAGGCGGCCGGCACCGTGTGCGGTTGCCGCTGGATGAACGCCATCTTGTAGCGCTCGTCCTGAGCCCGTGCTCGTGGAACGCCAAATACTCCGCTTTGCGGTCCGGCAGCGCCGAACATTCCTGTTGCCGTCCCCGCCACCGTGGCAGATCCGAAGCCCGTGACATTCAGAAAATCGCGCCTCTCGTTTGATGCATATTAAAAGAACAAATCTGATCGCCTTGTTACGATCGAGCCCGCTCAGGCCCGGGTGGCAGCCGGTCCTGTCATGCGGCAGAAGATATGCCGAAGGGGGATCACGACGGAAGCCTTCCTGCCCCATTGTGCGACGGCTCAGTGTTCGGAAGATTTCGAGTAACGACGTTACAGAAATCATGCCGGGAGACGATGCTCCTGTTGTTAGCGGTGACGGTTATTGGCTCGCCGTAATGCCGCCGTCGACGAGCAGATTTTGCCCCGTCACGAAACCAGAGGCGGGAGAGGCGAAAAAGAGCGCCGGGCCGACGATGTCCTTCGGGTCCGCGATGCGGCCGAGCGGAATGCGTTCCAGCAGTCCGCGCCGGAACTCGTCATTCTCCATGACATGCCGGATCATCTCGGTATAGACGAATGTCGGCGCAACGCCATTGACCGTGATCTGATGCGGAGCGAGTTCCATGGCATGCTGCTTGATCAGCATGACGAGGCCGCCTTTCGTCGCGCAATAGGCCGAATATCCGCGAGCGCGCAAGCCGAGCGTAGAACGCACCGAAAGCAGGTGGACATGACGGCCGCCCTGTCCCGCCGCGATCTGATGGCGCGCCACGGCCTGGGCAAGGAACATCGCGGCCTTCAAATTGGCGGCATAGACTTCGTCGAAAGCTTCCTCCGTCACCTCGGCCAGCGGTTGCTCACGCTGGATTCCGACGCAGTTGATCAGTACGTCGATCCGTCCATGCCGCTTGGTGGCTTCGTCTACGGCCGTACGAATATCGGCGACTGACATACAGTCGATCCGCGTGCCATCGCATTTGAATCCGGCCTCGGTCAGCGAGTTCGCAAGCGCCGCCGCCTTGTTTTCATCGCGTCCGGCCACGATGACCGTCGCCCCGGCGAGCGCCGCACCCCAGGCGATGGCCTCACCGATGCCGCCATATCCGCCGGGTATGAAAACGACCTTGTCGTCAAGGCGGAAAAGTCCGGACAGCTCTTTCTGAAAATCGATGCGCGGCGTAATGCCGTCCGTCATGGGTTTCTCCTCAGTCGAGATGCAGTCCGCCATTAATGTCGATGATTTCGCCGGTAATGAAGCCGCTTTCGGGCGAGGCGAGGAACGCCGCGACATGAGCTACTTCGCTGGCCTCGCAGAAACGGCCGACCGGGATGGCGGCGATGAGCTGGTCGCGCTGTTCCTGGGTCAGCTGTTCGGTGACCATCGGCGTCAGTACATAGGCGGGCGCAATGCCGTTGACGGTAATGCCTTCAGCCGCCGTCTCCCGCGCGAGCGAAAAGGTCAACCCGCCGAGTGCGCTTTTCGAGGTTGTATAGGCCGTCCCGGCGGTCAGTCCGCCGGTCTTCATGGCCAGCGAGCAGAGATTGACGATCCGTCCCCAGCGCTTCCTGCGCATTGCGGGCAGACAGGCCCTGGCAAGATAGAATGCGCCGTCCAGATTGACGGCGAGGATACGCCGCCATTCATCTGCGTCCGTGGCTGCAGCCTTGATGTTGGTCAGGATACCGGCATTGTTGACGAGGATGTCGATGTCGCGCCAGCCCTCCCCAAGCGAGCCCAGCCCGTTTGTGACGGCGGCTTCGTCGGAAATATCCATCGGCAGCGCACATACCGCCTGTCCCAGTTCGTCCGCGATTTCGGCGATCCGGTCGCCCCTAATGTCCACGAGCACGACCCGGCAGCCGAGCCTGGCGAAGCGCCTGCTGATCGCTTCACCCACGACTCCCGCCGCGCCGGTTACGAGGCAGACCTTCCCTTCCAGTGCCGCATCCATCGTCGACGTTTCCTCCGGGCGATTGTCTGACCCCGTTCTTCTCAGTCCAGCCTGTTCAGTTTCTGGGCGGCGGCGACGAGATGCGCAACCAGTCCGTCATCGAAGCCAAGCTTATATGCGGTGATGAACTGATTGTGGACGGCCGGTCCCATCGGCGCGGCGAGACCATGCTCCCCGGTCATACGGGTATAGTAGCGCAGGTCTTTTTCGGCATTGGCGATCGAGAACTGCAGGCCATCGAGCGACCCATTCTCCAGATAGCCTTTCATGATCATCTGGAAGATGCCGCTATTGCCGCCACCTTTCGAGACGACTTCATAGAATTTATCGAGATCGATGCCCGTCGCTTTACAGGCGCTGACTGCCTCGGCGACGAGTGCGGCTTGTCCCATGGTGATCAGATTGTAGATCAGCTTCAGCTTGGCCCCGCTTCCCGGGCCGCCGATATGGAAGATGTTCTCGCAGAAGCATTCCAGGATCGGCCGGATCTGCGCGAAGGTCTCCGGCGTCGCGCCGACCATGGTGTTGAGCCGTCCCTCGCGCGCTTCAACCGGAGTGCGGGCGAGCGGTGCGTCGGCGAATTGTCCACCTGCTGCTGCGATGCGTTCGGCATATTCCATAACAACGCCTGGCTCGCCGGTGGTGCAGTCGATCACGGTCTTACCCGGTTTGATGGCCGCCATAAATCCATCGTTGCCCTCGGCGATTGCCTTGAATTGCGGGGAAGCCGTCACGCAGACGACGATGATATCGGCTGCTTCGGCAACTTCACGCGGGGT
>Ga0315553_10000978_pt1 | contig 24526 bp, 22 predicted proteins | sample SalMarSW160140MG_FD_203099 | JGI IMG/M metagenome (GOLD analysis project Ga0315553, IMG submission 203099) | Salt marsh sediment microbial communities from the Plum Island Ecosystem LTER, Massachusetts, United States - Salt Marsh Sediment SW1601-40 ... | reverse complement strand
CGACGTCGTCGTGATGGAGACCACCTATGGCGACCGGCTGCACAAGCCGCTGCCGCCATCGGTCGAGGAGCTATACCTTGCCATCAGCGACGCGTTCCAGCGAGGCGGCAACGTCATCATCCCGACCTTCGCGCTCGAGCGCGCGCAGGAGCTTCTCTATTACCTCCGCGAAGGCGTTGAGAAGAGCGCGCTCTCGCCCTCGATCCAGGTGTTTCTCGATTCGCCGATGGCGATCTCGGCCACGGAGATCTTCAAGCGCCACCCTGAGTGCTACGACAAGGAGGCGACGGCGCTCTTCCGCGAGGGGCGCGACCCGTTCGGTCTTCCCGGACTCCACTTCACGCGGGAGTCGGCGGATTCGATGGCGCTGAATAGGATCACCGGCGGCGCCGTCATCATGGCCGGCTCTGGCATGTGTACCGGCGGGCGCGTCCGCCATCACCTGAAGCACAATCTCTGGCGTCGCGATGCGAGCGTCATCTTCGTCGGCTTCGCGGCCAAAGGAACGCTCGCCCGTGAGATCATCGACGGCGCCAAGCATGTGAGCGTCTTCGGCGAGCGGATTCCGGTCAAAGCCCGCATCCACACCATCAACGGATTCTCCGCTCACGCGGATCAGGCCGAGCTCCTCGCCTGGCACAAACACACGCAGGCGGGCCGCACGTTCCTCGTCCACGGCGAGGAGGAGACCATGCGGCGCTTCGCGGCCGATCTCACTGGAACGAAGGTCGAGATGCCTGCGATCGGGCAGGCTTTTGAGCTCTGAGCCGGAAATCCAGCCCCGCGGCCCTTAGCCATATCGCAGCATTCCATTGTAATGTGACTGGAAACATCTACTTTGCCAGGCAGCGAGACGCGCGATTCCGTGCGCTCGCTAACAAGATTCGTTGCGGCCGATCGGGATCCCCTGTGCAGCCTCGTCGACTCGCCAGGAGATCCCATGCCGAATGCCAACCCTTCTTCAGGCCAGACTGAGATTGACGCGCGCACGCTGACCACGCGGCTCACCCGATACCGGGAGCCGAGCGAGATACGCAGCGTCGCGGAGATCGTCATCACGGCGGGCCCGCTCATCGCACTCTGGGCCTCGATGTGGGCATCCGTGCACTTCGGGCATGTCTGGCTCTGTCTCCTCCTCGCCATCCCCGCCGCCGGCCTGCTTGTGCGGCTTTTCATGATTCAGCATGATTGCGGGCATGGCGCATTCTTCCGCGCGCGCGCCGCCAACGATTGGGTCGGACGCATCGCCGGGGTCTTCACACTCACGCCCTATGACGTTTGGCGACGCTCACATGCGATCCACCACGCCACCTCCGGCAATCTCGACCGGCGCGGCATCGGCGATGTCGAAACCTGGACCGTTCGCGAATATCAGTCGCGCTCGCCGCTGCGGCGTTTCGCATATCGTCTTTACCGGCATCCGCTTGTGATGTTCGGCGTCGCCCCGGCCTACCTGTTCGTGCTCCAGCATCGAATTCCACTTGGGCTGATGCGCAGCGGCTGGCGGCCGTGGTTGAGCACCATGGCGACGAATGCCGGCATCGCGCTTTTTGTTGCGACGCTCATGTGGGCGATCGGCGTGGTCCCGTTCCTCCTCGTGCATCTGCCGATCACCCTGCTCGCCGCCTCGATCGGAGTCTGGCTCTTCTACGTCCAGCATCAGTTCGAGGAGACCGCGTGGGACGAGAGCCGGGACTGGAGCCTCCACGAGACCGCGCTGCATGGCAGCTCCCACTATGACCTGCCCGCGGTGCTGCGCTGGTTCACCGCCAATATCGGCGTGCACCATGTCCATCATTTGTGCAGCCGAATCCCGTTCTATCGCTTGGGCCAGGTGCTTCGCGACAACCCGGAGCTGCGCGGCGTCAGCAGGCTGACGCTGGCCGAGAGCCTCGGCTGCGTGCGTCTGGCGTTGTGGGACGAGGCGGATCGGCGGCTCGTCTCGTTTCGCGAGGTGCGCGCCCGCTACGGCCGCGGAATGGCCGCCCGCCCAGTTGCCCACCCGGCTTACGAAAGCTAGAACCCCGCAGCTTCAACGAAAAAGACGGCGGGACGGGCCGGCTGAACGAGCGGGAAGGGCGAGATATGCGCGTTTATTACGACCGCGACGCGGACGTGAACCTGATCAAGGGCAAGAAGGTCGTGATCGTCGGCTTTGGCAGCCAGGGCCACGCGCACGCGTTGAACCTGCGCGATTCGGGCGCCAAGGACGTGGTGATCGCGCTTCGCGAAGGCTCCGCCTCGGCCAAGAAGGCGCAGGGCGCCGGGCTTAAGGTGATGTCGGTCGCCGACGCGGCCAAGCAGGCCGACCTCATCATGTTCTGCGCTCCCGACGAGCTGCAGGCCGACATCTACCGCGACCACGTGGCGGCGAACATCCGCGACGGCGCGGCGGTCGCCTTCGCGCACGGGCTGAACGTCCATTTCAACCTGATCGAGCCGAAGTCGACGGTCGACGTGGTCATGATCGCCCCAAAGGGCCCGGGCCACACCGTGCGCGGTGAATACCAGAAGGGCGGCGGCGTGCCGTGCCTTATCGCGGTGGCGCAGGATGCTTCGGGCAACGCCCACGACCTCGCGCTCTCTTATGCCTGTGCCATCGGCGGCGGCCGTTCCGGAATCATCGAGACGAGCTTCAAGGAGGAGTGCGAGACCGACCTCTTCGGCGAGCAGGTGGTGCTTTGCGGTGGCCTGGTGGAGCTGATCCGCGGCGGCTTCGAGACGCTGGTCGAAGCCGGCTATGCGCCTGAGATGGCCTATTTCGAATGCCTCCACGAGGTGAAGCTCATCGTCGACCTGATCTACGAGGGCGGCATCGCCAACATGAACTACTCGATCTCCAACACGGCGGAGTTCGGCGAGTACATGTCCGGCCCGCGCATCATCACCGACGAGACCAAGGCGGAGATGAGGCGCGTGTTGAAGGATATCCAGACCGGCGCCTTCACTTCGGAGTGGATTCGCGAATGCAAGGCCGGGCAGCCGAAGTTCAAGGCGACGCGCCGCATGAACGACGCACATCCGATCGAGGAGGTCGGCGAGAAGCTCCGCGGCATGATGCCTTGGATCAAGGCCAACCAGCTCGTCGACAAGGCGAAGAACTGAGCCGCCGAGAGAATGACGGCGCTGCGACCGCCGCTCTCGATCCGCCGGGCGCGGCTCGAGGAGGCCGCGGCGCTGACCGATCTCGCCATGCGCTCGAAGGCGCTATGGGGCTACGACGACGTCTTCATGGCCGCGTGCCTTGCTGAGCTGACCGTCCAGCCGGCGGCGATCGAAGGCGGCGAAGTCTGGGTCGCGGAGAGGGACGGTGCGATCGTCGGGCTGCTCGAAGTGGTGCCCGAGGACGGCCGGGCGGAGCTCCGCCTGATCTTCGTCGAGCCGGGCTGTGCACGCTCAGGAATCGGCCGTGCGCTTTGGGACCATGCCGAGATGCGCGCCCGAGCGCATGGCGCTCAGCGACTTGCGCTCGATGCCGATCCGAACGCGGTGCCGTTTTATGAGCGTATGGGGATGCAAGTCGTCGGCGAATCGCCGTCGGGCTCGATCCCCGGTCGCATGCTGCCGCGCATGGCGAAAGATATCGCGGCGAGGCGGCAATGCGAAAAGGGCCTCCCCGGAGGGACGGGGAGACCCTTCATCGCCAAGCCTGGGAGGGCTTAAGCGAACGGTGAATGGCAGACGCCGGTGGCAGTTGAGCGTCGCTCAGTCGAAAGGCGCGATACAGCGCCTGCGCTTGCCGACGGCGTAGGCGTAGGTGTCGGTGTCTTCGTCGTAGGTCTGATAGTGGTCGTCGCACCACTCGACGTGGTCGTCCCAATCGGTGTCTTCGTCGTCCATGACGACCGGCACTTCGATGACGACGCCGTGATGGTGATGCCAGCCGTAGCCCCCATAGCCGCCGTAGCCGAAACCGAAGCCGATTCCGCCGGCGTTGGCGGGCGCGGTGGTCGCGGTGATGGTGAGCACGGAGAAGACAGCGGCGGAAGCGGTGACCAGAATCGACTTCATGTTTGTTCTCCCAGTTCCGGTGCCCGCTTTTCGGTGCACCCCTGTAGATCTCGCGGAAGACGCTTCGGTCTTCCGTTCCCGTTCCTGGCGGCGGGTTCGTCCCCGTCTGCTTCGGTGAGGCGGTTTTAGGGAGGGTCCGCTTCGGGGCGTTTTCGCCAAGACCCGAAAAAGGTTTCGCGGGGCGGCTTTTGTTTGCGCGGGCTGGGCGATTGTTTCGTGGATGAAGCAACGTCTCGCCCGAACGCCGCCTTCCGCCGCAATGCTTTGAAATTGAGCGATTTCTTTGCAACACGCGGCCCCGCGCGCCCTGCGGCTGGCCGGCTCCGGCCGCATGCGCTACGAGCAGCGCATGCTGAGCCTTTTTGAAATCGCCGCGCTTCTGCTCGTGCTCTCGGCCGTCTTCGCCTGGGTCAACGTCCGCTTCGTCGGGCTTCCGCAGTCGATCGGCCTGCTCGTCATGGCGTTCCTCGTCTCGCTCGTGCTCATCACGATCGACCGTCTGGTTCCCGGATCGAACGTACGCGAGACGGTGACGGCGGCCGTGGCGCAGATCGACTTCTTCGACACGCTGATGAACGGCATGCTCGCCTTTCTGCTCTTTGCCGGCGCGCTCCACGTCGATTTCGGGCTCCTCAAGAATGTCCGCTGGCCGGTGGGCGTGCTGGCGACGATAGGCGTCTTGATCTCGACAGGCTTGGTCGGCGTGGCGGTCTTCGCGGCGGCGAAGGCGCTCGGCGTCAACCTGCCGCTGCCCTGGGCCTTCGTGTTCGGCGCGTTGATCAGCCCGACCGACCCGGTCGCGGTGCTCTCGCTCTTGAAGTCCGTGCGCATACCCGAGCGGTTGGAGATGAAGATCGCCGGCGAGAGCCTCTTCAACGACGGCGTCGGCGTGGTCGTCTTCACCGTGCTTCTGTCGATCGCCGTGCAGGGGAGCGAGCCGGATCTGGCGCAGGCCGCGGAATTCTTCTTCGTCGAAGCCGTCGGCGGCATCGTGCTCGGCCTCGTGGCGGCCTTTGTCGCCGTCCGCGCCATGCAGGCGATCGACGACTATGCGACGGAGATCCTTCTATCGCTCGCGCTGGTGATGGGCACCTATGCGGCTGCCGTCGCGCTCCACACCTCCGGCCCGCTTGCCGTCGTCGTGGCCGGGCTCCTGGTCGGCAATCGCGGCGCCGCCACGGCCATGAGCGAGATCACGCGTCGCCACCTCTTCGAGTTCTGGGAGGTGATCGACGAGCTTCTGAACGCCGTGCTCTTTCTCCTCATCGGGCTGGAGGTGCTCGTCATCGGCATTCAGAAGCCGTTCCTCGGACTGGCGCTTGCGGCGATTCCGCTGGTGCTCGCCGCCCGCTTCTTCGCGGTCGTGCTGCCGCTCGGCATCCCTTCGCTGCGGCGCGCCTTCTCGCGCGGCTCCGTGCCGGTTCTGACGTGGGGCGGCGTTCGCGGCGGCATTTCGGTGGCACTGGCGCTTTCGATCCCCTATGGCCCCTACCGTGAGCCGATCCTCGTCGCGACCTACGCCGTCGTCATCTTCTCCGTCATCGTCCAGGGCTTGACCATCCGCGGCCTCGTCAGCCGCCTGAAATTCGAATGAGGAACCATGCCGCGCCGCTACGAAGTCTTCGACGTCTTCACCGATCGTCCGCTCGCGGGCAATCCGCTCGCCGTCGTGCTCGAGGCAGAGGACCTCGACGACGAGGCGATGCAGAAGATCGCCCGCGAGTTCAACCTGTCGGAGACCGTGTTCGTGCGGCCGGCGGAAAACCCGGCGCACAGCGCGGCAATACGCATCTTCACGCCGGCGCGCGAGCTTCCCTTCGCCGGTCATCCGACCGTCGGAACGGCCGTCTGCCTCGCCGCCGCGCGTTTCGGCGCGCCGGGCGAGCATGACGCGGTGATCGTGCTCGAGGAGAAGGTCGGCCCGGTGCGCTGCGGCGTCAAAATCTCCGATTCGACCGGCTTCGCGGAGTTCGACTGCCCGAAGCTGCCGGAAAGGGTGGGGAAGGGGGCGCAGAAGGAATTCGCCGCCTCGGCGCTCGACGTCTCGCCCGCCGATATCGGCTTCGAGAACCACGTGCCGACCTTCTGGTCGGCCGGCGTTCCCTATCACTGCGTGCCGATCCGCAACATGGCGGCGCTGGCGAAGGCGCGTCCGAGCCGCGCCAACTGGGTGAGCGCCTTCGGCGGCGAGGCGGCGTTTCTCTACACGCGCGAGACCGAGGGCCACGACCATGCCTTCCGCGCCCGTACGTTCGCGCCCGAACTCGGCATCGACGAGGATCCGGCGACCGGCTCCGCCGTCGCCGCCTTTCCCGGCGCAGTGCAGGAGTTCGACGCGATGCCCGACGGCGAGCACCCGGCGATCATCGAACAGGGCTTCGAGATGGGCCGCCCCTCGTTGATCCGGCTGGAGTTCACGGTCGCCGGCGGCGAACTCTCGAATGTCCGCATCGGCGGCAACGCCGTGCGCGTGGCTACGGGGACGCTCGCGGTCTGAGCGCCCGGCAGAACCGGAAGGAGAGGGCCAGCCGTTGCGGAAGGCCGTGGAAGCCGCTAGAAACAGCCCGTGAGCTGTTGAGGCACTGGTCGTGCGGTTGGAGAATTTGCCGCTGTTTGACCTGACCGCGCTGAAAGCGCGGAGCCTTCCGCTCGCCCTCGCACTCCTTCTTAGGCGCCCCTGAGCGCCGACAGCCCGGGCTTGGAAACAAGCCGCGCAGGGCGGGTCTTCAGGGGATGATAAAGAAAACCTGAGATGCGATCACGCGGCCCAGAGCGCCGCCCGGTTCCAGAGGAAATGACGAGATGAGCGCAACCAAAGCAGCGCAGAGCGACGACAATCGCGTGCTGATCTTCGACACCACGCTCCGCGACGGCGAGCAATGCCCCGGCGCGACGATGACCTTGGAGGAGAAGCTCGAAGTCGCCGATCTCCTCGACGAGATGGGCGTCGATATCATCGAGGCCGGCTTCCCGATCGCCTCGCAGGGCGATTTCGAGGCGGTCGCCGAGATCGCCGGACGGGTGCAGAACGCGGTCGTCGCCGGGCTCGCCCGCGCCATCTCCGCCGACATCGCCCGCGCCGGCGAGGCGGTGAAGCATGCCAAGCGGCCGCGCATTCACACTTTCGTCTCAACCTCGCCGATCCACCTCGCCCATCAGATGAGGAAGGGCGAGGACGAGGTGGCGGAGATCATCCAGGCGACCGTGACGCAGGCGCGCGACCTCGTCGACAACGTCGAATGGTCGGCGATGGACGCGACCCGCACGCCGATCGAATATCTCTGTCGCTGCGTCGATCAGGCGATCCGCGCCGGTGCGACGACGATCAACCTGCCCGACACGGTCGGCTACGCGACTCCCGCCGAATATGGCGCGATGTTCCGCCAGATCCGCGAGCGCGTGCCGAATTCCGACAAGGCGGTCTTCTCCGTGCACTGCCATGACGATCTGGGGCTGGCCGTCGCCAACTCCATCGCCGGCGTTGAAGCCGGCGCCCGGCAGGTCGAATGCACCATCAACGGGCTCGGCGAGCGGGCGGGGAACGCGGCGCTCGAAGAGATCGTCATGGCGCTCAAGACCCGCGGCGACGCGCTGCCCTTTACGACGGGTATCGACACGACGCAGCTCACCCGCATCTCGCGGCGTGTTTCGGCGGTGACCTCGTTCCCGGTCCAGTACAACAAGGCGATCGTCGGCCGGAACGCGTTTGCGCACGAAAGCGGCATCCACCAGGACGGGATGCTGAAGCACGCGGAGACCTATGAGATCATGACGCCGGAATCGGTCGGCGTGTCGAAGACCTCGCTCGTCATGGGCAAGCATTCGGGCCGCGCGGCGTTCAAGTCAAAGCTGAAGGAGCTCGGCTACCAGCTCGGCGACAACGCCGTCGAGGACGCCTTCAATCGCTTCAAGGCGCTCGCCGACCGCAAGAAGCACGTCTACGACGAGGACATCGAGGCGCTGGTCGACGAGGAGATCGCCTCCGCGCACGACCGCATCCGTCTCCTTTCCGCGACCGTGATCGCCGGGACGATGGGGCCGCAATCGGCCACCCTCACTCTCGATATCGATGGCGAGCACAAGACGATCCAGTCGACCGGCAACGGTCCCGTCGACGCGATCTTGAACTGCATCAAGGCGCTCGTGCCCCACGAAGCGCAGCTCGAGCTCTATCAGGTGAGCGCCGTCACCGAGGGCACCGACGCACAGGCCGAGGTCTCCGTGCGCCTGCAGGCCGCCGGCAAGACCTTCACCGGCCGTGCGGCGGACACCGATACGCTCGTCGCCTCGGCCAAGGCCTATCTCTCGGCGCTGAACAAGCTCTCCGCGCGCCGCGACCGCATCCACGCTCAGGCCATGCAGAGCGCCTGAGCAACGCCAACCTTTGTCATCCCGGATGGCGCGTCAGCGCCCGTCCGGGACCCATGACCGCGGCGTCGTACACGTCGCGCCATTTCCGGTAGCGGTCCTTCGACGGATGTTCATGGGTCCCGGTCTCGGCCTTGCGGCCGAACCGGGATGACAAACGCGAAGGCGAGAGGCCTTGGCCCGCTCAGTTCACGAACTGCGGCATCAGAAGCCGCGGCAGCCACAACGAGATCGACGGGAAGAAGATGACGAGCGCAAGGATCGCGAGCATCGGCGCCAGGATGATCGCGACGTCGCGCAGCGCCTCGCGCACCGAAATGTGGCCGATCGCGCATGAGATCAGCAGGCAGAGCCCATAGGGCGGCGTCACCAGGCCGAACGCCAGGCTGATGACGCCGATGATGGCGAAGTGGATCGGATGCATACCGACCGCTTGCGTCACCGGCCACAGCACCGTGCCGAGAATGATGATCGCGGGAATCGCGTCGATGAAGCAGCCGATGACGAGGAAGGAGACGGCGACCGCGATGCCCATCTCGGTGACGCCGAGATTCATCGCTTGCACGTAGGCGACGAGCGCTGCAGGCACCTTGAAATAGGCGAGCAGCCAGCCGAACGCGCTCGCCGTGCCGATGCAGAAGAGCGCGATGCCGGCGAAGCGGCCCGTGTCGTAGAGCACGAACGCAAGGGTCTTCAATCCGACCGATCGATAGACGACGAAGCCGAGCAGCATTGCGTAGAGCGCTGCCACTACCGAAGCCTCGGTGGGCGTGAAGAAGCCGCCGACGATACCCCCGACGATGATGACCGGGGTAGCGAGCGCCAGGATCGACCCGGCGATGGCGACCGCGAGCTCGCGGAATGTCGCGCGCGCATGCAGTCCCATGCCGCGCCGGCGCGCGTAGACATAGACGGTGATCATCTGCGCCGCCGCGATCAGCACGCCGGGGATGACGCCGGCGAGAAAGAGCCCGCCGATCGACACCGACATCAGCCCGCCCCACACGACCATCAGAATGGAGGGCGGGATGATGACCCCCATCACCGACGAGCAGGCGGTCACCGCGACGGCAAAGGAGGAGGTGAAGCCTTCTTTCTTCATCTGCGGGATCAGCAGCGATCCGATTCCCGCCGCGTCGGCCGTCGAGCTTCCCGAGATGCCGGCGAAGAACATCGAGACGACGACGTTGACGTGGCCGAGCCCGCCGGGGAGGTGGCCGACCAGCGCTCGCGACAGGCGTATCAGCCTGTCGGTGATGCCGGCCGCGTTCATCAGATTGGCGGCGAGCAGGAAGAAGGGCACCGCCAGGAGCACGAAGGCGTTGTAGGACTTGAACATCTCCTGCAGCAGCAGGATCGGCGTCAGCCGCGGCTCCAGGAAGAAGATCGGCAGGCATGCGAGCGCCAGCGCGAACGCGACCGGCACCCTCAGGATGATGAAGAAGAGGAACAGGCTGAAAAGGATCGTGGCGACGACGGTCGGCGTCATGGCGTTTCACCGCCCACGTGCCTGACCTCGTTGACGATCTTCTCGATCAGGAAGAGCGCGATGATGACGCCGGAAAGAGGCCAGGCGGCGAAGATCCAGTTCATCGGGAGACTGAAGATTTCCGACGTCTGGAACCAGCCGAACTCGATCAGGCCCCAGCCGTACCAAATGAAGATTCCCGCCACCACCATCATCATGACGTGCACGAAGATGCGCTTCGCAGCCTCGACCTTGGGATTGGGCGAGCGCGGCAGCAGGTCGAGGTCGAAATGCGTGCCGTCGCGCACCGCGCACATCGCCCCGACCATCACCATCCAGATGAAGCAGAAGCGCGCGATCTCCTCCGTCCAGATGTAGCGGGGGATGAGGCCGGTGTAGCGCGACAGCACCTGCATCGAGACCGGGATGATCAGCCCGCCGACGAGCGTGCCGAGCAGGAGCTTCAGTCCGAGATGGATGATGTCGAGGATGCGGGTCATCGGCGCGTCGCGTGGACGGGGCCAAAAAGTCCGCCCGCGAAGCGGGCGGACTGAGGGGCGAGGCTCCGGCTCAATAGAGCCCCGACGACCATTCGTATTGCGACAAGCGCTTGCTGCTACTGGATCGCCTGGATCGCCTTCAGCACGTCGCCGGCGCCGAGCTCCTCGGCGTAGGCGTTGAGCACCGGATTGGCTGCTTCCAGCATCTTGTCGCGATCGGTGAACTCGACCAGCGTGAGCCAGCCCTTGTCGGCCATGGCCTGAAGCTTGGCGGAGTCCTCGCCGCTTTCGATCTCACGGCCGTATTTGCCGGCTTCCGGCCCGGCCTGATCGATGCACTGCTGCAGCTTCTCCGGCAGCCGCTGATAGGTCTTGTTGGAGATGAAGAGCGGCCGCACCGTGATCGCGTGCTTGGTCAGCGAGAGGTAGGGGCCGACCTCGTAGAACTTCATCTGCTCCACGCCGGCGGCTTCGTTCTCGGCCGCCTTGATGACGCCGGTCTGGATCGCGTTATAGACCTCGTTGTAGGCGATCACCGTCGGCGCCGCGCCGAGCGCGTCGAAGACGCGTGTCCAGATCGGCGCGCCCTGCATGCGGATCGGCAGACCCTTGAGCTCTTCCATGTTGTGGATCGGCTCGGTGGCGAAGATGTTGCGTGTGCCTCCGCCGGCATAGCCGAGGAGCCGCACGTCGGCGGTCTTCAGGATGTCGTCGGCGACGGGCTTCAGCCCATCGGCCTCGAGCACCTTGCGCCAATGATCCTCGTCCCGGAACAGGAACGGCATGTCCATCAGCGGCGCCATCTTGGAAAACGTCGACATGTGGGCGGGGGAGGCGACGGCATAGTCGACCGACAGCCCCTGGTTCATGTAGGCGACGTAGTCTTTCTCAAGTCCGAGCTCGGAGTTGAGATGCATCTCCCACTCGATCGGCTCGTCCGTGTAGCAGGCGTTCACCAGCTCCTCGAACTTGCGCATCGTCTTCGTGAAGGCGTGGTTCTCGTCGAACTGGCTCGCGCCGACGAGCTTGATCTGCGCCGCGGCCGGACTTGCCGCGACGAGCGCGAGCGCAAGTGCGCCGCCGGCGCACGTGGCGAATGCTCGCCCAACCCAGTTGGCTGAGTTCTTCATTGTACCCTCCCTAGGTGCCTTTGTTCAGGCTTTGATTGTCACCTCGTCTGCGAACGACACGCGCGTTCGGACGGGCTTCTTTTCACCGACTATAACTGGCAGGAGGCGGCCGACAACCCAGGATGTTACGATTCGCCGGTGCAAATGAAAGCAGACCTTCCCTTGGCCTCGACAGCAGCGCCGAGGCCGCGCCTCCAGCTAATCGATATGGCGCGCGGCGCAGCGGTCCTAGCGATGGTCGTCTATCACTTCGCATGGGACCTTCGTTATTTCGGTTTCACCGCAGCAGAAGTGGACAGCGCGCTCGGCTGGCGCCTCTTCGCGCATGCTATCGCCGGCACGTTCCTCTTCATCGTCGGCGTCAGCCTCGTGCTGGCCACCCGGAACGGCATCGTCTGGAGACGGTATTTGCGCCGCCTCGCGGTCGTCGCAGCGAGCGCCGCGGCGATCACCATCGTGACCTGGTTCGCGTTCCCCGACACCTTCATCTTCTTCGGCATCCTGCACGAGATTGCCGTGGCCAGCGTGCTCGGCGTCGCCTTCGTCCGCGCGCCTGCGGCAGTGACGATCGCCGCCGCGATCTTCTCGTTCGCCGCACCCTCCTTTCTCGCCTCGCCGCTCTTCGATCACCCGGCGCTCATCTGGATCGGGCTCTCAACGACGCTGCCGCGCTCCAACGACTTCGTGCCAGTCTTTCCCTGGTTCGGCGTCGTGCTCGCCGGCATCGCCGCAGCGCAGCTCTGGCCGCGGCTCGGACTCGACCGCTGGGCCGATTGGAACGCCGTTCAGGTTCCGCCGTCGCTCCTCTTCGTCGGCCGTCACACCCTGCTGATCTATCTGCTGCACCAGCCGATCCTCTTCGGCCTAGTTGATCTCGCCGCGCGACTTTATCCGCCCGACCTCCTGAGCTTCGAGCCCGCCTATTTGGAAAGTTGCACCGCCTCCTGTGCAGAATCGGAGGCGGACGCCGAGCTTTGCCGGCGTACCTGCGTCTGCGTTGCCGGGCGGGTGCAGGAGGAGGGCTTCTGGGGCGACATGATGCGGCAGAACCTGAGCGCGGAGGAGGAGATGCGCTACTTCACGCTGGTCGACGAGTGCCGTGCCGCCGCCGGCGCGCAATAGCCGAGTCCCACAAAGTCGGCGGTGACGAACTTGTCACCGCGCGTGATTGGCGCTGTGCTGCGCCCGGGCACAGGATGTGCTGCCCGCCCAATCCTCGCGTAACGGACGCGAGGGCGGGCCATGCCCCCAATCCGTTTTCTAGGAGGTAACGTCGATGCGTATCGTGATCGGCCTGTCGGCCGCCCTTCTTGCCCTTTCAGCAGCCCCGTCCTTCGCGGCCGAGCCCGCGATGGTCATGGATTCCAGCATGGGCAAGATCTACTCCGACTCCAACGACATGACCCTCTACACCTTCGACAAGGACGAGATGGGCAAGTCGAACTGCTACGACCAGTGCGCGGTGAACTGGCCGCCCTTCGTGCCCGCAGCGGACGCCATGGCAGAGGGCGACTGGACGATCATCGAGCGCACCGACGGCACCAAGCAGTGGGCCTATCACGGCAAGCCCCTCTACACGTTCATCCAGGACAAGGCGCCCGGCGACATGACCGGTGAAGGCAAGGCCAACGGCACCTGGCACGTCGCCCATCCCGAATAGCCGGCGGGCAACGAGACTGAATAAGGGCGGCGCCCACCGCCCTTATTGCACGCCGGGCTGCGCCGCCGGCGCGTCCGCGCCTGACCCGATGACGTGAACGACGCGCTGCGGGAAGGGGATGGTGATGCCGGCGGCCTCGAGCTGCTTCTTGCCCGTCTCGGTCAAATCCCAGCGCGTGTCCCAGAAGAAGGCGTTCGGCGCCCAGGCGCGCAGCTGAAGCACGACCGCGCTGTCGCCGAGGCTGAGCGGTACGACGACGGGCGCCGGCTCCTTGAGCACGTTCGGATGCGCCTCCGCCATCTCTCTCAGCACCTTGCGCCCGGTCGCGACGTCGTCTTCGTAGGCGATGCCGAACTCGATCAGGACGAGCCGCCTCGGGTTGCGCGAGTAATTTGTGATCACCGAGTTCCAGAGCTGCGAGTTGGGAATGACCTTGTAGATGCCGTCCCAGGTGTTGAGCTGCGTGTTGAAGAGGCCGAGCTCGAGCACCGTTCCCGCGACGCCGCCGCCCTCCACGTAGTCGCCGACGTCGAACGGGCGCAGCCACAGGAGCATGAACCCGGCCGCGATGTTGGAGAGCGTGCCTTGCAGCGCCAGCCCGATCGCAAGGCCGGCGGCGCCGAGCACGGCGAGCAGCGACGTGGTCTGCACGCCGAGCTGGCCGAGCGCGGCGACGAGGACGAGGATCAGGATGCCGTAGCGCAGCACCGCCGCGAGGACCGGCACGATCGTGCGGTCGATGCGCGCCGATTTGGAAAACAGGCGTCTTGCTGCGCGCGCCGCCCAGCTTGCCACCAGGAAGCCGATGACGAGAAGCAGAAGCGCGCCACCGAGGCGCGGCAGGAACTCTTCCGCCCAGGCCCACACGACGGTGGTAAAGGCGTCGAGCTGCGCGGGGGCCTGGCTCAGGTCCATCGGAATCTCCCTTGCAGGTTCCGCCGCGAATGCCGCAAGTCGTGGCGCCCTGTCAAACGCGGGTGGGGGCAGCGAGCCAGACATCGGGGGAGGAGCGATTGGTGGGTGTAACAGGACTCGAACCTGTGACCCGCTGATTAAGAGTCAGCTGCTCTACCAACTGAGCTATACACCCGTCGCGCGCGGGTTATAGGGATGCGACCGCGCCTCCGCAAGGCTGGCTGCCGCATATCGCCCGCATGGCGCCGGCCGGCGCCGCTCCCGGCGAAAGCTCAGTTTTCCCTTGCCGCCAGCGCTGGCGGCCGTGTGACCCACCGCCGCGGCCTGCGATGCCTGAGCCGACGCTCGGCTCGTTGGTCGAGCGCCGGTGCGAGGAAGCGCGCAAGCAGCGCCACCGGCGCGAAGAGCACGACGTTTCTGATCTCCGCGAAGACGCCCGAAAGCTCGGTTTCGATGGAGAAGGAGAGCGAAAGCAGCGTCCCGAGCGCCATCACCTCGAAGATCCCGAACTGGTTCCCGCGGCCGATGAGCTTCGCAAGCAGGTAGAGCAGGAAGGCCGTCGCGGCCCCGGCGATGAACATCCCCAACGCTCCGAAGTCGACATAGAGGACGAGCGGCACGGAGTTTGCGTCGTCGATGAAGCGCATGCTGGCAAGGAGCTGGATCATCGCCTCCACCTGCAAGGCGGGCTTCACCACGAACACGGAGGGGATCGCCCAAAGGATCGACGCCGACGTCATGGCGCCGAGCTGCGGCTCCACGTGACGCTCCGCGACGGTTAGGAAGAACGTGCCGGCATTGCCGCGATGGGCCACGTTGTCGGCGACATCGCCGAAGTCGGAATCGCCGGTTGCGAGCGAATCGACCGCGCCGCTCACGCCCTCCTGGAGCGCGGCTGCGATCGGCGTCCCCGTCCGTTGCAGGCTGATCGTTATCTTCCGCGCCTCGACGAAGATCGGTCCGACCAGGATGAAGAGCGCCAGTGCGGCGAGCGCTATCGCCGCGAGCCGCTTGTTCGGCTTGAACCCGAGCGAGAACCGGCGGAGCGCGAAAAGCACGATCAGCGCCGTCAGCGTCGCGCGGCGGCCCTCGGTGGCAAGCGCATAGGGCATGTAGGCGAGACAGGGCACGAGCATCAGCTGCGCCCGCGCCGACAGCACGGCGCAATAGCAAAAAAGGGCGAACGTGACGCTCCCGAGCACCTGAAGCAGCGAAGACACGACGTAGGGAAGCGCCAGGACACGCTCAGCCGTCCCGGAGCCGGAGAGCAGGATGTCGTAGTGAAGCCGGATTGCCGCCTGCGTCAGCACGGTAGTGGCGAAGAGGCTCGGCCAGATGACGCTGAAGCGTTGCGCCGCGAGCGTCCGTTGCACGTCGCCCGCCACCTTCGCATCGGAGAAGGCGACGGCGACAAGAAGCACGCCGAGCCCATAAAGGGCGAAGACCGCCGCGTGCGCCGTGAACGCATCGGCGAGCGCGTCGGAATAGAGGTCCTGCCCGATCAAGGCGCGGGCGGTGATGTGGCCAGAATAAAGCCATGCGGTCGCCAGCGGCAGAGCGGCGAAATAGACCCAGAAGACGAGGAGATGCAGGCAGAGCGTCTGCGCAAAGCGGAAGGCCAGCAGGCCGAAGACTGCAAGCAGCAGGCCGGCGGCGCAGAAGGCGAACATGTAGCTCATTTGCTGAGCCGCAGGGCGATTCGCGAAAAAAGAGAAGTTATAACTGGCACAACCAACTGGAAGGACACAACCGATGGTGCAAAATTATCAATATGCACAACCGAATCGCTGCAGTTCTCGGTGGCGTGGGCCTCTTCGCTGCCCTGCTTGGTTTCGTCGCCATCGCGCTCGGCCCGGCGAGGGAAACCGGCGAGGCGTGGGGCGCGGTGATGGCGGTCGGACTCGCCGCCTTCCTCTGGTCTGTCTTCGAGGGAAATGACGGGACAGGCGCATCCTGAGCGCCGGCGGGTCCATCAGAGCTTGAAAAGTGCTTTGATCTCCGTCCAGCGCACTGCGGGGTGCCGGGCAACTGTCGCCATAAGCTCCTCGAGGAGGGACCAACTCGCCGGTTCGTGCACGAGGTGATGCGTCATGATCCCGAGCGGCTCGGCGCCGCCTTTCAGGCGGCGCGCGACCTCGGCTGAGAGCCGCGCATAGGCCTCCGCGCTCAACAGCGGCCGCCGCACCGGTCGCCATTCGAAGATGTCGAGATGCACGTTGACCTGATGCTGTTCGCCTTTCGCTGAGCCGCCCGCCACTTGGCCGCCTTCCGCTGGGCCGCCTTCCGCTGGGCCGGATGTCGAGAGGCCGGTGAGCCCGACATCGCCGCGCGCGGCCCGCACATCCGCGGCAATGCGGTTCCACGGCGGCACCAGCACGGGCAGGAATCGTTCCGGGAACAGCATGGTGAGGCGCTCGCGCCCGCGCTGGAGCTGATCGAGCGTCTCTTCAAGCGGCTGCGTCCCGCCGAGCTCGATCTTCTTTTCTCCCGCGCCGGCATGGTTCTCGTGCGTCCAGCCGTGCTGCAGCACGGCGACGCGCGGGTCTGACGCGAGCCGTTCAGCGAGTGCTTCCGTCGCGCCCTTCGGGACAACGGCGAGCGCCAGAGGCAGATCGTACCGCGCCGCCAAGGCGAGCAGTTGGTCGAGCGCAGGCGTCGCGTCCTCCGCGTCGTCGTCGCGCCACCAGAAATCGATCGCTTGTGAATTCGCCGCCGCTTCGTCGAGGAGCGCGAGCAAGCGTGCCCGCGCGGCGTCACCTTCGGCGTCGGTGCTCATGCCGCTTTGCGCCGGGAGCGGGAGGCGCGGAGCCGTTTGGCGACGAAATCGATTCCGGGCTCCGAGGAGAAGCGTGCACGCACGTTCCGCGCGCCGGCCTGAGCGAGGTCGAGGCGAAGGGCCGGCTCGTCCATTATCTTCGCGATTGCCGCCGCCAGCGCTTTCGGGTCGCGCTCTTTCACCAGCCAGCCGGTCTCGCCATGCGTGACAAGCTCGGGGATGCCGGAGACGTCGGTCGCGACCACAGGCAGGCCGAACGCCTGCGCCTCCATGAGTACGTTCGGCAGCCCGTCGCGATCGCCGGAGCGCGTCAGCCGGGAGGGCAGCACGAAGAGATCGGCGCGCTTCAGCATGTCGAAGATAAAGGCGCGGTCCTGGCTCCCGTGCCATTCGATGCGGCCGGCGATCTTGAGCCGCGCAGCTTCCGCCTTGAGTGCTTTCGACAGCGCGCCGCCGCCGGCATGCTCGAAGCGCCAGCGTCTGTCGCGGCGCAGCGTGGAGAGCGCACGCAAGAGATCGGAATAGCCCTTCTTCTCGACCGCGCGGCCGACCGAGACGATGGTGAAAGTTCCACCCTCACGCGCGGCCCTTTTCGGCGGCGTGGGGAAGCGCGAGAAGTCGAGCCCGTGATAAACGAGGTCGATCTTCCGCGGGGAAGGGGAGAGCGAGCGCAGATAGTCGAGGTTGGCGCGCGTGCAGGTGACGCCCCACGCGGCGTCGGCAAGCTTCTCCTTCAGCTCCCATTTCGGCGTCGTCCAGATGTCCTTGGCATGCGCGGAGAATGACCAGCCGACCCCGCGGATCATCGCCGCGTAGCGCGCGACGGAGGCGGGCGTGTGGAGATAGTGCGTGTGAATCCAGTCGACGTCGCCGGGAAGCTCGGCCGCAAGCACGCAGGCCTGGCCGAAGCGCCGGCGGCGGTTGACCGAGCCATCGCGTCTCAGATCGGCACGAAACGCTTTGAGCGCGCTCGCGTAGCCCGGCTGCGTCTCCGCCCATGCGCGCCCTGCGCTGACGCGTGCCGGATCGTCCTTGAGATACTCCGGGAGATAGAGCACCTCCGCCGCGATCTCGCGGTTCAGGTCGTGGACTTTTCCTTCGGTCGGGTGCCTGAGCGAGACGATGAGCTGCGCGATCCCGCGCTTTTCGAGGCCCAGGATCTCCTGTGCGATGAAGGTCTCCGACAGACGGGGATAGCCCTTCACGATCGTGGCGATCCGGTTCATGGTCCTCGCGCAGATACTTGGCGCCGGGCGGGTCGGCCGGCCGCTCCAACTTGGATGGGACCATTGCTATCTTCAAGCCGGGGCCGGCGCGCAAGCTTCGAAACGCTGCATCTCGATTTTGAATCCGGCACGTTCGACGGCTGGAGCGTGAAGCGGATCTCCGGCGAGCATTCGGCGAAGATCCAATCGGAGGTCGTCCGCACCGGAGGCCGCGCCTGCCGCTTCGAACTCCGCCCCGACGATTACGTCTCGCAAGGGCACCGCGCCGAGCTGCGCGACCTCTATAACGCCCGCTGGGACGAGGAGGTCTGGTACGGCTTGTCCACGTTCGTCGCCGAGGATTTCTGGCTGCCCGACACGTCCGGCTGCGTCTTCGCGCAATGGCACGACCAGGCGAAGCTCGGCGACCCCTCCGGCAAGCCGCCACTTGCGATCCGTTATCGGGCAGGTCGGCTCGCCTTTACCGGGGCCTATGGGCGGGTGGCGTCGCCCGAGCCGGACATCCGCTACGAGTTCGCCAACATCGCCGACTTCGCGAAAGGCGTCTGGCACGATTTCGTCGTGCGCATCTTCTGGTCGCGCCACGCGAACACCGAGATCGAGATGTGGCTGGACAAGACGCGCGTCCTCGATTGGCGCGGTCCGCTCGCTTACGAGAACGAGGAGGAGGGGCCCTACTTCAAGCTCGGCCTCTACTGGTCGCCGCCGGGACCGAAACCGATCGTCGCCTATCACGACAACTACAGCCGCGGGCATTCCTTCGACGAGGTCGATCCGTCGGTCGACCACTCCGGGTCAAAAAGTGAATAAGCTCCGCGGCGCGCTTGTCGTGTTGCCGGCGGAAGGCGGCGACCCGGATCGGCTATTACACTCGCTCGATACTGCCGAGGTAGAAGGCCTCGGCGACTTCTCGGAAGTCGTTCCGCTCGAAGCGACAGACGCTGACCGGCGGAAAGTCCTCGCCGCGGCGGCGGAGGAAGCGGCAAGAGACGGCTTCGACTGGCTGCTCGCCGTCACCGCGGCGGAGACGCTTCCGCCCGACATCTTCGTGAAGATGCAGCCGGCGCTTCGCGTCTACGACGCGGTGTGGGGCGGCGCTGCGCTTGGCTCCGCTGACGGTCCGCCGCCGAAGCTCGAGCGGATCACCCGGCTTGCCGCTCAGGACCTCCCGACCTTCTTCCACGCCGCGCTCTCGTGGTGGATCGGCCCGAGCCATTTCGTCCGGCCGGCCATCGCGCGCGACGCCCTTGGCGCGGTTGAGACGTCGGGCCCGGCCCGAGAATGGTACGCGGACTACATGCTCGCTTTGTGGAAGCACCATCGCGCCTACAAGACGGCTCAGTGCCTGACCTGGTTCGATGGTCCGCTTCCACCCGTTCCCGAGGCCGATCGCGCGCGGCTCGTTGAATATCTCGAGGCCGAGCCCGTCTTCATGACGATCCGCGGCGACGGCCGTGCACTCAAGCTTCCCTATACGGGCCTCAATCCCGTCATCGAGCGCGAGCAGATGCGCGGGCTCTTCTTCGAGGAGGAGGAGCTTCGCTTCCTCGCCGACCGGCTGCCGCGCGGGCTCCGGATTGTCGATGCCGGCGCCAACACCGGAAACCACACGCTGTTCTTCGCCGCAATCATGGAGGCTGAGACCGTGGTGCCGATCGAGCCGCTTCCTCGCGCCGATGCCGCGATCCGCGCCGTGGTGGCGGAGAACCGGCTTGAAAACGTCGATCTCTCGCACCTTGGCGCTGCCATTGGTTCTTCGCCGGGCAAGCTTCGGCCGGTGCCGTCCTTGACTGCTGGGCTTGGGGCCACGCATTTCGTGGCCGATCCGCAGGGCACCGTCCCGGTCCGCCCACTCGACGATCTCGTCGACGGCCCGGTCGACCTCGTCAAGATCGATGTGGAGGGCATGGAAATGGAGGCCCTCGCAGGTGCAGCGCGGCTTATCGCAGCGCAGCATCCGTATCTCTACATGGAAGTCGTCGACCAGAAGATCGCGGAATTCATGCGCTGGGTCGACGGCAATAGCTACGTTGTGGAAAAGCTCTTTCCCGACAAGACCCATTGCAATTACCTTCTGACCTCGAAGGAGCTCGCGTAGGGGGAGTTGAATGAGCCTCGGGATTTTGCGCGGCGTAGCCGCTCTGGTGGCGTTTGGTTCGCTTGGCGCGATGACGCCCGCGGCTCACGCCGGCGACATGCCGACGATGGTGGAGCCGCCGTTCTACGAGGCGGCTGTGGATTCCGGCAAGCTTCCGCCGGTCGCGGAGCGCATCCCCGAGCATCCGCTCGTCGTCAGCTACGAGGGCACGGATAAGGAAGCGGGAAAATACGGCGGCACGCTCCGCCTTCTCGGCGGCAGCGCCAAGGACACGCGCATGCTCATCATCTACGGCTATGCGCGCCTGGTCGGCTACACGCCGGACTATGACATCGTTGCCGACCTGTGCGAGAGCTTCGATGTGGAGGAAGACCGCATCTTCACCTTCCACCTTCGCCCCGGCCACAAATGGTCCGACGGCGAGCCGTTCACGGCAGAGGACTTCCGCTTCTACTGGGAGGACATGGCGGACGATCCGAAGGTCTCGCGCTTCGGGCCGCCGAAGGAGCTCCTCGTCGACGGCGAGAAGCCGAAGGTCGAGATCCTCGATCCGCTGACGATCCGTTACAGCTGGTCGAAGCCGAACTCCTATTTCCTGCCCGCGCTCGCCGCGGCGCAACCGGTCGAGATCTTTCGCCCGGCGCATTACCTGAAGCAGTTCCACGCCAAGTATATCGGCGATGAGAAAGCCGAGGCGATGGCCAAGGAGGCGGGCGAGCGCAACTGGGTGGCGCTGCTCTACAGCAAGGACCGCTCCTACCGGAACGACAACCTCGATTACCCCACGCTGCAGCCTTGGGTTCTGAGGACGCAGCCGCCGTCCGACCGCTATGTCTTCGACCGCAATCCCTATTTCCATCGCGTCGATGAGAACGGCCTGCAGCTGCCCTATATCGATCAGGTGGCGCTCTCTATCGCCAGCTCCGATCTGATCCCGGCCAAGGTGGCGGCAGGCGAAGCCGATCTGCAGGGAGCCTATCTCGGCTTCTCCAACTTCACCTTCCTCAAGGAGGCGGAGGATCGCAGCAACTACGAGGTCCGCCGGTGGCGCGCGACCAAGGGCGCCCGTGTCGCGCTTTATCCCGACCTCAACAACACCGACCCGGTCTACCGCGACCTTTTCCGCAAAGCCGACTTCCGCCGCGCGCTCTCCGTTGCGATCGACCGCGACGAGATTAACAACACCATCTTCTATGGCGTCGCCATTCCGTCCAACAACACCGTGCTGCCGGAATCGCCGCTTTTTGAGGAGGAGTATCAGACCAAGTGGGCCGAGTACGATCCCGACCTCGCCAACAAGCTCCTCGACGGCCTCGGGCTCACCAAACGGAACGGCGACGGCATAAGGCTACTGCCCGACGGACGGCCGCTGCAGATCGTTGTCGAGACGGCCGGTGAGGAGACCGAGCAGACGGACGTGCTGGAGCTCGTCGCCGACCATTGGAAGAACGTCGGCGTGTCACTCTTCATCAAGCCTTCGCAACGCGAGGTCTTCTATAACCGCATCGCTTCCGGCGACATGCAGATGGCGGTCTGGTGGGGCCTTGAGAACGCGATGCTGAAGCCCTCCATGAGCCCGGCCGAGTTCGCGCCGCAGACGCCGGATCAATTTCAGTGGCCGGCATGGGGGCTGTGGGCACAGACGAGCGGCCAGATGGGCGAGGCTCCGGACCTCGATTCGGTGAAGAAGCTCATGCAGCTCAACAAGGAGTGGGGCGCGGCCAAGAGTCGGGAGGAGCGTGCCGAGGTCTGGCACAAGATCCTCGCGCTTTGGACCGATCAGGTCTTCACCATCGGAATCGTCTCCGGCGTCGAGCAGCTCGTTGTGGTCAACAACGAGCTGAGGAACGTGCCGGAGCAGGGAATCTTCAACTTCGACCCCGGCTCCTATTTCGGTATGTATCGGCCGGAGACGTTCTGGTTCGATCGGTAGGAGCTGCCGGTGTTCGCCTTCCTCGCTCGCCGTCTGGTCACGATGGCGTGGACGCTGCTTGGCATCAGCGTTCTCGTCTTCATCATCATCCAGCTTCCGCCGGGCGATTATCTCACCACCTACATTGCCGAGATTCAGGCGTCGGGCGAGCGTCTCGCCGATGAGAAGATCGCCTTCCTGCGCGAACAGTATGGCCTCGATCTGCCGCTCTGGAAGCAATACTTCGTCTGGGTGACCGGGCTGCTGCACGGCGATCTCGGCTACTCCTTCGAGTACAATCAGCCCGTGGCGGACGTCATCGGCGAGCGCCTGTTCCTGACCATGGTGCTGAATTTCGTCACCGTGCTCTTCATCTACGTCGTCTCGTTCCCGATCGGCGTCTACTCCGCCACGCACCAATACAGCGCGGCCGACCACGGCCTCTCCTTCCTCGGCTTCCTCGGGCTCGCCACGCCGAACTTCCTGCTGGCACTGATCCTGCTCTATCTCGCCAATGTCTGGTTCGGCACCTCGATCGGCGGCCTCATGGATCCCGAATTCGTCGACAGGCCATGGTCGCTCGCCAAGGCGCTGTCTGTGCTCGAGCACTTGTGGGTGCCGGTCGTCGTCATCGGCACGTCCGGCACGGCCGGGATGATCAGGCGGCTCCGCGCCAACCTGCTCGACGAGTTGCAGAAGCAATACGTGACGACCGCGCGCGCCAAGGGTGTGCCCGAGGGCCGGCTTCTCCGCCGCTACCCGCTTCGAATGGCGCTCAATCCCTTCATCGCCGACATCGGCAGTCTGCTTCCGCAGATAGTGTCGAGCTCGGTGATCGTCTCCGCCGTCATGTCGCTGCCGACGACCGGGCCGATGCTGCTGTCGTCGCTGCAGAGTCAGGACATGTACCTGGCGGGCTCGTTCCTGATGTTCCTCGCGGTGCTGACCGTCATCGGCATGCTCGTCTCCGACGTCCTGCTTGCCGTGCTCGACCCGAGGATCAGGCTCGCCGGAGGCGCGGCGCGATGAGCATGCCTCTCGCGCACTACGTCTCGAAGGAGGCCTTCGATCCGGAAGCGACGGTCGCTGCCGGCTCGCAGCCATCGCAGAGATATCTCAACGCCTCGCAGACGCAGATCATCTGGTGGCGCTTCCTGCGCCATCGGCTCGCCGTCGTCTCGCTCGTCTTCCTCGCGCTCAGCTACGGCTCGGTGCTGATCTCCGAGCTGATCGCACCCTATGACCTGCACAGCCGCCATTCCCGTTTCGTCTACGCGCCGCCGCAGGGCGTGCATTTCTTTCACCGGGGTCGCTTCGTCGGGCCGTTCGTCTATCCGCTGAAGTTCAAGCTCAACATGGATACGTTGAAGCGCGACTACACTTCCGACCGCACCAAGCCTGAGTCGATCCGCTTCTTCTGCTCCGGCGAGGAATATGATTTCTGGGGCCTTTTCGATTCCACCTTCCGCTTCGTCTGCCCGCCGGAGAAAGGGACGATGTTCCTGCTCGGCACCGACCGGCTCGGGCGCGACATGTTCTCGCGGCTCACTTATGGCGCGCGCATCTCGCTGACGATTGGCCTCGTCGGCGTGACGCTGAGCTACGTCATCGGCATCACCATCGGCGGCATCGCCGGCTATTACGGCGGCCTCTTCGATTCCATCGTGCAGCGGCTGACCGAGGTGCTGCGCTCGATCCCGGAGCTGCCGCTTTGGATGGCGCTGGCAGCGGCGCTTCCCGTCACCTGGGACCCGCGCATCATCTATTTCGGCATCACGGTGATCCTGGCGCTGCTCGATTGGCCCTCGATTGCCCGCGCCGTACGCTCGAAGCTGTTCGCGCTCCGCGAGGAGGACTATGTCGCCGCCGCCGAGATGATGGGTGCCAAGCCGAGCCGCATTATCGCGCGCCACCTGGTGCCGAACTTCACCAGCCACCTGATCGCTTCCGCGTCGCTGACGATCCCCTCGATGATCCTGGCTGAGACGGCGCTTTCGTTCCTCGGCCTTGGCTTGCGGCCGCCGATCACCAGCTGGGGCGTGCTCCTGAACGAGGCGCAGAACATCGAGGCGGTAGCGCTCTATCCGTGGCTGCTCACCCCGATGATCCCGGTGATGCTCGTCGTGCTGGCGTTCTCGTTCCTCGGCGACGGCCTTCGCGACGCCATCGACCCGCACGAATAAGACGGCGTAGCCGCGAGGCTACGAGCTGTCGGCGGGAGGAGCGTTCTCGTCGATCTTGACGACCGGGCGGCCGCCGGCACTGCCGCAGATCGCGCCGGCATACTCATGCACTCCGCTGATCGAGGTCACCGTCGTCGAGAACGGGCGGCAGCCGGCACTTGGTGGATTCGGTAGATCCACGGTCTCGACCGTGCCGGAAGAGCCGGTCTCCGCGTTGATCCATTCCCCCGATGTAGTCCCGGAAGCCATGATCAGGGTTGCGTTCGCGGCCTCGCCGAT
>Ga0315553_10000977_pt1 | contig 24532 bp, 24 predicted proteins | sample SalMarSW160140MG_FD_203099 | JGI IMG/M metagenome (GOLD analysis project Ga0315553, IMG submission 203099) | Salt marsh sediment microbial communities from the Plum Island Ecosystem LTER, Massachusetts, United States - Salt Marsh Sediment SW1601-40 ... | reverse complement strand
ATGCCTTGGCTTCTTTTACCAGAAAGCCTGAATGCTTGGGACGAAAGATTTTGTGTGCCAAGAGTTTCACTCCGTCTTGAATAAGGAACATACCAAAGCAGTAGCCCCAGACCAGCCCTGCTAAAGCCCAACCCAATGGTGACATGAGTAGCCCGTATACGGCAATAAACGTAGCCACCACCTGTGTGCCCACCACAGCTATCAGCAGGATGGGTGCGGGCTTGATGGACCAGAAGGGACCCCGAGTGCGGGCAACAAATAAGGTCAGGTGCCCCCCCACAGAGAGGTTAAGATATACCATGGTCCGAATCGTCTCATGGCTGAGCTGAAAAACGCTGTCCCCCAGGTAGAAGATACCAAAGGACCGAATCACGGCAAACAGACCAATCATTGTAGCTATACCCAACACCAACCGCAAGTTCCAGACTTCTGGGCGGTTGGAGTAGCGGACGTTATCATAGGCAATGGACAAGATAGCGCCGTCGTTAAGTATCGCCAGCAGGACTATCATGATTGCCGTTACCGGGTAGAAATTGAAGAGCAGGATAGCCAGAGTCAAGAAAATTAACAGAGCCACTGTCTCAGCAATCCGATAGATAGTATAGTTTAACATTCGCTGAAAGATCTTGCGGGCCTCTCTAATGGCGTCAATAATGACGGATAGGCCGGGGAGCATCAGCACGATACTGGCCGCCGCCCGGGCAGCATCGGTAGCACCGGAGACGGCGATGCCAGCATCGGCCTTCTTCAGTGCCGGTGCATCATTCACACCGTCGCCGGTCATGCCTACGATGTGGCCCCGCTGCTGCAAGACATCCACGATGTGATATTTATGTTCCGGGAAGACCTGGGCAAAGCCGTCAGCTTGTTCGATGGCATCAGCCAATTGACCGGCTTCGTGATGTTTGGTTTCAGCGAAGAGGCTGGCGTCCACAATGTTTTTGCCCATGTCCAACTGGCGTCCGATCTCCCTGGCAATGGCGACCTGATCCCCGGTGACCATTTTCATATCAATGCCCAGCTGTTTCGCAGTATCAACAGTTGCCTTGGAATCTTCCCGTAGCGGGTCGTAGAGGGGAATTACGCCCAGGAACTGCCATTCACCTTGCTCATTGGCGCGGGCCACCCCCAAGGAACGAAAGCCGCGGGCAGCGAATTCGTTCACTGCTTCCTCAACCTGAGATTGTATCTTAACCGCGTTAGGGTCCAGCGCCAGGATAACCTGGGGCGCCCCCTTGGTCACCCTGAAATCATGCCTGTCACGTTTCACCGTGGCTTCGGTGCGCTTGTGAACGGGGTCGAAGGGCTGGAAGTGCATCACCTGGTACGATTTTAGGTCCCTGTCATCCTTCACACCGCTGAGCACCGCTAAGTCAATAGGGTCCTGGTCTTCAGCCCGAGAAGCCAGCGCAGCAGCGAGGATCAGCTCTTCCAGGCTAATGTCGCCCACAGTAAAAGGATCCCCTAAAGTCAATTTGTTTTGCGTAAGCGTGCCCGTCTTGTCAGAACAAAGCACATCAATGCCAGCCAGCTCTTCAATAGAGGTTAACTTGGTAACAATGGCTTGCTTTAAGGCCAGCACCCGTGCTCCCAGGGCCATGGTTACTGATAACACCGCTGGCATGGCCACGGGAACGGCGGCTATAGTCAGAACCAGCGCGAATTGCAGCACGACAAGCATCGGGTCGTGTCGGTAAAACGCTACCCCTAGGATAACAATAGCCAGGACAACAGCGATGACGATAAGGTAATCCATGATCTTGAGGACAGCCTGTTGTAGATGGCTCTTGGTTTCCGCCGTCTTAACCAGCTCAGCGGTCTTACCGTAGTAGCTGTCTTTGCTGGTAGCATAGCCCAGAGCGTCAATTTCTCCTTGTCTGAGAATAGACCCGGAGTAGACAACGTCACCCGTCTTGCGCTCCACCGGCAGTGACTCACCAGTAAGGGCAGATTGGTCCACTTCCACTGGGTCCCCCTCCAGTAATTTGGCGTCTGCCGGCACAATATCACCGATGCGCAGGCGGATGATGTCCCCCGGCACCAGTTCGCGGCTGGGTATAGTAGTCCAGGTACCATCTCGCTTGACCTTTGCCTGTAGCGCCAGTTTTTCCTTAAGTGCGGCAATGGCATTGCCTGCCTGGTGTTCCTCCCGGAAGCCAACGACAGCGTTCATTACCAGCAGGAACATGATAATGCCGAGGTCAGGCCAGTGGCGCAGCACTCCTGACAGGATTGCCGCCACCATGATCATCACCGGGATAGGTCCCCAGAAGTAGGAGAGGAATTTCAGGACTGGATTGACTTTTCTCTCAGTAATCTCATTGTAGCCGTACTGAGCCAGACGGCGTTGTGCCTCAGCCCGGCTAAGGCCGTCAGGGGAAGAGCCAAGACGCTTTAGCAGTTCTGCCAAGGGCAAATCTTTTAGTTGCGTTTCGGTAGTCTGAAGCGTCTTAGCCCTAGCTTTGGGCTGGTTTTCCTTCCCCTCTTCGCGATTGCCCATGAGGTGTGTCCCCCCAAAGATTGTAGCACCTTCTCTTTGCCCTGAAAAATGCCTGTGCAAAGCCCTTTAATTCTTTATTCATAAATACTCATTGCATCGCTTAATCTAAAATCTGCCTCAAAAGAGTTGAGGAGGTCAAGGTATTGTTCCAGGTAGCGCGTCAGTAGAAACTTTTGCCTCACCGTTTCCTTAGCCTTTTTCCCAAGTTCTTCTCGCAATTTCCTATCTTTAACCAGCTGGACGACCCTTCCTGCTGCCTCCTCAACGGAAGAGACCAGGAAACCGTTAACTCCATCCTCAATCTGGTAACGAATGCCACCCACATTCCCCCCGATGACCGGGGTTCCTTTCCACATCGCCTCGGCAACCGTGAGGCCAAATCCTTCGCGAATCGATTTCTGCAGGATGACGGCTGCCCGACGCTGGAGAGCATTTACCAGCGCCCCATCCTGGCGGCTGAGGATAATGATGCGTTCTTCCTGGCAGTCCAGCAGGGATTTATACACCTGCGCGCCTTCTGGATCATCAGTGGCCACATTACCCAATAGCACAAGAGTGCAGTCCGCTTTCTTTCTTGCCAGTCTGAAAGCCTGAATAACCCCTTCCGGGTCTTTCCAGCGGTCAAAGCGGGAAACTTGCACCACCAGGGGAAGGTCAGTGGGAATATTGTAATAATCCAGACGTTCATCTATTTCATCCTGGCTCATTTCCCGGTTGGTGATGGAGAAGGGGTCTATGGCCGGCATGAAGAACAACTGCGGCGTCTTCAGTTCCTGCCTGTAGTCTTTGCTGCTGAGGATAACCGCATCATACTTTTCTATGAACGGAATCAGGTAGTTCCAAAGTTCTCGGTTCGGGTGCGACAGGTCGATGTGACAGCGCCAGATCCAGGGACAATCCTTCCTGTAGTGATTTATCATGGGAAGTGGTTGGGGGTCGTGAACAATAACCACGTCATGATCCAGGTGGTTTCGAATGGCATTCTCGTAAACGACTTGCTCGTAGAGCTGCATTTTCCTATCGGTAAGATTAATCTTGCTACCCTGCAGAGCATTATGAATCTTTTTGGTCACGCTGAAGAAGTCCGGAGGACCATGAATCGCCCTCCAACCTGTCTTTATACCCAGACTGTTCATCAAAAGCGTCGACGATGACAGAAGCTGTGACACGCCGCCGCCGTAATATGTCGAATTCACATTGACCACATGCAAATCTTGCAGCAGCCTGGCCTTTTCTCTAATGCGCTCGATTGTTTCTGCCCCCACGAACTGCTCATAGTCTTCGACCTGAACGATTCTGTCATCTTCCATAATTATTTATCTCCTTTCGCAGCTCCGAGTATCTATTCGACTTTGAGTTCTCTTATGAATTTGGCTGTTTCCTCAGGCAAGGCGGTATTGATGTTGATGCCAGAACCGATCTCGAATCCCGCCACCTCAGTGAGCCGAGGAATGATTCTCAAGTGCCACAGATAGTAATTCTTGTTCTCGTCCCCCACAGGGGCGGAGTCAATGACATAGTTGAAATCAGGGTTATTAAGCCCCCGATACAGCTTGAGCAGGACTATTCGCAGGACATGGGCCAGGTTCGCCAGGTCTTCTGTCGAGGCGTTGCCAAAGGAGGCTTGGTGTGTCTTTGGCACGACCCAGGTCTCAAACGGCTGGTGGGAAGCAAAGGGATGAAATACCACAAATTTTTCTGTCTCCTTCACTACCCGCCTGCCTATCTTCAGTTCGCGTTCTACTAAGTCATCATAAAGGCATCGGCCGGTATTATCATAATGGCGGATGGCCACTTCGTATTTCATTCTGATATGCTTTGGCACCACGGGCGCAGCTACTAATTGTGAATGGGGATGCTCCAGGGAAGTACCCGCTGACGCTCCCTGGTTCTTAAAGATGATGATCAATCTTACAGAGGGTATCCGACTGAGGGTATTATATCTTTCCTGATAGGCGCGCAGAACATCCTCCACACCACCATCTTCCTGCAGGGCGAGAGGTTGGTTATGCTCTGGGGTTTCCACAATCACCTCGTGAACCCCTACACCGTCCATGTCCAAGAAGAAACCTTCATCTTCTCTCCTTATGGTGCTGCCCCCGGGTGTGAGAGCGGCGAACTGGTTGGCAAAGGCCCTCACTCGCCAGCTTTGTCCGTTTTCACCCGGGTATGAGAGGGTCTCGGGCGGTGTCTTGGCCTCGTTGCCGGGGCAGAAAGGGCATGAAGGTAAGAAGGCGGGCAATTCGGGCTTGGCCCGCTGACGGACAAAGTCATGAGGCCTCTTAGCCCTTTCCTTGGCCATAATAACCCACTCTTCAGTAGTAGGGTCCTGCCTTATCTCAGACATACATTGCCTCCATTTCGCAAGGGCTCACAGAGCTTCCGTACCCATAGTCTTGCTGCCGATGGCATGATAGAATCAAAGCATGCAAAGCATGCGTCGAATAGTAAACACGTTATCAGAGAAGGATATTTGGACCGTTCTAAAGCGGATAATTCTTGCCAACTTAGCTTTTATAGGTGTGTTTTTAATATTGAACATTATTATTGATTTCGAGGAATTTCACAAAAGGCTTCCTTTTTCCAGCGTGTTGGAATATCAAACTGCGGCCATCATCATTCTTTCCGTTATAGAAGTCCTGATCTTAATGGTCATCATTCGACGGTGGTTCCACTCAAGGCGTCTCAGTATAGCTTCCGTCGAGAGATTATTGCAAGAAGGAGAAAATGAAGATGTCGAGTTCAAAGCATCTCTTCGTTGGGATTACAAAGAAAGAAGGGTTAATAAGGAGCTAGAATATGCTGTTGCAAAAAGCATTGCCGGATTTATGAACGCAGGGGGCGGCACCCTCCTAATTGGTGTCACTGACGAGAAAACACCTGTTGGATTGGACGTGGACTACAGTACATTGAAAAAGAAAAGTAGTGATGGCTTCATCCTTCATTTGATCCAGATATTAAATAATTATCTTGGCAAAGAGTATTCTGCCTTTTTGTCAGCAAATATTATTCACTTTAAAGGTAAAGATATTTGTAGAATTGAGGTGCTCCCATCAAATAAGCCAGTGTATGTAGTACGCGATGGGCAAGAAGAATTTTTTTTACGTGCATTGGCCTCCACACAACCAATGCAAATAAAAGAAGCTCACGAATACATCAAGATGCACTGGAAAGTCTGACTAGAAAAGAGCAGAACGTAGCAGGGTTTGGTAGGGGGTTCGAATTTTGTTCAGAAGAAATAATCACTTAGAAATTTTGACCTGACTTTGACACTCCCTGCCATGTCGACAAAGCTAAGGATCTGAAGCCCCGATTCAATTTCTGATTTCCAACCGAAAATTGATGTAAACACCAGACCTGATTTCGAACCCTGCCACTTCGGTGAGCCAAAGCCCTGAATGTAGTGAAGGGGAAGCGTGGCAATCCCGTCCCTCATTGTGTGAGCCAGCTAACCTATCCGTTCAAAGCCTTATACCATTTCTTGTTGAGCTTATAAATCTCTTTGAATTTACCAAAAAGCTCATCGTAGATGGCCCTGTTTCTACTGTCGGGGCTAAACGTCCTTTCAACCTTTATATATTCTCCTATATCCTCGAAGTTTTTTATATAACCCAGAGCGAAGCTGCCGAGCATGGCAGCTCCCCTTGCCACTGCCGTTTGCACATTTTCGACTCTTTGTATTTTCCTGTCCATTACATCAGCTATAATTTGGCACCAGAGGTCATTTGTCGCCCCGCCGCCGACTATCCGTAATTCATCGACCTTAGAATACAAATTCTCAACTGTAAATAAAGCCCACTTCAGGTTAAGGGCTATTCCTTCATAGACAGCACGGATTATATGACCTCGAGAATGATCAAGACTTAAGTTGTGCAGACCGCCCCGCACTGCATAATCATCAAGGGGACAGCGCTCACCAAAGAGCCAGGGAGTAAATATTAGCCCATCAGACCCTGGGGAAATGTTACTCGCCTCTTCTTCAAAAAGAGCATATGGTGGTGTTCCCGCTTCCACGTCTGTCTGCTTCCATAGCGCCTCTTTAGGATAGAGCACTTCTCTAATCAGCCATTCGAACGCCCCAGCAGATAGTTCCTGATGTCCCATGACAAGATAATATTTTTCAGGATAGGCGCTTCCGACGCAACCAGTGTAGTGAGTAATATCAACCTTCCGTTTTGTTACGTGGCCTCCTATCCAGCCCGATGTGCCCAAATTGATGTGGAGTTCCCCGTCATGCATTGCCCCTGAGGCAACCGCGGCACAGGTCATATCGCCTGCTCCATTTATTATCGGCGTCCCCTGTTTTAAACCTGTCTTTTTTGCTGCTTCTTCCGTCAAGCCGCCAACAATAAAAGTAGGGCTTTGGACTTCAGCAAGCTTTTCCATAGGGATACCAGCCATGTTACAGAGCTTCTGAGACCAATGATTATATTGAGGACTGTTCTTCCTGGTGTCGAGGAGCCACCATACTACCGCAAGGTCTGTGGATGTGACCATCTTGCCGGTCAGCTTGAAGATTATATAATCCTTTACATCAAGAAATTTGTAACAATTTTTATATATCTCAGGCAGGTTCTCCTCCAACCAGTAAATCTTCGGAATTTGGTCCTTACCGCTGGTTATGCCGGGTGCTCCGCCTGTTATGCGCAGGAAATTCAAAATCTTGAGTGGGGGATAGCCTTTAAACTTTATTAGCCCCTTATATAGCCTTTCTTTGGCTAACCTGGCTCCCCTGGCATCTATCCATATATAACTATTAGTGAGAGGCTTCCCCTCCTTTGTTACCGGCGTGAAGCCTTGCATCTGGGTGGCAAACGTCATTCCGGCAATATCATCAGATTTAATCTGGGTCTTTTGGAGAAGGTTTTTTGTCGTCGAAGCAACTGCATTCCACCATTCATCAGGGACCTGCTCCGCATAGCCTGCTTTAGGCATAATGATGCCCGAGGGATAGGTTTGTCTCACAGAATCAACTATTCTGCCATCTGTAGTAACAAGCACCGCCTTATTGTTGGTTGTTCCTAAATCATGGGCGATTATATATTTTTCCATTTTCACCTCTCTTCCGGCAGATCTCGGGAAACGATTATGTTTACGCCGGTATTTGAGATATTTTCACAAACTATATCTCCACATTTGATGGGTGCGCGTACTCTAATTTTAGCTAATTCTATCATGCATTTCATCATCAAATTTTTGGGTATTGGTTTTTCACTAATACTAAACAATGTAAAAACTCAAAAATCAAAACGCAAAAGTGGAAAGAAGACAGTATAAAGCCGAAGGCTGATAGCTGAAAACTGAAGGCTATTAACTTGGGATTTATTTAGGATTTAGTGCTTAGGGTTTCCCGGCAATAGCATAAGCGCATCCCTGCCAGCCCCTCCCCTTGTCATTGCGTGCCTTCTCCCTTTGTCATTGCGAGGAGTGGTAACAGCGAAGCAATCTCAGGAGAGGCTGGCAACAAGGATTGCCATGCATTGATGGCAATGACACAATAAGGGTGTGCGTGTTGCCATCATTGGGCTGGGGCTCCTTGCATTGTCAGGAGCGGTTTGTGCCTGCTCTTGCGCAGAATCCCCGGCTCCCACAACTTCTAATATCACTCCAGTCTATAGTTACAATGTTGTCAACACCTATCCTCATGACCGAAGTGCTTTCACACAAGGGTTGGTTTTTGAAGACGGCGTTTTATATGAAGGAACAGGGCTTAATGGACGCTCCACTTTGCGCAGGGTGGAATTGGAAACCGGAGAGGTGTTGCAAATTCATGAGTTACCAGCCCAATTTTTCGGTGAGGGTGTGACCGTTTATGGAAACGACATCATCCAGTTGACCTGGCGGTCGCATGTCGGCTTTGTTTATGATAGAGACAGCTTTGAGTTACTACAAGAGTTCAATTATTCCACTCAAGGTTGGGGCATTACCCATGACGGAGAGCGTTTGATTATGAGCGATGGAACGGCAACATTGTATTTCCTAGACCCTGCAACCTTTGAGGAAATTGGTCGGGTTGGAGTATATGACAACGATGGTTCCGTGAACAGACTCAATGAATTGGAATATGTTCAAGGAGAAATCTATGCCAATGTCTGGCAGACAAACTGCATCGCCAGGATTGACCCTCAGACAGGTCAGGTGGTTGGCTGGATAGAGTTGAACGGGCTTTTAACTCCTGAAGACCGCGGTGAGCCGGTTGATGTCCTCAATGGCATTGCCTATGACGCAGAGAATGCTCGCTTGTTTGTGACCGGAAAATTGTGGCCTAAGCTCTTTGAGATTGAATTGATTTCTGCTGGGTGATTAACGATTCCTATTCTGGCAACAAGGATTGTCATGCATTGATGGCAATGACATAATAAGGGTGTGCGTGTTGCCATTATTGGACTGGGGCTTATCGGTGGTTCCATCGGGCTTGGTTTGAAAAAGGCTGATAAATCTGACTGTGAAGTGGTGGGCTATGTTCGTCGTCCTGAAGTTGCCTCGCTGGCAGTGAATATGGGGATGGTTGATAGAGTAGAAACAAGCCTCGAGGACACGGTAAAAGAAGCTGAAATGGTCATTGTTGCCACTCCAGTGTTAACCATAAAGGAAATCATATCCAAGATAGCAGATTCTCTTCCCCATGGCTGTATAGTTACCGATACGGGGAGCACCAAGGTTCAGGTTATGAAGTGGGCTGGGGATTTATTGCCACCAATGGTGGACTTCGTCGGCGGGCATCCCATGGCGGGGAAGGAGACCTACGGGATGAAGGCTGCTGAGGCTGATTTATTTCAAGGGTCTGTTTATTGTCTTACTCCAGCCAAGAAGGCTTCGTCACAGGCGGTGGATAAAGTGGCAGATATGGTGAAAAAATTGGGGGCTGTGCCTTTCTTCATTGACGCCCAGGAGCATGATGAGCTTGTGGCTGGGGTCAGCCACCTTCCCTTTTTGCTCTCAGCCGCTCTGGTGACGAGCACCGCCAGTGAACCTACCTGGGAGAAGATGAAGAAATTAGCCGGCTCCGGCTATCGTGATGTTACCAGGTTGGCTTCGGGAAGCCCCGAGGTGAATGCACAAATTTGCCTTACCAATCAGCAGGCGATACTTCACTGGCTCGATAGGTTTATTGATGAGCTACAAAGGTATCGTCACCTGGTGAATTTAGGCGATGAAAAGCTAAAAGAGACACTGGCCGAGGCTAACAAACTGAGGCAGGAATGGCTGAACAAGACAAAATAAGAATCATCAAGCCATGCCATCGCCTGGAAGGCGAAATTACCCCACCGGGCGATAAATCCATCTCGCATCGTGCGGTGATTCTTAACAGCATAGCTTCAGGCGAAGCTGAGATTGTGAATTTCTCCCCGGGCGGGGATTGCTCGAGCACCGTTCGTTGTTTGAGAACTTTAGGAGCAAGGATTCGCAGAGTTGGCGCTTCTGATTTCCCCACCTTACTTGTTTCCGGTGTTGGTGGGAAAGGATTAACTGAAGCCTCAAACGTGCTCGATGCCGGGAATAGTGCCACTACCATGCGCCTTCTCGGTGGCTTGCTCTCCAGTCAGCCTTTCTTATCTATCATCACCGGCGATGCTTCCCTCCGTTCCCGTCCGATGGGGAGGCTGATTGAGCCGTTACGGCTAATGGGGGCAGAAATCTGGGGTAGGGGAAGGGATTCCTTTGCTCCTCTGGTAATCAAGGGCAGGCAGTTGTATGGCGCCGAAATCTCGTTATCCATTCCCAGTGCTCAAATCAAGTCGGCGGTTTTATTGGCCGCTCTATTTGCCCGATGGAGGACGGCGTTACAACAGCTTGTCCCTTCCCGTGACCATACTGAAAGATTGCTCGAGCAGATGGGAGCTGAATTGAAGAGTGATGGCAAATTGATTTCGTTAAATCCTTTAACTTCTCCGCTAAAGGCAATCAGCTTTACCATTCCCGGTGATATCAGCTCGGCGGCTTATTTTCTGGTTGCTGCCGCTGTCCATCCCGATGCCAGGATAGTGGTGAGGGGCTGTGGGGTTAATCCAACACGGACGGGGATTATTGATGCCCTTTTGGCTATGGGGGCTAAGCTGAAGATAGAAAATGAAAGATTGGATGCCAATGAGCCGTTGGCTGATATTGTGGTGAAATCCAGCAAATTAAGAGGTATCGAGATTGGTGGCGCGATGATTCCTCGTGTTATTGATGAGATTCCCCTTCTGGCTGTGGCGGGCTGCTTTGCCAGTGGTAAAACTGTGATTAAAGATGCTGCTGAGCTGCGGGTGAAGGAATCTGACCGAATTGCCACGGTCTCTCGTGAGCTTACCAAGATGGGCGCTAAAATTGAGGAGTTGCCTGACGGCATGATTATCTATGGTGGTAAATCTTTATCAGGCGCAGAGGTTGACAGCCACCTGGACCATCGACTGGCGATGAGCCTGGCTATAGCTGGTTTGATGGCTGAAGGTGAAACGGTCATCAACCATGCTCAGATGGTAAATATTTCCTATCCCTCATTCTGGTCCACTGTTGCAAGCCTTATCCCGAGCCAAAGCTCTGAGCGAAGCGAAAAGGAAGCAAGGGAACTGAAGCGATGAGTTCAAACCAGCTGCTTATCGTCCTCTCGGGACCTTCCGGTGTGGGCAAGGATGCCCTGCTCAAGAGGATGGAGGAGCAAAAATATCCCTTTCACTGTGTGGTAACGGTTACCAGTCGTCCCCGCCGTGAACGCGAAAGAGATGGTGTGGATTATCACTTTATTTCCCAGCAGGAATTCCAGCAAATGATTGATGATGGTGAACTTCTGGAATGGGCAAATGTTTATGGAAATTACTATGGCGTGCCCAGGAGAGAGATAAGTCAGGCTTTGTCTAAGGGAAAAGATGTCATTGTGAAGGTGGATGTGCAGGGCGCAAAGACAATTAAGCAAATATTGCCTCAGGCGGTGTTCATCTTTCTAAGGCCTCCCTCAATGAAGGAGCTGGAAAGACGGTTAAGGCAGCGCCATAGTGAGTCTGCCAGGGACTTGGCACTGAGATTACGGAAGGCTGAGGAAGAGATGGAAAGCTTGCCCCTTTTTGACCATGTGCTCACAAGTCATCAAGGTAAACTCGATGAAGTTATCTCCCAGATTCAAGCCATCGTTACTGCTGAGGAAAGCAGAGTTAAACCGAGAGCAGTTGAGCTATAATACAGGCGCAGCTTGAGCTCTCTCCTGGTCGGCATCTGTGTAAACCTTTTCCTCGGCAGCTTCCTCTTCGCTAAGCGGAACATCGGACTCAACGTCCCTTCCCTCAATTTCCGTGGCAAGGAGTTCCTTGTAATACTCATGCTGGATAATGAGTTTCATAACATCGTTTGTTCCTGTCCAGATCATGGGAAGCCTTGCCTCTCTCACTGCTCGCTCGATTGGGTAGACATTGGTATATCCAATACCTCCCATATTATCCATGGCATCGTTTGCCACTTCCCAAAATACTTCGGTAGCAAATAGCTTTAACTCAGATACCAGCCTTCTCTGGTAGCCTGGTGTGCCTATTCCATCGTCTATGGTCTTCGCCACTGCGTAGCCAAAAGCGCTGACAGCATCAAGTTTGGTTAGACTCTCAGCTATTCTGAAATTGACTGCCTCAAAGTTCCTTATCGGAAAACCGAAGGCTTTTCTTTTGTTGGCATACCTCGCAGCGATATCTAGAATAGCTCGGGTACCAGCTACACCACCATAAATAATTCTCTCGGGCACCATCATCTTGTAGAAAATCTTTGAACCGGCGTTTTCTTCTCCCAGAAGATTTTCCTCGGGTACTCGTACATTCCGGAAGTATATTCTTGCTGTTCCTGTGCCCCGAACTCCCATCAAACCATAGACGTGCTTTACGTCTACTCCCATATCTCTTTCAACGATGAAAGCGCTAAGCGAATCACGAGGAGCTGCTCCAGGATTGGTAACGGCGTAAACCAGGAAGAAGTCGGCACCTTCACCACCCACAGTAAACCGTTTCTGGCCATTCAGGATATAATAGTTTCCTTCTTTTTTAGCAGTGGTGGTGGCACCGAAGAAGTCAGACCCTCCTCTGGGCTCAGTAAGTGCTTCGCCAGCCCACATTTTCCCTGCAATGATGGGCTTGAGATATTTTTCCTTTTGGGCCTCGTTTCCGAATACGTTTAGAGCTTCCCCAACGATAGAGACTAAAGCATAGAGGCATGTAAGGCTCACAGTTAACTTACCAATTATACCTGCAACCATAATATCATCCACCCATCCAAGCCCCCTGCCTCCGTACTTGGGTGGGAACCTCAACCCGAGAAGGTTTCGCTTCCCTGCCTCCGCCACCCATTCTTTGGGGAACGTGATTTTGTCGGCATCCATATCCATGAGAAGCTGTCGTGGCACGCTTTTGACGAAATCTTCCGCTTCCTCCTTGAGTTTCTTTCGTTCCTCGGTCAAAAATACTTCTAACATTTCCCCTCCTTTCAATGATGAATTAATTGACTTTGCATCCAGATGGCAGCCTGTATTATAACACATAGCACCAGCTTGAATTTGTTTGACCGTCGAGGGATTTTTCCTTTTAATTTTGCATTGACGAGGAGCTAGGAATGCAATACAATTCCGCCACAATTAATACAATAATATAAAAATTAATGTTAAAGGAGAACCTTATGACTCGGATACTCGCAGACAAAGTTACTTGCGCCTATTGTTCGGGTCGCACATCGGTATCTGACTGGCCTCGCCTTGGAGATTTCGTACCGTTCTGCCACCGGACGAAAGAGGATGCCGAGGAACCCGGAGGCACAGGCGCATACAGTATACGAATGAGATGTCCGCACTGTGGAAAGATCTTTTATGTGGTGTGGGACAGTGATCCGCGCTGATTCTTGGGTACTGTTTTAATTCAATGAAGTGAGATTTATATCATGAGCAGCATAGATATCAAGACCGCGAAATCGCTATACAAGGGCGGAACGGAAGCTGAGATGCTACACAACATGGCCAAGGCTCACGGCTGCCGTCTCATTTATAAATATGCAAATGACTACGGCGACAAGGTTACGCACACAGACTATAAGGTCATAATGGCTCCAGGTGACGCCCAGGAACAGGCTTTTCTCAACACCCCTTACGTGCACAACGTAGTCCTTGTTTACCAAGAAGGAAACATCGTAAGTGAAAAAGTGTGACTCGGAACAATCTGCAACCGAATCGGGAAGGCCTGACAAGGCGCTGCAGACCGACTGCCAGGGGCGTCCTTTTTTAAGTCTGGGCTTGCTTCCGAAGGCTGATTGGGGAGAGGGTGTTAGTCAGCATAAACGGCTGAGCTTGGTCGTTCGGTTCACATCTTAAAAGGAGGTGTTGCCATGGCAGAAGTGTTAAGAACCCCAGAGGAACGGTTCGTCGATCTTCCAGGGTTTCCTTATGATCCAGTTTACATCGATGATTTGAAAGGCTTTGAAGGCTTGCGGATGCATTACGTGGATGAAGGCCCTCAACATGCTGGCCATATTTTCCTGTGCCTACACGGCGAACCAACATGGGGCTATCTTTACCGGAAGATGATCCCAATTTTCACAGGTGCAAGCCATCGGGTGGTGGCTCCGGACTATTTCGGTTTCGGGCGTTCGGACAAACCGCTGGAGGAAGAAGTGTATACTTTCGACTTTCATCGCAACGCGCTTATATCGTTTATTGAGCATTTAGAACTCGAAAACATCACCCTTGTATGCCAGGACTGGGGCGGAATTCTCGGGCTCACACTGCCGATGGATATGACTGATCGAATCTCCCGCCTGTTGATTATGAACACGACGCTCGGTACCGGAGACGTTAAAGTTTCTAAAGGGTTTCTCGATTGGCGCGCTTGGGCCAGTAAGAATCCTGATATGTCCGCTGGGCGACTACTGAAGCTAACGTGTCCGCATCTGTCGGAAAAAGAATGTGCTGCTTACGAAGCACCATTTCCAGATATTCGGTACAAGGCCGGTGTGCGCCGTTTTCCAGAAATAGTTCCTGATCGACCGGATGCGCCCGGTGCGGCGCTGTCGCGTAACGCCCGCGAATGGCTACGCGATAAATGGACGGGACCGGTATTCATGGCTGTCGGGATGAAGGACCCGGTGCTTGATCCTCTGGTGATGCAGGCACTTCGCAATGACATACGGAACTGTCCCGAACCATATGAACATTCCGAAGCTGGACATTTTGTACAGGAATGGGGTGAAGAGATCGCAAGAAGAGCGCTATCGTCCTTTGACGAGTGACTAAGAATGCAATACAATTCCGCCACAATTAATACAATGATATAAAAATTAATGTTGTGCGAGGAGAAAGAATGAAATTTGAGAAAATCAATATTTCTGAAAAGTTCGGAAAGCTGCCCGCTGGCGACTATGCAGTAGGTGTGATCGCTAAGATGAACGACTATGAGTTCAAAATCGTGAAATTCAAAGGCGACTTCGTCTGGCACAGCCACCCTGACACAGACGAGACATTCATCATCGTAGAGGGCACGCTTATAATGAACTTCCACGACAGAGAGGTGGAAGTTCACGCTGGAGAGATGATTGTCATCCCGAAAGGGGTCGAGCATAAGCCTTTTTCTGAGAACGGATACAAAGCCCTCCTCATTGAGCCGGAGGGAGTGCCCAATACCGGTGACGTTCAAAGCGAAAGGACAATCGCAAAGGTTGAATGGGTGTAAAGCTGATGATTGCATAACAACATCTTTGAGAGGGACGCTCATTACGCTGACGCTTAATTCGCACCCCTCAGCAACACGTTATGTGATTGTCAAAGCACGAGAGTTACAGAAATGGAAAAGAAAGTGAATACGAACAGCATTGATGCATATGACCTCCCAGAACGGGTGCGTACATACGATACCGACATGGAAATAATGCATCCTCTCCGGTGGAAGATGATCGAAATCGCCATGGAAGTCCTGCCTTTTCACGCAACGGAATACGTTAATGTTCTGGATCTAGGCGTCGGAACGGGCTGTTTTCCCCAGCAGTTATTCACGAAATGTCCAAATTCGAAATTAGTGGCAGTAGATGGCTCTGCATCGATGATAGAACTGGCTAAATTGCGACTCGGAGCTCAAGCACAACTGGTTGAATGGATACAATCGGACTTCCGTTCAATACCATCGCAAGTCCTAAAACCCAATAGATATGATGCGGTGATTTCATCATATGCGCTTCATCATCTGAATGCTCAGGAAAAATTAGCTGTCCTGACGGCAGTGGTCATGGCTATTAAGCCAAACGGTTGGTTTATTAATGCTGATGTTGTGAAAGCCGAATATCCTGATATAGAAAGGCGAATCCAGGATATTCGTGTAAAAGCTGTTACCGAACGTGCACCAGAGAAAGATGAACGGTTTTTAACTATTGATTCAACCAGGAGTTTTCTTGATACTCTTGAAGCAACGGAGAAAGATCAACCTCAGACATTGAATACTGACATGAACATCCTTCAAGAAGCCGGGATTAGGAATGCGGAAGTCTTTTGGAGAGAATACCGTGAGGTTGTATTTGGTGGAACGAAAATTGACAGCATATAACAAATGGTTGCAATGGAAGCTGCTTGCGCGTCTCCATTGAACCGCAACGTTAGCCGCCCTCTACGGTACGATATGTGTAAGGCAAAATGATGAAGATTGCAATCCTTGGTTGGGGCTCGCTGCTTTGGGATCAGTGCGCCGAATTCGACAAACAGCACGAGGACTGGCAGTTCGACGGCCCAAGCTTAAAGCTTGAGTTTTCCCGTATCTCTGAGACTAGAAATGATGCATTGACGCTCGTTCTAGACAGTGACAATGGCAAGTCATGCCAAGTGGCATATGCACTCAGCAAACGCAACAACCCAGATGATGCCATTTGCGATCTGCGGTGCCGCGAAGGAACCACACTTGAGAATATTTGTTTCTACTTTGCCGACGGGTCGAGAAAACAACCCCGAAAACGGGGAATAGAAACTCTGAAAAGCATCCAAAGTTGGGCATCGGGAAGGAAGATCGATGTTGTGATTTGGACTAATCTTGAGAGCAACTTTAGTGAGAAGAGTAAATGCAAAAAGTCCTTCTCGATCGACGCCGCGCTTTGTCATATTCAAGCGCTCGATACCGAAGGAAAGGCAAAGGCCGCAGAGTACGTATGGCGCGCGCCAAAATTTATCGACACGCCCCTTCGTAGGGCATTGCAATCGCAGCCATGGTTTCAAAAACACGGCTAACAAGCGCTTGCAGCCGACGCAAAGGGCCACGCGGCTGATTTGCGGCGTTAGTTGCCTGTTCCATCATGAGCTTTCTGTTTCCAAAGCGCTCCTTTAATTGAGCCAGGGGGGAGTTCATTAACATGACGAAAAAGAAACAACAGATGGCAGGGTCAAGTCGTCGCTAGATATCTACTCTCATGTAGTGCCTGGCTTACAAGAAGCAGCAGCGCGAAGATTTGAGGAAGGCTTGGAGGGGGCTCTAACCGGGGAACAGTCCACCAGGGTTCAGCGGAAAAATGTCGGCAATTTTGCCTTGAGAGACCGTCTTGGGCTAGAATTTAAAGCCTGGAGGGGTGACCGAGTGGTTTAAGGTGGCGGTCTTGAAAACCGTTTTCGCTTTTTAAGCGAACGTGGGTTCGAATCCCACCCCCTCCGCCAGTTAGTAGCTATCAGCTTTCCTGAGATTGCCGCGCCTTCGGCTCGCAATGACAAAAGAAAGGGGCTCGCAATGACAATGGAAGTTCCTCTCCCTTCAAAGGAGAGGCTGAGTGAGGGTTGTTCTACTCATATGACCTGGGCATTCCCAGTATGTGTTCGCCCACGTAACTTAATGCCATTTGCTGGCTAACTGGAGCAAGTCTGATTAAATTTATTTCCCGCCACCATCTCTCGACGTCGTATTCCCTGGCATATCCGTAGCCTCCAAAGGTCTGCATTGCCCAGTAGACTGCCTTAATACCGCTTTCAACTGCCAGAACTTTTGCTGGATTTACAATTTTGCCTACTTCAGCAATGCTTGCGCCGTTGTCATACAGCGTGGAAGCCTTGAAGTTGAGCAATTTTGCCGCCTCGATGCCGGCATAAGCTTCAGCCAGGTTGAACTGCAGCCCCTGGTAGCTTCCAATTGGCGTGTCGCCGAAAATTTTCCTGTCCCTGGAATAATCAATGGCTTTGCTCATTGCCAGTCTGGCGATGCCGATGGCTGCAGTGGTAAATGACATCCTCTCAATATTCAGGGTATCCAGCAAAGAATACCAGCCACCGTCCAGTGGTGGCATCAGCGCATCTTCAGTCACCTTCAGGTCATTGATGCCGATGTCGCATGAATGGGAGTAGTTTATCCCGTGTTTAGGTATAGTGGTTACGTTAACCGCTGGATTGGGTAAATCTATGAGGAACAGACTCAGTCCGAACGTTTTTCGAGGGGCTTTTTCCTTTGGAGTCGTTCTGGTTATGAGCAGCATTCCTCTTGCTCTATCAGCCCCGCTGATCCAGGTTTTGTTACCGTTTATTATCCAGCCGTCAGCTACTTTTTGAGCTCTCGTTTTTGTATTAAGCGTATTTGTGCCGGCATCCGGCTCGGTGAGCCCCATGCAAAATTCAATATCCCCTGAGGCAATGCCGGGCAGGTATTTTTCCTTTTGTGCTTCAGTGCCGTGCCGAAGTATGCTGATGCCGCCGAAATCTTCAGTTATAACCAGGTACCACATACCAGCCATGCCACATCCATTGGCAGCTAACTCTTCCATGGCAATGAGCAGTTCGGTTATGCCTTTTCCGGCACCGCCATATTTCTCAGGGATTACCATCCCGGTGAATCCCGCCTCACCTATTGCTTTGTAGAATTCCTCACCAAATTCTTCCTTCAAGTCCTTCTCCCTCCAATATTCAGGCGGGAAACTCTTAGCTATTTCCCTGGCGGTGTTGGCAATCATCTTTTGTTCTTCAGTAAAGTTAAAATCCATTCAAAGCTCCCCCTCAGTTGAAAATCCTAAATTCTAAGCTCTAATTTCTAAACAATTTCAAAATCCTAAATTCCAAACGTTTAGGATTTCGATATTAGAGTTTAGTATTTAATATGTTACCACCCCCTTGTTTCGGGACCATTATCTATCCCGTACCTATTCTTAATGAATTCCAGGGTAGCTTTCGTGGAGTTCTCCACAGATTTCATTTCCTTGGGGTCTTTCTGCAGACAAGCCCACTCAGGAGGCTTCTCATCTGGAACTGCTGCCACAGCATACAAATCCATCAAATCTCCCTTTCTGCTTTCCTTGGGCATGAACTCAATATTCACCTTTTTCCCGATGAAAATCTCCTTTGGTCGTATGTGCAGCAACATAGGCAGGGTAGTATCAGCACCATCAACTTGAACCCAGCCCATGGAGAAAGGCAGCATGTGCTCGAAGGGCGCTGCTGCCAGACATTGCACCGTAAAAGTATGAATAACTGCGGTCAAAGGAAGGTCTAGCCAATTATCAAAGCAGTCAGCTACCTTGCACTCTGGATTCCAGCAGTGAGCTCGAGGAGGGCAATATACCGTGCCGCATTTCGGGCACTTTGTGCCCATAAGCTTTCCCTCCAGCAAGCCCCGGAAGAATGGCGAAACAAGGCCATAGCTATGGGAGTAGAAAGCGAAGCTAGCACGGTCTATTACCATGAATTCCTTTGGAACTCTCTTCTTCGCTTGTTCAACCGTGCCACCACCCCAGGGTCCTTTCACTATCTGATGTCCTTTAATGTCCCACAATCCAAGGTGAACTATCGGCTCCCAGAAATCATGAGCCGCTGTTGAGTTATCCGCCACTGCAGGATAATCCCTGTATTTTCTTTCACGCTCTCTCTTTACTGACCTTACTCTTAACTTTATCTCGGTTAATCCCTTTTCTTCTTCCATTCTATTTCTCCTCTCTTTAATCTCGCTCAAAAATTATGACTCCGCCCTGGCAACCAGTGCCGCCATGTCCGGTGATAAGTGCCCTTTTTGCATTTGGCACCTGTAAGCCATCCGGACCACACATTTCCTTTACTTTTCCGGCAAGCTGCCAGTAGAGGAAAGTGGTATAGTACAGAGTAGTAGCACCAACGGGATGTCCCGTTGATGTCAAGCCGCCACTTAACAGAACAGGGCATTCACCGCCATACTCTACTATTCCTTCTCGTATCATGTATTTCCCTTCTCCTCTGCCGCAAAGTCCCAGGTCCTCATAAAGACAAAGCTCGACACCATCGTAAGGAGCAAAAAACTCCATTAAATCTATCTCCTTTAACGGATTGGTAATACCTGCCTGGGCATAGGCTCTCTTTGCTGCTACATGCAGACTGGCGAAGTTTGCCATGTCGGGATAAGGTGTCTTAGGTATTTTGACAAAGTCGGGATATATCCTCGCTTCGTCCTTAAATCCGGCATAGGCAAAATCAACTGTTCGGTCTCCCGGCCTCATCGAGTCCGTCCCCAAACCAACGCCGGTTATCCACATAGGTGTATCCGTGAACCTGTTAACCTTCTCCTCCGCTGCCATCAGTATGCAACATGCCCCTTCGCTCATCACGGCGTTATTCAGCACCCTGTAAGGCCAGCATACTAATCTGCTCTTCCAGTAATCCTCCAGCGTTATGGGTGCATTACCGTGTTGACTTAGCCATTGCGAGAAGGGAATGTGAGTAGAATTATTGTGGTTCTTCACAGCAATCCTGCCAAGGTCTTCGCAGGTCTCTCCATACAATTGCATATGCCTTACTTCCATAGCAGCGTAATACGCGTTGTAATAGCCACCAACTGGAAAGTCCCAATCAGTATCGGCAGCGGAAGCAATCATTTCATTCGTGCTGGCAACATCAACCTCGCACATCCATTCCCAGCCGGGGATTAAGATGACATCAAAGAACCCTGACTGGATCAAGTAATAAGCGTTAATCAAGGCATCCAAGGGCGTGGAGCCACCAGACTCAACTCGATAGCCAGGCTTATTGTGCAAGCCAAGATAATCCTGGATTATCCAGCCCATGCACAACTGCTGATTCAAGTGGTCACTGAAATAACTCATCATTACTGCGTCTATATCATCCGGTTCTAAATTAGGGCATTGGCGTAGCAGGTCCTGATAAGCTGTGGCAACACCTTCCTCGGCATTCTCCCCATGCCACAGATCTGGCCTGAAGATCCCTCCCCCACATATAGCTACTCTTCTGTTAGGCTTAGGCATAATTCATCCTCCTTTCTTTAAGCATGGTCGTATCTGGCACCATCAAACGCTACTTCCATTTCACTTGCTTCCTCGCGATGGGTTGCTGCTAAATAGCTTGTATATCATAGCACTTAGCAGTTTGGTTTGGGAAGGCGATAAGACGAATACAGCAGATTGACCACTGGCTGTTTTTCCCCTTATACTGTGGTGTTTCGGTATGAAGGTCCACGAATATCAAGCTAAGGCTGTTATGTCGCAATTTGGCATTCCTGTCCCCAAGGGGAAGGTGGCTTCTACCCCTGCCGAGGCTAGAGCAGTAGCTAAGGAAATCGGTGGCAGGGTGATGGTCAAGGCTCAGGTATACGCTGGGGGTAGGGGAAAGGCTGGAGGGATAAAGATGGCTGATACTCCAGAGGAAGCAGGAGAAATAGCAAGCCGACTCTTAGGAACAAGGTTGGTGACGCATCAAACCGGTGCTGAAGGTGTGCCGATAAGCAGGGTGTTGGTGGAGGAGGTAAGTGAGGTACACCGTGAGCTTTATATCAGCGTGCTTGTTGACAGCACCACGAGACTGCCTCTCATGATGGCAAGCGAAGCTGGTGGCATGGAGATTGAAGAGGTGGCTCAGGCAGCCCCGGAGAAAATATTCAAGGTCTCTATTGACCCTGCTGTCGGGTTCCAGCCTTTCCAGGGACGCAAATTGGCTTATGGGATGAATTTGACTGGCAAGCAGGTAACTGAGGCAACCAAGCTGATGACTGGTCTCTACCAGCTTTTCATGACCAAAGATTGCTGTTTGGTTGAAATCAATCCTTTAGCGGTTACCGCTGACGGGAGACTGTTAGCTTTAGATGCCAAGCTTAACTTTGATGACAATGCTCTTTTCCGTCATAAGGATATTCAGGAACTCCATGATGAAGAGCAAGAGGAACCGTTGGAAGTCCAGGCTCGTCAGTGGGGGATAAATAATTATGTGAAAATGGATGGCAACATCGGTTGCATGGTCAATGGTGCCGGGTTGGCGATGGCGGTGAATGACCTTATCCAATATTGTGGTGGTAGCGCAGCAAACTTTCTCGATATTGGCACGCTTAACACTACTGACCGCGTAGTCAATGCCTTCAGGATGTTTGTTGCTGACTCAGGAGTAAAGGTAGTCCTGGTAAACATATTTGGTGGCATGGCAAGGGTAGATGTTATTGCTAAAGGCGTAGTGGAAGCCTATCAGCAGATGGATATTCCTTTTCCTGTGGTTGTTAGATTGGCGGGAACGAATGTTGATGAAGGCAAGCGCATCTTATCTGAATCAGGAATAAATTTTATTGAGGCAGAGGATTTTTACGATGGTGCCCATAAGGCAGTTCAAGCAGCGAAAGGGCAGATAAAGTGAGTATACTCGTTGACAAGGCGACCAGACTTTTGGTTCAAGGTATTACCGGAGGAGAGGGTAGCTTTCACACTCAGCGTTGTATTGAATATGGCACAAAAGTGGTAGCTGGCGTTACTCCTGGGAAGGGAGGCAACCAGATTTTAGGAGTGCCTGTTTACAATAATGTGGAGCGGGCAGTGGCTGAAACTGAAGCCAATGCCAGTATCATTTTTGTCCCCCCTGCTTTTGCTGCTGATGCCATCATGGAGGCAACGGATGCTGGCATACCTTTGATTGTGTGCATCACTGAAGGGATACCCGTCATGGACATGGTCAAGGTGCATAGCTATCTCAAAGGAAAATCAACTCGACTTATCGGTCCCAACTGTCCCGGAGTTATCTCTCCGGGGAAATGTAAAGTGGGGATTATGGTGGGAGAAATTCATCTTCCCGGTAATGTTGGGGTGGTTTCCCGCAGTGGCACATTGACTTATGATGTGGTGGCTCAGCTTACCAGCCTAGGGATTGGGCAATCCACCTGTGTTGGGATTGGCGGCGATGCCCTGCCGGGAAGCACTTTTGTAGATATCCTGAATTTGTTCAATGTTGACAACGATACTAAGGCTGTGGTCCTTGTTGGTGAGATAGGGGGTATTTTTGAGCAGGAGGCTGCGGAGTTCATCAAAGGTGAGATGACAAAGCCTGTGGTTGCCTTCGTTGCCGGAAGCACTGCTCCACCGGGCAAAAGAATGGGACATGCTGGTGCTATTATTACCGGCATTGCGGGTAAAGCTTCAGAGAAAATAAAGGCCCTATCTGCTGTCGGAGCTTTGATTGCTCCTAACCCTGCAGAAATCGGTCTCACTACCAAGAGAGTATTAGACAGAATCAGCACGTAGAAAGAGAAAGGGGAAATCTTGCCTGGAGAATGGCAAAGAGTTCAAATTGGAAAGCCAGTGCACGTGAGTCGCTATCCTCTTGTTGAGGAAATCTCTACCCCTCTGACTGCTCCAGAGGCTTTTGCCTTGATCAAAGACAATCCCCACAGTTTCTTCCTGGACAGCGGCATGGACCCGCAGAAGCTGGGACGCTATTCTTTCATTGGTAGCAATCCATTTCTGGTAATGAGCAGCCGAGGTACGGAGATCACCTTAGTTGATGGAGACAGACGAGAGGCCTTGTATGGTAACCCTTTCGATGTTCTGGAGAGATTGCTGGAAAAGTATAAATTGGACCACTGCTCGGCACCTGTGCCGTTCCTTGGTGGGGCAGTTGGCTATCTCAGCTACGACCTGTGCCATTTTATCGAGCGCCTGCCCTCTACAGCTGTAGACAACCTCAAGTTTCCCGAGAGTTATTTTGCCTTCTATGACACCATCGTCGCCTTTGATCACCTTGAGACAAGAGCTTACCTTGTTGCCACAGGTTTTCCTGAGACGGAAGAAAGCCTGAGGTTAGCACGAGCTAGAATGCGCATCAAAGAAATGAAGGACTGGCTTCATTCCTGCCTCCCTGCCCCGGAGGTCCAAACCTCTCTTTCTCCGAAGAAGAGGTTGGGTGAAAGTGAGATTCAATCTCCTGGGGGAAATGGGGAGCTCGTACTTAAGTCCAACTTCACCCCCGAGGCATATATGGAAACTGTGGATAGAGTGCGGGAATACATCGCCTGCGGCGATGTATTTCAGGTAAACCTTTCCCAGAGGTTTGAGACCAAATTGACCATTTCGCCTTACGAGCTGTATCAGCGGCTGAGAGAAGTTAACCCTGCTCCCTTTGCCAGCTACCTCAACTTCGATGGAATAACGATTGTCAGTGCCTCCCCGGAAAGATTCCTCAAGGTTCAAGGTGACCTGGTGGAAACACGACCGATAAAAGGGACAAGACCACGAGGCAAAGACCCTGTGGAAGATGAACGCCTGGCTCAAGAGTTGGTTCACAGCATCAAAGACCGAGCCGAGAATATCATGATCGTTGATCTGGAGAGAAACGACTTGGGACGGGTTTGCCGCTATGGCACAGTAAGAGTCCCCGAACTGGCTATCCTGGAAACCTTTCCTACCGTGTTTCATCTTACCTCGACTATCGTCGGCAGGTTGCGCCAGGAGAAGAGCAGCACTGACCTGCTCAAAGCTGCCTTTCCCGGCGGCTCCATTACTGGCGCCCCTAAGGTAAGGGCTATGGAGATCATTGATGAGTTGGAGCCGACGAGAAGGAGTGTCTACACTGGCTCTATAGGTTATCTGGGCTTCAATGGAGACCTGGATATCAATATCGTTATCCGCACCTTTTTGATTAAGAAAGGCAAAGCTTACTTCCAGGTAGGCGGTGGCATTGTTTATGACTCCGATCCCGAAGGCGAATACCTGGAAACTCTGGACAAGGCTAGGGGGCTAATTCAAGCCTTGCAACTGGCACCGGAAGTGAGAGTAGCAGCAAAATGAAGGGAAGGAAGAAATTACAGGTTCCCTGGGGTATGGATGGTACTGATAATTGATAACTATGACTCCTTT